>Ga0265337_1001092_pt1 | contig 13938 bp, 13 predicted proteins | sample 42122metaG_FD_192441 | JGI IMG/M metagenome (GOLD analysis project Ga0265337, IMG submission 192441) | Rhizosphere microbial communities from Carex aquatilis grown in University of Washington, Seatle, WA, United States - 4-21-22 metaG | ecosystem: Host-associated > Plants > Roots > Rhizosphere >... | reverse complement strand
GGTTGCGGCGCTGGCCGCGCCGCGCCCGCTCCTGATTGGCGGCACAGACCGAGACCCGCTTTTCCATCTCGACAGCACGATGCGAATTTATGAAAAGATCCGGCGCATCTACCAGCTTTACGGCGCGCCGACGAATCTGGCGCTCACCATCGCGCCCGGCCTGCACATGGAAACGCCGGAACTGCAACTGGCCGTGCTGCGCTGGTTCAATCGGTTTCTGAAGGGCGAAGAACCGCCGGTTGAGATGGCCGCAAAAAGATTCTTTGCGCCTGCCGAACTCAAGGTGTTTGAAGCACTGCCGACAGATCCGATCAATGCCAACATTGCGGACACATTCGTGCCCCTGGCGAAACCGGAGAAAAAATCGGCGGACGAGCTCCGCGCCGTGTTGCGCCAAAAAGTTTTTTCCGGCTGGCCGGATGAGGATTTACCGCTGGAAACAAAACCCGCATTCGAGATCCGGCAGGGCGATTTGCGGCTGCGCGCGTGGGATTTCACCAGCCAGCATGAGGTATTGCTGCGGCTGTATCTGCTCGATGACGCTGTGGCAAACCCGGCGGAAACCGTTTCGCTGACCGTGTTGGATCAACCCGGCGCAACCAACTGGCTGGCCGATGTTCGCGCGCTGGCCGGTGGACACGCGCAATTTTCGGAAAATCTGGCGGGCGAATTTGACGGCCAAAACCTGCCCGTCGCGGATGGTGCCGCTTTGGAAAAAATGAAACATGAAGTTCTGGACCAACACGCCGCCCTAGCGTTTTTCGCGCCGCGCGGCACAGGCTTGACGGCATTTTCCGGCGACGACAAGCGGCTGACGAAGATTCGCCGCCGTTTCATGTTGATTGGCGAGACGCTGGATGGGATGCGTGTCTGGGACATCTGTCGCGCGATGCAGTTGCTGCACTCAATTCCGGAGGTGAAAACTGCCGGCATCAGTTTGCAGGCTCAAGGCGGCATGGCCGTCAACGCGCTTTACGCTGCTTTATTCGATTCGTCCGTGCGCCGACTGGACTTGGTGCATTTGCCAAAATCGCACATGGATTCCGCCGCGCCGGATTATTTGGGCGTGCTCAAGGTGACAGACATTCCCCAGGTGACGGAGGCGGTTGCCAGCCGCGTTGAATTGAAACTCGAAACACAGTGACCCGATTTTTTTGAATCAAGCCGCGGCCGGGTTGATTCCCTTTTGAACTGCCATTCGTCCGGCGCGTTTACGGACGAGCCATTGATGGAATGATTCCAGATAGAGATAGATCACCGGCGTGATGTAGAGGGTCAGGCATTGTGAAACCACCAGTCCGCCGACCACAGCCAGACCGAGGGACCGGCGGGCTTCGCCACCGGCGCCGAGGCCGAGCGCAATGGGCAATGTGGCGCACAGCGCGGCCATGGTCGTCATCATGATGGGCCGGAACCGCAGCCGACAGCCTTCGAGAATAGCGTCGGCGGGCGATTTGCCGTGCTCGCGCTGCGCGGTGATGGCAAAGTCAATCATCAGGATGGCGTTTTTCTTCACGATGCCGACGAGCATGATGAGGCCGACGAAGCCGTAGATGTTCAAATCGAGGCGGAACAGCAGCAACGTGACCAGCGCGCCGAATCCCGCCGACGGCAGCCCGGATAGAATCGTGATCGGATGGATGAAGCTTTCGTAAAGAATTCCCAGAATGATGTAGATGATGAGGATGGAAACGATGAGCAGGGCAATCATTCCGCGTTGGGACGACTGGAAAACGGCGGCGGACCCCTGAAAACTGCCGGTGATGGTCGCGGGCAGGTGCGAATCGCTTTCAATTTTTTGCAGTTGAACCACGGCGGTGCCGAGCGACACGCCAGGTGGAAGGTTGAAGGAGAGGGTGACCGCCGGCAACTGGCCAATGTGCGAAATGGTTGTCGGGCCAATGCTGCGCGTGAGTTTGGCGACGGCGCTCAACGGAACGAGTTTGGGCGCACCGTTGGCGCCGGCGAATGAACTGGTGATATAAAGCCGCGCGAGCGCATCGGGGTCGAGTTGAAATCGCGGTTCCACCTCGAAAACGACCCAGTATTCGGCCACGTCGGCGTAAATCGTGGAAGCCTGCTTTTCTCCGAAGGCGTCATAGAGCGCATTTTCAATTTGCTGCGCCGTGACGCCGAGCGCGGAAGCCTTGTCGCGGTCAATTTCCACGTTCACCTGCGGACTGGCGATCTGCAAATCGCTGCTCACATCCTGAAAAACCTCGCGGTGTTCCGCCATTTTCTGCATCAAGACCGGCGCCCACTGGAACAGTTCCCGCGTGTCGGTGTCCTGCAGGCTGTATTGGTAGAGGCCCTTGCTTTGCATGCCGCCGACGGGGATGAGCGGTGGGTTTCGCAGATAGACGTTCATGCCCGGCATCTGTGCAAATTTTGGGCGCAATTCCTGAATGATCTGGTTCGCATTCAATTTGCGTTGCGAAGGGTCTTTCAGGCGCAAGAACATGCGGCCGTTGTTCAACGTGCCGCCGCCGATGGATGATATGACGCCGTCAATGTTCTGATCCGTCGCGACAATTTTCATCGCCGCCAGTTGATGCTCGCGCATCGCGTCGAACGAAATGTCCTGCGCCGCCTCGGTGGTGGCCATGATCCGTCCGATGTCTTCGTCGGGGAAAAATCCTTTCGGAACCACTGCGAACAAAACCGCCGTTCCGGCGAAAATCGCCAGGAACACCAATATCGTTGCGGGGCGATGGCGCAGGACCGTCTGCAACGTGCGGTCATAAGCCCCGCGCAACCAGTCAAAGAAACGCTCGAAAAAATTGTAAGTCCGGCCATGTTTGCGTCCGTGTTCCGAATGGACGAATCGGCTGCACATCATCGGCGTCAGCGTCAGAGAAACGAACCCGGACACGAGCACGGCGACGAGAATTGTCACCGCGAATTCATGCAGCAACCGTCCCAGCAATCCGCCCATGAACAGCACCGGAATGAACACGGCGGACAGCGAGAGTGTCATGGAAACGATGGTGAAGCCGATTTCCTTTGAGCCGTTGAACGCGGCCTCCATCGGCGGCTCGCCGTTTTCCATGTGCCGCACGATGTTTTCGAGCATGACGATGGCATCGTCCACCACGAAGCCGACGCACAACGTCAGCGCCATGAGCGACAGGTTGTCGAGGCTGTATCCCAGCAGCGCCATGGCGGCGAACGTGCCGATGATGGACATCGGCAGCGCCAGGCTCGGAATCATCGTGGCGGAGAGATTCCGCAGAAAAAGGAAGATGACCATGATCACGAGGCAAATCGCCAGGAAGAGGGTGTGTTCGACATCCGCCACGGATTTGCGGATGGTCAGCGAACGGTCAATGGCCACGTCCAGTTTCACGCCAGCCGGAATCTCCTCGCGGAATTGCGGCAGCAGTTTCTTGATGTCGTCCACGACCTGGACGGTGTTCGCGCCCGGCTGGCGCTGGACCGCCAGCACGACGGCGCGCGTGTTGTCATACCACGCCGCGGTCTTGTTGTTTTGCACGCTGTCGGAAACGTGGCCCAGTTGTTCCAGCCGCACGGGATTGCCGTTGCGATACGCGACAATCATCGGGCGGAACGCCGCCGCGTCCTCAAGCTGGCCGTTGGCCTGGACGGTGAACGCCTGGTGTTTTCCGTAAAGAATGCCGAGGGGCTGGTCCACATTGCCCGCTTCCACCGCCTGCTCGACCTGGTCAATGCCCAGTCCGTAAGCCGCCAGTTTGTCCGGGTCCACCTGGATGCGCACGGCGTATTGCTGCGAGCCGAACACGCCGACTTGCGCCACGCCATTGATCATCGAGATGCGCTGCGCCATCAAATTCTCCGCATAATTATCCACGGTTGAAAGCGGCAGCGTCGGCGACGACATGGCGAGAAAAACAACCGGGAAATCCGCCGGATTGACTTTCTGGTAAGTGGGCGGCGACGGCATGTTCGGCGGCAACTGGCGCGACGCCTTGGAAATGGCCGCCTGCACGTCCTGCGCCGCCGCGTCAATGTCGCGGTCGAGCGAAAATTGAATCGTGATTTGGGCCGAACCTTGTGAACTGACGGACGACATGGAATCCACGCCCGCGATGGTGGAGAATTGTTTTTCCAGCGGCGTGGCGACTGCCGACGCCATCGTCTGCGGACTGGCGCCGGGCAGGTTCGCCGAGACCTGGATCGTCGGATAATCCACGCTCGGCAAATCGCTCACCGGCAACTGGTGAAAGCCAATCAGACCGACCAGCAAAATGGCGGACATGACCAGCGTGGTCATCACCGGCCGGCGGATGAAAAGGGCCGGGATACTCATGGCGTGTTGGTGGACGTGTTCGCGCTCTTGACGTTCACGACCGCGCCGGGCGAAAGCCGCAATTGCCCGTCGGTGACGACGGTTTCGCCGGCTTTCAGTCCCTTTTCAATGACTGTTTGCCCGTCGTAAGTGATACCGGTGGTCACCGGACGTTCCTCGACCGTCTGGTCCGGTTTCACGACGTAAATGAACTGGCCGTTTTGTCCTGTCTGCACCGCCTGCGACGGCACTCCGACGATATCGGTCAATTCCGACAACGTCAGCGACACGGTCACAAATTGTCCCGGCCAGAGGCCGCCGTTTTCATTCGGGAATGTTGCCTTGAGCTGGATCATGCCGGTGCTCGTGTCCACCGTGTTGTCAACGAACGTCAATTCGCCCTGCGGCGGATTGGTGTCCATATTTTCATGCGATGCGATGACCTTCAGCGTGTGCTCGAGCATTTGTTTTCTGATTTCCGGCAGATATTGCTCCGGCACGCCGAACTGGACGTAAATCGGGCGGATACGATTGATGGTGAGCAGCGTGTCGTCGGGCGCTTTCACGACATTGCCCTCGTGAAATTGGAGGCTGCCGGTGACGCCGTCGAACGGGGCGCGGATTTCGGTGAAACTCAAATTCAATTCGTCCGATTGCACGGTTGCCGCGAGCGTATCCCGGTTGGCTTTGCTGATATCAAATTGATCCTGTGATTCAATTTTTGCCTCAAGGAGTTTTTGATCGCGATTGAATTGCGCCGTCGCGTTTTCCAATTGCGCCTTGTCGCGTGCCAACACCGCCTGCGCCGGACGCGAATCAATCGTGAACAACAGCGCGTTCGATTCCACCTCCGAGCCTTCCTTGAAATGCACTTGCTGCAAAATGCCGCCGATTTGCGGGCGGATCGTCACCGTCGAATACGCCATCACGTGACCGACGGGCTGCGGCTGGATTTGCACCGGCACATTGGTGGTTATGGCTTTGGCGACGAGCACCGGCGCGCTCGCCGCGCCCTTTTGGGCGCCGCCCGAACAGCCGCCGGACAGGATTGCCAGCGCCAGTGCAAACGCCGAAAGGAGAAGGTTGTTTTTCATGGCTCGTTATTTCACAAAATTGATTTTGACCCTGCTGCCGTGGGCCGGCCGAAACGCCGCCGCAAACCGGCGCAAAAATTCGGCGCGCTCTTTTTGGAATTTGGGATCGGAAACCGGGCGTCCCATGATGAGCCGCGTTAATTGCGGAAACGCTGCCGGGAACATTGTCAGCGACCGCATGGCCAGCATCACGTGGCGCGGGTCGAATTCCGCGGAAATCTGCCCGCGCGCCTGACGCTGGCGGACGCGCTCCAGTCCGCGCGCCGTTGCCGCGCGCCGGTTTTCCTCGTCAATCAACCTGCCGTCGGCTTCCTGCAACGACTCCCATTCCAGCAGGCGGACCCAGTCCGTATCGTTGCACGCGGCTTCGAACCAGAAGGTGAGGCTTTCCGCCGGGTCGCCTGACAGCGTTTCGGCCCACGCCTGGCGCTCGGTGATTTTCCGGCGCAGGACCGCCTTGAACAAGCCTTCCTTGTTGCCGAAATAGTGATAGAGCATCCGCTTGTTGATCGCCGCGCGACGGGCAATCAAATCCACGCGCGCGCCGGCGAAGCCCTTGGCGGCAAATTCCTTGAGCGCGGCGGCCAGAATGCGCTCGCGCGAGCGTTCCGGATTCCGCGTGGCCGCGCCGGCCTTGTCTTTGACGGGACGGGTCATGAATCAGGCTTTAAGTAACCATTAAGTTACTTGGGACGCAAGCCTGATTATTGGTTCCGCCGGCCTTCGTTATCCGGATGACGGCCCCGGCGGATGCGGACGCGCGTTTGCCTGCCGGATTTCCTGGATCATCTTTGTCGCCGCCTCTTGTGAAAGGCCGTGCGAAACGGAAACGCCAAATCGCCGCTGCAGATAATCCTCCACGCTGATCCATTTGCCTTCGAATTGCACCTGGCCGGTCCAGGCGCAGACGGTGACGATTTGCCGCAGGTGTTCAAGCCGGAGCAGGATGGCGATGATGGCGATGAGCGCGATGGACGTCACACCCACCATGACGAGCGAGACGGTCTGGTCGAAAAGAAACCTGGCCTCGGCGGTTTTCTGCCGCTGAATCAGCAAATCCGTCTGCTGCTCGCGCATGTGGAAAAGCACGTCGCGGATCTGGTTGATTGTGTCCCGGCCCTGGTCGGTCAATGCCACCGCTGATGCATCCGCCGAATGGGTTGTGTCGGAGGCGAGGGTGTTGGGATTGGTCCCCAGCCGCCTGGCAATGAGAATTTGCAGTTCGGCCAGATTGGTCTCCTGAACCGGATTGCCTTGAACCAGAATTTTCAAATCTTGAATGTTATTGTTGATGGCGGCCATGGCGGTGTCATGCAGGGAAAAATAGTCCGGGCGTCTGGTCAGGAGATAGCCGCGCTGGCCGGTTTCGGCGTCGGCGACATGCGCCTGGGTTTGCTCCAGTATGTTCAAAACATTGTAGGTTTGGGTCACAGAAGCAAATGCGGCGTTGAATTGTCCGTTCGTCACATGGGTCACCCAAACCGTTGCCAGCAGCGCAAACAAAGGCAGGGCCAAGCCCAGCCAAAACGCGGTTTTGCGTATGCTTTGCGTTGGTATCATGGGAAAACTGCCCGGTTCACATCGCCGGCTTCTGTTCATGCCACGCGGTATTCATTTCATAAGCGTGGACAATCTTCAAGAGCGTTTCTTCACCGAAAGGTTTGCCGAGCAGTTGCAAACCGACGGGCAGTTTCGGATTTTTGGTGAAGCCGCACGGAACACTAATGCCACAGATGCCAGCCAGATTGCAGGAAATCGTGAAAATATCGCTCAAATACATCTGCAATGGGTCGTCGGATTTCTCGCCGATCTTGAATGCCGCCGTCGGCGAAGTCGGCGTCACAATCGCGTCCACTTTTTCGAATGCTTTCAAAAAATCGCCGCGGATAAGCGTGCGGACTTTTTGCGCCCGCAGGTAATACGCGTCGTAATAGCCGCTGCTCAAAACATAGGTGCCCAGGATGATACGGCGTTTCACCTCTGCGCCGAAACCGGCGCCGCGTGTCCGGCTGTAAAGTTCAACCGGATCATTTCCGTCCACCCGCGCGCCGTAGCGGATGCCGTCGAACCGCGCGAGATTGGCCGAGGCTTCGGCCGTGGCGACGATGTAGTATGTCGCGATGGCATAATCCGTGTGGGGCAGCGAAATTTCCACAATCTCCGCGCCGAGCTTCTCAAATTGTTTCACCGCCGCGTCCACGGCCGCCTTTACTTCCCCGTCGAGACCGCCAATCAGGTATTCTTTCGGCAGACCGAGCTTCAGCCCTTTGATGTTGCCGGTCAACGCGGCGGAATAATCCGGCACGGGTTGCGGCACGCTGGTCGAATCGCGCAAATCGTGTCCGGCAATGACGCCCAGCATCGTCGCCGCGTCGCGGACGTCCTTGGTGAACGTCCCGATTTGGTCGAGAGACGACGCAAACGCAACAAGGCCGTAACGCGAGACGCGGCCATAGGTGGGTTTCAAACCAACGCAGCCGCACAGTGCCGCCGGCTGGCGGATGGAGCCGCCGGTGTCCGAGCCGAGCGCGGCGAGGCATTCATCCGCGGCGATCGCCGCTGCCGAACCCCCAGACGAACCGCCAGGAATCCGTTCCGCATCCCATGGATTGTGTGTGATCCCGAATGCAGAATTTTCCGTGGAACTGCCCATCGCAAATTCATCCATGTTCAGCCGGCCAAAAACAATCGCGCCCGCCGCCTTCAAATGTTCGACGACCGTCGCGTCGTAGGGGGAAATGAATTTGCCGAGGATTTTCGAGCCGCAATTGAGCGGCTGGTTTTTGACGGCGAGCACGTCTTTGACGGCGACGGGCACGCCGAGCAGGGGGCGGCTGGCGTCGCGGCCGTTTTGAGCGAGCAATTTGTCCGCCGCATCAGCTTGAGCCAGCGCGTCCCCCGCGTCATAACTGATGAAGGCGTGAATTTTCGGGTCCACGCGCTGAATCTGGTCGAGGCACGATTGCACGGCTTCGCGCGCGGAGACTTCGCGTCCGGCCAGTTTGGCGGCAAGTTCGGAGATGGTGAGTTGGTTCAGCATTGAAGAAATTACTCCACGATTTTTGGCACGATGAAAAGTCCGTTGGCCTTGGCGGGCGCGTTGCGCAGGGCGTCGTCGTGCGGAAGCGACGGGCGAATTTCGTCGGTGCGCGTGACGTTGACCATCGGCACGGCGTGGGCGGTCGGCTCGACGCCGGTCACGTCGAGTTCCTTCAATTTTTCGATGTAGCCGAGGATGCCGCCGAGTTGTGCGCCGAGTTTTTTCTCCTCGTCGGGTGTGAGGTGCAGCCGCGCCAGATGCGCGACGTATTTGATGTCAATTTCGGGTGCGGCCATGGACGGAGTTTCAAGTTTCAGGTTGCAAGTTTCAAGTTGAAACGCTGAAAAGACCCCGCAGATGTGAAATCGCGAGCCGGCGATTCTTCATTCCTCATCAAACTTGCGTTTGACAAGGGCTTCGAGTTCGGTGATGGCGGTGTGGGCGTCTGCACCTTTGACATGCAGCGTCAATTTGCTGCCGGGGCCGGCGGCCAGCATCATCAGGCCCATGATGCTCTTGCCGTTGATCTTTTCGCCGTCCTTTTCCACGAAGATTTCGCATGCAAACCGGTTGGCGATCTTGACGAACATGGCTGCCGGCCGGGCATGGATGCCCAGCTTGTTGGCGATGGTCAGCTCCTTGGTGAGGAACTCGCCATCCGGCAGTTTTTTAGCGCTCATCGTCTTGCTCATGACACTCTAAACGAACGGACGCATTTCGACCACTGAATTCCTCATTTTGCCGGCGGCGAATTGTCCGGGCTCATGTGGGCAATCAGCCGTTCGTTCAATTCCTGCGCGGCGTTGAAGCCGGACATCTTCAACTTGGTTTGAAACGCCGCGACCTCGACCAGCCGCGCCAGATCGCGTCCCGGCCGCACGGGGATGACAATGTGCGGAATATCCACGCCGAGCACCTTGACGAATTCCTGTTCGATGCCGATCCGGTCCACTTCACTGACTTCATTCCAGGCTGTCAGGGCGACGACGAGGTCAAGCTGCTTCTCCTGGCGGATGCTTTTGATGCCGAACATGGCGGCGACGTTGATGATGCCGATGCCACGGATTTCCATGTGGCTGCGCGTCAATTCGGAACTGGTCCCGATGACCTGGCGCCCGTCCATCAACGTCATCCGGGTCACGTCATCAGACACGAGGCTGTAACCGCGTTCGATAAGCGCCAGCACGGCCTCGCTTTTGCCGATGCCGCTTTCGCCGCGAATCAGCACGCCCACGCCGAGGATGTCCACCATGCTGCCCAGCTCGGTGCCGCGCGGCGCGAACATCATTTCCAGCGCGAGTGTCGCGGCATTGATGAATTTCATCGTGACCAGGGGCGTTTGGAAAATCGGCACCCCGGCCTTGGCTGCCGCGTCCAGAAATTCCCGGTCCGGACGCAGGCCGCGGCTGAAGACAAAGCACGGGATTTTGAAGGCGAACAGGGCGGCGCAATGACGTTCGCGTTCCGCGCGGGCGAGCGACCGCATGAAAAACACCTCCGCGTGGCCGACGGCCTGGACGCGTTTGTGGGCGAAGTAGTTTGTGAACCCGCTCAACGCCAGGCCGGGGCGGTTCACCGTCGGTTCGCGGATGACGCGCTGGAGGTTTTTCTCGCCGGCAATCAGCCGCATTTGCAGTGCGGCGCCGTGCTGCTTGTAAAATTCTTCAACCGTGACGGATGGGTGCGCCATAAATTTACAAATTAAATTCCGGCCCCAGGTATATTTCCCGCGCCTTCGAGTCGTTCGCCAGAAATTCCGACGAACCCTCCACCAGCACCTGGCCTTTGTGGATGATGTAGCCGCGGTCTATCAATTTCAAGGTTTCGCGCACGTTGTGGTCGGTGATCAAGATGCCCAGCCCGCGCTCCTTCAGCTGGCGAACGATCTTTTGCACCTCATAAACCGCAATCGGGTCAATGCCGCTGAACGGCTCGTCCAGCAGCAGCAATTTCGGGCTGGTGACCAGCGCGCGGGTGATTTCCAGCCGCCGCTTTTCGCCGCCGCTGATTTGATACGCCATGCTTTTGGCGATGGGCGTCAAATCCAGCTCCTCCAGCAGATACTTCAGCCGCACCGCGCGCTCGGCGCCCGACAGCTTGCACGTTTCCAGAATCGCCAGGATGTTTTCCTCCACCGTCAGCTTGCGGAAGACCGACGGCTCCTGCGTCAAATAACCGATGCCCAGCCGTGCGCGTTTGTGCATCGGCAGCGGAGCGATGTTGCGCCCGGCAAACTTCACCGCGCCCTCGTCCGGCTTCACGATGCCGACGACCATGTTGAACGTCGTCGTCTTGCCCGCGCCGTTCGGGCCGAGCAGCCCGACGACTTCACCCGCGCCAACGACGACGGAAACGCCATCCACCACGCGCCGGCCGCCATATGCCTTCACCAGTTTTTCCGTGGCGAGCAACGAACCGTTTTCTGTCGCAGCGGTTTTCATTCAAAGTCAGAACTTTCCAGTATCGGAGTTATTTTTGTAAATCATTTGGTCGAGGGCTGTAAATCTGTCGTTGGGGGACGAGATCCAGTTTTCCAGGCGGAAAATTTGTGTCTGCTCCCGCCGGCAGATTTATTTTTGTCGCGGTCAATTCATTTGTTGCCGCCTGCGTCGCATTCGTGCCAGCCGGCACGCTGGTGAGTTTCGGGCTGAAGTGGTAATTGCCGGAACAACGGTAGCTGTTGTTGGCGCGATCCCAGATAATGACATCGGCCACATTCGTGCCTTGAGCGATTTCAACCTGCGGCTGCGGATTTCCGGTGAGCGTGACCGTTTCATTCGTCACGCCGTTTTGCACGCTGTAAATATAAACCGCCTTGTCGCCCGTCGCATGCACGGTCTGGCCTTTTGCGTCCGTCGCATCAATCACCAGGTTCGTCTCGGCCAGGATGTGGTTCACGTGCCCGCCCGACTGCGGCAAATCCACGACGAGCCATTCGCAGGCCAGTTTCATGTCCGGGTCGCTCACACGGACATTCCCACGATAAACCGCCGTGTGTGCGTTCATGTCAAAATCCGCGCTGTCCGAATCAATGTGCGTCACGCGCAGCAATTGGGGCGCGGCGTTCGTTTCCGGCTGGGCGCGCGCCGCCGTCCCGGCGGTCACCGCCATCAAGGCAATGAGGCAAAAAGTTTTCACAAGCCAGTGTTCATTTCCGGGCCGGTTTCAATCACCGTGTGGACATGGTTCGAGATGGTGAGGAAGGAATCGTTCTGCCGCCACAAAAAACCATCGCCTTCGATGCGCATTTTTCCGTCGCCGCTCTGCAACTGCAAATGCCCCGCCGAATTTGCCATGCCATTCCGCATGTCATAGACGCATTCCGGCGCCTCCACGATGGCTTGCGGGCTGCCGTTTGTGGTGAAGGTTTCCAGCTTGAGCTGCTTGATGACGAGCAGGCCGCCCGGCAGCGGCTGCGCCTCCGCGCCGGACAGCCGCGACTTCATCTGCGTCTGGTTCGGCTGCCCGAAGTATTCCGCCGAGGTGAAACCACCTGGAGTCTGTTGCGCGCGATTTTCCATCACGGCAAAAAATAACATTACACCGGCAATCAACAGCCGCGCGACAAGTGACGGGGGAGAGGTGACGGGAATTGTCACGCGCCGCGCGCCGGTTGTTTTTTTGTCACTTGTCACACGTCACCTGTCACTTCTGATTTTCATTCGCGATAGACGGCGATGATTGGCTCCCATTTCCCCTGCGCCTTCAAAATCATTTCCACGGCCTCGCGCACCGCGCCGCGTCCGCCCGCCGCGCGCGTGACGAAATCCGCCGCCGCCTTCACCTCCGGCCGCGCGTCGGCCACCGCCACGCCGAAACCCGCGTGCGCCAGCGGTCCCAAATCCACCACGTCGTCGCCTACAAAACAAACCTCGCTCCAATCCAGTTTCTCACGCGCCAGAAGTTTCTCCACCGCGCCGGTCTTGCTCAATCTGTCGCCTTGTTGGACGAGAAAATCGATTTTCAATTCCTCCGCGCGCATTTTGGTGGCTGCCGACGGGCGCGCCGAAACCCAGCCGACCTTCAAGCCCGCGCGCCGCGCCAGCACCATCCCGAGGCCGTCGTGGATGTTGAACCGCTTGAACTCCCGCTCGCCGCCGATGAACACAGAGCCGTCCGTCAGCACGCCGTCCACGTCGCACAGGAAAAGCTTGATCCGGCGAAGTCGCGCACGGAATTGCGGCGAGGTTTTTGTGGACATAAGAAGTTAAAAATGGAAAACATCGAACACTGAACATCGAACGCTGAACATCGAACGAGTTCGCAACCCGGCCATTATTCGGCGTTTGATGTTCGATGTTCGATGTTCGATGTTCATTTCTTCACCGCGTTGAAGATTTTCAGCAGCCCCTTCAGCAACGCCGGCATCTCCGCCAGCGGAATCATGTTCGGCCCGTCGCTCAACGCCTTGTCCGGGCGCGGATGCGTCTCGATGAACAGCCCGTTTGCGCCCGCCGCCAGCGCCGCGCGCGCCAGCACCGGCGCGAATTCCCGCTGGCCGCTGGATTTGTCCCCGCCGCCGCCTGGCAATTGCACCGAATGCGTCGCGTCAAAAACGACGGGACAGCCGAAAGATTTCATGATGGGGATCGAGCGCATGTCGGCGACGAGATTATTGTAGCCGAACGTCGTGCCGCGCTCGGTGAGCAGGATTTTATCGGCGCCCGCGCGCCGGGCCTTGTCCACCACCTGGCCCATTTCCGCCGGTGAAAGAAATTGCCCCTTCTTGATGTTCACAATCTGGCCGGTGACGGCGGCGGCTTCAATCAGGTCCGTCTGCCGGCAGAGGAACGCGGGGATTTGCAGGATGTCCACCACCTCGCCCACGACGGCGGCGTGCGACTCGTTGTGGATGTCCGTCAGCACCGGCACGCCGTATTCGGCGCGGACCTTGCCGAGGATTTTCAGCCCGTTGTCCAGCCCGATGCCGCGGAACGATTTGTCGGAAGTGCGGTTGGCCTTGTCGAAGCTGGCCTTGAAGACGTAAAAGATGCCGAGCGCGGCGCAGGTTTTCTTGAGCGCGGCGGCGGTTTGCAGGCAGAGCTTCTCGCTTTCAATCACGCACGGCCCGGCGATGAGAAACAACCGGCGCGGCGAATTGAGGTTTTTCCAGATGGCGTCGTCGTTGAACACACTGAAGTTTTAGCAGCAGGGCAGGGGAAAGTAAATGGCGCGAGTTACCCGATTGGATTTTTCCATTTCAATCCGCGAAAGCGCGCGAAGTCCAAGTCGGTGGAATTCAAAATGCAATTATGTTCCACCGCCAGCGCCGCGAGATGCGCGTCCGAAACGAGATTGGCCGTGGCATTTCCGGCGCGAAGCATCTGCTGAAAAATTGTCCAGTGCTGTTCGGTCGGTTGAATGATTCTGACGCACGGCTGGCCGAACCAGCTTTGGACGCGTTCAATTGATTCTTTGATGGTCAATGGTTGCCGGCTTGCGCGTGGATTGGTCCCGATGCGGATGAAAGCTGTTACAACCGGCCAGCAGAGACAAACTGTTTCCGCGCCGCTCAATTGCGCATCCCACCATTTATG
>Ga0265337_1001090_pt1 | contig 13944 bp, 7 predicted proteins | sample 42122metaG_FD_192441 | JGI IMG/M metagenome (GOLD analysis project Ga0265337, IMG submission 192441) | Rhizosphere microbial communities from Carex aquatilis grown in University of Washington, Seatle, WA, United States - 4-21-22 metaG | ecosystem: Host-associated > Plants > Roots > Rhizosphere >... | reverse complement strand
GAAGCGGTTTCAGGCCGCGCTCATTTCGCGCATCAAGGTGATGAGCGGGATGAACATCTCCGAAAAGCGCCTGCCGCAGGACGGCCGCATCAATGTCCGCATCAAGGGCGAGGAAATTGATATCCGTGTTTCCACCGTGCCGACGGTCTATGGCGAAAGTGTTTCGCTGCGCCTGCTTACGCGCGGGAAAATCTTCTTGAGCCTGGACAAACTCGGTTTTGCGCCGAAGGACGAGGCGATGATCCGCGAAATCATCGTCAAACCTCACGGGATTTTTCTCGTCACCGGGCCGACCGGTTCCGGCAAATCCACGTCGCTCTACGCCTTTTTAAGCGCCATCAACTCGGTTCACAAGCGCATCATCACGATTGAGGAGCCGGTGGAATACGAATTGAAGGGCATCAACCAGATTGCCGTGCGGCCGGAAATCGGCCTGACGTTCGCGATGGGGTTGCGCCACATTTTGCGCCAGGATCCGAACGTGGTGATGGTCGGCGAAATCCGCGACATGGAAACGGCCGAAATCGCCATCCGCGCCTCGCTGACAGGCCATTTGGTTTTCTCCACGCTGCACACTAATGACGCGTCAAGCGCGTTCACGCGGCTGATTGACATGGGCATCGAGCCGTTCCTGGTGGCATCGTCGGTCGAGGCGGTGATGGCCCAACGCCTTGTTCGCACAATCTGTCCGCATTGCAAAACCGAGCAAAAGGTCGAGTCGGATTTCCTGCGCAAGATCGGATTTCCAGAGGATGAAATCGGCACGGCGAAATTCTGGCGCGGCGTCGGCTGCGAGGAATGCCGGCAGTTTGGCTATCAGGGACGCAAGGGCATTTACGAGTTGCTCATCGTCAACGAAGCCATCCGCCCGTTCATTTTGAACCGCGCGCCCGCCACGACGATCGCCCAAAAGGCCATCGAACAGGGCATGCGCACGCTGCGCACCGACGGCTGGACCAAGGTCAAAAACGGTGAGACCACCATCGAGGAAGTCCTGCGCGTGACACAAATCGAGGAGCACATGGACGCGCTCGGCGGCGATGACAAAACCCAATTCATTAAGCGTTGAAAATGAGTTCACCCGTAACATTTGCGATTTACGATTTGCGATTTACGCGCCGCCGGATGAAAGCGCGCGTCAATCGTCAATCGTAAATCCAAAATCCCAAAATGGCCCGCTGGAATTCCTGCAACGTTCTGCAAATCGCGCCCGACGCGAACCGTCTCTGGCGGTTCGGCGCGAAAGGCGGGAATTTTGTCCTGGACCGCGAGCAAAAATCCCCCGGTGGCGAACCGCTGCCGTCGCGGCTGATCGCGAAATCGTGGAGTTCGCTCTGGCAGCCGAAATTGAATGTCGCGTGGCTGCCGCCGGAAAACGTTTTTCTGCGCATCATCGAGCTGCCCAAAAGCTCCTTCGAGGAAACGCAGGCGATGGTGGAGTTGCAGTTGGAAAAACTTTCGCCGATGCCGGTCGGCCAGATGGTCTGGACCATTCACGTCCTGCCGTCTTCCGCTTCGGACTTGCAAAGCGTCGTCGTCGTCATCGCCGGGCGCGCGGCGGTGGAGGAATTCATGGGCCGGTTGGAGAAGAGTGGTTACCTCGCCGACCGGCTCGAGGCGCCGATGCTCGACCAGTTGGAAGCCACACCCGCGACGGAGGACGGCGCGTGGATTTACGCCGGCGCGCGGGGGAAAGACGCCGCGCTCGTCGCGTGGCGGAGCGGCGGCGCGCTGCGGAACTTGTGCCTGTTCGTGCTGCCGCCCGAAGGTGACCGCGTCAAAAGTTTGAAGGATCAGTTCACGCAACTGTGCTGGGCGGGCGAAATGGAAGGCTGGTTGACCGAACCGCCAAAATGGCATCTGGTGGCGGATTCGGCCAATGCCGCCGAATGGCAAAATCTCCTGCGCGAGGCGCTGAACGAGCCGGTGCGGGTGGTGGAGCCGCCGCCGGCGGCGGAAGTGGCCGCGCGCACGGCACGCCGGGCCGCTGGAGCTTCGGGCGCGGCGCTCCTGCCCGGGGAATTCACGGCGCGCTACCACCAGCAGTTCGTGGACCGCCTCTGGCTGCGCGGATTGATCACGACGGGCATTGCGTATGCGATTGGCGTGGTGATCTATTTTTGCGCGACGTATCTGCTTTCCATCCAGACGGACAAGGTCGAGCAGGAGGCGGCGCAACTGGGCGACAGTTACACCAACGTGCTGCAACTCAAGGCGCGTTACGCGGTGCTCACGCAGCGGGAGCAGTTGAAATACGCGGCGCTGGATTGCTGGAAGATTGTCGCAGAGCAATTGCCCGCCGGCCTCATGCTGCAACGCTCCAGTTTCGCCGACGGCCAGAAACTGACCTTGAGCGGCGTCTGTTCGCCTGAACAGATCAGTCAGATTTCGGATCCGGGCCGGTTTTACGACGCGGTTCGCAAGGCAAAGCTGGGCGGCCAGGACATGTTTGAGCCGACGGCGGTCGAGCCGCTCATCTGGAATGGAAGCGGCAACACGGTGAACTGGCATTTCACGCTGCAACTGAAACACTCGGAGGCCGTGCCGTGAAAAAATTCTTTGCGCAACTTCGTCCGCTCGAACGCCGCCTGGCCGTCGGTATGCTGGTCGTTTTCATCCTGGTTCTGAACTGGTGGTTCATCTGGCCGCGCTTCTCAGACTGGGGCAACCTGCGCAACCGGCTTGAAGAGTCGCGGCAGAAGCTGGCGCTCTACAAGACGACCATTTTGCAGACGACAAATTACGAGACGCAGGTGAAGGGGTTTGAGAGCCAGGGCGAATTTGTCGCGACCGAGGACATGTCCATCAATTTCCTGCGCACCATCCAGGCTCAGGCGCTGGCCAGCGGCGTCGGCATGAGCAGCATGTCGAGGTCGTTGACGGTCACGAACGACGCGTTTTTTGTCGAGCAGATTCAAAACATCAACGTCTCCGCCACGGACGATCAACTGGTGGACTTCCTATACAAACTCGGCTCCGACGTTTCTATGATCCGCGTGCGCGACCTGGAACTCCAGCCCGACGTGCCGCATCAAAAGCTCAACGCCAACATCAAGCTCGTCGCCAGCTACCAGAGAAACGCGGCGCCCAATTTGAAAACCACAACCGCCAACGCCAAATGAAAACGATCCACCTTTGCTGCGCTACGGCGCGACACGCCACGCTCGTCCTGATATTATTTTTAACCGTCCCCGGCCTCCGGGCGCAAACGCCGGCATCCCCGGGCGGCGGCGCCGCCCCGCAAAGGGAAGTGGCCGGCTACAGCTATAATTTCCCCGGCGTGGATGTGAACCAGGTGCTCGACGTGTATGCCAACCTGGTGGGCCGCACGATGCTGCGCGCGGGACTGCCGAATGCCTCCATCACGTTGAAGACGCAATCGCCGCTGACCAGGACCGAGGCAATCGAGGCGTTGCAGGCGGTGCTGGCGCTCAACGGCATCGCCGTCGTCAACATCGGCGACAAGTTTATGAAAGTGCTGCCGCCGGAGCAGGCCGCCGGATCAGGCGCGGAACTCAACAACGTCCCGGCAAGCGAGTTACCCGACCTCGGCTCCTACGTGACGCATATCGTCCAGTTGAAATACGTCAAACCCAGCGTCATGCTGCCCATTCTCCAGCCCTTTGCCCGGCTCAATTCCATCATGCCGCTTGACGACAATGGCATTCTCATCATCCGCGACTACGCCGAAAACGTCAAACGCATGCTGGAGATGATTGACAAGATAGACATCAGCGTGCCGGCGGTTTATATCTCCGAAGTCATCCCGATCCGCTATGCGCAGGCCGACGACATCGCCAGCGCGCTGAACAGCCTCGGCGGCAGCGGCGGCGCGACCGTTTCCGTCGGCAGTTCCGCCAGCACCCCGACCATCAGCGGACTTGCGGGCAACCGCTCCCCCGGAACCGGGCTGGGTGGAATGGGCGGCACCACACCTCAAACCGGCGGCTATAACAATAATGGCGCGGCCGGCAGCACGTTTGGCCAGTCGCGCACGGCTCCTGGCGCGGCGGCAAATCCCAACGGCACGCCGTCGTCCTCCACCCCCTTTCAGCAGCGGCTGCTGAACATCATCAACCGCGCAAGCGGGCCAACCGGCGGCGGGGGCGGACAGGAGGCAATCCAGATTTTCGGCCAGGCCAAAATCATTGCCGACGAACGCGCCAACGCGCTGCTCGTCTTTGCCACGCGACAGGACATGGACATGATCAAGCAGGTCATTTCGAAACTGGACGTTCTGCTTTCGCAGGTGCTCATCGAGTCGGTCATCATTGACTATTCGCTCGGCCCGGACACATTGAGCCTGGGAGTATCCGCGGCGCAAAGTCCTCAAACCTATTCGCCCAGCACTCCAGTCATCGGCGCCGGCGGCTTCAACAACGGCCAGACGTTTCTGTCGTTCTTGAACAGCGCCGCCAGTGGCATCACCAATACAACCACTCCCTTCGGCAACAATCTGCCCGGTGGCTTGAGTTATTTCGGGAATATTGGTCCGAAGTGGGATGTTGCGGTGTCGGCGGCGGCGGCGGACAGCCATGCCAGCATCATCCAGCGCCCGCGCATCCAGACCTCGCAGGCCAAGCCCGCGCAATTCTTTGTGGGCGACACCGTGCCCTACGTCACCAGCACCTACAATTACGGCGGCGCCTACGGCAACCAGTCCTCCTACTCGCAATTGTCCGTCGGCGTGGAACTGGATGTGACGCCGTTCATCAATCCCGACGGCCTCGTCGTCATGCAAATCCAGCAGGAAATTGACGACCTCAACGGCTTCACCACCATCACCGGCGTCGGCCAGATTCCCAACACCATCAAGCGCACGCTCAATTCTGAAATCGCCGTCAGGGACCAGGACACCGTCATGCTCGGCGGTTTCATCAAGAACTCAAAATCCACCAGCAGGAAAGGCGTGCCGCTGTTGCAGGACATCCCGATCCTCGGCGCGCTGTTTTCCCAGCGCAATAATTCAAAGGCGCGCGAGGAACTCATTGTCCTGATGCGGCCCACCGTTTTGAAGACACCGGAAATCGCCGCGGCAAACACCATCACGGAAGGCCGGCGGCTGCCGGGCGTCTCCCAATCCGCCGCGGAAGACGCTGCAGACGAAAGCAAAGCGGTCGAAGCCGAACGCAAAAAGGAATTGAGCCATCCCAAGAGCATGTCCGGGGGCTTCTTCAACGCCACCATGCCGACGAATGCGCCCGATCAACCAGTGTCACCACCCTCGAAGATTCAAATGCCACAGGAACAACTGCCCCAGCCGCAGGGCCAGGGCGACGGCTTTTTCACGCCGGTGCCGCCCAACGCGCCCGCCGTGCCGCCGGACGGCAACGGCAACGCAGCGCCGCCAACGCCTTGATGCTTAATCTGAAAATGTAATTTTTCTAATACTTTAATGACCCGTGTGTAAAATGAAGTTTTTAACTTGAATTCCCGGGGCGCAATCCGGAAGATGGCTTTTCTGGCATGAAAGAACTTTTAAGATTCCGGATGATGGCGCTGGTGGTTGTTGCCGGGTTGATGGCCGCCTGTCCGCGGGCTGGCGCGCAGGGTTTCGGACTTTCGGTCACCGCTTCGGCAAGTTCAATCGTCGTGAGTAATTCGGTGACTTACACCATCAACGTGACCAATCAGACCTTTCTTTCACTCGTGGACTCGCAGGTGACCAACCAGTTCTCGGCTTCGTTTCAGTTCGTCAGCACCAGCGCCAATCCGGGCACTTACACGACGTCCAGCAGCAACGTGGTCTTCGACCTCGGCGCGTTTCCCTATCCCGGAACCGCGCAACTGACTCTGACCGTCCAGCCAACGGCCACAGGCTTGTTTACCAACACGGTCACCGTTGCCTCTGTGACCGTGACCAACACCGCCACCAACAGCGTCGTCGTTCAAGTCACCAACGCGCCCATTATCACCACCGACATTGGCGTGACGATTGCCGGCCCGGCGCAGCCCGTCATCACCAACGACTGGATGACTTATCGAGTGATTGCGACCAACGCGGGGCCGAGCATTGCGACCGGCGTGACGCTGACGAACACTTTGCCAGCCGGGGTGATATTGCTCGGCGCGGTGCCGGCCAATTACACCGTCGCCGGCAGCAACTTGATCTTCAACCTGGGAACGCTGGCCGTCGGCGGCTTCACAAATTTCCAATTCACGATTCAACCCACCAATACGGGCGTGCTGACCCTGTCGGCCTCCATCGGTTCGGGCGTGCTCGACACGAACCTCGCCAACAACTCGGCCAGCACGAACATCATCGTCACCAATTACCTTTCCGAATTGCTCGTGGCCGTCACCAATTCCGGGCAGAACCTCAATCTTCAAAACGGGCTGGAGGAACAATCCATTTTGCTGTCAAACCCCGGCATCATTGACGTTCCGGCTGCGCGCGTGGTGGTGACGGGCTTGACCAAGCAACTATTCAACGCCGTCGGCACGAACAACGGTGCTCCGTTCGTGGATTACAGCACCGGTCTCGCGGCGGGACAGAGCGTGACCTTGTTGTTGCAATATGCGCCACGCGGTTCATTTTCGTTCACGAACGGACAATTGCACGCCTTCGCGATGCCGTCCGTCCCCGATTGGACTCCACCGGCCGCAACGTCGTTTCGCACGAACGTCAACATCAACCGCATCGTCAAGATGTCCAATGGCAGTATGCTGATTGAATGGTTAGCCATCACCAACCGGACCTACACGGTGGTTTACAGCGACAATGCCGTGTTTTCAAACGCCATGATGGCGCCGCCATCCATCATGGCCCCGGCGAATGAAGTGCAATGGATTGATTACGGCCCGCCCGCGACGGTGAGCGCGCCAACGAACGCCAGCGTGCGCTTTTATCGCGTGTTTCTAAACCCATGAGGCCATGCAGACATCGCCATTCCTTTTTATGAAAAACATCCGCCTCCATGTTTTGTCAGCATGGTGTCTGGCCTTTTGTCTTCCGGGTGTCGTGCCGGCTGTCACGGCCCAACCCGAAATTGAGGGGAAAGTGGATTCCAGCAAATTCACGCGAATTCCCAAGGACACGGATGATTGGACGCGGCATTTCCGTATCGGCGCGCTGGTCGGGATGAACATTGGCGCCAGCTTCAATGAAAAAGGGCTTTTCAATAGTTCCGGCAATGGCTCGGCAAACGGCATCTTCGACGATGGATTTGTGTTGACGGACCAAACCGGAAATGCGGGAGGCTACACGGGTTATTGGGGATACAACAACTCCTCACAATACAATGCCGTCAACCAAACTCTGCAAATGCACAGCACGGCATCGTATTCCACAACCGGCAGCGCAAACGCCAATGGGGGTCTGTTTCCCGGATTCGACATGGCCTACGGTGAAAATCTCTGGTATTGGAAGCACGCCCGCGTCGGTTGGGAATTGGGTTTTGGCTTGCTGCCCGTTCACATTTCAGAAAACAGCGCCATGTCGGCGGTTGTCAACCAAACAACTTACACTTTTAACACCGGCGGCATTGTTATGCCCCCGGCGCCTTACCAAGGCGGCTTCAGTGGACAAGGCGAACCAATCATTTCTACAAATTACACCTCGACCGTCAGCCAGTCTCCCGGAACCGTCTCCAGCACGCAAACGCTCGACGTGATGCTCTACACCTTGAGATTAGGCCCGTCATTTTATTGGGATTTGACCGACCATGTCGGCGTGTCTCTGGGTGCCGGCCCCGCCGTTGGCATTGTGTCCGGCGATTACAAATATAATGAACTCGTCACCGTTGGCGGCGTTGGATCCCGCAATACCGGGCGGATTGGTGGAACTGATCTGATCTTTGGCGGTTACGTGAACGCGGCGGTGATGTATCACGTCGTGGAAAACGGGGATTTATACGCGGGGGTGCAGTTCATGCCGATGACTGGCGCTACCATCAGCGGCGGCGGGCGGGAGGGACGTTTGAAACTGGGGGGACAACTTTACTTTTCCGTCGGCATCAACTGGCCGTTTTGATGAAATCCCCGGTGGACTCCGGGTTCATTTTTGCGGTGGCGCATTGGTGGGGCCGGAGAAAGCGTCGCCGCCGGGGAGCATATCCTCGAGGGTGCGGATGGGATGCAGCGGCATTTCTATGAATTTTGGGATGAAACCCGGCACATACACCGGGTCCTTTTTCGGATTTTCCAGCGTGCCGGTGATCTTGTATTCAAACAGCTTGGTGACGGGATAGAAAATCGTGCTGATGACCGGGCCGACGCCCCAGAGGTTGTGCAGCAACTGCGCGGTGACGAGCGCATTAACGTTCTCCCGCAAATCCACCGTGCCGCTGTATTCCAATCGCGTCATGGCCGTGTCAATTTCCAGCGGGTTGGAATAAATCACGCCGTTGGTGATGGCAAAGGCCGACGCCGCCTCTGTCGCGCGGCTGTTGCCCAGCCCCGGCGAGATGGTGTTCAAGACCGGCGACAGCAGGCCGAAAAGCGGGATGTCCCAAATCAAACCGTCACGCAGCCGCGCCTGCCCGAAGCCGTCCATGGTTCGCCAATCTCGCGTGTCCCCGCGCGTCACGACAATCCGCCCCGACAGCTCGCCTTCGAGACGATTGGTGGGCGACGACAGATCCGCCGCCAGCGCGTGCAGGTTGATATCGGAAACCGTCGTGGTGAATTGATAGTCCGCGCCGTCGTGCGGCACACGGAAATCAAAGTTCGCAAAGCCGTTTCCCGCTCCGCCGTATAATTCAGCCGCGATGTTCGTCAAAACCAGCGTCTCGCCAAGCCAGTGGATTGTGCCGGTGATGCGCGAGGCTTTGAGCTTGAGACATTGGAACGGCACGCCGCCCACGACATCGAAGCGCAGGTCCGCATCGTCCACGTCACGCACGCCGTTGATGTCATGCAACGGCACGCAGCCCTCCACGAACACCGTTGGCGGCTGCAGAAAATGATACGGCTCCATGATGTGGGCCGTTTTCGGGCCAATGGCGCGGGCGATGGGCTGCGGGTCGGCGGTGCTGTAGCCGTTCTTGAAGAAAATCAGCCGCCGGTTGAAATCCAGCGTGATCTGGTCGGCGGTCATCGTCTGCGTTCCGCGCCACAAACGCGGATTCACAAACTCCAGCACGCGGTTGGTGTAGGACAATTCGCCCGTGACACTGTCCATGGACTGGCCGCGAACGGTGAAGTTCGTCAGCGCCACCCGCGCGGTTGCGCCGATGCCGTCATAATCATACAAGCGTCCCCAAACGTCCGCGTCCAGCATCACCGGCCCGTTGAATCGCACAATCTCAAAACCGCGCACGGCGTTGCTGGCCGTCAGGAACGGGCGGATGGCTGCGGGATCGAACGCGCCGCTCAAGTGCCAGCGGTAATTTTTCGTGGCGTCGTCCTCGCTGCCGCTGATTTTCAGCCGGGTGTTGGATTGCGCGAGCGTGACTTCAGGCAGCCGCCAGACGAGGTTTGAGTAGTCAAACTGCGCGTCCGCACGGTCAATGGCCGCGCCGAACGCCGCGCCATTTGTGAACGCCAGTTCGCCGGCAAGTTGAACTGTTGGCTGCACTTCGTCGCGCCATTCGGGCTGGCGGTTCGTCCAGGCGGGCAGGACCAGCGAACCGCCCGCGCGCAACGACGGCGGCTGCGTCCACGAAAATTCAGCGAGCCGCTCGCGCGTCTTGTCCGTCAGAAATGCCGCGACCGCGTGCAGGTCAAAGCCGGAAGCGTTGGTGAAGCCAAATTCGCGTGTGTCCACGTTCAGCCACGTCCGGCCCTCCAGCCAGCCGCCGCCGATCCGGGCGGACAGATTGGTGACCGCCAGTTCGGGCGCGCGCCAGGAACCGGCGCACGAAACTGAATCCGCGTTCAACTCGTCCGATTTCAACTCCGCGAGCTTCGCCGTCCAGACCAGCCGATACGGTTGCAGATTGGTCCACCACGCCAACGAGGCGTCGCAATTCGTCGGGGCGTCCGCTGGCGCGGTGAGGCGGGCCGTAAAGTGGATGTCGCGCGCGCCGGCCCACGGTGTCTGAACGCCGGGCGCGTTGACGGTCAGGTGGACGGCAAATGAGTGAACGTCGCGCGCGTCGCCTTCAACCGTCATGCTTAACTGCGGCGTGCCGGCAAAATGGATTCTGCCGAGCATGTCGGAAAACCTTTGCAATTGCGCCCGCGTCACCGCCGCGCCGCTGGTTTGGGTGCCCTGAAAAATCGCCCAGCGGCGGATTTCCGGCGCATGGGCGATGTCGCCGGACATGGCGAGTTTTGCACCCGCGAAGTCGGCCTTGAAATTGTCGAGCGACCACAAGTCGTCCTCCTGAAAACGCAATTCGGTCTGGATGTTGTCGAGTTTTAGGGCATTCGTGGGCGAGAGCGGCAGGATGAACTGACCTTGGATCAGAACGAGGCCGTCCAGCTGGAGCCGCCGGTGCAGGGCCGCCGCGCCGTCCAGTTCCAGCCGGACCTCCCGGGCGGAAAACGCCGGGCTGTCGGGCGTGGCGGCGTGGCCAACGTGGATGTTTTCCGCGATCAGCCCGTGAAGGAGGCTGAAGCGCAACCGGGAAAATTCCAATTCGACGCCGCGTTCGCGGAGGGATGCCACCAGCCGCCGCTGCAAAAAATCCGGCACGCCGACGCGGTCAAACCAGACGAACGCGCAAATGAGGACGACCACCACGGCCAGTGCGGCGCGGCGGCACCAGCGGAAGCCCACGCGGCATTTGCGCCAGAAACCGGGTTGCATATCACGGCACGTTCGCCGGAATGGTTAAATAACTCAAGACGAACTGGTAAAGCACCGGCGGAAATTCGAATGCCCAGCGATCCCCGTCCAGCGTGACGGCGGCAAGCACGCCGTTGTCGTTCGCGCCGAAATTCACGGTCGGATAGCCAAAATCCACGGTGAAAACCTTTCCGTCCTTCAGTCCGGCGGTGATTTGCAGGCCGTCCGGTTTGAATCCCATCACGGTCATGTCGGCCTCGGGTAAATTGGGTCCGATCCAGGCCACGGCGGTCAATTGGCCGAATCGTCCGGCTGATTGCTCAATGTATTTGCCTTCGATGAGACCCTGCGAGCCGGCGGCCAGCGACCATTTGTCCGGCCCGTTGCGGACGATCTGGCGGGTCCTGCCGCCTTGATGAATGGTAATTTGCGCCACGTCGTTCACGTTGAAGTTCCAGATGTGCCGGTCGCGAAATAGCCAGTCACCCTCCGGAAATGCGCGGTGAAAGTCCTGCCAGGGGATGGCGTAAATAAAATTTTCGTCGGGCCGCTGCACAAAAACCCCGTTGGTTTGCACCGTGCCAAAATCCAGTTCGACGCCGGCGGCATTCGTGTCGCCCGCCTTCGGGCGCAAAATGATCTCGCGCTGCGGCGTGGCGAGGCCGTAGTTCGTCAAATCGGACGCGGTCACGGCATCCTTCACGAATGCCGAGATGCGCAGGCCGGCGAGTGTCTTGATGAACAGTTGCACGTTGTCGGCGTCCGCTGGAAATTTTCCGCCGACGATTTGCCAGTCGTTGGAGCCTTGTTCCCGCAGGATGAAATTATTCTGGCCGCGCACTTCGATTTCAGCGACCGGCGCGGTCAATTCAAACAGCCGCGTGTCGCGAAAATCGTTCCACGGGCCGCGCCACAGCGCCAGCGGATCGCGGGCGGTCGTGACGACGGAGTTCCAGCCTTCCCGTTTCGCATAAGCCTGCGTCGCGTCCTCCGCCGGGCTTTTGCCCAGGTGGACGGCCGCCGCCAGATTGGTGCCCCGACCGAGCCATAAATCGAGATCGGCGGGTTGCAGGCCGAACGCGGTGAGGTCCGCTTTCGGATCATCGGTGATGAATCGCGTGACCGAAGCGGCTTCGAGCCGTTGCAGCGCGTCGGTGATATGGTCGGTATCGGCGCGCGCCGACAATGGCCGGATCATGCGCCAAAGACGGTTCGTCGCGTCGCGCCGGAGTTCGATGACCTTGGCGTTGTTGGTCAGCAAAATCCAGTCGAAGTCGTTTTGCCCGGCGTTCACGAGCGCGGTGTCGCGCCATTCATCGCCGTCGCGGGGGATCAGATTGAGCCAGCCGGCGTCGGCCACGAACACGCCCTCCAGGGCGACAACCTGGAGATAAACCTGGTCGCCGGGCGCGGTTTTGTCGCCCACCTTCAATTGCCGGCTCTGGTCGCCCGTGGTGATGAAGATCGTGGCCTGCGGTTTTTCAAAACCAAATTCCGCATCGGATTTTTTTTGTTCGCGCAATTCCGCCGCGCTGATTCTGGCGGGCGCGAGTTTTTGGATGGCGTCGAGCAGCGCCCCGATGGCGGCGTTCTGCGCGGGATAGGAAACAGGCTTGGTCAGAAACCAGTCGCCATTGGTGCGGCTGGCGCGGATTTCCGGCGCGCCGGCCGGAAAAACTTGAACGCTTGTGACGGCGGCAAGACGCAGATTGGGCAAAAGGGCCTCCGGCCCGGCAATGACCGGGCGGAGGTAGTGTTCAAACACGAAGATGAACGCGAAGAGCGCCGCGGCAATCACGAGCCAGATGCCTGTGGTTTTCGAGTTCATTATTTTCTTCGCGCCAGCCAGACCAGCCCGCCAAGCAGCAGGACCGCGCCCGGCAGCGCTCCCAGCAGCACCCAGCAAATTTCGCCCTGTTGCGACTTGGTTATCAGAAGCCGGAACTCGGTCACGCGCTGCGGCCCGATGCCTTCGACCAATTGCGGGCGGTCGAGCAGCCAGTTGACGGCGTAACCGAGAAATTCCCGGTTGGCGCCGCCCAAGCCGCCTTCAATCACCTGATTGTCGAGAAATATCGAATCACCGGTTATGATCATGCGTGTGTTGCCTCGCGGGCTGGCGACGCCGGCGGTGTTTTTTTGCTCCACGGCAACCATGAGCGGATAACTGCGCGGCGGTTCGGCGGAATAGTCCACGAGCGTGGATTTGTCGCCGGAGAACGCAAGCTCGGTCACCTCCGGCGCGTCGGGCGGTGGATTCTTCAAGTCCACGCGGCCGACGGGCAATGGCAAAATCATTTGCAACTCGGATCGCGCAAGCGCATTGACGACAGGATGCTGGCTGAAATTGCTGACGTCCACGTCCATTCCGGAGGAGGTGGTGTTTTGCATGTCCCGCACGATGCTCATGCCGATGCTGACGCCCCAGGGTTGCAGGATGGGTTCAAGACCGGTCGGTTGTTTGACGGAGGCGTAATTGAAGAGCGCAAACAGCCGTCCGCCCTGGGCGAGATAAGTTTTAATCTTCTGCAGTTCCAATTCTGACAATGCCTCGGTTGGTCCCGCGATAATCAATAAATTACAATCATCCGGCACGTCGCTGTCCCCGAGCAACCGGAGCGGCTGCACATCAACGTGGTAGTTTTCCCACAAAATGGTGGCGAACTTCAGATAGCCGGATTGCCCGGAATCGGTCAGCGACGGTTCGCCGCGGCCCTGCAGAAAATACGCCTTGAACGGCCTGGCGTCTTCCAGCGCCAGCAACATGGAAGTGAACATCTCCTCGCCGTTGAACGCGACCGGGGTGAACTCGATTTTCCTGTCCTTCGACATTCCCGTGGGCGCGTATTTGAGCAGCGAATCGCTTGGACGGATCTGGACGCGTCCGTTGCCGGCGTCGAAGATGATCAGGTCTTTGTCCGACGCCGAATTCAATTTATATTGCTCCTTCACCTTTTCCGCCTCGCCCGCGTCCCGCGCGTAATCCACCGTTTGGACGGAAATTTTCGGGTTTGCCGCGCGGTATTCGTCCAGCAACGCGACGACAACCGGATAGAAATCGTCCTTCCGGTCGTAATACAGCGTCACCGTGACGTGGTTGGTCAGCGAACGGAGCACGCTTGTCGTGCGTGAGGCCAGTTGAACTCGCGTCCGCGAACTCAAATAAAACCGGTGAAAGAACTCCGCGCCGATGTAGTTGGCCATCACGGCCACGGCAAGGACCAAAAAGGTGCGCGCCAGCATGTCGAAGCCGATTTTCCATCGGAGTCGCG
>Ga0265337_1001086_pt1 | contig 13999 bp, 14 predicted proteins | sample 42122metaG_FD_192441 | JGI IMG/M metagenome (GOLD analysis project Ga0265337, IMG submission 192441) | Rhizosphere microbial communities from Carex aquatilis grown in University of Washington, Seatle, WA, United States - 4-21-22 metaG | ecosystem: Host-associated > Plants > Roots > Rhizosphere >... | reverse complement strand
ATCATGGTGCCGTGGGGAGTGGCCCACATGCCGGGGATTGCAAGGGAAATTCAAAAATCCGGCTTCCGGCTGGAAGAAACGCAGGAGTATATTGTGATTCAGTTCCGCAGCAATGGGAATCAGAGTGATGGAATCAAACCATGAGGAAAAACTGATATGGCCGACTCCAAACGCATTCCCACCGCCGGCGGACCGGGGTTAAGTCACAATCCTTTTGCCGCCCTGTCCAGTGAAGGTCTCCCGCCCGGTCCTTGTGGACGGCCACCAAGTCTCGCCGGCAGCCTTGCCAATAATGAAACGAATCCGGCGAAGAAAAATCGAGGGCGGGTGGATATTCTCCGGGTCAAGGCCGGGCGCGGTGGCAAGACGGTGACGGTGGTCAAAAACTTTTCCGGCATCGGCCTGCCGGAAAAAGAGCAACTGGCCAAAACGATGCAGCGCGCCTGCGGCACCGGTGGCACGGTGAAAAACGGCCAGATCGAGATTCAGGGGGACAAACGCGAGGAAGTCGCGCGCATCCTGACAGAGGCGAACTTTCATCCGGTGTTCGCGGGCGGCTAAATTCTTCTCCGGCTTGATGTGCTGGTGCAGCGTTCCGGTTCGCGCTGGCCGACTTGCCTGCCATGCGGCTACCGCACCGTCGCCAGTCCGTTGCTCTTGTAAGTCTGCGCAAACAATTCCGTCTCCACCATGCCCGTCCAATCCGCCCGCATTTGGACTGCGGTCGCTTTTGCACTGCTGTTCAGCCCTCGTCTGACGACAAATCCACCACTCGTGCCTGCGGAATGCGTTCGAAGATGATGTGCCGGGTCAAATTCATCCATTGCCGGCAGCGGTCGAGCACGACACCGTCGGACGTGGCGATGACCTGCTCGCTTTCCCAAAGGACGCGGTCGGGATTGAAAACCAGTTCCACCGTCGTGTTCCATCCGGCAGCGGCCGCCGTTTCGTGGATGAGCGCCTTGAGCCGTCCGCTGTTTGAAACCGGTTTGTCCAACCACCAGCGGCAACAGGTCACACCCCAGTCGGCGACCGTTTCACCGACCATGCGCAGCACAGGTGCGGTTTCATTCACCTTGCGATAACGGCGGTGAATCCCGGCGATGTCGCGGCAGCAACCGTCGCGGCCCAGCAACACCACGCCGCCCGAGAGCGCGCTTTCGAGCACCGTCAACACGTTGTAACCGTCGAGCCAGAGTTCCCGGCCACGGACTTCCGCAGGCGCGAGTTCGCGCCGCCGGCGATTTTGCGCGGCTTCGGCTGAACAGGCGCAACGGCCCACCGCCATGCGCTGGCGGCTGGTGAGATCGTGGCGGTTGCCGACGATCTCGGTGGCGGAGTGCGAAGCGTAACCGTGGTCGAGCAGCCAGCAGAGATCCTGTTTCGCGGCGCGCAACGCCGGAAGCTGACGCGCGCCAAAGAGCTTTTCGTCCTTGGGAGCCGGTCCGCGATGAGATTGATTTCGCGCCATGGCTTCATGATGGCACAAAGTGCCGGGAAAATCAGTTCCGCTGCGTCAGTTTCAGCGCAAAGGCGCGAAGGCGTCAAAAGGCGGGCACGTTAATTTGCGACTGATCACGTTGCGCGGAAGGATGTCTCCTTCCCCAGCCGGACCGGCAGGCGGCGCGCCCCCCAATGCCCCGGTGTTTGGTCAAAGTGTCCGGCTATGGAATGTCGGCAGGTGGCACAGCGATTGCCGTCCAAGTTCCACCGGCCCAACTCATACCAGTCACGCTCGATCACCAGCGCGTGGCAGTTCGGGCAGAAGGTGCTGCCACCGACCCGGTCTTGGACATTGCCGGTGTAAACGTGGTGGAGTCCCTTGGAAAGCGCGATCTCCCGCGCTCGTTTCAGCGTGGCCGGCGGCGTGTGCGGATGGTCGAGCATCTTGAAATCAGGATGGAACGCGGTAAAATGCCACGGCACATCCGGGCCGAGATTCGCGGCGACCCATTCAGCCGCCCAATGCAACTGCGCTTCATCGTCGTTCTCGCCGGGAATGAGCAGCGAGGTGATTTCGAACCAGACGTTGGTCTCCCGCTTGAGAAACTTGAGCGTCTCCAGCACGGGCGCCAGCTCGCCGAAGCAGAGCTTGCGGTAGAACTCCCCGGTGAAACCCTTCAAGTCCACGTTCGCCGCGTCCATGTGCCGGTAAAATTCAGGCCGCGATTCGTCGGTCATGTAGCCTGCCGTCACCGCGACGGTTTTGATGCCGCGAGCCCGGCAGGCATCAGCAACGTCAATCGCGTATTCGGCGAAGATCACCGGATCGTTGTAGGTGAAGGCAACAGACTTGCAGCCGAGCCCCTGCGCGGCATTGGCGATCATTTCGGGCGACGCGGCGTCGGCAAGCTTGTCGAACTCGCGGGCCTTGCTGATATCCCAGTTCTGGCAGAACCGGCATCCGAGGTTGCAGCCCGCAGTGCCGAAGGACAGCACGCTGGTGCCGGGATAGAAATGGTTGAGCGGTTTCTTCTCGATGGGATCAACGCAGAAGCCGCTGCTGCGGCCGTAGGTCGTGAGCACCATCTGGTCGCCGGCGCGCCGGCGGACGAAACAGAACCCGCGCTGGCCCTCGTTGAGCTTGCAGAAGCGCGGACAGAGGCGGCACTCGATGCGCCCGTCTGGCAATAGTGTCCACCAGCGCCCGGGGTGGTTGGATTCGGTCATCGTGGAGTTCATGAGCAGCCTCTAGTTCCAGTCCTCCTCGCGGAATTTTTTCACGGCAAACCTTTGGATGCGCACCGGCTCAAACTCGCCAATGCCTCCCTTGTGCCGCGCGAGAGTGAGTTGTTGCTCGACCGTTTCAACGCCTTTGACATCGGGCAACAACACCCCGCTGCGACCATCTTCGGTGGCAATAACAACCCCGTAACGCCGCGGATCCAACTCCGCCGTCGACGCGACTTCCTCCAGCGGCAAAACCACGCTGACTTCGAAGAGCAATTGCCCCAACTCGTGCGCGCCGACCGGCACAAAACGGCCATCACGGAACGCGGCATCGCGCGCGACGTGCCACGTTTCCTCGGCGGTGTTCACAAAGCGCGGGATCAACGTGCCGACGCAGCCGCGCAATTCCCGGCGCGGGCCGCGGATGGTGACGAAGACGCCGCGCCGCTCGCCCAAGATGCCTTCCGCCACGATTGCCGGTTCTTTCGTATCGCCGCGGAACGCGGCTTCAATCGAGCGACGCGCGACGCGAAGGAGCGCCTTTCCGGTTTCGGTGACATCGCTTTCGTGGGCGCCAGTCCCGTGGATGCTGGCCGACGCGCTCTCCGAAGCGGGTTGATGCAGAATCGCGACGCCGTAACCGACGCCAAACGGTCCTTCGTAGCTCAACACCTCGTGGCCTGTGGCGTTCCAGTTGACCGCCGATGCCGCCACCAGCGTGGAGTCCAACGCATCTTCCGCCGCCAAGTCCAGCAACTCGGAATCGAAGTCCGGTAACTTCCGATAGTCCCCGGCTCGCAAACATTCGATGAAAGCGCAATCAAACTCCTTCGCGCGCGGATGAAAGCCCGCAGGCGCGCCGGGCTGCAGGCGATGGCTCATGTCACCGCTGGCCACCACGGCGACGCACCGGCCCGCGCGTTGTGACGCGTCGGCGATGGCCTCGCCCAATTCCACCAAGCCCGGTTCGCCCGGGTAGTTGAGGCCAATCAGAACCGTCGGCCCGCGCCAGCCGGCATCGGCCAGGTGCCACAAGGGGACGACCGCGCCGTGATCGAGTTGCGCATCACGCAGCCACCAGACATCCACGCTCCGCGATCCCGCCTCCTCCGCGATGGTCGCGGCGAGGGGTTCGTCGCCGGGCAAATCCACAGCCGTCTCCGGCGCGCCGAACTGGGCCAGCGAACCGCTGAGCCGCCCGCCCGCCCAAATCGCAAAAGCTCCCCGGCGCCGTGGCGTGTGCGGCGAAATGAGCACAACGGTCTCTGGCTTTGCCCTGACGACCCGCCGGGCTGCCTCGGCCATCGCGCTGACGGATGCGCCGGCTTGGTTGCCGTGCTTTCCGCCGACCGCAGGCACCAACACCGGCGCGTGCGGCATCAACACCGCGATGATTACCTGGCCTTCGAGCTTGTTCATTTTTCGTGGTGGCTGATCCGGGTGGCCAAGCGCCGAACCAGATTCAACCCGGACCACTTTCCCGCCACGCCAAAATCTATACCCAAGTCATGCTTGGCGAAAGTGCCTATGCGAGCGAAACGCGGACGCCTGGAGGTCGGCGGAGTTTGTTGATGCGGCGCGGGGAAAACCGCAGCCCGCGGGTGCCGGTGGCGTTCGTCAAGATCGCCGGCGCTTCGCCCAAGGGCACCTGCGTCCGGCTGCGGCAATTTCCCGCCGAAGGCATGGGGGTGCGGGGTGCGCAGGGAATTGACGTGGGCGACTCCGTGCGGGTGCGTCTGGCTTCGGTGGATGTGGCCAAGGACTTTATTGACTTCGAGAGAAAGTAAGGCGTTTCGGCGAACGGAAAGTCAGAAATCGCTCGTCAACATGCCAGACTGGAATCAGGCAGCCGTTGAGTCCTGCTGATGATGTGAAAAGTTGGAACTTCTAACTAATCGATTTAGATTCACCATGCCTGTTCAGCAGCCGTTTGAGCTTATATTTCTATCGGTTGACATGCCGACGCAAACGCACGCCTTCTTGGGATCACGCTTCGGATTTTTCCCACGGCGAGGTCGAGCAGCACGACGTAGATATTGTGGTGCTGTTCCGCCTGCCGTTTGGCGCGAAGCTGTCTGAACGTGCGGCGCTTCATTCAAAGAATTTTTCCGGCGGCGGTTCCGGAGCTGGGGCATGGATTACTGCAGGTATTTGACAGCCCGATTAATCTTGACCGTCCTGGTTTCCGCTGTAACCTATGGTGCTAACGGAGTATAGTTTATCAGGTGTCCGACGGCCCCCGTCGGGGTTTTCCCTCTCCTTTTATTCCCTGCCCTGCCAAGCCGGAGCCGCAACAGCGGCTTCAAAACAAACGAAAGAACCGTAAGAGAAAGAATAAAAATATGTTTCCAAAGAAAAAACAAGCCAATTTCCCCGACCGGGGAGCCGTGAAATCAACCCCAGCCGTGGCGGCGAACATTGCTTCGCTCAAGCCAACCCGGCAGGGGGCAACCCCTCCGTCTAATGCAAACATCGCCACCAGGGCCTACGAAATCTGGCTCGCCCGCGGACAGGAAACGGGAAATGACCAGCAGCATTGGTTTGAGGCCAAAAAGCAATTGCAGTCAGTGTAAGTGTCCCGGCAACCGGGCGCCGGCAAAGCACGGATGGACGCGGATGAGCCAGACCGCTCTGGCCGTCTGCGCTCCATCGCGTCCCTGACCATGCGAATTCCAGCAATGCCAGCGCGGACACGAACAACCATGAAGGCAACGGGCGCTCACCAGCCCAAGGCCAGACAGGGCAAAGCCGGTCACGGTTCCGCCGGGGAAACACAGCCGCCGACAGCATTACGCGGGCTTCGGTTGCTCGCCTCATGTCTTTGCAAGTCAGGAGAGCATCAGGTATGTCGTGTGGGCGGGCGGGGTCATCCAAACCATTCTTTTCAAGGAAAGAGAGCAGAATTCCGGGAGAGATTTGTCTTATCCCCACACTCCCGCAATCTTCGTCCCGCAGAAACGGCATTTGCCGTCGGTGATGTCCATGCGCGTCACGGCAAAGATGTCACGTTCGACGATGGCTTTCCTACAGTTGGGACACCAAGTTGTCTCCGCGCCTTCGAGGCCGGGCACGTTGCCGATATAGACGTAGTGCAGTCCCTCGGCGCGGGCAGCGTCACGCGCCTTGAGCAGCGTTTCGACGGGTGTGGGAGTCAGATGCGCGAGCTTGTGTTCGGGGTGGAATCGAGAGAAGTGCAATGGCCGGTCCGGTCCCAATTCGCTCGCAATCCAGCCGCACATCCGGCGGATGGTGTCGAGATTGTCGGTGTAGGTCGGCACGATGAGGTTGATGATCTCGAACCATACGCCGAGTTCGTTGAGTGTCTTGAGCGTGGCGAGGATGGCGGAGAGCTTGCCGGAGTTGAGCTTCTTGTAGGTGTCTTCGTCGAAGCCTTTCAGGTCCACGTGCGCGGCGTCCACGAACTGATACAGGTCGCGCGCAGGCCGGTCCTCGATTGAACCGCAAGTGACGACGATGTTCTTGAGCTTCCGTTCGTGCGCCGCCTTGCAGGTGTCCTGCGTGTATTCGTAAAACGCCGTCGGTTCGGAGTAGGTGTAGGAAATGGACGGGCACCCCAGCGCCTCGGTCACCGCCACCACGTCTTCGGGGAACAGACTCAATCGCGACATTTGTTCCATCGTCAGCATAGGCGGCAACGGTGGTTTCAGTCGAAGTTCCTCGCCGTGCGGGTCTTTGGTTTCCTCCGGCTTCTTCTGCGAAATCTCCCAGTTCTGGCAATTCAGGCAGCGAAACACGCAGCCGGAGGTGGCGAGTGAAAAACTCAAAGTGCCCGGCATGAAATGGAACAGCGGCTTTTTCTCAACCGGGTCAACGTGGAACGTGCACGGGTTGCCATAGACCAGCGTGTAGAGCGTGCCGTCGCGGTTGATCCGGTTGCGGCAATGGCTGCGGTCGCCCGGCGCCAGGATGCAATTGTTCGGGCAGACCTTGCACTGGACATTGCGGCCGAGCTTGAGGTAATGGCGGCCTTCCCTCACCCAGCCGCGTTTCTGCCACAGGTCCCAAAGTTCGCCTGTCGGCGCATCGCCTTTGAAGATGTCGGCGGGCGCCTCGGACTCGCGCCATCTGGCGAAGAAATTGGAAAACGAAGCTGCGCCCGCCAGGCCAACCACTCCCGCTGCGCCGAGACCGATGGCGGTGCGACGCGAAATTCCTCCCGCCAAGCCGGAACGCCGGTTTTGGAATTCGGAGTTCACGCTACGTCTCTTCGCGATGTTTGATCCAGCCCCATCGCTGGAAGGCAAGATACATCGCCGGCACAACATGCGCCAGCACGAGGACAATCAACGGCAGGTGGAACATGCGGTGGAGTGTCAGCGCGGTTTTCTCATCGAGCAATTTGCCGAAGCCGTAGCGGCCATCCATGATGTAACCGGTCAGCAGGAAGGCCAGCACCAGCGGCAGCAACAGCCAACCGCTCCAGCGAACCATTTTAAGAGAAACGATGTTGAGTTTGTTCATGTTATCGCCTTTCGGAATTGAATCATTGTGCCGCCCCAAAAATTCAGCACTGCGGTCAGCAGGCAAACGCCCATCACGCCAATCAATGGAATCAAGAGAGTGCTCGCCAGCAATGCGCCCAAGAATGCGCCGACGAAATCCGCCGTGTAAAGTCGGGACGCGCCCGCAACGGTGCCGTCGAATTCCAGCCGGTTCGCCAGCGGAAATTGCATCCCCACCAGCACCGCGAGAATCAAGGTCAGCAGCGCAATGACCGTCTTGATGAACCCGAGTGACGCCGCCATGTCGCCCAGTCGGTTCAACCGCGGCAACACCAGCGCAAGCAGGATGGCGTAACCGGCGATGGCAAGGGCGAGAATCGCCAGATGTTTTGCCGTTGGAGTGGTGGAGTGGTGGTGTGATGAGGCGGGCGCGGGACCGGGTTTATCCCAAGACTTCATCACTCCGTTGCTCCGGGATTTCATGCCCCGATTCGCCATCATCGCCCCAAGGGCCAGCCCGGTCATAAAGACGGTGATGATGATGCCCAGTTGATGATAGACCGAACCGCAAAGAACCTGGAACGCCAGCAACAGGACAATCTCCAATGCCGTTCCGGCAAAACCCGAGGCGAACAGGACAAAAGCCGTTCCACGCAACCGGACAAGATAAACGCAAAGCAAAACAAGCAGCAACGCCTGTAACAAGCCGAAGCCGGTTTCGAACTGACTCATCCAATGGCGCAGGTGGTAATAATACAGCACCGGGTTGAAGTCCTTGTTCAACGCCGCTGGCTGCGCGATGGCGCGCCGCATGTCCACCATCCGGTCGGCGGCCAGCATCGCGTCGAGGTAATGCCGGTTCATCAGTTTCGTTTGGATGCCTTGCTGTTCGATTCGAGAAGCGATGTCGTCAAAGAGCGGGCCGTCCGACGCGAGAAAGAAGACCCGTCCGCCGGGAATCGCCAGCACGTTCGGGAACGATTGCTTCAGCGACCGGCAAGCCGACGCCAGCATTCGCGCCAGTTCCGGGCTGACGTAATTTTCATAATGCCCCAGCGAAAAGGACACCACACCGTCCCGAGAAAGCGTCCTTTTGACTTCAGCCATAAACTCCACGGTGAAAAACCGGTTGAGTTGCGCGGTTGAAGGCCCGGGCACGTCCACGATGACAACATCGTATTTTTCGCCGGTCTGCCTTACAAACAGGCGTCCGTCGGTGTTGATGACTTTGATCCGGTTGTCTGCCAGATTTTCCGGCAGGTATTTCCGCCCGAACTCCAGGATCATCGGGTCGAGCTCCACATAATCCACCCGGCTGACGTTGTATTTCAGGATTTCCTTCGCCGTGCCCGAGATGCCGCCGGCCACGAGCAGCACCTTGCGCGCATCAGGCCGCTGTGCCATCGCGTAATGCACGGTCTCCCCAACATGCTGGTCGTCGCGGGTGGAGGTGAGCGGAATGCCGTTCTCGATGAAATCAAACTGGCCGTCGGATTCCGTGACCAACAGTTTGCCGTAAGGCGAGTTCGCCCGCGCCACAATGTGCTGTCGCGGATACTGCCAGGCCGTGGAAAGACCGTCGAGGTCAACCAAAACTGCCGCCGCCATCACCGCACCGGCCAGAGAACCTGCAATCGTCGAAAGTAATTTTTGTCCGGTGCGAGAGCCCATCGCTCCGGCCACCAGCAGGTTCAACACGGCGGGATAAACCAGGATGCCGACATGGTCGAAAAACCGAACCAGCACGAAGCTGAACAGAATGCCGCCGCCGATGCTGCCGATGTTGTCCGCGACATACACATGGCCGATACCCGAAGCCCCCTCTTTGCGTGCCAGCAATGAGCATGCCAGTGTCAGGGCATAGCCCGCGACAAGGCAATACGGCAGCAGCAAGACGAAAATGCTGATGACGGTTGCGGTGACGCCCACCTCTGCGCCCCGGATGAAAACCACATTGCGCAATGCCCGAAGAAGAAACACCTGCAACAGCGGCAGAACCGCCACCAGAATTTGCATCACGACCAGGACGGCCAGCGGGTTTCGGAGTTTGTCAGAGGTCCGGCCGAGCCAGGTGCCGATGCCCATCAACAGCAGCCAGTTGCCCAGCACCACGCCGAGCACCAGTTCGTTTCCGCTGAAAGTGCCGAGCAGTTCGCGCATCAGCGCCAGTTGCGTCATCACGCACGAAACTCCCAGCGCCCCCACGGCCAGCAGGACAAGCCGCCGTTCACTCGTGACCGCCAGCGTTATCGGCTTCCGGTCAGGCATAAAGAATTACTCCGCGAACGCCTCGACGTGGTAGATGGAGACACTGACATTTCTGCCGTGCCAGTCGTCCGGCGCACAGCCGGCTTTTTGCGCGAGGTGGTTGAGAAATTCGACCTTGTCAGGAATCTGCTCCCAAACTTGCGGCAGAAATGTCGCGCCCCGCGGGCCAATCTGCAACAACACGCCATCTTCGTAAGGCTGCAATTTGTTCAGAAGGTCCTCGGGGGAACTGAAACGCAACGGTTGCGGTTCCGTCAGCACGCTGATCTCGATTTTGATTTTGTTCACCTCATCGGGCCGCACCGGCTGGAAACGCGGATCGCGGGTGGCCGCGTTCCGCGCGTTGTCCACCACCGCCTGGTAAAGCGATTCCTGCGGCAAAATGTGGCCGATGCAGCCGCGTAACTCGCCATTTTCTGTCAACGTCACGAAACACGCCTTCGTCCGGGCCAGTTTCGACGGCACGCCTTTGGCGTTGACTTCCGGCAGGTTGCCATTTGTCGCCACCCGCTCCAGCGTCGTCCGGGCCAGATCCAGCAGGAATTTCCTGTCCTGTGCCGCGAAATTCTCCGGCGCCGGCTCGTAAAAGGCAATGGCGGAGTAGCCAACAACACCGTGGCTCTTGTCGCCCGAGGTGTCACCGCTGTTCCGGTAATCCAGCAATTGCGCCTTCCAGCCTTTTTCTTTGGCCAGATACATCAGCGCCAGAATGGGCGCTTTGCCGCAGGCTTCCTGGGTTTTCATTTCGTCAATGTTCAGGTCGCAAACCGCCTTGACGCAGCGGTTGTCCAGTTCTTTGGCCTCATCATAGGGGTGGTAATGACTCAAGTCGGAACTGGCCACGATGATCGTTTTGTCATCAATCACCCCGGCTAAAATTTTGGCAGCCTGTTCGGGGTCAACCTCCCCAAAAACAACGGGCAGGATTTTAAAGTTCTTCAAAGTTTTTTGCAGGAAAGGAACCTGAACCTCGACGGAATGTTCCCAGGTGTCGGGCGTGTCTTCGCCGGCAGCCGGCGCAGGCTTTGAAGACTGTTGCAACCACGGCGGACGCTGGACCAGGCATCGCGGCTCCAAAACAAAGGGACTGGTCTTGGCCAGTTGTTGCGCCTTCTCCGAGATCAGAACAGTTCCCAGGGGCGTTTGGTAGGCGTCCACATTGGGAACCGACGCGCCTTGAAACAAGGCATAGTGGCTGGGACCGAGGATGACGACTGTTTGAACATCGCGCCCGGTCAAGGTTTTGTAAGCAATCGCCGCGGTTCGCCCGGAATAGGGGTAACCCGCATGAGGGCAAACCAAACCTTTCAGGTGCGGGATGTGATGCGCAGGCGCGTTTTCCAGCAATCCATCAACCATCTGGGAAAGGGCCGGTTCATCTGCCGGATAAAACAGTCCCGCAACCGCCGGCACGCGGACGCGCAGATGGCTGTTTGACGGCTCCGCCGATTGGACGCGCCGTTCCGTGCCCGGCGTTTCCGGCCGCGAATTACACCCAGAGAAAGGCAGCAGCAACGCGAGCAGGACAATGCCGAACATCTCTTTTCGTCTGTTTTCTGTAGGCATGATGTTTCACATAACACCCCGCGCAAAAAGATGTCAATGGTTTCGGCGGCCCTGCTTGCGGCTCCCCTCGCCGCAGTTCCCGCTTGATGCGAAAAAGTCGGGAAGACTGCACGGGCAAATTCAGGCCGCGCACACGAACGCCGCTTCGTGCAGGAAGAGCGAACTGCTTTCGCGGTCGGCGCCGTCGTTGCATCATTCTCCACGAACTGATGCACTTGCGCCAAATGAACCATTCCGCACGCTTCTGGCGGGAGGTGGAAAACGTTTGTCCGGAATACAAAACCGCCGAAAAGTGGCAGAAACAAAACTCCTCGCTGCTGAAATAATGCGCAGGTTTCATTCCCCCTCCTCCAACATCGCATTGATCGTTTCGATTGCATTGCCTTCCAATCGGTTGTTCACAAAAACGGAGGTTTTCTTTTTGCCTTCGACGATCAGCTTTTTCCCTGCAGTCCGCGCATCGGGGTAAATCTCCTGCACGCGGTCGTAAGGCTGGAATGGCCGCCGCGCCGCAACGCCGCGTCCGCGACCACACCCATCAGTCCTACCATGCCGCCGCCATAGACCAGCTCGTTTTGTTCACGCGCGAGCAAACTCGCCTAGCCGCTCCGCCGCCTCGGTGTAAGCCGGGCGAACGCCCCGGTTGAAACCGTAAAAAACGGCGGTGCGTTTCATGTTTTGTCCGCCTTGCGGACGGCGGCGATGAACGCGCGGATTTTGGCGTGGTCCTTTTTGCCCGGCGAATTTTCCACGCCGCTGGAAACGTCAACGCCGAATGGCCGGACTTTCCGCACGGCATCGGCGACGTTCTCCGGCGTCAAGCCACCGGCGAGGAAAACCGGTTTGCCGAACTTTTGCCCTTCAATCGCCAGGTTCCAGTTGAATTTTTCGCCCGTACCGCCGCGCGCCTCGGGCGAATAGGCATCGAGCAAATAAGCGTCGGTGGAAAACTTCGGCACCTCTTTCAGCGATTCAACGTCGCGGATGCGGAACGCCTTCATGCTCATCAGCCCGAACTGCGTGCAAAATTCCGGCGGCTCGTCGCCGTGAAATTGCAGCAGGCTCAAATTGCATTCGCCGATGGCGCGCGTGATGAGGTCTTCGTCCGCATTCACAAAAACTCCGGCGCGCATCACGAAGGGCGGAAGCAGTTTTGATATCTCCGCCGCTGTCTTCAGCGAAATGTGCCGCAGGCTTCCTTCGTAAAAATTGAAGCCCAGCGCGTCCGCGCCCGCCGCGACGGCGGCCTGCGCGTCGGCGAGGTTCGTGATGCCGCAAATTTTGACCCGTGTGCCCATTTTTGATTTACGATTGATGATTTACGGTTGTCGCGCAATTTCAAAACGCCGGACGCTTTTCGCAAACCGCGGTCTTCAGACAACCAGGCGGCTGACAACTTGGAAGACGATGAACGCGGCGATATAGGCGAGGCCGGTCATGTAGGCGATCTGGAACAGCGGCCATTTCCAGCTGTTGGTCTCGCGGCGCACGACCGCCGTGGTGGAAAGGCATTGCGCCGCCAGAATGTAAAACACCAGCAGGCTGGCGCACGTCGCCGTGGTGAAAATCGGCGTGCCGTCGGATCGCGTGGCGTGGCGCAGCGAATCGTAAAGTGAACCGGGATTTTTCTCGGCGGTGTCCTTGCCCACGCCATAGACAATCGCCATCGTGGAAACAATCACCTCTCGCGCGGCGAACGAACTCAGGATGCCGATGCCAATCTGCCAGTCAAAACCGAGCGGCGCGATGACAGGCTCGATGACGTGCCCGATTTTTCCAGCGAAGGAATTTTGCAGCGAATTTTGCGCGGTCATGCGGCCGGCTGCGGCGCGCAGTTCATCCGCTTTTCCCGCGTCTCCGGATTTTGCCAATTGCACGGCTTGTGAGGTCATCGCCATCGCCGCGGCGGGCGGGCTGGATTTGGGGTAATACGACAGCGCCCACAGGATCAATGAAATTGTCAGGATGATTGTGCCCGCCTGTTTCACGAAAATTTTCGCACGGTCGAACGTGTGCAGCAGCGCCGTCCGCAGACCGGGCAGGCGATACGGCGGCAGTTCAATCATCAACGGCTTGCTTTCGCCGGGCAGGATGGTGTGCCGGAAAACCAGCGCCGCGCCGAGGGCGGCCAGGACACCGGTGCCGTAAGCCGCCGTGAACACCGCTGCCGCCTTCAACGGCGAATTGGGAAAGAGCAGCGCGGTGACCATCGCATAGACCGGAATTCGCGCGGAGCAGGTCATCAGCGGCGTGATGAGGATGGTGAGGAGCCGGTCGCGCGGATTTTCGATGACGCGCGTGGACATGATGGCGGGAATCGCGCAGGCGTGGGCCGAAAGCATGGGCACAAATGCCTTGCCCGGCAGTCCGAAGCGCCGCATGACCTTGTCCATCACAAACGCGGCCCGCGACAGATAGCCCGTGTCTTCGAGCAGCGACAACACGAAAAATAAAATGCAGATTTGCGGCAGGAAAACCAGGATGCCGCCGACTCCGCCGATGACGCCGTTCACCATCATGCTTTGCAGGTCGCCGGCCGGCAGCATTGCGCTCACCCGCGTTCCGATCGTCGCAAACAGATGATCAATCAGGTGCATCGGGATTTGCGCCGCCCAGAAAATCAGCGCGAAAATGACCAGCATGACAATTTGGAATACGACCACGCCCGCGACCGGGTGTGTGACAATCGCATCAATCTTTTCGGTCCTTTCCGAACGGCGCGCCACCGCCCCGTCCATGACCCGGTTGGAAATTTGTTCCGTCCATTCGTAACGCGCCTGGTAAGGACAACCACTGCAACCGAGCGCGCAGGCGGGTTTGGCGTGGACAGCAGCCTCCGCGTCCGGGCCGCCGCCGACCAGTCGTTCGATTTCGTTCTGGAGTTCGAGGAGGCCCTTGCCGGTGCGCGCGGTTATCGGAACCACGGGACAGCCAAGTTCGGCGCGGAGTTTCGCCACGTCAATGCGGATGCCGTACCGCTTGGCCATGTCCATCATGTTCAAGGCCACGATGACGGGGCAGTCCAGCTCCAA
>Ga0265337_1001083_pt1 | contig 14025 bp, 16 predicted proteins | sample 42122metaG_FD_192441 | JGI IMG/M metagenome (GOLD analysis project Ga0265337, IMG submission 192441) | Rhizosphere microbial communities from Carex aquatilis grown in University of Washington, Seatle, WA, United States - 4-21-22 metaG | ecosystem: Host-associated > Plants > Roots > Rhizosphere >... | reverse complement strand
CAAATGCTTCCGCCCTTTGCCCGCCTCGCTCTGCAACGTTAAATCTCCGGCGAACACACAACCGAAAGCGCCATCGTGATCCTCCTCACCAATGAAGACGTCGAACCGCTCCTCTCCATGCCCGAATGCATCGCCGCGGTCGAAGCCGCGTTCCGCGATCTGGGAAACCAGGACGCGGTCGACATTCCACGCCAGGACGCCATCGTGCCCAACGCCCGTGAAGGCGCGATCCACGATCTGAAGACCATGTCGGGAAGCTGGCCCAAGGCCGGCATCGCAGCCATCCGCTTGAACTCCGATATCGTGACCGGTCCGGTCATCAACGGCGTGCCGCGCCGGGTGAAGCTGCATCTCTCCGAACCGGGCGGGCGCTACAACGGCCAGGTGCTGTTGTTCTCGACCGACACGGGCCAGCTTCTCGCCATCGCCAATGACGGCATCATGCAGCGGGCGCGCGTAGGCGCGACGAGCGGAGTGGCGGCGAAATATCTGGCGCGGGAAGATGCGAAGGTGCTGGGCCTGCTCGGGACCGGATTTCAGGCGGGCGGCCAGCTCGAAGCGATTTCCGCGGTGCGCAGGTTCTCGCGCGTAAAGGTTTTCAGCCCGACGGAGGAAAACCTTCGCCGTTTCGTTGCGCATTATCGCAAGAGCCTCGATCTCGACATTGTGGGGGTCGCATCGGCCGGTGAAGCCGCCGACGGCGCCGACGTTCTCGTCACGGCCACCAATTCCATCAGCCCGACAATCAAGCCCGAATGGCTGAAGCCGGGGATGCATCTGTCCAGCATCAATCGCACCGAGCTCGCGCCCGCCGTGTTTGCGAAGGTCGGCCGATTGATCGTGAACGCACGCGAAGGGGGAAAGAGCTTCACCGCGCGGAATTGCTCCAACATCGGCGGCTTTAACCAGAACGACCGCGCGGCCAACACCGGCATCGCCGACATATCGAATGTGCCGGAGTTGAAGGACATGGTGTCGGGCAAGGCCTCTGGCCGCGTCAGCGCGGACGAAATCACCTGCTTCCACAATTATCAGGGGCTCGGCCTGCAATTCGCCGCCATCGGCTCGATCGTCTATCGCGAGGCGGTGAAGCGGAAGATGGGTTTGACGCTCGATGACCGCTATTTCACGCAGGATGTTCACCCGTGACGGCACATGCTCCTCGCGTCTCACTCTTCGACGGGCTCAGGGTGATCCTCATGCTGAGCTTGTCGAAGCATGAGCCTGTCGAAGCATGAGCTAATGCGGTTCGCGATGCATCCAGGGAAGCATGAGCCCGACAGGAACGATCCATGCGGTTCCGGCAACCGCGTAATACAAAAGCGTGGCGAACGCTCCGGCGCCCGGCAGCACCGCAACGCCCACCCGCATGGCGATCAGCGCGTAAACCGGCAGCCAGACGAGGGTCGCCAGCGTGCCGATCAGCTTCTTGGTTCTTGGCTGCAGGGCGGGCATTGGTTTTTCGATCCTCCCCCTTCGGCAAACTCAGGGCGCGCCTATCTATATTCCTCATGCGGAGCTTGTCGAAGCATGAGCGTATCGAAGCATGAGGCAATTGAATCCATGGACGCGCCGGGCCGGCTCGAATAGGTATCCCCAATGTCCATTGCCATTGCCGCGTCTCCTGCCGCCCAGCCGGTCCGCACCGACCGCGGAGTGGGGCTATGGCTGTTCGCCATAGCGGCGCTCATCGGGCTGATGGTGGTGGTGGGCGGGTTGACCCGGCTGACGGGCTCGGGCCTCTCCATTACCGAGTGGCAGCCGGTGACCGGGGTGATCCCGCCCCTGAACGACGCGGCATGGCAGGCCGAATTCGCGAAATACCAGGGCACGCCGCAATATGAGCTGATCAATCGCGGGCTCGGCTTGGCCGGGTTCAAGGCGATCTATTGGTGGGAATGGAGCCACCGTTTGCTGGGCCGGCTGCTCGGCGTGGTGTTTCTGGTTCCCTTCCTGCTGTTCCTGAAACAGCGGCGCATCGACCGTGGGATCGCGGTCAGGCTTGCAATCATCTTCCTGTTGGGCGCGGCGCAGGGCGTGCTCGGCTGGTGGATGGTGCAGTCGGGGCTCACGGGCACCCGCGTGGTGGTGAGCCAGTACCGGCTGGCCGCCCATTTGGGGCTCGCGATGATCCTGTTCGGTTATGTGTTCTGGACAGGGCTGGAGATAATTGGCGCGCGGCAGACGCGGATTGGGCCGGCGGCGCGTTTCCGGCCATGGGCCGTGGGGCTCGTGGGACTCGTCTTTGTACAGATCATCCTCGGCGCCTTCATGGCCGGCCTCGATGCGGGCCGCGCCTTCCAGACCTGGCCGACCTATGGCGGCATGTGGGTGCCGCCGGGCCTGTACGATCTCTCGCCCTGGTGGATCAATCATTTCGAGAACCATGCGCTGGTGCATTTCCAGCACCGCACGGTGGGCTATGCGGTGGCTGTCATGGTGGTCTGGCTTTATGCCGCCCTGCGTCGCGCGGGCGCCGACAAGCCGCTGAAAATCGCCGGCATCCATGCGGTTGTGCTGACGGCGATGCAGATCGCGCTCGGCGTGCTTACGGTCGTGAGCGGTGTCGCGCTTCCTTTGGCGGCGCTGCATCAGGTCTGTGCGCTCGGCTTGTTCGGAACGGCGCTCTGGTGGGCCTATGCCTTGAACGGAAACGCTATTCCGCAGGCATTGCCCGGCGCTGGCCGCCGATGAACGGGAAAGCCGGCGAAGGGATCAGCGCATACGCGCCGTCACCGAGCCCTGCCTGCACGATCAGCGCGATTGCCCACAGCGTCGGGAGTTCGGCGCCCGCGCCGGTGAAGAAATATCCCTTGCGCATGATCCAGTATTGGGCTGCGCCCACGATCAGCGGCATCGAATAAAGCGCCACCCAGCGTGTGTAGATGCCCGGAATCAAACAGATCGCACCGAGAAATTCGCCCGACAGGACATAGAGCACGACCCAATTCGGGTAGCCCTGGTTGTTCAGGTTCGCCCACCACGCATCCAGCCCGCCGGGCAGCAGGAAGAACTTCCAATAGAGGTGGGCAATCGCAAAGGCTCCGAGCGTCACGCGAAGCAGCAGCACCGCATAAGGGGCCATGCGTTGGTCTATACCCATAAGGTCCTCCCACCTCTGTTTGCGCGTGAGGATACAGCCAGTCGCGGTGCCGTCAATCGGGGTTCAGGCGGGGTTCGGCCCCATGGCCTGGTCGAGATCGGCGATCAGGTCGGCGACGTCTTCGATCCCGATGGAAAGGCGCACCACTTCGGGCCCGGCGCCGGCCTTGACCCGGTCCTCGTCGGACAATTGCCGATGCGTGGTGGAAGCAGGGTGGATGATGAGGCTCCGTGTATCGCCGATGTTGGCCAGATGGCTGAAGATGCGCACGCCGTTGACCATCTTCACACCGGCCTCGTATCCGCCCTTGAGCCCGAAGGTGAACACCGAACCTGCGCCTTTGGGACAATATTTGAGCTGGGCCGCGTGCGAAGGATGATCTTCCAGCCCGGCGTAATTGACCCATTCGACCCGCGGATCGGCCCTGAGCCAGCGCGCAACGGCCAGCGCATTGTCGCAATGCCGCCGCATCCGCAAAGGCAGCGTCTCTATCCCCGTCAGCACCAGAAACGCGTTCATCGGCGCAAGACAGGAACCCAAATCGCGCAGCGACAGCGCGCGCGCTGCGACGCAGAAAGCGAAATCCCCGAATGTCTCGTAGAAGCGCAAACCATGATAGGAAGCGTTGTCCTCTGTCATGGTCTTGTAGTTGCCGCTTTTCGCCCAATCGAAGGTGCCGGCTTCGACAATGACGCCGGCCAGCGAATTGCCGTGCCCGCCGAGAAACTTGGTCGCCGAATGGACGATGATGTGCGCGCCCCACTCGAAGGGGCGGATGAGATAGGGTGTCGCCAGCGTGTTGTCGACGATCAGGGGAACGCCCGCATCGGCCGCAACGCGCGCGATAGCCTCGAGATCGCTGATCACACCGCCCGGATTGGCGATGCTCTCGCAGAAAATAGCGCGCGTCTTGTCCGTTACCTGCCGTTTGAAGCTGTCGGCGTCGGTCGCGTCGGCCCAGCGCGCATGCCAGTCGTATTTCTTGAACGACTGGCTGAACTGGTTCACCGACCCGCCATAAAGCTGGCGCGCGGAGATGAATTCGGCGCCGGGCTCCATGATGGTGTGGAAGACCAGATGCTGCGCCGCGTGACCGGACGAGGCGGCCAATCCCGCCGTGCCGCCTTCGAGCGCCGCGACGCGCTCTTCGAGCACCGCCACAGTGGGGTTCATGATGCGGGAATAGATGTTGCCGAAGACCTGGAGATTGAACAGCGAAGCCGCCTGGTCGGCGTCTTCGAAGACATAGGCCGAGGTCTGGTAGATAGGCGTAATGCGCGCACCCGTCGCCGGATCGGGCTGGGCGCCAGCATGCACCGCCAAAGTGTCGAAACCATATTCGGCCATCGGCCCCTCCATGCCCTCGTGCTTCGACAAGCTCAGCACGAGGAAAAAGCGAATGTCCTCACCTTAAGCCTGTCGAAGGGTGAGGGTGTGTTATGCCCGGGCCAGCGAGCCGCCGGCGTTGAAGGCCGCAGACTTGCGGTTGTCGATCACGCGGCGGTTGACGCCATACCAACCGATTTCGCCGGAGAGGCGCCCGTACTCGATCTTCGGACAGCGGTTCATGATGACGGTGAGGCCCGCCGCCTCGGCCCGCTTGCGCGCTTCCTCATTGATGACGCCAAGCTGCATCCACAGCACCTTGACGCCGAGACGGTCCTTGTTGGCGATGACTTCGTCTGCAATCGGGCCGGCCGCTTCCAAATTCCGGAAGACATCGACCATATCGACGGGCGCCTCCAAATCGCTCACGCGCGCATAGACCTTTTGCCCGAGGATTTCCTTTCCGGCCTGCCCCGGATTGACGGGGATGATCTTGAACCCCTTCTCGAGCAGATATTTCATCGCGAAGTAAGAAGGCCGCGACTCGCTGGGCGATGCACCGACCATTGCGATAGTCTTCACGCTTCTGAGAATTCGCGCGATCAGCGCATCGGGGTAATTGGGATAGGGCATCTATTCCTCCGGCCATTTGGGAGGCCGCTTCTCCAGGAACGCGCCGATCCCTTCCTTGGCTTCGGCATGCAGCATGTTTTGCACCATCACCTCGGAGACATAATCATAGGCGTTGGAGAGGCCCAATTCGATCTGATGCTGGAACGCCTGCTTGCCCAATTTCAGCGTGCGCGTGGGCTTGCCGGCGATGAAGCGGGCGAGCGCCTGGGTTTCGGTTTCCAGATCAGCGGGGGCCACTACCCGGTTGACGAGTCCAAGCCGCTTGGCCTCATCGGCCGAAATCGCTTCGCCCGTCAGCAGCATCTCCATCGCGGCTTTGCGGGGGATCGCACGCGACAGCGCCACCATCGGGGTCGAGCAGAAGAGGCCGATATTCACGCCGGGCGTCGCGAAGCGTGCCTCCGACGATGCCACCGCGAGATCGCAGGAGGCTACCAGCTGGCACCCCGCGGCAGTCGCCACCGCATGAACCTGCGCGATCACGGGCTTGGGGTGGCGCACGACGGTCTGCATCAGCCGGCTGCATTGTTCGAAGACCTGCCGGTAATAGACGAGGCCCCGGTCGGGATCGTCGCGGTGAGCGCTCATCTCTTTCAGATCGTGTCCCGAGCTGAAGGCTGGGCCTTTGGCCGCAATGACGATGACCCTGACGGACGCGTCGTCGACGGCTTCGTCCAGCGTCAGTTGAAGTGCGCGCATCAGACTTTCGGAAAGCGCATTACGGGCCTCGGGCCGGTTGAGCGTGATGGTGAGAACGCCGCCCGAACGGGCCGGAAGGAGGGGAGGGAGGTGCGATTGCGGGCTCATGACCCTTCTTTACCCCCGTTTTGCCCCTCCGCCGCAAGAGGAAGCTTCGTTTGGCACGGTATCATAATACCACACACGAAATATGGCCGGTTCAAGAGCGTTTCAGCGCATTTCCCTTGACGGGAGACAGACGCCCGGCTACATGCCCGCCTTCCTAAGTTTCAGGCGTTCGCGCCTTTCCGCCGGAGATGCGTCATGCAAACCTATTCGGCCAAAGCGTCCGAGATCCAGAAGAAGTGGGTCGTGATCGACGCCGACGGTCTTGTGGTCGGCCGCTTGGCCGCCATCGTCGCGACCAGACTCCGCGGCAAGCATAAGCCGATGTATACGCCGCACATGGATTGCGGCGACAACGTCATCGTGGTCAACGCCGAGAAGGTGCTGCTGACCGGCAACAAGCTGACCGACAAGAAGTATCACTGGCACACCGGCTACATCGGCGGGATCAAGGAGCGCACACCGGGCGAGTTCCTTTCGGGCAAGACGCCCGAACGCGTGGTGGAAAAGGCGGTCCAGCGCATGCTGCCGCGCGGGCCGCTCGGCAAGCATCAGTTCGCCAATTTGCGTGTCTATGTCGGCCCCGATCATCCCCATGCAGCGCAACAGCCCGAAGCGCTCGACATCGCCGCGATGAACCCCAAGAACACCAATTACCGCAAAGCGAAGGCGTGATCCCCATGGCCGAGAGCGTACGCGATTTTTCCGACCTCAAATCCACTCTCATCAAGGCCAAGCAGCCCGATCAGCCGCAGCCCGCGGCTGAAACGCGGCCCAAGCTCGACCGCCATGGGCGTGCCTATGCCACCGGCAAGCGCAAGAACGCAGTGGCTCGCGTTTGGCTGAAGCCGGGACCGGGGCGCATTCGGATCAACGACAAGGAAGAAAACATCTATTTCGCGCGGCCTGTGCTGCGCATGATTTTGCGCCAGCCTTTGGTTGCGGCCGGCCGGGACGGACAATACGACGTCGTCTGCACGGTGGTCGGCGGGGGCCTGTCCGGGCAGGCAGGCGCGCTGCGCCACGGCATCTCCAAGGCGCTGTTGGCCTTCGAGCCGGGCTTGCGCAGCGTCTTGAAGCAGGGCGGCTTCCTCACCCGCGACCCGCGCGTGGTGGAGCGCAAGAAATACGGCCGTCCCAAGGCGCGCCGGAGCTTCCAGTTCTCGAAGCGCTAAGCGCAAAGTCATTTGCGCAAACAGCGTCTTGCTTCGCGGCAAGGCGCTGTTTGCATTTTGGAGCGGGTTATTGCGGGGCTGCCGGGGTGCAGCTAGGTTTTCTCGCGCGAGCGCGTAGCGCGGGAGGCCACATGAAGCTTTCGAGACGGCAGTCCCTGAAGACCATGGCCGCGGCGTCCGCGGTTTCCGGTGCTTATATTCCGGCGGCCGCCCGAGCTGCGGCAACCGCGCGGGCTTCACGGCCGATCCGCCTTGTCGTCCTCGATATCGGTGGAACCATTATCCAGGACCATGGCGAGGTCCCGAATGCGATGCACGGCGCCTTCGCCAAGCACGGGCTCGATATCAGCTTTGCCGAGATCGGTAGTTGGCGGGGCGCCTCCAAACGCGGAATGGTCAAGCATTTCGTGGCCCTGCGCGCGAAACCGGGAGCGGACGCCGATGCGCTGACCGAAGCGATCTATCGCGATTTCAGCGACGCGGTGAATATCGCCTATGCACATGTTCAGCCAATCGCGGGCGCTCAGGAAGCGATCGAAAGCATGCGCAAAAGCGGCTTTCTGCTCGCCACGACGACGGGCTTCGATCGTCAGCAGACGAATATGATTTTCGGAAGACTCGGCTGGCCGAAATATTTCGTCACCTCGATCACCAGCGACGACGTGGTGGACGGAAGGCCCTCGCCCTTCATGCTGTTCCACGCCATGGAGGCCGCCCACGTCGACGGCGTGGCGGAAACGGTCGCGGTTGGCGACACGCCGCTCGATCTGCAGGCCGCAATGAATGCAGGGCTCAAGGGTGCGATCGGGGTCTATTCGGGCGCGGCCACCGAAGACAAGCTACGGGCTGAGGTGCACACGCACATTCTTCCGAGCATCGCGAGCCTGCCGCAATTGCTCGCCGCGGAATTCTGATTTCCGGGGATTACATTCTCACGCGTAAGCCGCCATAGAACGCGCGTGGCGAACCGGGGCTCAAGCTTACGGGGTCGCTTGCGCCCGGCGCCTCCTGGATCGGGATCTGGTTCGTCGGTGAGAATGTGGCGAAGGTCGCATATTTCGCGTTGAAGAGATTCTCGATTGTACCGAACAGTTCAAAGTGATCGTCGAGCCGCCATCGCGCACCAATATCGGCGGTTCCATAGCCCGGGATTTGCGGGTTCAGATTGCTTTCATCGCCGCGCAGGAATTGGCCGCTTGCGGCACCCATGCCGATGGTGAGCGACCATGACGGTGTGACGGCATAGCTGATTTGCGCCTTGAACAGATTGCGCGGTATGCCCGGCAGGCGGTTACCCGGCGCGACAACTATCTGGCCGTTCGTATCGGAAAAGGGATTTTCCGGGCTGTTCAGAGTGAAGCCGCTGCGGAAGCTCGCATCGGTGTAGCTATAGCCGAACCCGGCCAAAACGCCGCCGTAGTGAAGGTCCAAGGAAGCGTCGAGACCTTGGCGTCGCGTGCTTCCGATGTTGCGGAAGAAGGCGCGGCCGATATGGGGGCTTGCCGCGAACTGGATGTCGTCGCTGCTGTCCGTGCGGTACAGGCTGGCCTGCCAGCGCCATTGCAACTCTGTTGAGCCACCGTTTCCGCGCAAGCCCGTCTCGAACGAACGCGCAATCACCTGATGCAACGCAGGATCGCCGACGAAAAAGTTGGTCAGACTGCAAGGCGCTGCCTCGTCCGCGCAGGACAACTCGGCCGGAGTAGGCGCACGATTGGCTTCGGAATAGCCGCCATAGAACGTCGCGTCCGGCGTCAGTTTCACGTTGATCCCGGCCGCCGGGTTCAGCCGCGTGAAGCGATGGCTTCCGTTGAGCGCGGTTCCGATTTCGTCCTGCAAGCGGATTTCGGCGATATTGAATCGCGCGGAGACCGAGAGCGAGATCGCCGGGGTCAGGTCCAGTACGTTGGCTGCATAGAGTCCGTAATAGGAATTGCGGGCAATCGCGTCGACCGGTGCAATCGAACCATCGGCCTCGTCGATAATGGTGCCCGGCCCCTCGAAACCGCGATCCGGCGTCATTGCGCCCAGTTGCGAATTCGCCTCGAAGCGGGAACGGCCATGGTCGAAGGCGACGCCGAAGAGCGCGTGATCGGCACGTTCGAACAGCGTGCCCTCATAAGCGGCCTGTGCCGCCCCGCCGTAACCCAGCGTATGGGTTGCCGTGTTGTTGAGCTGCGCATATGTCCTGCCGGCCAGGAAGTCTGGAATAGGCACGCCGCCCATGCCGGTCACGATGGAGCCGTCGTCGAGGCATAAAGCGCCCGGTGCGTCGTCACATGGCTCGACCTCGCTCGCATCGGCGTTGCGGGTCGTTTGCCGCAAGCCGTCGAGATATAGCAACGCCGTCATGGACCAAGGCCCACCCAAACCCGCCGACGCCGTGAGGTTCGCCAGCCCGTAGCTGTTCCTGGTACGGTCTGGATAGGTGAAGACCGCGCTCCGGCGCGCGGCCAACAACTCGACCGGCGCCACTCCATTGCCGGTCAGATCGGTATCGGCTCCAATGGCCGTCAGATGCAGCGAACCGCGATTTCCCCGAATGGCAAAATCGGCCAGTGCGTTGCCGAGCACCGACGGGGAATGATCGCGCCAGCCGCTTTCGTCCAGTCTGGTCGCGGCGACATAGAGGGCGCGATTGCCATCCGCACTGCCGAACTGGAACGCTTCGCGGTATTGGCCGAAGGATCCACCGGACAGTTCGGCTTCCGTGCCCGAATAGGAGAACCCATCCTTGGTCGTAACCGAGATCGATCCGCCGAGCGCGTTCAACCCGAACGCCGGGCTCGAACCTTCGACCGTCAGCCGGTCGATCGCGATATCCGGCAGCAAGTCCCAGTTCACTGTATCTCCGAACGCCTGATTGAAGCGCACGCCGTTCACATAGACCGCAAGACCTTGCGCGTCCCCGACGAGCGGCGACCCTTCGAATCCGCGAAAGGTCACGTTAGGCTGGAACGGATTCCCTTGCGCGTTGGAAATGCTTACGCCGGCCGCGGAATCGGAAAGCGCACGCAGCGCATTCGCGGCCCCAAGCCGTTCAAAGTCCTCCGGCCCCAGGTTCTGCACGACGGTCGCGATGGAGTCCGCACCGATCGTGCCGCCGGGAAGGGGACCTGCGCTGACCGTCACGCTTTCGATCGCTTCGCCGGCGAAGGCATTGGTTGACGCTATTCCGGCGTACAGAGCGGCGGCGCCCACGGCCATTCGCCGGAAGCGGTGTCTCGGAGCCGCCACGTTACAGAATCTTTTGCATGAACACGAGATCGAGCCAGCGGCCGAACTTGAATCCGACCTCGGGCATGCGTGCGGTTTCTGTAAAGAAATGGCGCGCATGCAGAGCAAGCGAAGGTGCATTGTCGGAGGCGATGCCGCCCAGCATGACGTGCTTGCCGCGCGTGCGCGCCTCGCCGATCAACGCGCCAAGCAGCTTCGTGGCGACCCCGCGGCGCCGATGGGGCTGGGCCACATAGACCGAATGCTCGACCGTATAGCGATATCCCTGAAAGGCGCGGAAATCGCCGAACGAGCCATAACCGGCAAACGACCCTGTAAGCTCGGCGACCAGAACGGGATAGTTCTGCGCGAGCCGGCCTTGCCACCAGGCGCGGCGTTCGGCCAGATCGGACGGGGCGTCGTTCCAGATCGATGTCTGGTTCAGCACCGCTTCATTGTAGATGGCCAGTATGGCCGGCAAGTCGTTTTCCCCGGCCGGCCTGAGAGCGATTTCTGTCACGCTTGTGCCTGCACGCTCGGCTGAACATAGAGATAGATGAGATAGGCCATGCAGGCCAACGACACCACGATGAATGGAACGATCAGGATGACGGCGAAGGCAGTCACATACATCAGCACCCCGGGCACGATGGGAAGCAGCACCAGCCACCCGGACTTCCCGACATCGTGCAGCCGCCGGACGGAAATGCCGAGCGTTGGAAGCAGCATAGCGAGCGCATAGAGGCCTTGCAGGATGCGAATGTGCAAGATGTCGAAGATGACCGCGATAACAACATAGACAAGAACGTACTGCCAGAACTCGGCACGGTTCGCGCGGCCGTTGAAGTCGGCATAATGCCCCGTGACGACGTTCTTGAAATTGTCGATCAGTTGCTTCACGTCCATGGACCAGGCCCTCCGAATATGATGGATAGGCCGGTGGCGCCCCTTTCGCCCGGCCGGCCAGCCGAGCTAAGAGCGGTCCCGAAATGCTGTCAATGAGCAGGTAGGCACAAGGAATGGCGGTCAAGGTCTTTATCGACGGCGCGGCGGGAACCACCGGGCTCGAAATCCGCGAGAGGCTGCAAGGCCGTGACGATCTCGCGGTCTTGGTTCTGGATGACTCCAACCGTAAGTTGGCAGCCGCCCGCAGCGATGCCCTGAACGGGGCCGATGTGGTGATCCTGTGCTTGCCGGACGATGCCGCGCGCGAAGCGGTCACGCTGATAACGAACCCCGCCGTCCGGGTGATCGATCCTTCGACCGCCCACCGCGTGGCCGGCGGGTGGGTCTACGGTTTTCCAGAGCTTGAGAAAAAACGCCGGGAAGAATTGCGCCACGCGATGCGGGTTACCAATCCCGGCTGCTATTCGACCGGCTTTCTCGCGATCGCACGGCCTCTTGTGCGGGCAGGGATATTGCCTCCGGATTGGCCGGTAACGTGCAATGCGGTTTCCGGTTATTCCGGCGGCGGCCGCGGCATGATTGCCGAGTTCGAGGACGAGAGCGCACCGAATTTCACGCGCGAGACGGTCCGTACCTATGGGCTTAATCTCGAGCACAAGCACGTCGAGGAAATGCGCGTTCATGCAGGGCTTAGGCACCGGCCGCTGTTCGCCCCCAGTGTCGGGCGCTTCTATCGCGGCATGCTGGTGGAGATACCGTTGCAATTGTGGGCGCTGCCGGGCGCGCCTAGCGTTGCCGCGGTACATGCCGCGCTTGCCGATTCCTATCGGGGCGAAGACCTGATCGAGGTGGCATCGCTTGGCGAGGCAGCGGGGAAGAAGATTCTCGATGCCGAGGAACTCAAGAATACCAACCGGCTGAAGCTCTATGTATTCGGGAACGAGGCAAGGCGGCAGGCGCGCGTGGTGGCTGTGCTGGACAATCTCGGCAAGGGCGCGGCAGGTGCATGTGTTCAGCTCTTGAACGTGATGATGGGCTGGCCCGAGACGGCCGGGCTCGTCTGAACGGAGCGGGGCTCATCGATGTATGTTCCATCCCATTTCTCGCTTTCGGATGTGACGGACATCCACGCCTTCCTGCGCCGCCATGTATTTGCGACCATCGCTTCCGAGATGGCTCAGACCATCGCCTTTGCCTATGCGCCGATTGTCTTCGATGCCGAGCCCGCGCCGTTAGGCCGCGTGCGGTTTCATCTCGCGCGCGCCAATCCGCTCGCGGAAATCGCGGATGGCTCCCGGGTGAAGCTTTCGATCATGGGGCCGCACGCCTATGTGTCGCCCGATTGGTACGAGACGCCGGGCTTGGTGCCGACCTGGAATTATGTGGCGGTGGAGGGCTCAGGCTCCGTGAAGCGGCTTCCCGCGGCGGGATTGCGGCGGCTGCTCTCCGACCTGTCCGCGCAGGAAGAAGCCGCACTGGCCCCGAAGCCGCCTTGGACCATGGGGCGCGTTCCTCGCGACCGTTTGGAATCGATGCTCGGCGCCATCGTCGGGTTCGAGCTTCCCTTCGACAGCCTGGAAGGCAAGGCGAAGCTCTCGCAGAACCGCGCGCTTGAAGACGCGCAAGGCGTCATTGGGAGACTCGAAGCGCGTGGCGATGCGGCAAGCATGGCGGTCGCCGCCGAGATGCGCAAACTCTATGGGCAGGAGAGGGGCTGATGGATTTCATCGATCTGCGTTCCGATACCGTCACGCGGCCTTCCCTCGCGATGCGCCGCGCCATGGCCGAAGCCCCGGTGGGGGACGACCAATATGGCGACGACCCGAGCATCAATCTGCTTCAGGAGCGCATCGCAGCACTTCTTGGCAAGGAAGCGGCCCTGTTCGTGCCGAGCGGCACCATGGCGAACCAGATCGGGCTGAAGCTGCTGACGCGGCCTGGCGACGACGTGATCCTCGGCCACGAAACGCACATGGTCTGGCACGAATCCGGGGCCGGCGCGGCCAATGCGGGTGTGCAATTCACCGCTGTCGGCACCGAGGGCCTGTTCACCGCAATGGAATTCCGCGGCGCGGTGAAGCCCATGGGTCACATGATGTTTCCACCGACTACGATGGTCGTCATCGAGAACACGCATAATCGCTGCGGCGGCGTGGTGTTTCCGCAAGAAGACGCAATTGCGATCTGCGAAGCCGCGCGTGCGCTCGGCATCCGTACCTATCTCGACGGAGCGCGGCTGTTCAATGCGGCCGCAGCCTCCGGGCGGGGAATCGCGGAACTCTCCACGCCCTTCGATGTGGTGTCCGTGGCGCTTTCGAAGGGGCTCGGCTGTCCCGTTGGAAGCGTGATTGCCGGGCCGAAAGCGGACATCGCGCGGGGCCTGCGCATCCGGCGCATGTTCGGCGGCGCCATGCGGCAAGCGGGCATTCTCGCGGCGGCAGGCCTTTATGCGCTCGACAACAACATCGCGCGCCTTCCCGATGACCACGCCAATGCGCGCCTGGTCGCCGAACGGCTTGCGGGGCTCAAAGGCGTAAGGCTCGATCTGAAGACCGTGCAGAGCAACATCGTCATCTTCAATATGGAAGATGATGCGCCCGATGCCGCGACAATCGCCGCTCGCGCCAAGGACGCGGGCGTGCTCATCACGGTTTTCGGCGTGCGCAAGCTGCGTGCGGTCACGCATCTGGATGTCAGCCGCGAAGATTGTATCCGCGCCGCAGATGTTTTGGCGCGCGTGATCGAGACCGCCTAGGCCGCGTGGACAAATTTGAGCCAGTAACGAGTTGAAGCCAAGAACAACATGCCGAGGAATGTTTCGGCAAGCTGGTCGTATCGGGTAGCAACAGCGCGATTGATCTT
>Ga0265337_1001082_pt1 | contig 14052 bp, 21 predicted proteins | sample 42122metaG_FD_192441 | JGI IMG/M metagenome (GOLD analysis project Ga0265337, IMG submission 192441) | Rhizosphere microbial communities from Carex aquatilis grown in University of Washington, Seatle, WA, United States - 4-21-22 metaG | ecosystem: Host-associated > Plants > Roots > Rhizosphere >... | reverse complement strand
TCTTTATCACGCGCCGCTTCGTGACGGAGCCGCTCGATAAAGAGCTTCTGGAACGAGGTGAGATCGTCGCGCGTCGACACGTCCTCGCCGACACGCGGTCGCGGGCCATGACCCATTGCGCCGATCAGACCGCCGCCGATGTTGAACATGACCGAGCGACGCGCGGGCGAGTATCCCGCCGCCATCCAATCGACATCGCTCAGTCCGCCCTTCGAGCGCCATGTCGAATACGCGCGCGTATCGCCGCCCTTCTGACCGGGAGCGAGCCCCATCCGCTTCCACAACGCGCTGACCGAGCGATATGAGCCGATGTCGCCGGCCTCGCCGACAATGCCGGCGAGCGAGAGAGCGCCAACACCGCGCACGGCCAGCGCGAACTCGGCGACCGGCAGAGACTTCGCCAGCTTGGCGAGTTGCTTCTCATGCGCGAGGCGCACGGGCTCGATCTGCGCTCGGGCAGCGAGGAGCGGCGCGGTCGCGATGATCGCTCCGTGATCCTCGGGTAGCGGCGTCCCGTGCTCGATCCGCTTGAGCATCCCGGCCGCAAGCCGCTTGTCGCCTTCGCAATAGCGTCGGCAGATGGCGCTCGCCTGCAAGGTGAGACGCTTCTCGGCGCGGTGCCACGCCTGACGTTGGCGCCAGAGTTCACGAATGGTCGCGATCAGGTCGGCGCTGATCCTGTGGTCAGCAAAAGTTCGATGGCCTTCCTGATCGCTCGCGGCGGCGCCGAAAAATTGGGATACTGGTTCCCTTTGGCCGCCGCGAATAGGGTACTGATCCGGCATCGCTGTGATGGGGAGCGACGGAACTTTGGCCGGATCAGCGGTGACGGCGGTGGAAAATCGGGTATTGCTTCCCTTGTGGCCGTCACGAATAGGAACCGCCGCAGCATTATCGGCTTGGTGATCGATGGTTGATAGGCTGCGGCGGCGCGAGCGCGCGGGCGTTTGATGGGTTACGCTAAGTGACGGGCGCACTCGTTTGGTCGCGGTGGTGGGCGTTCGTGCAATGGATTGCAAAAGTTCTTTGGCCTCACCACCGCCGCCCTCTCGGGCGAACTCGATTTCATTCCGCATAGCCTGCCTCCTGTCGCAACTCATTGAGCCGCGCCTCGGTGATGACGGACTTGACGGTCACGCCATCGGGTACGGCCTGCGCAATCAGGCGCAGCCATTGCCCCTTCGCGCTCATGTTGCTGGCCTGCCGCAGATAGAACTCGGCGGCCTCGGACACTTCGGCCCGCGTCGCGAGCCCGAGCCGCTTGCCGCCCGGGAGCGGCATGTTGAGAAGCGTCGCCGCCGTGCCGGATGATAGGGCGCGCACGCGCGTCGCAGGATCGTCCGCGTGCACGGTCGGCGCGTTCCATATGCGCCGCCGATCTGCGCGGCAGACGGCGCGGATCGCGTCGTACACCGCCTGCTCGACGAGCGGGTCCATCAGGACCCGGAACAGAGCGGCGTCCTCGCGGACCTTCTCGGTCATCGCGCGCGTCGCCTTGGCAACGTCGCCCTTCGCCTTGGCGAGGAAGATGACCGCAACCTCGCGCGGATTGGGGGCGGTCTGCTTGATAGCTGCGGTCATGGTGATCTCCCGTTACTTCGTCGCCCCGTCCCATCCCGCGACCCACGCATCGGCCTCGGCCTGCCTCTCCTTCACGCGGTATTCGGGCGGGATCGCCTTGCGCGCCATGCCGTGCTGCTTCGCGTCGGCCCCGCGCGCCCGAGCCATCGAGATCGGGTCGAGCTTCGTATTGGTGGCGGCCGGGCCACTAGGGCTCCCGGCCGCCGTGCCCGTCGCTGCGGCTCCGGTCGGGTCCGGCTTGCCGGCTCCCGTATCCTTCGCGGCTGTCGGGGCGGCGGCATCATTAGATGTCGCCTTGGACGACGCGGATGCTTGCGGGTTTGGGTCGCTCGTAGGACCGCTGGCCGCTTGCTGTGCGCCGTTTTCGTGCGTTTCGTTCTTCGCGGGCGTCTCGCTGCCCGGCTTGTCATTCGCCGCGCCCTCGGGCGCTTTCTGGCCGTCCTGGGCGGCGTTCTGCGGATCAGTCGGCGCGACGACATTGGTCTTTGGTTGCACAGTGGCCTTCTGATCCGCAGGTGCGTCGTCGGCGAGGGGGTTGGAGACTTTCTCGAACGCCTTGCCGGCGTTCCTCGGGGAGAAAATCTCCTCGACCGTGGCCTCGCCGTTCTTGAGGGTGGCGAACGTGCTGCGCAGGGTGAGGAGCTTTTCGAGGGTGATGTCCTCCTCACCCTTCACGTCGAGCATCGCGAACACCTGCTCGGCCGTGACGCCGAACCGCTGGAAAGCCTTGAGCGCCTCAGCGCGCCGATTGGCGAGCGTCTCGATGGTGCCCATGATGACCTTGCGGGCGGCCTGATAGCTGCCGCGCCACACCGGCTTCGGGATGCCGGCCAAGGTCGCGTTGCGCGCCGCGATGGAGGCGGCAGCGTTGCCGGTCTGTTGGATCATATCGTCATTGTAGAGCCGGCCCTTGCTGTCGCTGATCCGGCGCCGGACCCGGAAGCCTCGCGCGCTGTTGGTTTCGAGATCATGGAACACGCCCTCGGCCTCGACGAACTTCTCGACGCGGTCGACGTGGACGACGCGGCCGGCAGTGCGTTGGTTGCCGTAGGACGCAGCGACGATCTCGGCGAAGCGGGCGCTCGGACCCTCGATGGTCTTGCCGCCGCGCGGCACGGAATACATACATTCTTCTGCGCTCTCCTCGTCGAGCGTGGCGAGGTCGTGAATTTTATCGATGACGACCTTGAGCGAGCGCGGGTACTGCCGCGCGGTCGCGATCTGTTGGTCGATCTCCGCCTTGGTCAGGCCAATCGCGAGGCTCTGCGAAACGTCGATGGGCGACAGGGCTTCGCCCTCCAAGACTTCGCCCGTGTCGTTGTCGATGGTCGTCGCCTTCGTCACCATTGCGTCGCTCCTCATCGCCCGTACCAGCCGGGCAGTTCGTTGATGTCGAGTTCTTCGGTCGGCTTCGCCAGGACCCACATCTGATCCGGGCCGAACGCATCCATGAATTGCTTGTAGGTTCGGATCGCCTGCTCGATGTGCTCGCGGGCGTAGGACAGGATCGGGTTGCCGGGAGAGAGCGTGAACGACCAAGTGATCGGCGCATCCTCCGCCTGGAAAAAGATGAACGAGATGGCGAACTCGGGCGCCTCGACGATGCGGGTGAGCAGCGCCGGATCGCACTCTCCGAACACGCGCCCGGCCTTGACAAGCCCCGGGAGACGCGCGCGGCCTTCGAGATAAAGCTCGGCCGGGATGTCGTAGCGCGCATTGCAGAACCGCTCGCGACACGCCTGCTCGAAGTCCTTTTCGAGCGGGTTGCGGATCGATTTCAGGTCGGCGATGCCGCGCGGCTTGAGATAGTCGAACCGCGTCTTGCAGCGCACGCCATCGTCGCGATCAAACACGACCGAGACCTCGGGCATCCCGTTCATGAACGCCGTGCTGAGTTCTGGGTTCTTGGTGATGAGCGCGGTCGCGATCATCATGCGCTCGTAGTCGTCCAAGTCGACGAGCGTGCGGCCCGCCTCCTCGGCGCGCTGCTTGATGACATCGAGGATGCGCGCGGCCTTGTCGATCTTGAGCGCAAGCTCGATCAGTCCGGCCTTCGAGCGCGGCACCTTGTCGAAACCGGCGCGCTCGCAGAACTCGCGCAGGTCGTCCATCGTGATGAGCAGTCCCTCGCGGTCGGGCTCGCACTCGAACAGCTTGTCGAACGCTGCCGGGCCTTCGAGGACGCGAGTGTGTATCGCGTGGCCGAAGGTGAGATACTTGTTCGGCTTGCGCACGGGCCTGCGCGGGTTGAGCGGCGAGCCGTACCAATAATCCGGTCCGCTCCTGCGGAGCTTGCGGATGTTGGTCGAGCCGAGCGCGCGGTCGTCGTGATAGTCGTCGTTTGGCAAGCCGAAGTAGACGCCGGGCACGAGAGGCTTCGGGAAGTCGATCATTCCGGCCTCCCGGCGAGCCCGCAGTATCCGTTGTCGAGTGAGATCGCGCGCCATGCCATGCAATTTCCGGCGATGCAGCGGCATCCGCTGCTCGGGTCTTTGGAACGTCCGAGCGCGTCGCGATTGACGCCGGCTATGGTGATGTCGCGATCATCGGTATTCGGGTCATTTTCAATGCGTGCCACGCGCGCGTGCGGGCACCACATTGCGCGAGCTTGTTCTTCTGTCGGAAAGCCGATGATGCTCATCGTTCCACCTTCACGGTCGGCGCATCGCACACGAGCGGGATCACGCTGCCGTCGCGTTGCCGTCGCGGGAGATTGGGGAGAGCCCCGCAGCGCGGACATCGCCGCGTCCCGTCAGGGCGCTTCCTGATCCTGATCTTTCCGCACTTCGGGCAACTCGCCATGTGATCCTCTTGGCTTCCATCGAGGGTCCGACTACGCCCTCAGTCCCACGTCGGACCCTCTCGGAAGTCACGTTGATCTTCTTGAAGATCAACGTGTGCTTTTCCGCATGGAAAAGCACGGAGGCCGCTCCTCTAGGACCAAGGGCAGAAGGGGACGGCCAGGGTTCGCATCACTTCACCTGCGGCACTTGCGGCGGCGGGAGCATGTTGCCGGCAATCGGCAGAGCCATCAGCGCGTCGCGATCCTTGATGAGCGCGGCGGCGAGCTTCTCGCGCTTCTCGCGAAGCTCGGCCGATTTAATCATCGCGACGGCGTCCGCCTCCATCGCGACCGTCGCCTCGTACTGCGTGCGGTCGATGGTGCCGAGGACCCACTTGATGTCGACGGTGGTGTCGGGATCGAAGTCGAGATCGACGGCGACGATCTTGTTCACCGTCATCTTGTGCCGCGTGCTGCTCGGCACGATCACGTAGTCGTCGACCTTGATGGACGGGTCGAGCGTCTTGAACAGCGTGCGAGGCGCGTTCTTCTCGTCGGCCTCGTAGATGCCATGCACCAGCCGCACACGCGGGTTGATGAGCAGGACCGCAATCGAATAGTTCATTTTCCGCTCCTGATGAGCCTGTCGCTCCGTTGGACAGGTTGAAGGGATTGGCGAAGGCGCCGGCCATCCCACACGACGTAGCCGATGACGCCGGCTTGAAACGCGATCACGCAGCCGAGGATCGCGATGAGAGCTTCGCTGTAGTCGAGCGCGGTGCGGCAGACCTCCAACATCACATCCTCCTCCGCATCCCGCAGTGACCACCCGCGCCGCGCTGCTCCCACACGGCGCACCTTGCGCCGATGCAGCGCGTGGCCTTGGTCTGGTCGAGGAGCGTGTCGATCTGGTCGAGGATGGCGGGGTCGTCGCAGACGATCCGATTGACCGCTTGCCCGATCACGTTGATTGGCTCGCTCTCCTTCGGGAGATCGCCGCGCATGTAGAAGGCGACGCGCGCGAACGGGCACCACTTGTCGTTGGCGTTGCTGCCGTTGATGATGCTCACGCGGCCCTCCCTTGCGGCACGAGCTTGCGCGCGCGCCGGATCGCGTCTTGCGGATACGCCAGCGAGATGTGGCGTAGCGTGCGGAGAACCTTGACCTTGGGTTCGGCCTCATCGACGACGTGCTCGATAATCATGGCCGCGAAGTCCATGTCGTAGTCGCTGTCTGAGGTGCTGGTGAAGCCGTGCAGGCTGGTGAACAAATCGCCGATCATGTCTATCGCGCTGTCGAGCGTGGAGATCGCCACATACATGCCGGCCTCCTCGATGCGCCATGAGACCTTCTTGATGGCGTCGGCGTGCGCGGTGAGCACCTTCTGCCACGCCTGATCCTCAGACTTGGCGGCCCGCTTGATGAACCCGTCTCGCCGGTCATTGAGACGATGCACGCACCGATCAACGATGCTGCGCAGCGTCTCCTCGATGACGGCATCAGCCGGCGAGACGCGGATGAGTGCGATGGATTGAGAGGCCGCGCAGGTCACGACACGCTCCTCACCACGCACGCATCCTCGCGCTTGGCGCGCTCGGCTACGCAGTTCGGGCACGGGCAGTCGGTGACCCCGGCGAACGTCTTGAACTTCCGGCCGCGCAACAGGAGGAAATCGGCCTGCGTGTCGTAGAGCACGCGCTCGACGTTTGTCTCCTCGTTCGCGTCTCGCACGCGCAGGACCGTGGCGCACCAGAGCGCCGCGAACAGGATCGCGTCGGGATCGCTCGGGATGAAGTCCTCGGGACGATCCGCTATCGTCAAGGTTTCATGGTGAGCAAGCGCGTCCGACAGCATCCGCAGCGGCACCTCGATGACATCCCCGGCGATGGCGATGCCGGCCACGGTCGGAGAGACGCCGAGGATGTCGGCGAGGTCGAGGGCGGCGCTTATTGCGACGGCGGATTTGGTCGCTGCCTGTTCGGAGATGTCGTGCAGGATGTTGGCATGTTCGCTCATAAAAGTTCTCCTCGTTCCGTAGTGAAGGTGTCGGCCGGCGGCCTTCCGCGTTGATGCAAGGAGCCGCCGGCCGCGCGTGTCAGCGTCGGGCAAGCCGGGCGTGCCGGCGGCCCCCGCGACGCGCGAAGCTTCGCTTTGATCCTCCGCCATGCGCGAAGGTGCGCTTCGAGCCGGTGTCGATGTGCACATGCGGGCACGGCCCGCGCTTACAGCGCACCGTCGAGTAATCGGTCGAGTAGCCGCCCTGCCAATCGGTCAGATGCGCGTAGATGCAGCGGGGATTGCCCTTCACATCGGCTGCGCGACCGCTGGCGTGATACGACCAGTGCGAGGTACGGGCGACCTTCGTGTGCCGCCACCCCGAAATCACGACCGAGCCGCAGGCGTGCTCGATCTCGTGCACCTTCGCCGCGAGTTCCGGCACGAGGCCAGCCGCGCGATCTCGAACCCGATCAGGAGCAACGTGCCCACGCTGATGCAGAGTGCGCCGGCCTTGGCGAAAGGGCGACCGCTTGGCGCGCTGCTTGGCGTGCTTCGCGGCGATCTCTCGGCATGTGTTCGGGTAGAGGGCGGAGCAGGTGACGCCAGCCGGGCCGGTGTCGGCGTGCTTGGCGATGGCCGGCGAGCAGAGCGCGGTCGCGGCCAGGAGAGCGATGAGGGCGATCCTACGCATGGGCCACCTGGGCGCCGTGCTCGGCATTGGCTTGCTCGATGGCGGTGCGTGCGAGTTCGAGGGCGTTCCACACGCGCTCGCTGCCGGCGGCCTCGTACAGGAAGGCGGCGTTGGCGACGATGAGATTGCGGAGGAAGGTGGCGGACTGTTCGGGGTCGATCAGGTTGAGGGTGATACCGATGGTCGCGATTGCGTCGGTGATTTTCGCTTCGGAGCGTTTGCGCAGCGCAATCGCGGCTGCTTGTGCTTGCGTGTCGGCCATCTCGCTGATCTCCTCGCTGGTGTCGGCGCTTCTTTGCGTCGGCGAGGAGAATAAGCGCGGCTAACGCGATTGGTCAAGCCGTGCTCGGGTCCGTCTCAATGCGTAAGTGAAGTACCGCTTTTTAACTAAAGCCGCGCTCTCGGTGACAGCCTCGCGCGCGGAAACAAATTCAGAAATGAAAGGGGGGCGGTTCTAAAGAACCGCCCCCATCTTTAACAGTAGTAGTTGTTTCTAAGAAATTGCAAGGACCGTGCCACGCTCAAGTGGCGCTTAAGGCGATGTCACCAATGTCACCGATGTCACCTCGATGTCACCCGAAAATGTCACCGCCAAAAACTCTCGATCATCGATTACCTGCGTCAAATTGTCCGCATCACCGCCAAAAGGCGGCCGGTGATGGTCAGATCAGTGAGCAACACGTCGGGGACTTCGGTGCCGTCCATGTACGAGAAACAGTATTCGAGTTCTTGGTCGTGCTGCTCAACAATCAGGCGCCCATTGCGCTCGTGGTGCATCGCCCAATAGACGCCAGGGCTCTCGATCTGATGGGTGTGTGTGTCGAAAAAAACGTAGTCGCCGCGTGAGTAGAACGGCTTGCAAGACGAGCGCACTTTTTTCACGATCACATGGCCCGCGCCGGCCGCCATCCAGTGATGCAGGACGCCGGTCGGCAGCATCCACGTCGCGATTTGCACGGGGTTTTCGTGCATCAGTGGAGCCGCTTCAAGCTCGGGAATTTCCGTTAAATCGCTCATTTTCGGCCGCTCGCGCAGCCGCTCGATCTGTTGCTCGCTCATGAGCCGGCGCTTGGTCGTGGGTGCGGCCGGTGCCGGTTCCGCGCCGATACCCATGAGGAGCCACGACGGATCGCAGCCGATGAAGTCGGCGACCGCTTTTTGTCGCTCCGCCTTCGGCACCGTCTGGTTCTTCTCCCACTGACTGACGCTTGCCGCCGTGACTGACATCGCCTCGGCGATGGCCTCCTGCGACACGCCGAACGATGCGCGTGCGATGCGCAGTCGATCACCGAAAGTTTTCTGATCCGACCCCATCTCGACCTCCATTCGCCGTGTCGTTTTTAGCGCGGCTTGACTTGCGACTATAGGCGCCCTTATCCTCGCCGTGGTTCGAGAGACGGGGATCGGGCTGCGGTCTTGGTTTTGAAATGAGGTTGTCGCGGGCATGGGGACCTCCTGTGAGGGGTTCGAGGACCGTGCTGGTTAACTCCCTCATGACACATATCCCAAGTTCGGCTCCGTATCAAGTTGCACTTATGTAATTCACCGGAGAATTTGCGATGCGCTGGTCGCAAGAGAGGACCGACCTACTTAAGGCGCGCTGGATTGCGGGTGATACGGCTCATCGGATCGCGGGGGTACTCAAGATCACGGACAACGCTGTGATCGGCAAGGTAAATCGCCTGGGTCTGTCCGGCTCGCATAAAGGTCCGCCGACCAAGGCCGAACGCAAAGCGCGTCGGGACCCATCACTCGTATCTCCTCACGTAGCCGCGACGGCTCCCGTAGTCAATGGGAGCAATCCCGTAGCCCCCGAGCCCGTTTCCGCGCCGCGCGAGCCCGTCACCCTCGCCGAGCTTCAACCCTTCCATTGCCGCGCGGTCGTGTCGCTGTCGCCGCCCTTGTACTGCGGCGGCCAGCGCGTCGCCGGCCTGCCGTACTGCGACGCCTGCGCGCGCCTTCATTTCGCCGGGGCGCGCACCGCGCCCTCCACCATGCACATCTGAGGAGCACAGCATCATGGCGAAGTCCGCCAATAGTCCCGAACAATTCACGCCCGACGTGGTGCAGAACATCGTCGGCCGCATCCAAGCCTATCACGCCGACCTCGAAAGCGAGCGCGGCGGCTACATGCGGCGGTGCCGCTCGATCCGCGAGGACATCGAGGGCGTGTTCACCGAGGCCAAGGCGCGCGGCCTGCCGGCGAAGCCGCTGCGCACGCTCATCAAGCTCACGCAGAAGGTCGACGGCGCGAAGGTCATCGTTGAGAACCTCGAACCGGATCAGCGCGAGCTTCTGGCGATGCTCATCAAGGCGGCCGGCGACACGGTGAAGGGTCAACTCGATCTGTTCGCGGACCTCACGCCCGAGAAGCCGAACGACAGCAACGTGGACGACGTGCGCGGCGACGCCTGACGTAGGTCGCCATGTTCGACAGCGACATTCTCGCGCTCGACATCTCTGCGGCGCGTCTCGGGTGGGCGTTCGGCTCCCCGGGCGCGCGCCCGGCCTCAGGCTCCATCGTGCTCAAGCACGAAGGCTCATCGCATGAGGCCATCGGTGCGCGCGCGTTCGATTGGTACGTCGACTTCCTGAAAGTCTCGCCGCCGAAGTTGGTGGTGTGGGAGGCGCCGGTCGCGCCGTCGTTCAATGTCGGCAAGACCAACATCGACACCTTCACGATCCTGTTCGGTCTGCCGTTCCTGATCGGCGCCGTCACCTACAAGCGCGGCATCTACGACATCCGCAAGGCGGCCGTATCCGCCGTGCGCTGCTACTTCATCGGCAAGAATTACAAGGGCGAGATCGCCAAGCCGATGACGGTAGCGCGCTGCAACGAACTCGGATGGGCTCCGTCTGACCACGACGCCGCCGATGCGCTCGCGGTGTGGGCCTATCAGGTCAAGCTCCTGCGTCCCGACGTGGCTCCGCCTGCGTTCAAGGAGGCGCGCAAGAAATGAAAACTACGCGCGCGCAACAGATCGCGGCGATCAGGTCACTCGCCGGGACGCTCACGTCTAGTGAGATCGGAGCCAAGCTCGGGCTCAGTAAGCACACGGTCAAGCGATATGCGACCGAGGCGCGCATTTCGTTGGTGTTGACGCGCCCTCGGACAGTGAGCAAGCGGATCATCGTGTATCTCACCGATGTCGAGCTTGCAGCATGGCGGCGTGATGCCGCGTTACGAGGCACGCAGCCCGGCGCGCTCCTGCATCGGCTTGCCGGGATTATTCAACGCGACGGCCTCCTCAACGCCGTACTGGATGATGGTGAACGGAATGGATCGTGACGCGCTTATAGCGCAGGCAGAGGCAGTCGCCCGGCATATGTGGGGCGAGCCCAATAGATCGCTCTCATCGCGGAAGGAATTGCGATGGGGCTCGAAGGGCGCGCGTTCGCTCGACCTCGAAGATGGCATCTGGTGCGATCACGCAGGCGAGCACGAGATCGCAGGCGGCGGCGTGCTCGAACTCGTGATGCGAGAGAAGGGCGTCGCGAGCCAAGTCGATGCGGTCAATTGGCTCACTGAGAACGGCTTCGAGATCGGCGCCGACAAGAAGGCGAAAGGCGAGCGCCGCGAGCGCAAGCCTGAGCGTGAGGCCGAGCCGATGCAGCGCGCAGCCGCGAGCGCGCGGTCGATCTCCAAGACCTACGACTACACCGATGGCAACGGCAACCTGATCTATCAGGTCGTGCGCTTCGAGCCCAAGGCGTTCACGCAACGCCGGCCGTACCGCGCCGAGGAGGGCGTGTGGGCGTGGGGGCTCAAGGGCGGCAAGTTCATGCGCTCCGCTCCCGGGCGCGATTGGATCAAGTACGACAGCGATAAGTTTGCGCGCTGGCCTAACAGCAAGGAGATCGTGGACATCGACGAAGGTGTCGAGCACGGGCTGTATCGGCTCCCTGAGTTGCGCGAGGCGCTTGCCGAGGGAGTGACGGTGTTCCTCGTCGAGGGCGAGAAGGACACCGACAACCTCATCAAGCTCGACGTGCCGGCGAGCACGAACAGCGGAGGCGCGAAGCATTGGAACAAGAACCACGCCGCCGTGTTCGAGGGCGCGGACGTGGTCATTATCATCGACAACGACAAGGCAGGCCGCCAGGGCGGCGAGAGGCGTGCCAAGAGCCTGCGTAAGGTCGCCAAGCGGGTCCGTATTCTCGATCTCGCGAAGTATTGGCCCGAGATGCCCGAGAAGGCGGACATCACCGATTGGATCGCGGCCGGCGGCACCGTCGAGAAGCTGTTCGAGATGGTGCAACAGGCGCCGGACTTCGTGCCTGTGCCGTTCGCGAGCAAGTTCGGCGCGCTCTGGTTCCGCGACATCGACGCGGCGCGGGCAGACGAACATTCGTGGCTGGTCGAGGATTGGCTCTCGATCTGTGATCGCTCGCTGATGTACGGCGCGACGGGATCGGGCAAGTCGTTCCTCGCTATCGATGTCGCGATGTGCGTCGCTCGCGGGCTCACATGGTTCGGCAAGCGCGTGCAGCGCGGCGGCGTGATCTATCAGGCGGGTGAGGGTGCGAAGGGCATCATCAAGCGGTTCCGTGCCTACCGCAGGCATTTCGACATTCTGTCCGACGACAAAATCCCACTCGCCATCATGCGCTCGCCCATCGATCTCTATCACAGCGATGGCGACACATCCGCGTTCATCGCCGAGATCAAGGCGCTTGCCGAGGAGATGGATGAGCCGCTGCACTTGGTCGTGATCGACACGCTCGCGACTGCGACAGCCGGCGCCGACGAGAACAGCGGCAAGGACATGAGCACGGTCATGGCAAACATCGCTCGCATCTCCAAGGAGTGCGAGTGCCACGTCATGTTGGTGCATCACAAGAACGCCAGTGGTGAGCGTCCGCGTGGTCATACCTCAGTGCTCGCCAACATCGACAACGCCATCGAGGTCCAAGAACTTGAGAGCGGGCGGCGGGTGGCGACGAACGCCAAGCAGAAGGACGGCGCCAAGGCGAAGGCAATCGACTTCGAGCTTCTCTCGGTATTTCTCGGGATCGACGAATACAAAAAGCAGATCACGTCCTGCGTGGTCGTGCCGCCCGGTGGCAAGGCGCCCGACAAGATCGCCGAGGTCAAGGGCTTCAAGCTCACCGACAAGGAGGCGCTCGTGTTCCGCGCTCTCCTCGCCGCGCTCGCCGACTACGGTGTGCCGCCGCCGGCTGGCCTGGGCCTACCGAAGTCGATCACGACTATCGTCGACTACGCCAAGGTGAAGGCGGAATACGCCAAGCTCGAACTCGCTGACGACGACGACGTGAAGGCGCACGGGGTACGTCTCAAGCAGAACATCCACCGGGCTCGTCACAAGCTGATGCAGTTCGGGATTGTCGGCACCTCGAACCCCTGGATTTGGTGGACAGGCAAGCCGGTGCGCGGGTTCAAGCGCGCGATGGAGAGGGTCGACGGGGGCGAGATGTTGCCATCGGCAGAGGCCGCCGCATTGGCGCCTGACGATCAAGAGATCGGGTTCTGAGTATGAGCCCGCATTTCCTCTACATCGTAGGGCCGAACGATCAAGGGCCGGTGAAGATTGGCCGAGGATCGGATGCGTATGGGCGTGTGAATGAGTTGCAGATCGGCAATTGGGTCGAGCTTCATGTGCTGGCGGCAATCGAGACTGCCTCCCGCCATGATGCAGTTCTTTTGGAGGGGTGTGTGCACGCGGCACTCGGTCATGCCTTTGTGCGTGGCGAATGGTTCGCGGTGTCCCTCGCATATGCGGTGCAGGCGGTTCGCGATGTAGCGGAGCGTCTTGGGGTGAAGTGGAAAGCAGTGGCCGGGAATTGGAGCGACACTCGCGTTCCCAAGCGTGACATCATTTATCTCGGCATCACAAAGCGCAAGTTCTCACGTCCTTACAATAAGAAGCGGGGATTGCATGTCTCCTCTTGATGTCACGAATGTCACCCAAGGTGACAAGAATGTCACCGCCCCGCGCGGGAAGCGATGCGGGCAGTGTGCGTCCTGGGTGTACGGCAAGCGTCCGCTGATGACCGGCGCCGATGGATACGCCAAGCACGCTCAGGCGTTCTCGGCCGAGGGCGGCGCGCATCAGTGGGGCGAATGTCGCATCCGCGCCGTCGCGCAATTCCCCGTCAGGCACAAAGACGATTGGTGTCACGAGTACAGCACGCGGGAGCACGCACGCTGATGGCGCGCATCCTGACCAGCGAGAGCATCGTCGAGGACCCGTGGGAGAGTTGGCACGAGGAGGAGCATCTGCCCGACAGGTGGGTGCCCGAGCATGTCGGCGTCAGGATCATCGACGCCTTCCGCACGCTCTCGATGCTCCCTGGTCCGCGTGGCCCGAAGTCGTTTGGCACGGCATGGCCGGCGTATCAGCACGAATGGTCTGACCTGATGGCGCAGGCCGAGGCGGGCTCGATCAAGGCGCGTCAGGCAGAGCGCAATCGCCAGGGCAGCAAGGCGCAGCCGAGCTTCGTCGATGTCACGCGCATGGAGGCGGCGCTCTATTGGCCGGCGCACTACATCGCCGACGCATGGAACGATTGGCGCTTTGCCGTGAACTTCTGCTCGATGGCGTTCGCGTTTGAGCGCGATCTCGATTGGGTCGCGGGTCGCAAGGGTGGCGACTGCGATCTCTGGCGTTCCCGTTATCTGTCCGGCTGTGACGTGATCGCGCGCGGCCTGATTGCTGATCGTATCGCGGTCTTTTAAGGAGAGCGAAGAACATGCAACTCATGCAAACGACAGCGATAGCGCGCATCGCGGCACTGATGGGTGCGGCTTGGAGGAGCGCGATGGCGTCCTTCAAGTCCGGTAACGAAACGGGTCGTGAGAAGAAGGCGCCGCCGGCCTCGCCGTTCGAGGGTCGATGCAACATCGGGCAGTTCTCGGGCCTGCGTAAGCTCGCTCGTGCGATGCGCCGGCACAAGGTCCCGAACGAGCGCGCTGCCATCATCGGCATTGCCGAGGAGCGGGGCAAGGCGCGCGCCAGCGTCTACCGTCATTCGTCATGGA
>Ga0265337_1001081_pt1 | contig 14056 bp, 11 predicted proteins | sample 42122metaG_FD_192441 | JGI IMG/M metagenome (GOLD analysis project Ga0265337, IMG submission 192441) | Rhizosphere microbial communities from Carex aquatilis grown in University of Washington, Seatle, WA, United States - 4-21-22 metaG | ecosystem: Host-associated > Plants > Roots > Rhizosphere >... | reverse complement strand
CTTGCACGGTGACCCTGGGATCGGCGCCCTGAAGTATCGGCTTTGAGACTTTCTGCAGGTCAGCTGCCTACCGATAATGAAAATTTCAGCTGATCTAACCAGCTGAGGTGAGAAGTTGTGAGCGTTCACGCTTATGGTGCGAGCGCCGTCGGGGCGGCCTCCATCAGGAGTTAACCGCTACTCAACGTTGCCCTGGTCAGATTGCATCACCAGGCAAGCACGGCGCCCCGCTCATGGGTCACCGAGCCGAGCCGCCAACCGGACCAGCCCCAGACGCGTCAAAGCCAATAAATGCAATGACTGTTACCACTATCTAAGGAGAACTCATGAAGCTTCACCACATCGCAGCGGTAGCGGCCGGTCTTGCCGCGGCCGGGGTGGCTGTCGTCGGCTGCTCCCCGACTTCCAGCACCGCCGCCAGTTCCACGGTCACGACCTCTCCGGCTAGTTCGGCAGCCGCTCATGGCTCTGCCACGCGGTCAGCCCAGGCCGGCAGTCCGGCTTCGTCTCAGCAGGCGCAGGCCGCCGGCGGTGCCTGCCAGGCAGCGCAGCTGAGCTACACCTTGGGTGCTCTTACCGGGACCTCCCAGCGGACCCAGGTGGTCGACCTGACCAACAAGGGATCCTCCGCGTGCACGCTGCAGGGTTTTCCCGGCGTTGACCTGCACGGCGCCGCCAGCGGCCAGCAGAACTTCACCTGGTCGCTGGTACGCCAGTCCGCCCGCTACTCCGCCGTGACGCTGGAGCCGGGCCAGACCGGCCACTTCAGCCTGATCTACCTGCCCGGCACCTCGGCCAGCACCGACATGACCGTGTCCAAGCTGGTCATTACCCCGCCCAACGCCTACAACCAGGCCGAGCTCACCTGGAACCAGTCCGTGGTGCTGCAGGACGGCGCCACCCACCCGGGCACGTACATCACCCCCGTAGTGGCCGGCTCCTGAGCTCACCAGGCGCTCCGTCGTCACCGAGCGGCATGACCCGCCGTTCGGTGACGGCGGTACGTGCCGCGACGTGTAACTTTCAGCAGGACCGATCAGGAAACGCCAGTTCAGCGCAATTCGCTCAGGCCGTCGTTGACCGGCGCCGCGCCCGGATGGACGATCGCGGACGCATGGCGGGCTGATCCGCCCGTCCCCGCTCATACCAGCCGGTCACCCCTTCAGGAGCTGTCATGCGCGCGTCCATGACCATAAGGTCCGCCCTGCTATCCGCAGTCGGAGCCATCGCGCTGGCCGGTAGCGCGCTCATGGCTCCGGGCGGCGGAGCGACGGCGGCCGCGGCGACTGATGGCGGCGCTGGGGCCGCCGCCACGGCAACCGGGTCCACGGTCAACGTCACGGTGAATGCCGCGGAGGGCCTAGGCACGATCCCATCCACTGCCTACGGGCTGAACACGGCGGTCTGGGATTCCCAGATGAACACCACGCCGACCCAGGGACTGCTCAAGGCGGCTGGCGTGGACATGCTGCGCTACCCGGGCGGCTCATACGGAGACGCGTACAACTGGCAGAACAACACCGTCGAGGGCGGCTACGTGGCCCCGGGGACGGACTTCGACCAGTTCATGGGCACGGCGCAGGCGATCGGCGCGCAGCCGATCCTCATCGCCAACTACGGGACCGGCACCCCGCAGGAGGCGGCGGCCTGGGTCCAGTACGCCAACGTCACCAAGGGTTACGGCGTCAAGTACTGGGAGATCGGCAACGAGCAGTACGGCGACGGCATCTACGGCGCCAACTGGGAGGCTAACAACTACGCCGACAAGAGCCCGGCGCAGTACGCGACCGAACTGCTCCAGTTCGCAAGCGCGATGAAGGCGGTCGACCCGTCGATCAAAATCGGGGCCGTGCTGACCCTGCCGGGCAACTGGCCGGACAGCGTGGTGGCCTCCGGTGCGAGCGGGGACTGGAACCAGCAGGTGCTGTCGATCGCCGGGTCGGCCATCGACTTCGCCATCGTGCACTTCTACCCGCCGAGTTCCCTGGGCGCGTCGGTGGTGAATGCCCCCGATCAGCTGGGCGGGGAGCTGGCCCAGCTTCGCCAGGAGATCGACCAGTACGCTGGCGCCCACGGGCCGGGCATCCAGGTCGCGATGACCGAGACCGACGGGAACAACTTCATGGACACCCAGCCCGGGGCTCTGTACGGGGCAGACACCTACATGTCCTCCCTGGAAAATGGCGTGTTCACTGTCGATTACTGGGACCTGCGCAACGGCGCGACCGCCATCTCCACGGCCCCCGACGGCGCGACCGACTACGGCGACGAGGGCGTGCTGTCCAGCGGGGGCTGCGTAGGCAGCACCTGCGAGCCCCCGATGAGCACCCCGTTCCCGTCGTACTACGCGATCTCCATGCTCAGCAAGCTCGGCCTGCCCGGCGACACGATGGTGAACGCGGGCACCGATCAGCAGCTGGTGACCGTCCACGCGGTGCGCAACGCCAACGGCGACCTGAGCGTCATGCTGATCAACAAGGACCCGGCGAACTCCTACCAGGTCAGCCTGCACTATGCCGGCTTTACGCCGGTCAGCGCGGCGCCGACCGTCTACGCCTACGGCGATGAGGCGTCATCGATCACCTCCGCGCCGCAGGGCACCAGCGCGAGCCAGGCCCTGCCGCCGTACTCCATCGAGACGATCGTGCTGCAGCCGCAAGCGGGCACCGAGAGCGCGCTGAGCGCCCCTGGGGCCCCGTCGGCGAGCAACGTGACGGACACGCAGGCGACCGTGTCGTGGGCCCCGTCCAGCGGCGGTCAGGTCGACAAGTACGAGGTCTACCGGCAATTCGGCACCACCAGCGAACTGCTCGGCACCTCGACATCCGGCTCGTTCACCGCGATGAACCTGGGTCCCGGCACCGCCTACACGCTCAACGTGGTCGCCGTGGACCAGAAGGGCCACCAGTCGGTGCCGTCCGCGCCGGTCCGGTTCACCACCGGCACCCCAGCCCACAGCACCTGCGCGGTGACGTATGACGTGTCGGACGGCTGGGGGAGCGGTTTCGTCGCCAACCTGACCATCACCAACACCGGGCCGAATGCGATCAACGGCTGGACGCTCGCGTTCTCCTTCCCGTCCAGCACCGAGTCGGTCACCACGAGCAACTGGAACGGCAACTGGACCTGGAGCGGGACAAACGTCCAGGCCACCAACCTGAGCTGGAATGGCGGCCTCGCGCCGGACTCCGGCAACACGGTGTCCCTGGGCTTCGTCGCCAACCAGAACGGCGCCTACCCGTCACCGGCGTCCTTCACCTTGAACGGCACCGTCTGCGCCACGACCTACTCCTCGTAGCCGCGGGCCCCGCCACGCCGGCGGCCGGCCACCTTCCTCACGGTGGCCGGCCGCCCGGCCTACTGTCGCCTTTGCTGCGAAACGACTCCGCCCTGGCCGCCGCCGCAGCCAGCCGGCCGCACTCACCGCCTGCAGGAGGTAGACAGTTAACGCGCGGGAGGCAGTGGCGAGCGGGGCTGGGCGAGCAGCGGCCGCGATGGCACCAATCGGGCCTTGGCCAAAAACGGCGAGGGTGCCGTCGCGGCCGGCCTGGAGGGCGGCTGCGACGGCACCCGGTGAGCGCCGGCTGGTCAGGTCAGCAGGTCACGATGAGGCTGGCGGGGGCCGTCCCTGAGGCGGTGAAGCCGAACGAGACCGAGCTTCCCGGGTTGATGCTCGCGTTGTACGGCTCGTTGGTCACCGTGACGGCCGCCCCCGACGAGGTGAACACGCCGTTCCAGCCGCTGCTGACCTGCTGGCCGCTGGGCCATGTCCAGCTCGCCCGCCAGCCGGTGGCCGCGGCGAGAAGAGCCAGTTCAGACTTCCTGCCGACGAAGCCAGGCATGTAGATCCAATCTACATAGATAAGAGCTATGTAGTTACATCCGACATCGGGCGGCGGCGAGCGCTTTGCCAACCTGACAGCCTGGCGCTTCCGTCATCATCAGGCCAGGAGGGGCCGGGCCGGGCCGGAACTGGCAGTCCCGGCGCGCCCGGTTCATACTTGTCCCACCCGAAGGCGGCCCTCAGTAACTGAAGGTCGTCGCGCCTTCGTCTCCGATCCACTCCCACATCTGGACGGTGCCCGCCAGCTCGGCATTGGGCAGCAGCCCGGCGTCGTCGAGTCGCTTGGCGTTGAAACAGACCGGGCAGACCATGAACTGGCCGCCGGCCTTCTCGTAGCGGGCCAGCAGGTCCTGCAGCGGAGGGCAGCCATCGCAAGCGACGCCCGCCGCGACCCCGTCCAGCGCGAGCCGGACGGCCTCCTTGGTCTGGAACATCAGGGTCGGCCGCCCGGACTCGGCGGCGCCGACCGCGACGAGGAACGCCACGGTCACCTTTTCCGAATCCTCCAGGCCAGTACTGAGACTGATCACTGCCTTTCCCGTCATGACTCTTCCTTTCTCGTTCCGGTGCCGTCCCGGCCGTCCGGAGCCTGCTGACGTCCTTGCTTAGTTAGCACGACCGTTCGTACTAAGAAAGTACGATCGGTCGTGCTATATTGTCAACACGATGACCGAGACTGCCGAACAGAAAACTCGCGCTGCGCGCCGCCCGCGCGCCGACGGGGAACGCACCCGCGGTGCGATCTTGCGCGCCGCCGTGTCGCTGGCGACCGTCGACGGCCTGGAGGGCCTGTCGATCGGGAACCTGGCCGCCGCGATCGGCATGAGCAAGAGCGGCCTGTACGCTCACTTCGGCTCCAAGCAGGAACTCCAGCTGGCTACGGTGGAAGAGGCCGGGCGCATCTTCGACGACGAAGTGGTTCAGCCCGCCCTGGCCGCCCCGGCCGGCCTGCCCCAGCTCGAGGCCGTGTGCGAGGCCTTCTTCGAGCACCTGCGCCGCCGCACCTTCCCCGGCGGATGTTTCTTCTCCGGGGCGGCGCTGGAGATGGGCACCCGTCCCGGCCCGGTCAAGGATGCCGTCGCCGCCTTCCAGACCGGGTTCGCGGGCCTGATCCGCGGCTTCGCCGCCACCGCCATCGAGCAGAACCAGCTACCTCACGGCGAGGACGCCATCCTGCTCGCCTTCGAGCTGAACGGCATCATCCTGGCCGCCGACGCCAACTTCGTCCTGCACGACAATCCTGCCGTCCTGGACCTGGCTCGCCAGGTCGTGCGCCGCCGACTGGGCCTAAGCGGCCACGGCGACCCCGGCAGGCGGTAGCGACGCGGCTGCTCCATTCCCCGGCCGCCCGCAGTTCCAGCCGGGCCCGTTCGGCGAGCTGGGTGAAGCCGAGGCTGTCGAAGGAGTCCCGGGCTTCACGCAACGGCACCCGGGCCTGCGCCGCCCGCCGAGACTGACAAGCTGACTCGGGTGTTCTCCCGGAGTTTGTGGATGCGGCTGCGCGCGGCAGTCACACTAAGCCCTAGAGCGGATGCAGTACTTGCCCGGAGGTGTTTGTGCGGAACAGACTGCTCCTGATAGTGGCCAGCATGGCCGCGGCGATCGGCACGGCGACCGGGGTGGCCCCGTCCCCGGCGGCCGCCGCTTCAGGGCCCTGCGGTACAGCGACCGCGCCCCGCGCCTACCAGCATGTCATCTGGATCTGGATGGAAAATCGCAGTTACAGCGACATCATCGGCAACCAGGCGCAGGCCCCGTACATCAACTCCCTCGCTGCCGACTGCGGGGTGGCGACCGAGTACCACAACACCACGCACCCCAGCCTCCCCAACTACCTCGCCGCCACCTCCGGCCTCTCCCAGCCTGACCTGCCAGTCTTGTCGTACCTGGACTGTAACGTCTCAGTGGTCTGCGACAGCGCGGCGGCGAGCATCTTCGGGCAGGGTGAGACCTGGAAATCGTACGAGGAGTCGATGCCGTCCAACTGCTACAAGTCCAACTCCGGCGAATATGCCGTACGGCACAACCCCGCTGTCTACTACCGGTCGCTGTCCGGGTGCGCCAGCCGCGACGTTCCCTACAGCCGGCTGGCCATCGATCTGGCCGGCAATGCCCTGCCAGCGTTCTCCCTGGTCACGCCGAACCTGATTGATGACATGCACGACGGCACCATCGCGCAAGGCGACGCTTGGCTGGCCGGCCACCTGCCTGCCATCCTGAACAGCAAGGAGTACCGGGCCGGGACCACGGCCGTCTTCATCACCTGGGATGAAGGGTCAGGCGGTTACCCGATTGAAGACTGCGACGACACCAGTTCCACCGACCGCAGCTGCCGTGTGCCCACGATCGTGATCAGCCCGAGTACACCGGTCGGCGCTAAGTCGGGGACGTTCTTCAACCATTACTCGCTGCTGGCCACCACGGAGCAACTGCTCGGCCTGCCCAAGCTCCGTTCGGCAGCGTCAGCTACCACGATGGCCGCCGCCTTCCGCCTCTGAACACTCAGCTGACGGAGCTGCGCGCCAGGCCGGCGATCAGCACGGTGGCGAGCGTAAGGAACTATGGTCTGGACGATGGGTGGTCGACAGATAACCCTTTGGAGAATGGCAGCCAGCGAAAAATCGGTGGTCAGAGCGATATCGGTTGTGTACATAAGGTTCGACTCGAGCCTCGAACAGCTTCTATGTCCGGCCTGGGAAATTCGCCGGAAATTAACTTGGCCGGGCAGTCGGCCCCGTTGAATTCTTGAAAACAAGCGGGACGGCTAGCCACATATGGCTGCTGGATTCTGTTAGCCTTCTTTTGCTCATGGCGAGGCTGCGGCAATTCGAGGGGCAGAAGATCAATGCGGACACCGGGACGCGCGATGTTGGGCGTAATCTGTGTGGCGGGATCGATCGCGGCGGCAGCCGCCTGCGGCGGCAATGCCGTCGCGGCCAGCCGCGCGATCGACGCGGCCGGCACCACGAGCATGGTCAGCACAGCTGCGCCGCCACCCACCCCGCTCTACTGGCCGCGGGTACTCAGCGAGCGGTCCAGCCGTCCGCAGACAATCACCGGCGGCGCGCTCTGGCATACCGAGGCGTACCAGACGGCCGGCGGGGGGCAGCGGGCCCAGGTCATGAAAATCGACCTGGGCAGCCGGAACCTCCGCTTCGGGGCGGTCGAGGCCGGCGACCAGCTCATCGACCCGTCCGACGAGACGATCTCCTCCATGGCGGCCAGGACCGGCGCGGTCGCCGGCGTGAACGCGGACTTCTTCGCCATCCACGCGACCGGCCAGCCGCTCGGCATGCTCGTGCTGAACGGCACGCTCGAGGCCAGCCCGGTGCCCTCCCGGCCGTCCGACCTCGAGGTGCTGAACAACGGGCAGATCACGATGAGCACCGAGAGGTTCAGCGGCACGGTCACCGACAGGACGACCGGCACCATCCACGCGCTGGCCGCGCTCAACCGGACCGACCAGAACGGCCTCACCGAGGTGACCCCGTTCCTTGGCGCGGCCGCCATCGGAGCGTCCACGATCGCGGCCGGCACCGTCAACAACGGCGTCCTCACCATCACCAGCGTGCGGACCAGCCAGACCGCGCTGCCTCGCCTCGCCGCCGGACAGCAAGACCTGATCGCGCGGCGGGGCACCGCCGACTCTATCTGGCTGCAGCAGGTACACCCGGGCGACACCCTCACGGTGTCAACCGCGCTAGCGCCTTACGGCATCGGCCAGGTCCGTACCGCGGTCAGCGGGGGCGCCTACCTCGTGCGGAACGGGGCGATGGCCGTCGCCGTGCAGGGCGGCGGGGAGAACAACGTCCTCTACCCGGTCACCGGGATCGGCGTCAGCAAGGACGGCACGCGCGCGATCATGGTCGTCTTCGACGGCCGCGAGGGCCAGGTCCAGGCAGGCCTCACCCGGCCGCAGTTCGCCCAGTGGATGCTGTCGCAGGGCGCGTACAACGCGATTCAACTCGACTCGGGCGGTTCTACCGAGATGGTCGCCAGGCTCCCCGGGCAGGCGCACGTCAGCGTGCTCAACCATCCCTCCGACGGGTCACAGCGGCCGGTGGCGAACGGCCTGTTCCTCTACTCCACCGAGACCAAGCCGGCCGCCGCGGTTCGCGCCGTCGTCAACAACGGCCAGCCGATGGCGGTCCTGACCGGCACGACCGAGCAGGTCAGCACATACGCCACCGACGCCGCCGGCAACCCGGCGGCCACCGGCGTCCATGTCTCGGTCGTGCCGCCTGGCCTGGCCGCCATCACCGGCAGCCCCACCGGCAACGGCACCGCTGCCAACCTCAACCTCACGGCGGGCCGCCAGGCCGGCTCCGGCTGGCTGATCGCCCAGGCGGGCCACGCGGTCACCCGGGAGCCGCTCACGGTCATCGCCAGCCCGCGGTCGCTGACCGTTTCCCCGGCGCAACCGGACCTCGACAACGGCGCCGCCCAGCAGTTCAGCGTATCCGGCAAGGCGGCGAACGGCGCCGAGCTGACGATAACCCCCCGCGACGTCACCTGGACGCTGTCCACCGGCCGGCTCGGCACGCTCAGCGCGGCGGGCCGGTTCACCGCGGCAAGGGCTGGCATGGGGCTCGTCACCGTCACCGCGACGGCGGACGGGCGCAGCGCGGCCGCCTCGGTGGCGGTCGGCCACTCGGCCGTGGTCGTCGACCCGATGACCGATGCGAGCGTGTGGGCGCTTTCGCCCCCGACCAACGGCGCGGCCGCGCAGCTGAGCGTGTCCGCCACCCAGATCGCCCAGGCCGGAGACAAGGGCTCACTGGACGTGCGCTACTCGATCCCCGCCGCAAGCGGCGTCTCGCAGCTGATCTTCCACCCGTCGCCCGGCCATGGCGTGACGATCAGCGCCGCGGCTGACGGCCGGGCGCCAGACGAGATCGGCATCTGGATCAAGGGCACCGGGGGCACCCCGGCCAGCCCGCTTGCCCCCGGCGCGCTGACCCTCGCGGAGGCGTACATCGAGGTCAACGGGGCGCTGGATACCTTCTATCCCGCGGCCGTCACCTACCACGGCTGGCGGCTTGTCGAGGCACGGGTGCCGGCTGGTGCGCGGCTGCCGCTCACCCTGAGCTTCCTCGACTTGCTGGTCACCGGGCCACAGGGCGGCCTCGCAGGCGATGTCTACCTGAGCGACCTGCAGGCCTTGTACCCGCCACGGTGAGCGACCCGCACGCCCCACCTGCCCGCTGCCTAATGTAAGCGGCACGTGCGCCTTTTCCCTAATTTCCGGTAACGCATAATAAGGCAGCCGGAAACAATTCCACCGTGCGAGCAATCTGCGCTGGCAGGGTGTCGATACGGGGGCCGGGCGTGCTCGCCTGTAATTATCGTCTCGAAGACCTTCCGAGAGGTACGGCAAAACCCGTGGAATCCTCTCGACAGGAGCCGCATCGATACGAAAGGAACGTTAATGAATGAATCTGATGCAGGCGAAAAAGAGTTCACCCGCGGGGAGCTACTGAAGGCCGCTGCCTTCGCTGCGCCAGCGCTCATCCTCGGCCGGACCGCGGCCGCCGCAGCCGGAGCGAAACCAGCCCCCTCGCGGCGCCTCGGGCGAACTCGCGGTCTCGGGGGCATGAACGTGCTTCTCTTCCTGACTGATCAGCAGCGGGCCGTCCAGCATTTCCCGCCCGGCTGGGTCGGGCGCAACATGCCGGGCCTGAACCGCCTGCTCGAGCGCGGCATGCTGTTCGAGCAGGCCTTCACGAATGCGTGCATGTGCTCACCCGCCCGGTCAACGCTGATGTCCGGCTACTTCCCGGCCCAGCACGGCGTGAAGTACACGCTGGAGACGGACATGCCCGCGCCGCAGTACCCGCAGGTCGAGCTGTCCACCTACTTCAAGAACCTGGCCAGCGTCTCGTGTGCCGCCGGCTACACGCCTGTCTACAAGGGCAAGTTTCACTGCAACAAACCCGCGAACGGCTCGGACTGGGTGCCCGAGGACGTCAACAAGTACGGCTTCACCCGGTGGGACCCGCCAGACGCTGGCGCTGACCAGAGCATCCCCGAGGAGGGGGGAGGCATCTACGACAATGACGGCCGGTTCATGAACTCGGAGGGCACGCCGGAGGCGGGCACCGAAGGCGCGGTCCAGTACCTGCGCGACACGGCCGCCAAGCACCAGCCATTCTTCATGGTCGTGTCGCTGGTCAACCCGCACGATGTTCTGCTGTATCCCAAGACGTACGAAGCCGGGGGCTATGACCCAGCCTGGCTGGAGGGCGAGATCGGCCTTCCGGCGACCGTGGACGAGGACCTGTCGACCAAGCCGACCGTTCAGTCTGAGTTCCGGCGGATATTCAACCTCAGCGGACCCATCCCGACCCCGCAGATGAAGCGCAACTACCTGAACTTCTACGGCAACCTGATGAAGGCCTCGGACCAGTACCTGGTCAAGATCCTCGACACGCTCGAGGCGCGCGGCCTGCTGGAGAACACGCTCGTCGTCGCGACGGCCGACCACGGGGAGATGGGCACCGCCCACGGCGGGCTGCGCCAGAAAAACTTCAACTTCTACGAGGAAACGATGCGGGTTCCGCTGGTCTACTCAAACCCCCGCCTGTTCCCCGGCCCCGAGCAGAACCCCTCTCTCGTCTCGCACGTCGACTTCCTGCCCACCCTCGCCAGCCTCCTCGACACGCCGCCACACGCCCGCGCCAACTGGCAGGGGGTCGATTACTCCGATCAGATCCTGAGCCGTTCTGCCCGGCCACCCCAGGCCTACACGGTGTTTACCTATGACGACTGGCAGTCCGGCCAGGCGAGCGGCCCGTACCCGAAGCCGCCAAACCACATCGTCAGCATCCGTGAGGACCGCTACAAGATCGCCCGGTACTACGACGCCAACGGGAAGGTGCCGCCCCAATGGGAGATGTATGACCTCAAGACCGACCCGCTCGAGCGCACAAACCTGGCCTACAGGCTTTACCGGCGTACTCCGGAGCAAGAGCGAGAGTTCAAGCGGCTCAAACGCGAGTTGGCCCGTGTCGAGCAGACGCGGCTGCAGCCGCTTACGGCAGCCGAACTTCCGGTTGTTATGCCCTGCGGCTGAGCGGGCCGGGCTAATGGTTTGGCCGGGCACGAGCAGCCAGCAGCCGTGGCCGTCTGCTCGGTGTAGCCTCAGGTACACTGAGAGTGGCCGAGGGTGACGCCAGCTTGCGAACCCCAGCTGCGTTGGTTCCCCGTCGGTACTCCGGACCCCGGTAGCGATACGTGCTAGACGATCGCTCACTCGGAGGTCACATGGCTCGGCCCGCTACTTCACCTGATTCCCGCGCAGCGCCACGCAGCACCGCAGGGCGAGGGGACCGGCGCTGGCTGATCCTGGTCGTGGTGGCCCTCGCCCAGCTCATGGTGGTGCTGGATGCCACCATCGTGAACATCGCGCTGCCGTCGGCGCAGCAGTCGCTGGGGTTCGCCAATAGCGACCGGCAGTGGGTGGTAACGGCTTACGCCCTGGCCTTTGGCAGCCTTCTGCTGGTGGGCGGCCGGCTTGGCGACATGTTCAGCCGCAAGTGGGTCTTCATCATCGGGCTGGTCGGATTCGCCGTCGCCTCGGCCATCGGCGGCGCCGCGGTCTCGTTCTTCATGCTGGTGTCGGCCCGGGCGCTGCAGGGCGCGTTCGGCGCCATCCTCGCGCCAGCCGCCCTCGGAACCCTGGTCAGCACCTTCCGCGACCCGCGCGAGCGAGGCCGGGCCTTCGCGGTGTTCGGGTCAGTCGCAGCCGGCGGTGGCGCGGTGGGCTTGCTCTTGGGCGGCCTGCTTACCCAGTACCTGTCCTGGCGTTACACCCTGTACGTCAACCTGGTCATCGCCGCCATCGCCGTGGCCGGCGCCCTGGCCTTCATCCGCTCTACCCGCCCGGCCACCCGGCCCCGGATGGACTGGACCGGGGCCGTGTTCGCCTGCGCCGGGCTGTTCCTTATCGTCTTCGGCTTCTCCCACGCCGAGACGGCCGGCTGGGGCGCCTCGCTGACCATCGGGTCCTTGGCCCTGGGGACGGTCCTGCTCGCCGCGTTCGTCATCGCCGAGCGACGGGTCAGCCATCCGCTGCTGCCGCTGCGCGTGATCCTCGACCGCGCCCGGGGCAGCTCCTACGCGGCCATCGGCCTCACCGGAGTCGCGATCTTCGGCGTCTTCCTGTTCCTTACCTACTACATGCAGCAGGTCAAGGGATACAGCCCGGTGACCACCGGATTGCTCTTCCTGCCGATGGTCGGCTGCATCCTGGTCTCCTCCACGATCTCCAGCGTGGTGCTGCTGCCCCGGGTCGGATCACGCGTCCTGATCGCCTCCGGCCTGCTGCTGAGCGGCGGCGGAACGGCCTACCTGGGTCAGCTCACCGTGACCTCCGGCTACCCGGGGCACATACTGCCCGCCCTGCTCGCCATGGGCCTGGGCTTCGGCATGATCTTCGCCCCGGCCACCAACACGGCCACGGCCGGCGTCCCGACCTACGACTCCGGCGTAGCATCAGCGCTGGTCAACACCATGCAACAGGTCGGCGGATCGATCGGCGTATCCATCCTCAGCACAATCGCGGCCAGCGCGACGGCCAGCTACCTGGTTGTCCACCACACCGGCACGCAGGCGGCTGCGGCCGCGGCCACCCACGGATACACCCTGGCGTTCACGATCTCTGCCGCGCTTCTCGGGCTCGGCGCACTTCTCGTGGCCCTCATGCTGCCGTCCCACCGCAGGTCCAGGGATCTAACCAACGAAGACACCATCCGCGTCTCCGCACCGCCCGCAACGGCAGCCGCCGACGCGCCGCAGCTGCGAAAGTGACGCCAGGGATGCAACAAGCTACCGGAGGACACCGTGGTTGACGACACCGCCCGAGACCGGGCCATTTACCAGGCGCTGAAGGCGACCGACGAAGTGGCGGCGGCTCTTCAGACTCACCTCATCGAGGAACACGGGGCCGACCCGGAACGCGCCGCACCGCAGAGCCCCTCGAGCAACTCATTCAAGCTGCTGCGACAGGCGCGCGAGCGCCTGGGAGAGGGACTGCGGGCCCTCGGGGCAGACCGCATCGCCGAGTCCGACAAGATCTCTCAGCGTAACTAGCGCGCCACCGGGCACCTTTCAGTGCGCGGCCTCGGCGGCGACAATACCGGGGATTGGAGTGCCTGGCCTTGGGTAGGGACATACCCACGGTCGGTACTGTGACTGTGTCTGGAGGGCCGATGCGTATCAGCGATGTGATTCGCGCCAAGGGCGCCCTGGTTGTCACGGTCACCCCGGACACGACGGTGCGGCGTCTTGTCACGGTCCTGGCGGAACACCGGATCGGCGCCGTCGTTGTCTCTCGCGATGGCACCTCGATCGACGGGATCGTCAGCGAGCGGGACATCGTCCGGGCTTTGGCCCGGCGAGGCACTGCGGTGATGTCTGAGCAGGTCACGGCTATCTACACCGCCGATGTGCACACGGTCACCCCCGCGACCGAGCTGGAGGAAGTCGCGCGCATGATGACCGAGCGCCGGATACGGCACGCGCCGGTCGCGGTGGACGGCGGCTTGCGCGGCATCGTGAGCATCGGCGACGTGGTGAAGAGCCGCATCGGCGAGCTGGAAACTGAGCGGGCCGCGTTGACCGACTACATCACAGGTACCCGCTAGCGGGAGCCGTACCCGGTCCGGCCATCTCAGTCCGCAGGGACGCGAGCCTGGCGCCGCTTCTGCCGCGAGGTGGATTTGTTACTGCGCTTCTGTTTCCAGGCCTCTCGGTGGTCAGGGTCTGCTCTCGGTGGTCAGGGTCTGGACGCGGTCGAGCATGGCGTCCAGCGTGACTTCGAGCGGCCTGGTGTCGCGCTGGAGCTGGGTCAGCAGCAAGCCTCCTTGCAGGGCGGCCAGCGTCGCGAGCGCGAGGTCATCCGGGTCCGTGCCCGGGGCCAGGTCGCCGCGCGCGTGCATGGCCTGGAATCCCTCGCGGATCCGTCCTTCCCAGCGGCGCAGCCCCCGGGCCGCGGCTAGCCGGGCCACGGCATCGGTCTCGGCCACCTCGGCGCCCAGGGCGCCGATCGGGCATCCGCCGCGGCAGCCGAGCCGGCGCTGGTGCTCGACCAGGAAATCGCGCCAGGCCCACAGGCCAGCCATCGAGTCCAGGCGGTCCAGGTGCGCCCCCTGGGCGTCGAGCACCGCGTCTGTCTGGTAGTCGATGACGGCACGGACCAGGGCCTGCTTGTCC
>Ga0265337_1001076_pt1 | contig 14076 bp, 12 predicted proteins | sample 42122metaG_FD_192441 | JGI IMG/M metagenome (GOLD analysis project Ga0265337, IMG submission 192441) | Rhizosphere microbial communities from Carex aquatilis grown in University of Washington, Seatle, WA, United States - 4-21-22 metaG | ecosystem: Host-associated > Plants > Roots > Rhizosphere >... | reverse complement strand
CATGGTCTCGCTCGAAGAGATGGATCGTGCTTGCGAACGGCTGCGGGCGCGCGCGTCCGAGCCAGACCGCGGCCAAGCCTGGAAGGAAGAATGGCGCGCCATCGGTAACCTGATCGAGAAACGAGGCGACGAGGCAGTCGCCCAGGGCCACAAGATCACCGCCGGTGACTATTACCTGCGCGCCGGCATCTATCATTACAACGCCGAGCGCTTCATCGTACCTAGCCCGGAAAAGAAGGCGCAGGGCGCGCACGCTTACAAAGTATGGCACCAGGGCATAAGGCTGCGTTGCCCGAACGTCGAATTCGCCGAAGTGCCCTATGAAGGCACCACGCTGCCTGCGCTGTTTATGAAGGCACAGACAGGTAGCGCGGCGCCCACCGTCGTCGTGCTCAATGGCATGGATAACGCCAAAGAGATGAGCATCTTTTTCTGCGGCCTCGAATTCGCCCGCCGCGGCTACAACACGCTCTGTCTCGACGGTCCCGGCATGGGCGAGACGCGCCGTATCCGCGACATGCCCAGCCGCTTCGACTACGAGGTGCCGGGTGCAGCCGCTTTAGATTTCCTTGCCAAGCGCGCGGATGTCGATGCCAAGCGCATTGCCATCATGGGCTACAGCTTCGGCGGCTATTACTCCTCGCGCGTCGTGGCTTTCGAGAAGCGCTACGCCGCCTGCATCGCACTTTCCGCGCTGCATTGGGATCTCGCCGCCTGGCAGCAGAAGATTAAAGACGCCAATATGAACGCGCCGAAGTCAGTCGCCCAGTCGAACTTCCAATGGCGCTGGGTCGCCGGCGCCAAGGATGAAGACGAAGGCATCGCGATCGCCAAAAAGTTCTCGCTGAAGGACGTGGCGAAGAACATCACCTGCCCCTTCCTCGTCACGCACGGCGGCAACGACCGAGTCGTGCCGGTCGAGAATGCCCAGAAGCTCTATGATGCGGTCGGTTCGAAGAACAAGACGATCAAGATCTTCACGACGGAGGAGGGTGGCGCGGAGCACGCCCATGTCGATAACCGCCAAATCGGCATCGATTTTGCCGCCGACTGGCTCGAAGACAATATGTGACGTTGATAGTCAAAAGGGCGGCGTGCGGCCTACATTAACGCGCCGGCTGGTCGATGCGTTTTTTGTAGCCCGGTGGAAATTTTCCCGCCAGCGCGTCGCGCATCCAGTCGGCAACCTGCGGATAGAAGTCCGGCAGGCGGCTGCCGAAGGTATGGCTCTCGTCCTCGTAGACCCACAATTCCTTCGGACCGCCGAGCAATTCGAACATGCACTCGCCGTCCTCAAGCGGACACAACTCGTCGAACTCGCCCATCGCCAACAGCATCGGACATTTAACCTTGCCGGCGATCGGCTCGAGCGTCATCTGCGCGGCCATGGCGTCAAATGCATCCTCGTCATGGATATTCGACATGTACATGTAGTTGGCGCGATAGGCCGGCTTGGAGTGTTTGAAGATCGTGTCCTTCTGCAGGTAGTTACCCATGGCGCCGACCAGCGCCTTGACGCGGCGGTCGTAGGCGGCGACGCGGGGACCCCAGTAGCTACCCATGCTCCAGCCGTAGACGCCGACTTTGCCGGCATCGAGTTCGGGGATCGTCTCGATGAAGTCGATCGCGGCCTTGCCGGCACGCTCGAAGTTGTCGAGCGTAACCCAGGTCTCGCGCGTGTTGCTCTCGCCCTGGCCGGGGCCGTCGATGCTCAGCGTCGCCATGCCGCGGCGGCGGAAGTGATTGTGGTAGGGGCTCGGCATGTATTCCTTGATCGTGTCCATGCCGGGGATGACCAGCACGCAGGGCGTCTTGGCGGCGCCAGGCACTGTCTGCAGGATGCCGGGGATCGTCTTGCCGTTCTCGAATGGAATTTCGACGCGCCGTACACTGGCTTCGTCGAACAGTTCGGTGAAGCGCGTGTAACAATGGACCAGACGCTTATACAGCTCGAGCTTGCGCGGCGTGTTGGCGTGCAGCACGCCGCAAGGCGGGCCGTAATAGAGCGCCGCGCGGTAGTAGAATTCGGCGGCGCTTTCGCGGTGACCACTCGCCTCGGCCTCTTCGGCGAGCTTCTGCTCCTGCTCGGCGGTGCGCACCCACTGCTTGACGACGGCCGCCGGGTGCTTGATGCGTTCCGTGGTCCGGCGCACGTCGGCGGGCCGAAAACCCCACTCGACGAACATCACCGAGCGGAAGCCGAAGACGTCGAGGACCTTATAGAATTCCTCGTTGACCCATTTTTGCGCGCGCCGACTGCGATCTTCCAAACCCGCCTCCCGCACTCGGTAAAAGTGCGCCGGCCTTTCGGACCGGCGCGAATGACGAACGATCGCGGCGTTACTGCCCTTTGAGGCCTTTGGCCTCGATGAAAGCGCCCCAGTTCTTGACATCACTCACGACCCGCGCCTTCAGCACCGGGGCCGTTGCGTATTCGGCCGTGATGTCGAGCGATTTCAATCGCTCGCTGAGTTGCGGATCTGCCAGGGCGTCCTGGATGCCTTTCTGCAGCTTCGCTGTTACATCGGCCGGCAGACCTTTCGGCCCGAACACCGAGAACCAGAATCGCAGATCGACGTCGGCGTGCTTGATGCCGGCTTCGTCCAGCGTCGGAACATTCGGCAAGGCCGGCGAGCGCGCCTTGCCGGTGACCGCAAGACATTTGATCCGGTTGGTGTCCACCAGGGGCTTTGCCACCTGACTGGATGCAAGATTGATATCGACATGGCCCGCGATCAGGTCGGCCATGGCCGGGCCGCCGCCACGATAGGGCACGTCGATCGCTTCGATCTTGGTGGCATCGCGAAGCACTTCCCAGACCAGTTGCGACACCGATGTCACACCGGCCGATGCGTTGGTCAGCTTCTTGGCCGCAGAATGGGACAGCGCGACCAGTTCCTTCATGGTGTTGGCCGGCACCGCGTTGCTTACGCACAGCGCCAGCGGCGATGTCGCGACAAATGCCACCGGCTCAAATTCCGTGCTCGGGTCGAATTGCGGCTTGATGTCCTTGAAACCCGGGCGGATCACGAGCGCGTTTTCCGCCATCATCAGCGTGTAGCCATCCGGACTGGCGGAGGCGACCGTTCGCCAGCCGATGTAGCCGCTGGCGCCTGCAACGTTTTCAACGAAGACCGTCTGCCCGAGCTCCTTGCTCAGCGGACCGGAGAAAATGCGGGCAAATGTATCGGTGGCGCCGCCCGGTCCAAAGCCGACGATAAGCCGGATCGAGCGATTTGGATAATCGCTCGCAGCCTGTACATTTGAGACCGCCGGAATGCTGAGAACGGCAGCGGCGAACAAAATCGACAACAATCGGCGCATATTGGTTGCCTCCCGCTGACCTGACGTTTTTTGTAGCGGCGGCTGAGAGACTACTGCATCGGCATAGCCTGTGTGTATCGAAAACCTCATCCGGTGATGATTTTGGATTTGGTCGGTAAAATTCCCTGTTCTGTTGCGTAGGGGGTATAGTGATAGTGGAGAAAGTAGGCCACCTTTGACCACAAGCAAATCAGATTTTTTGTTTTAAGCCGTGTACTCAAAAATCAAGATTGGTCAGGAATAGTTGCTCAATGTCCGCTGTTACTCCAATAGCGACCAAATTTTGCGGCGCAGCGAAATGACGCGATGTGCCAATAGCGACCATGTGTCGGTACGTTGGGCTGGTTCGCTGCCACAACGGGCTTGCCGCACCTATGCCGCGGGGTTCCCTCCAATTAGACTTGCCTTTACGCGCAACCTGCGCGCTCAGGCAATCCACAGGGGACCTCCGTGAAACATGCCAGCATTATCGTCGCCGCCGGCTTCGCTTTCGTCGCGTTGCTGCCGTCAACACCCGCAGCCGCTCGCTTATTCGTGTCGCCGACCGGGAACGACAGCAACGACTGTAGCCTTGCGACACCGTGCCGGAACTTACAAGCCGCGGTTTATAAATCCGTTTCCGGTGGCGAGATCACCGTTCTCGGCACGGCCGGCTACAGCGGCGGAGTCACCCTCGTCATCGACAGAGCCATCAGCATCGTGAACCCCGGTGCCTTTGAAGCCGGCATCTCGCCCCCCTCAACCAGCATTGGCATTGTGATCAACGCTGGTCCGGGCGACGCCGTCAGCCTGCGTGGCCTGACCATCGATGGCACCGGCGCCGCGCAAACAGGAATTCAATTCAACACCGGCGCATCGTTGACCGTGAAGGATTGCATCATCCGCCATGTCACCGGCTTCGCCATTGCGTTCCTGCCGAACGCGACGAGCAATCTCTTAGTCTCGAACACGCTGGTGGCGGATAATGGTGATGGGATAATGGTCAATCCGACAGGCTCCGGCACCGTCACGGCTATCTTAAATCGCGTCGAGATGAACAATAACGGGCGCGGCATCACTTTGTTCGGGTTGAACAGCACCGGCACGGTCAAGGTCGCCGTGGCCGAGAGCGTAGCGGCCAACAGCTCCGGGGGCGGGTTCCTTGCTTATTCGACCTCCGGCCAGGCGCTCACCACGCTCTCAGTGTTCCATTCGGTCGCGGCCAACAACGGTACCGGCATTTTCGCGAATGGCACCGGCGCGACCCTTCGCCTCGCGCAATCGCAAGTGACGGGGAATTCAGCTGGATGGACTGTGCAAAACGGTGGTGTCATCGCGAGCTACGCCGACAACTACATCGACGGCAACGGGGCCAATACCGGATCGCTGACCCCTATCGGCAAACAATAGGGCCGGATGCCAGCATATCGCGAGGGGCGGCTGTGGTCGCCCTTCGCACTGCGCGGTCACTTGTCAGCACCTCGCAGGTGAGCGTTGTCCGCTATGGGTCATTAGCGGACAAACCATCGCGGGCGAAAATCCACTGTTGTCCGCTGTTGCCCAAAAGCGGACAAACACGGGTTCGGTTGGAATGTCCGCTAAGTGCCAATCGCGACCATCTGTGGTCGCGAGAGATGCTACTGGAATGAGACGCCGAGCTTGCTGCCCTGCGCCCACCTCACCCGACAATGCCTCACTTCGGTTTCACCATCGATCGTCAATAGAAAAAACTGCGAAATGTCGAAGGCGCTTCCTAATGCGATGCCGGCGCCGCGCGGCGTAAGGTCAGTGACAATGCACGGCACTTCGTGTCCGGCTGCGCCGAACCTGATAATCCCTGTCTTGTTTTGGGGGACGCGCGTTTCCTTCCGCGCGTCATGCATGATCGTGCTCATTTCGCGCTTCTCCCCTTCTGGGGTGATTGAACCTTTAACCCGGGAGCTGAAAATCTCAGGCGGCCTCAAAAAATAACGATGCTCCAATAGCCATTAAGGTTGTACTAATTGGGAATAAACGGAATGATTTCATTTGTTTTTGCTTCACACATGGCTGGCCAGCCAGGCTTTCGTGGCTCTGCAATGTCGCTTATGGGTCATAAGCGGACAAGCAGTACAGGCCCTTGACCCCACCTTTGTCCGCTCTTGTCCGAAAGCGGACAAAACCGGGCGCGGTCGGTTTGTCTGTTAAGTGCCATTAGCGGACATCAGGCTTCGACGCGGACGGCGATCAAAGTCGACAACGACAAGCCGCCTTTAGGAAAAAGCCGGACTGACTTTTGGTCAAAGGTTACAAACCCGCTTATTTAAAACATTTCCAAGTCTTTAATCATATTGTTGGAGGATACTAACGATTTTTGTCACCAGGAGAATGCCATGCGCGCTTTTGCCGCTCTTGTGCTCATTGCCAGTTTGTCAGCGTTCGCTTGGCCATCCGCCGCCGCAGAATTCGGCACCAAAGAGGAAGCGATTGCGATGGTCAAACGCGTTCAGGAAAAATTCAAGAAAGATGGCGCTGATGCGACTTTTAGGTCCGTCTCCGATCCATCGAGCAAAGATTTTCATGATCGCGATTTGTATCCCTTTATCTATGACCTGAACGGCGTCAATGTCGCGCATGGTTCGCGCCCGGCCTTGATCGGCAAGAGCCTGATTGATCTCAAGGATCAGGATGGGGTCTACCTGATCAAAGAGATGGTCAAGATTGCCAATGGCCCCGGCAGCGGCTGGGTCAACTACAAGTGGCCAAATCCCCTCACCAATAAGATCGAAGACAAGATCAGCTACATCGAGAAAATGGGCAACTATTTTGTTGGGGTCGGAGCTTATCGACAGTAATTTTAAGCGCAATCACAATCCTACCCTTGCTAACTGAGAGGTCCAACCAGTGTCCATAATTGGCGGCGGCTTCTTATTCGGCTTTACGCAGAAACTGACAATTCGAACAAAAACGTTCGCGGCAGCCGCGATCTTGTTGATCTGCCTGATTGCAATAAGCGTTACCATCTATGTGACTTCGGACAATGTCGTGGCTAGCTTGTATAGCTTGTCGCGCTCGAATCTTCCCACAAGAGCAACGGTAGCAGCGCTGAACAATGCTGTTGTAAGCACGCACATTAAGATTTTTCGTTATGTCTCGTGGGCAAGCAACAGCGTAAGTCCCAAGTTGCTTGTCGAGCTACGCAAAGAGTTAGATGGCGACTTTTTGACAATTGAGAAACACTTTGAACAACTCAAAGCGCGGCCAGATCTATCCGCGCAAACGCAGTCAGATTTAAATATCCTTCATGCCAAGTTGAACGCATATGCAGACACAGCCAAAGACATTTTGGACGTTGGCAGCGTCGACGCGCCAATGGCGACAATGATGCTTGGTCAGACCGATGATAATTTCATAAAAATATCCGGTGATATTCGTAAGTTTCTCGCAGCCACAACATTGGCTTCAGGCTCAATTATAGAGAATCTTTCTAATGTCGCTGAAATACAAAAAATCGCTCTCACGACTATACTGATGTTCTGTTTGACGATTAGCGTTATCGCGACCATCGCGATCTCCAAATCGATTGTCGGGCCCATTCGGTCTGTTACAAAAATTATGAAGCAATTGTCGGCGGGCGATACTAAAATAAAAATGGACTATAAGGGCCGTCACGATGAAATTGGCCAGATGATCGAAGCAATCGAGGTGTTTCGACGGAACACAATTGAGATTCAGGCTATGCAGGAATCTTATCGCGAGTCTGAGGAACAGCGTGCATTAAATCGCAAAATGGAAATGGATGCGCTCGCTGCAGAATTCGAAGCTTCGGTTAAGAACTTAACAGTTCAACTTGCTGAATCGGTCACTGTGGTCCGCGACAATGCTGAAACTATGTCGAAAGCAGCCAACGATACAAGTGAGCAATCGAATTCGACCGTGAAAACCGTAGCTGGCACGCAAGAGAATGTGGTCTCTGTGGCGCAAGCCGCCAGTGAACTTGCGCGAACTATCGACGAACTCGCGCGGCGAATGAATAATATTTTTAAGCTTGCAAGTAACATGTCGCAACAATCGGAAACTTCTAATTCTGAGTTGGGCCGACTGGTCACTTCCATCGAGCGGATAGTGCCAATCACCAATCTGATCCAGGGAATAGCGCAGCAAACTAATCTCTTGGCGTTAAATGCCACTATTGAGGCGGCGCGTGCCGGGGCCGCAGGCAAGGGATTTGCTGTGGTTGCTGCGGAAGTTAAGGCGCTAGCCCAGCAGACCGGCAAGGCAACTGAAGAGATAGCGCAAAACATTGGAGCGGTACGCGAAACGTGCGCATCTGTGGTTTCGACTAACGGTCAGGTTATTGCTGCAATTCAAAATCTTCTTATGGTTACGAGTGAAATATCGGCTGCGGTCGAGGAGCAATCGGCGGCGACGCTCGGAATTTCAACCAGCGCGCAATCAGCTGTAGACAGTTCGCGCGTAATTGCTGCAAATATTAATAATCTCAATGGTCAGGCCAATGCGACTTATACTGCCTCCAATAGCGTTCTAGAGGCGGCCGGGCATCTCTTTAATCATACGCGTGATGTGCGGGGCAATGTTGAGAAGTTTCTTAAATATGTCAGATCTTCATGATTGTTCGCGAGTCAGACATCGACTGACGGCATTCGTGTGTACGCTTTGTGCCACATTGGCTTCCCGTACCGCAGCAAGCATTTCTACCAGTTTAAGTAAAAATTGATTCTATTCATTAAATGGGCCGATACGGTCGCCCGGCTATAATTTTCCCGTCAGCGTCGGTACGTTTCGGGCAGCATAGGGACCGTGTCATGAGCAAACTGGATACTACTGGCAACTATCAAGTGGGCTGTAACGTTGTGAACGTCTGGCCTCCTGTAATGGGCTCGCGAACGATTAGGGAATACGCCGAAGAATCCAAGCAGCAGCGGGCGCAAGCATTCATGGCCGCGTTCAAATTTCTATTTAACCGACATTCTCTGGATAAATTCCGAAATGGCGTAGACGATATCAGAGGGCAGGGCTCCTCAAAAACCACAGGCGCGCTGCGCAACGCTTAATAATAGCTCCAACTGCCGTGCCAAACCACTGACAGATTAGGAGGCAGCCATTTTCAGCAGGCTGACCTCTTTCTGAATGGCGAATGTCGCAGTGGGTCATTCGCGACCTAGCCATCTCGCATGAAATTCCACCAATGTCCGCTTTACCCCCCAATAGCGGACATTGGGTGGTGCATCGCTATCCGCTACGACAAGCTCCGCCTTGGACGATAGTCCCGGGTCATCCTGCTTTTTGCGACCGTAACGTACCTGCGATCCTTGCAACAATTTCTTTCCGCACGCTTTTGCCTCGCATAAATCGAGATAGTGTCCGGCGCGAAATGCCGCTCTCTCTCGCAATTTTGCGTTGTCCAGCGGCCTTGATTTCAGTGCGTAGGGCGCCGAGAAATATCTTCGATTGCTTTGGTGCCGACCCGTAGTCAATCTGTTCGCCTTCATCGACGCCAAGATAGTACTGCGCCTCCCAATGATTTGCCTCTTTTCCGATATTCCGAATTGAAACTGCCTCTACATGTCGACGGCGGGTACGTTTTGGGTTCTAACGGCGATCGCAAGAGGCACACGCGCCAACTCAACCATAGATAAGGCAGCGGGAAAAAGGAGTGCACTGAATATCGCCTCATGAGTTAGCTGGCCGCTTTCCGCGATCAATAAATAAGTGCCAACTATAATCAATGCGATAATCCAGAACTCCACCGCGAATGCGAGCACAACCTGCCTCACATTTATCGAGTATCCTTGGCGAGGTTACGACATTTGAAGATTGCTTTATAATAGTATTTGCGAAAAGTACGGATGGGATGGAGGGGCCATGCAACAGGCACGTAAGGCTCTGGTAACGCCGATTCTCGGATTCGCGCTACTTTTCGGATTTGTTATTTCAGCTTTCGCGGAAACGCTACCGCTCCTTCCCAACCATACTCTTACGCCAGGTCTCGCGCGTACCTATTTAACGTTAGACCAAATCTGCAATACAAAATGGGGGAAGGACGAGCGCGCCGTCACCGCCGCGATGAAAAAAGCGGTTTTCATGGCTTATGGCCTGACTGGCAATAGCGACCCTGCTTGTATCCCCGACGCTAGCGGTCGCCATTGCGAGATTGATCATCTCATCTCACGAGAGATTGGTGGCGCGGATGATGTAAAAAATCTATGGCCGCAGCCATATGGCTCTCAGCCGTGGAACGCGACGCGCAAGGACTGTGTAGAAAATCGGTTACACAAAGAAGTTTGCGCCGGACATATCACGCTGAAACAAGCGCAGGACGATATTAGTTCTGATTGGACGGCGGTTTATCTTCGCTACTACGACCCGCCGATGCCCGGCCAGAAATGCGCAGCGAAGAAAAACTAATCACCAAGTGGCCTACTTTTCTCACTATCACTATACCCCCTGTTCTGTTGCGTAGGGAATTTGGCCGAAAGCCTTTGAAATTGCTCGCGTGTCAGCATTCAAAATCTCACAAAGCGAGCGGATTTGACGAAATTCCCTGTTAATATCCCTGTTAGCAGGGAATTTCGGAGTGGAGACAGGTTCGACTAAGACTGCGTCCACCACCAATATTTTCAACATATCTCCCGCCACCTGTTGTAATCGAAACACCGTCAGAGAAAGCGAAGACCGGAAACGCCATGGAAAAGCTGATCATTACCGTCGCTTGCGACTCGAGAACCTCCTATCCGATCAATCATCTTTGCCCCCCGCAGGAGGACATCGAAGGGGTGGCCCGCCAATACATCGACGGCATTAGCGCCGGCGCCGCCATTGCGCACATCCACGGGATTCGTACCCTCGAAGAGACAATGCAGGCCGACGGCCGGCAGGTGTCGCGCATGAATCAGGAGGGCTGGAAGCGGCTGAACGACGCGATCCTGTCCAAGAGCAGCCCGGTCATGCAGTTCGGCGTCGCCAGCGCGCGTATCGAAGAGAAGGTCAAGCTCATGGGGCTCGGCCCCGACATGATGGCGGTCGCCTTCAACGCGCATGACGAATACTTCAACCCAGACCCGCAGTTTCCGCCCAAGCGCATGATGGCGATCCATCCGGTGGAGGAATTGCTCGCCTATGCGAAGGCCGCCGATGAGCACAAGGTGAAGCTCGAAGTCGAGTGCTTCCACACTGGCGCGTTCTGGAATCTCGAATTCATCCGCAAGCAGGGCTACTTGCAGAACGCCTACACGACGCTGTTCCTCGGCTGGCCCGGCGGCACCTGGACCCCGCCGACTGAGAAAGCGCTCATCTACATGGTCGATCACCTGCCAAAGAACTGCATTTGGAATGTGAGCGTGATGAGCCCGCAGAAACAATGGGACCTGCTCTCGCTTGCCGTCTCGCTCGGGGGCCATGTCCGCGTCGGCTACGAGGACAATCCGTACATCGCGCCGAACGAACTCGCCAAGAACAACGCGGTCCTGGTGGAGCGGATGGTGAAGATCGCGCAGGGCTTAGGCCGTGATGTCGCGACATCGAAGGAGGCGCGTCAGATACTCGGTCTGAAGGCGTCTTGAGTGGCCGGTTTTGACACGATCATCATCGGGGCCGGCTCGGCCGGCTGCGTCCTGGCCAACCGTTTATCGGCGCAGTCGACCCGTTCGGTGCTGCTGATCGAGGCGGGGCGCGATACCGCGCCTGGTCACGAGCCCGCCGATGTGCTCGATACCTTTGCGTCGTCCTATTACAACAAGGCCTACATGTGGCCGGGCCTAAAGGCCCATTGGCGCACGCGCGAGACGTCGCTGGAAGTTACCTACGACCAAGGGCGCATCATGGGCGGTGGTTCCTCCGTCATGGGACAGATCGCGCTACGCGGCACGCCGGACGACTACGACGAATGGGCGCGGCTTGGCGCTGCCGGCTGGAGTTGGCGCGAGGTTTTGCCGTATTTCCGCAAGCTGGAAACGGACTTCGATTTTCACGGCGACCTGCATGGCGATAGCGGCCCAATTCCGATCCGGCGCACACCGACGGAACAGTGGCCGCCGCTGTCGCGCGCGGTCGAGCAATACGCGCACGAGCATCAAGCGCCGCGCATTGTTGACATGAACGGCGATTTCCGCGACGGCCTCGGCTCGCTGCCGATGAGCAACACACCGACGCGCCGCGGCTCGACCGCGATGAGCTATCTCGATGCGAGCGTGCGCAGCCGCAAGAACCTGACGATCATGACCGGCGCGACCGTCACCCGGTTTCTATTCGAAGGACGGCGCGTCAGCGGCGTCTCGGCGATTGTCGATGGTGTCAACCGGAATTTCCATGGCGCTGAAATCCTGCTTTGCGCCGGCGCCATTCATTCGCCGGTCTTTTTGTTGCGCGCCGGCGTAGGCCCGGCGGCGGAACTGCGTGCGCTCGGGATCGACGTCGTCGCCGATCTGCACGGCGTGGGCCGCAATCTGCAGAACCATCCGCTGCTCTTCCTCGCCGCACATTTGCGGCGCGGCGCGCGGCAGCAAAAGACGCTGCGCCCGCATCCTATGACCTGCTTGCGCTATTCGTCCGGGATGCCGGCGGCGCCGCCGAGCGACATGTATATCGCCGCGCACAGCAAGTCGTCTTGGAGCGCTCTCGGCGCACACATTGCCAATTTTAATGCCACCATCTTCAAGCCGGCGTCGCGCGGGCGCGTGACCCTGGTGTCGGCGGCGCCGGCGCAGCCGCCGCGTATCGAGTTCAATTTCGTCGACGAGGAAATCGATCTGCTTCGCCTGATGGACGGCTTCCGCCGCATCGTCGCACTGGTATCCAGCGATCCGGTGCGTGCGCTTTACACGACCGTGTTCCCTGTGCGGTTCACCGACCGGATCCGGCAGCTCAACCAGCTCACTCGCATGAACGCGATAAAAGCCGCAATCATCGCCGGCGCTCTCGACGCCGTTCCGGCGCTTGCCAGCTTTGTCTTTGGCCGGCTGACCGGCCGCCGGATCGATCTCACCGGCCTCGCCAACGACAACGCCGCACTCGCGGACTACGTCCGCAACAATGTAGCGGGGACGTTCCATGTCTGCGGTACCTGCCGCATGGGGCGCCCGGACGATCCGGATGCCGTCGTCGACAACTGCGGGCGAGTGCGCGGCCTAAGCGGGCTGCGCGTGGTCGACGCCTCGATCATGCCGGCGGTTCCGCGCGGCAACACCAATATCCCTACTATCATGCTGGCCGAGAAAATCGCCGCCAACATGTGCGCCGAACGCACCAGCGGCGTTGGCAACAATCCTATTTAATTCGGAGCAGCGATGACAAAAACACGTACGATTGACTGCCATACCCACATCCTGACCGAAGAGGCGATGCGGCTGCTCGCCAAACAGTCGCCCAAGGTAGCGCCGGTGCTCAAAAATCAAGACGCGCGCGGCGGTACGCTCGAAATCGATGGCAAGGTCGTACAACACCCGCTCCCGCGCGAGATTTGGGACCTGGATCTGCGGCTGCGCGATATGGACGCCAATGATGTGGACGTTCAGGTTCTTTCGCCGAATGTTTTCACGTTCTTTTATGGGCACGAAGTGGCGCTGACGCAGGCCTGCGCGGCTATCCAGAACGAGGAGATCGCCGCGGTCGTCCGGCGACATGCCGGGCGCTTTCTCGGCCTTGGCACAGTGCCGCTGCAAGCGCCGCAGGCGGCGGCCGATGAACTCAGACGTGCGATGACGCAACTTGGCCTGCGTGGCTCCATGATCGCCACCAATGTCAACGGCCGCAATCTCGACGATCCCATGCTCGATCCGTTCTGGGCGGCGGCGGAGGAGCTCGGTGCCTTCATCTTCATTCATCCGCAGGTTAGCGCGGCGGCCGAGCGTCTGACCTCATATTATTTGAGGAACATGGTGGGGCTGACGCTCGAGACCACGATAGCCGGCGCCTGTCTGGTGTTCGGCGGTGTGCTGGAACGGTACCCGCGGCTGAAAATCTGCCTCGCGCACGGCGGCGGATACGTACCGTACCAAGCCGGCCGCTTTCAGCACGGCTGGGAAGTCCGCGCAGAGGCGAAAGTGCATCTGCACAACCCGCCCAGCGAATCTCTCGGCCGCCTCTACTACGACACGATACTGCATTCGAAGCCCGCGCTCGAATTCCTCGTCAGCACCGCCGGTCCTGATCGCGTTCTGTTGGGAAGCGATTATCCGTTTGACATGGGGAACCTGGATTGCGTCGCCCGCGTGCGCGCCCTGTCAATCGAACCGGAGGCGCGCGATTTGATCCTCGGCGGCTATGCGCGGACCGTGCTGGACGAGTCCGCGAGGAGCTCGCATGTGTGACCGTCAATTCGGCACGACAAATCTACGCGTTTCGTCCCTCGGGCTCGGCTGCAACAATTTTGGCGGTCGTCTCGATCCGGCGGCGGCGCGCAGCATCGTCCACGCAGCGCTCGATGCCGGCATTACGGTCTTCGATACTGCGGATATTTACGGATTGCGCGGCGGATCGGAGTCGATTTTGGGCGAAGCGCTCGGCCCTCGGCGCAAGGATGTGGTGCTGGTCACCAAATTCGGTTTGCCGATGGATGACGAAGGTCAACTCAAAGGCGGCTCAGCGCGCTATATCGCGATCGCGATCGAGGCTAGCCTCAAGCGTCTCAAGACCGATTGGATCGATCTGTACTATCTGCACCGGCCCGATCCGACGACACCGATCGAGGAGACGCTACGGGCGCTTGACTCGCTTATTGCGCAGGGCAAGGTGCGCTACATCGGGTGTTCGAATATGTCTGCTTCGCAGCTCGTG
>Ga0265337_1001074_pt1 | contig 14098 bp, 10 predicted proteins | sample 42122metaG_FD_192441 | JGI IMG/M metagenome (GOLD analysis project Ga0265337, IMG submission 192441) | Rhizosphere microbial communities from Carex aquatilis grown in University of Washington, Seatle, WA, United States - 4-21-22 metaG | ecosystem: Host-associated > Plants > Roots > Rhizosphere >... | reverse complement strand
CATGCTCGATGCCGCCGATATATTGATCGACCGGCAGCCACTCGTTGACGCATTTCAGGTCGGTCGGCGCGCTCTTGATCCACGGATCGGTGAAGCGCGCGAAGTACCAGGACGAGTCGACGAAGGTGTCCATGGTGTCGGTCTCGCGCCGCGCCGGGCCGGAGCACTTGGGACACGTGACGTTCTTCCAGGTCGGATGGCGGTCGAGCGGATTGCCCGGCTTGTCGAAGGTCACGTCCTCCGGCAGCGTCACCGGCAAATCTTTTTCCGGCACAGGCACTACGCCGCATTTCGCGCAGTGGATGATCGGGATCGGGCAGCCCCAATATCGCTGGCGCGAAATACCCCAGTCGCGCAGGCGGTAATTGACCTGCCGCTGCGCTGTCGGGCGATTTCCCCGTGTCTCGCGCTCCAGCCGCTTGGCCACTTCTTCCTTGGCGTCCTCGATGCTCATGCCATCGAGGAAGCGCGAATTGATCATGCGGCCGTCGCCGTCATAGGCGGTAGTGCTGATGACGAAGGTCGCCGGGTCTTGCCCGGACGGGCAGACCACCGGCGTATTGCCGAGGCCGTATTTGTTGACGAAGTCCAAGTCGCGCTGGTCGTGTGCCGGACAGCCGAAGATGGCGCCAGTGCCGTAGTCCATCAGAATGAAATTGGCGACGTAAACGGGAAGCTTCCACGATGCATCGAACGGATGCAGCGCCTTGATGCCGGTGTCGAAGCCGAGTTTCTCGGCGGTGTCGATGGCGGCTTGAGAAGTGCCCATTTGGCGGCACTGCTCGATGAATTGCGCGAGCTTGGGATTTTTCGCAGCGGTGGCCGCGGCCAGCGGATGATCGGGCGACAGCGCCATGAACTTGGCGCCGAACAAGGTGTCAGGCCGCGTGGTGAAAATCTCCAGCTCGCTCTCTTTGTTTGGCGTGGTGGCCGGGTCGAGCATGAAGCGCAGCGCCAAGCCTTCCGAGCGGCCGATCCAGTTCTTCTGCATCAGCCGGACTTTTTCCGGCCAGCGCTCGAGCCGGTCGAGCGCGGTGAGCAAATCTTCCGAATAATCGCTGATCTTGAAGAACCACTGGGTCAGCTCGCGCTGCTCGACCACCGCGCCGGAGCGCCAGCCGCGCCCGTCGATCACCTGCTCGTTGGCCAGCACGGTGTGGTCGACCGGGTCCCAGTTCACCTTCGACTGCTTGCGCTCGACCAGCCCGGCTTTCAGGAAATCGAGAAACATCTTCTGCTGGTGCTTGTAATAGGCCGGATCGCAGGTGGCGATCTCGCGCGCCCAGTCGAGCGAGAGCCCCATCGACTTGAGCTGCGCTTTCATCGCTGCGATGTTGTCGTAGGTCCACGCCTTGGGGTGCACCTTGCGGTCGATGGCCGCGTTCTCCGCCGGCATGCCGAAGGCGTCCCAGCCCATCGGATGCAGCACGGCCAAGCCCATGGCGCGTTTGAAGCGCGCCACCACGTCGCCCATGGTGTAGTTGCGCACGTGGCCCATGTGGATGCGCCCCGAGGGGTAGGGGAACATCTCCAGCACGTAGTATTTGGGTCGTGGATCGTCGTTTTTGGTGGCGAAGATGCCGCGCTCGTCCCACGTCTTCTGCCAGCGGGCCTCGGCCGCGCGGGCGTTATAGCGCTCGTTTTTGCTCGAATCGGCGGTCATTTCCGGCTCTTTTAGGGTGCGCGGAACTGACACGAAAGGGGCTTAAGGGTCAACAAGCGGAACAATTCGCCTGCAGTTTCATAGGAACTAACCGTCTGCCGCGCGGGTTACCCCAGCATCACAGGAGGTACATTATGATCAACGTTCAAAGCATCAAGGAAAAAATGGAAGTGCTCGGCTCCGACGGCCAGCATGTCGGCGTCGTCGATCACCTGGACGGCACGGACAAGATCAAGCTCACCAAGAGCGACGCGAAGTCCGGCGGCAAGCATCACATCATTCCGCTCGCCTGGGTGGAGAAGGTTGATGCCCATGTCCATCTCAACAAGAACACCAAGGACGCCATAACGCAGTGGCAGGCGGCGGCTTAATCCAGCCCGTTCGCGCGCACAGGGCCCGGCCGTGAGGCCGGGCCTTACCGTTTGCGAAGAGGCTGGCCTCATCGCGCGGCATTCGCTAAATGCCAGCGATGGCCAACGTTTCCACCGATGCCACGACCAGTCTTGCGGCCGTCCGCGCCGAAATCGCGCGCGTCTGCCGCGATGCCGGGCGCGATCCGGCGGAGGTGACGCTGGTAGCGGTGTCGAAGACTCATCAAGCCGAGGCCATCGAGCCGGTGATCGCCGCCGGCCAGCGCGTGTTCGGCGAGAACCGCGTGCAGGAGGCCAAGGCCAAATGGCCGCCGCTTTTGGCCAAGCATCCCGGGATCGCGCTGCACCTGATCGGCCCGCTGCAATCCAACAAGGCGAAGGAAGCGGTGGCGCTGTTCGATGCCATCCATTCGGTGGACCGGCCGAGTCTCGCCGAGGCATTGGCGAAGGAGATCGCCAAGCAGGGGCGTTCGCCGCTGCTGTTCGTCGAGATCAACACCGGCGCCGAGGCGCAGAAGGCCGGCGTGCTGCCGCAGGACGCCGACGCGTTTCTCGACAAATGCCGTGCGGCTTACGGCCTGACCATTTCCGGGCTGATGTGCATTCCGCCACTCGACGAGGCGCCGGGCCCGCATTTCGCGCTCACCGCCAAGATCGCGCGGCGCAACGGGCTCAAGCTGTTGTCCATGGGCATGAGCGCGGATTTCGCGACCGCGATCCAGTTGGGCGCCACTCATGTGCGGGTCGGCAGCGCGATTTTCGGCGAGCGGAATTAACGGCGCCAATATGCCGGGCTAGCAAGTCTGCGCTTGCAGATGGCCAACGGCCATTCTAAGCGTTTGGCGGGGGCGGCATCGGTCCAGCAGCGCGTGCTCATGAACGGGCGCGATTCTGCGGATGCGCCGGTCCTCAACCGGGCCCGCGTCACCAAAGCATCATAGAGCCGGCAGGCCGAACCATGCGCGGGACTGTTCCGATCTCCGTCGAAGGGGCCACGCGCGGCATCACGCGCTGGGACGCGCTCGCCATCCTGCTGACGCTTGCGATCCTGGTCTTCATCGCCGAGGCCAGCCGCCATTTCCTGCAGCCGCTGGTGGAATTGCAGATGGCGCCGCTGTCGCTCGCGCCGGAGAACTTGCCGGAATACGCCGCGCGCACGACCCTGCGCATGTTCCTGGCCCTGATCCTGTCGCTGGTGTTCACGTTCACTTATGCCACCTTCGCGGCCAAGAGCCAGCGCGCCGCCGTCCTGCTGGTGCCGCTGCTCGATATTCTTCAGTCGGTGCCGATCCTCGGCTTCATCTCGGTGACGGTCGTGTTTTTCATGTCGCTGGCGCCCGGACGCGTGCTGGGCGCCGAATTCGCGGCCATTTTCGCGATCTTCACCAGCCAGGCCTGGAATATGGCGTTTTGCTTCTATCAGTCGCTGCGCACGGTGCCGGTGGAGCTGGTGGAGGCCTCGCGCACGTTCCGGCTCTCGCCCTGGATGAATTTCTGGCGCGTCGAGGCGCCGTTCGCCATGCCGCAGCTGATCTGGAACATGATGATGTCGATGTCGGGCAGCTGGTTCTTCGTGGTCGCGTCCGAAGCGATCAGCGTCGGCAATACCACCGTCACGCTGCCCGGCGTCGGCTCCTACATCGCGCTGGCGATCGAGCAGAAGAATCTCGTGGCCGTCGGCTGGGCGATCGGAACGATGCTGGTGGTCATCCTGCTCTACGATCAATTGCTGTTTCGCCCGCTGGTGGCTTGGGCGGATCGATTTCGCTTCGAGCAGCAGACCGGCGTATTGCCGCCGCGGTCGTGGGTGCTCGACGTGCTGCGCCGTTCTCGCGTGGTCGCATTATTGACCGATCGGCTGTCCAGACTGTGGCGGCGGACTTATCAGTGGCCGCTGCTTCGCCTTCGCGCTGGACCGGCGGGCGAGTCCTCCGGCAAGCGCGGACGCTGGGGTGACCGGCTGTGGACCGGCCTGGTCGCCGCTTTGGCGGCGGTCGCGCTGTGGCGCGTGGCGACTTTCATCTTCGCCAATATTTCACCACCGGAAGCGATCAAGGCGATGGCGCTCGGCCTCGCCACGCTGAGCCGGGTGATCGTTCTCATCGCGATCGCCACGGTGATCTGGGTGCCGATCGGCGTTGTGGTGGGAATGCGCCCGCGGGTGGCGCAAATCATCCAACCGGTGGCGCAATTCCTGGCGGCGTTCCCCGCCAACGTGCTGTTTCCCATTGCGGTATCGGCCATCGTCGTGCTGCGCCTCGATCCAAACATCTGGCTCAGCCCGCTGATGATTCTGGGCACGCAGTGGTACATCCTGTTCAACGTGGTGGCCGGCGCATCGGCGATCCCCTCCGAAATGCGCGACATCGGCGCCAATCTGCAGGTCCATGGCTGGCTGTGGTGGAAAAAGATCGCGCTGCCCGCCGTGTTTCCCTATTACGTCACCGGCGCCATCACCGCGTCCGGCGGCTCCTGGAACGCGAGCATCGTCGCCGAAGTGGCGAGCTGGGGCGACACGCGGTTGCAGGCCAGCGGGCTCGGCGCCTATATCGCGCAGGCGACCGAAGCGGGCGACCTGCCTCGCATCGTGCTCGGGATTGCCGTGATGAGCTTGTTCGTGGTCATTATCAATCGGGCGTTCTGGCGGCCGCTGTATTGGTACGCCGAGCGAAAGTTCCGGCTCGGATGACAGGGCGATGTCAATGAGCGACGCATTGCTGAAAATCCAATCCGTCCGCCAGGCTTTTCCCAAGCCGGATGGCGAAGACATGCTCGTGCTCGACGACATCAATTTCTCGCTGGCGGATGGACAAATTGTCGGCTTGCTCGGCCGCTCTGGCTCCGGAAAATCCACCATGTTGCGGTTGATCGCCGGCTTGGCGCCGCCGACCGCGGGCAGCATTCTCTATCACGGCCAGCCGGTCGCCGGGCCGGCGCCCGGCATCGCGATGGTGTTCCAGACCTTCGCACTGTTTCCCTGGCTGACCGTTCTGGAGAACGTGCAGCTTGGCTTGGAAGCGCTCGGCCTGCCGGAGGCGCAGATTCGCCAGCGCGCGCTGGCCGGCATCGATCTGATCGGATTGGACGGCTACGAGTCGGCCTATCCGCGCGAGTTGTCCGGCGGCATGCGCCAGCGGGTGGGATTCGCCCGCGCGCTCGTCGTGCATCCCAACATATTGCTGATGGACGAGCCGTTCTCCGCGCTCGACGTGCTGACGGCGGAAACCCTGCGCACCGACTTTCTCGATCTTTGGATCGAGGGCAAGCTGCCGATCAAGGGTGTGATCCTGGTGACCCATAACATCGAGGAAGCGGTGCTGATGTGCGACCGCATCCTCGTGTTCTCGAGAAGCCCGGCCCATATCATCGACGACATCAAGGTCGACATGCCGCAGCCGCGCAGCCGGCTGGAGCCTGCGTTCCGCGATCTGGTCGAGCGCATCTACGTCGCCATGACCGCGCGCGCGGTCGCGCCGCCGCCGCGCGTCGCGCCGGATCGTATCCCGGGCATGGGCATCGATATGGAGCTGCCGCGGGCGTCCGCCAATTTGCTCGCGGGCCTGATCGAGGCGGTGGCCGGCGCGCCCTACAATGGCAACGCCGACCTTCCGGTGATCGCGAGCGCGTTGCAGATGGAGGTGGACGATCTGTTTCCGGTCGCGGAATCGCTGCAGCTGTTGCGCTTCGCGGAAATCGAAGGCGGCGACATCCGGTTGACCGATATCGGCAAGCAGTTCGCGGAAGCCGGCGTTGACGATCGCAAGAAGCTGTTCCAGCGTCAGCTGCTCACCTATGTCCCGTTGGCGGCTCACATTCGGCGCGTGCTGCAGGAGCGCGCCAATCACACAGCGCCGAGGAGCCGGTTCCGCGACGAACTCGAAGATCACATGACCGCGGAATCCACCCAGCACACGTTGCGGTCGGTGGTCGCATGGGCGCGGTTCTCGGAAGCCTTCTCTTACGACGCTCGCTCCGAGACCTTCAGCCTCGATAATCCGACCTGAAGAAAGCCTGACTCAGCGAAACCGCTGCGGCGGCAGGCCCGGTTTGCCGCCTGGCGGGGTGCCGAACGAGGTCGCATCGAGCGGTTTCTTCAGCAGGCTCGAGCGCAGCGCCTCGCCGCGCGGCGAGGGCGGCACCGGCACCGGCATCGGCGCCGCCGGCTGCAATGGCGCGGCATCGAGCGGCGAATTGTAGTCGGCGAATTCGTCGTCGCCGCCGCGATGGCTCATGCTGGCGCTGCGCCAGCGCTCGATCACCGTGGAGAGCAGATCGCGGGTGATATTGGTGCCGGCATCGGAGCGGGTGTCGCCGGCCGCCTCGCTGTTCGGCCGCAGCTCCGGCGGCAATTGCTTGAAGCGCATGCGCGTCGGCAAGGCCACGCCGGGGCCGAAGGTGAATACCTCGCGGGTGCCGAGCGACGGGATGAACGACAGCAGATTCACCGCCGCATCGGACACCGCCGAGCGGATCAGGCTTTGGTCGCGGTCGTTCGACAGCCGCATGACGAAGAGCGTGGAACACTGCGAGATGATGGTGGAGTCAATCTCGGCCGGACGCTGCGTCACCAGGCCGAGGAACACGCCGTATTTGCGGCCTTCCTTGGCGATGCGCGAGAGCGCGCGTTTGGTCGGGCCGAAACCGATTTGCTTGTCGGACGGCGCGTAGCGGTGAGCTTCCTCGCAGACGAACAGCAGCGGAGCGACGCCGTCGCTCCACAATCCGAAATCGAACGCCATGCGGCAGAGCACCGACACCACCGAGTCGACCACCTCGGCCGGGAAACCGGCGAGCTGCATGATGGTCATCGGTTTTCCTTCCGGCGGCAGCCGGAACAGGTGGGCGAGAATCTCGGCCATGGTGTCGCCGCCGATATTGGCGTTCTCGAACATGAAGGCGTAGCGCGGATGATTGCGGAAGGTCTCGATGCGTCCGATCAGCTTGTGATAGACCATGCGCGAGTTGCGGTTTTCCAATTTGCCCATGCGCTCGTCGAGCAGGTTGATCAGATCCTCGATGCGGTAGGGCACCGGCGTGTCGGCGGTGAAGCCGGTGTCGCGCGGATTGCGCTTCTTGGCCAGCGGGTGCTCGTTGTTGACGCGGTATTGCAGATAGGCCGACTTCGCCAGCGGAATCACTTCGGAGAGGATCTCGACTTCCTCCTCGATGCCGGGGCGGCCGCCGAAGAAGGCGTCGACTGTTTCCTCGAAATTGAACAGCCAGAACGGCAGCCGCAGGTTTCTGGGGTTAAGCACCTGCGCCTTGTCGCCGAAACAGCGGCCGTATTCGTTGTGCGGATCGACCAGGAAGATACGCAGGTTCGGCCGCGTATCGAGAATCTTCTGCAGGATGATGGCGACGCCGCTCGATTTGCCGACACCGGTGGCGCCGACGATGGCGAAATGCCGGCTCACCAGTTGGTCGATGTCGATATGCACGCCGATATTGGTGTTCTGCTGCAGGTCGCCGACATGGGCATGGTCGTCATCGGCGCCGCCGTAGACCAGCCGCAATTCATTCTCGCTGAGCAGCAGCGCGCCGTCGCCGATGTTCGGATACTCCATGACGCCGCGCTGGAAGCGCGCCGCACCGGCCTCGCCGGAACGAATCTCGCCGACCAGATCGAGGCGCGCGACTTTGCGGAACGTCTGTCCGCCGGCCGGCGCCAGCATCGCCTGCTCGCCGATATCGGTGACCAGCCCGATGATCACGGCTTTGCCGGCCACCATGCCCATGAATTTTCCGACCGTGGGATGTTCGCCGCCGGCGGAGCGCGCGTTGAGCTCGACGGTGGCCTGCGAACCCGAGACGGCCACCACGCGGCCGACCAAATCGGTTCCGGCGCGAACCGGCGCATGGGCATGATGGGCATTATGTTGCGCGGTTGACGTGTCCATGATCACCCCGGCGCGGCATTGTTTTGCAGTTCTTGCGTGACCGCCGCGATGTCATCGAAATATCACAGGGCGATGCCCGTTCAGTTAATGCGCCGGATATGCGGGCGGCGGCGCGCGACTATGCTTAAAAAATGGTGGCCTGGGCGATGAAAGTAATAATTACTCAACCATGATTCTGGTGCGCGGGCCGACGCGCGCGAGCAGCCGGCGCAGCGAATTCATAGTGAGCGCCACGCAGCCGGCGGTCGGCGCGAAGCCCGGGCGCGCCACATGGATGAACACGGCGCTGCCGCGCCCGGCCACGCGCGGGCGCGCGTTGTGGTCGATCTCGATGATGAAGTCGTAGAGATGGTCCTTGCGCGCGAGCCGGTCGGCCTTGGCGCGGGGCGGCAATTTGACCGGCCGATTGTAATGACGGTCGGAAGGGTCCTCGCACCAGCCGTCGTCGGCGCCGATGCGCCGCACCGGCAACAGGGTTGCCGGGCGCGGATGCCGGTCGGCGCGCCACCACAACCGTGTGAGCCGGAAGGTGCCGCGCGGGGTCGCGCCGTCGCCTTCGCGTTTGTTGGCCTTGATGCCGACGCGGCCGAGCGCCACCGGCAACGCCAGTGGTCCGGCCTTCAGCACGCCGCGCGCCGGCTGCGCTGGCTTGCGCCGCACCGCCAGCCGCCGCAACGATGTTTCGCGTTTTACCCGCGGCACGGTCCAAAACTCCCCGAATCCAGGCGAAATACCAGTTCACGCTTGCTCTTTTAGCTCTGAATGCTCTACTTCGCGAATATTCCTGTAGCGGGGCCTTTGAGCGATGCCCAACCGACGGACCATCCTGATCGTGGACGACGATGCCGAACTGCGCGAGGCGCTGGTCGAGCAATTGGCGCTGCATGAGGAGTTCGACGCCATCGCGGTCGACAGCGGCACCAAGGGTGTGCAGGCGGCCAAGGGCGGCCAGATCGACCTGGTGCTCATGGATGTCGGGCTGCCCGACGTGGACGGCCGTGAGGCGGTGCGCATCCTGCGCAAGAACGGCTTCAAGGCGCCGATCATCATGCTGACCGGCCACGACACCGACAGTGACACCATCCTGGGGCTGGAATCCGGCGCCAACGACTACGTCAGCAAGCCGTTCCGCTTCGCCGTGCTGCTGGCGCGCATCCGCGCGCAACTGCGGCAACACGAGGCGAGCGAGGACGCCGTCTTCACCATTGGGCCTTACACGTTCCGCCCGAGCTCGAAGCTGCTGCTCAGCCCGAAGGGCAGCAAGGTGCGCTTGACCGAAAAGGAAACCGCCATCCTGCGCTATCTCTATCGCGCCGCGCAGAAGCCGGTATCGCGCGAAACGTTGTTGCAGGAAGTCTGGGGCTATAATTCCGGCGTCACCACCCACACCCTGGAGACGCATATCTACCGGCTGCGCCAGAAGATCGAGAAGGACGCCGCCACGCCGGCGATTCTGGTGACGGAAGCCGGCGGTTACAAGCTGGTGCCGTGAGCGCCGCGTATTAGCCATGGCCCTGGAACACGACATCGCCTTCTTCGAGCAGGTGCCCACCTTCGCGGTGCTCGGCAAGCAGGCGCTGCGCATCCTCGCGATCGGCGCGGAAACCCGCCACCTGCAAAGCGGCGCGGTGCTGTTCTACGCCGGCGAGCTCGCCGATGGCGGCTATGTCGTGCAGCAAGGATCGCTGCTGCTGGAGCCGAACTCGCCGCTCGAAGGCGAGCCATTCACCGCCGGCCCCGGCACACTGGTGGGCGAGCTGGCGCTGCTCACCGATACGGTGTGCGCGTCGACCGCGATCGCGAAAGGACCGACGGTGGTGATCCGCATTTCGCGCAGCCTGTTCCGCAAGATGCTGGAAGGCTACCCGGCCGCCGCCCAGAATCTGCGCGACATGGTGGCCGAGCGCGTCGACGGCTGGACGCGCGAGCTCGGCGGCGTTAAGCAGGCGTTGGATAAACGCGAGTAGTCAGAGCTCAATCGTCGCCGTCACCGGCACGTGGTCGGAGGGGCGCGCGGCGCCGCGATAGTCCTTGGCGATCTTGATCGCGGAGACGCGGTCGGCGAGTGCATCCGAGGTCCAGATGTGATCGAGCCGGCGGCCGCGGTCGGCCTCGCGCCAATCGGCCGCGCGATAGCTCCACCAGGTGTAGAGCTTGGCCGGCTCCGGCGTGAGCACGCGCATGCTGTCGATCCAATTGCCGGCGCTGCGCGCAAGGTTAAGCTTCTCGCATTCGATCGGCGTGTGCGAGACCACCTTGATCATCTGCTTGTGGCTCCACACGTCGTGCTCGAGCGGCGCCACGTTGAGATCGCCCACCAGAATGGCGCGCTCGGTTTTCGCCGGACGCAAGTTCGGATGCGCGCGCATCTCGTCCAGAAACGAAAGCTTGTGCTGGAATTTCGGATTGATCTCGGGATCCGGCTCGTCGCCGCCGGCCGGCACGTAGAAATTATGCAGCGTGATTGAATCGCGCAAACGCGCCCGCCCGCCCAGCGTGACCGCGACATGGCGGCAGTCGGTCTTGCCGCAGAAGCTCTGCACGTCGACGCGCTCGAACGGCAGGCGCGAGAGCACTGCGACGCCGTGATAGCCCTTTTGCCCGTTGAGCGCGGCGTGCTCGTAGCCGAGCCGTTTGAAGCGCTTGAGCGGAAAGGCGTCGTCCGGGCATTTCGTTTCTTGCAGGCAGAGCACGTCGGGGCGGGCGCTCTTAAGAAACTTGGCGACCAGATCGATGCGCAGGCGGACGGAATTGATGTTCCAGGTGGTGATCTTGAGGGGCATGGGAGCAACATACTTTCCGCTCATTCCCGCGCAAGCGGGAATCTAAGACCGCAATCGCAGCGTCAGAGATGATAATGCTGGATCCCCGCTTTCGCGGGGACGAGCGGATAGAGCTAGTTGTGATACTGCGTGTAGTCGATCTTGAACATGTCAGGATTCGGCCGCTTGCTGGTGTCGAGATTGTACACCGCCACGGTGGTGTCGTAGCCCTGCGGGTCGGTCACCGTCCACTGCTTGAGCTGCATGTCCTTGGCGTTGAACATGATCATCAGCCGGCTGGTACCGACGACGCCGTTCTTTTCCTCGACCACCACGGTGACGAACACGTCGTCGGCGTAGACCGCCACCAGGCTGGTGTCTTTCGTCAGATCGACATGGTCGGCGAGCAGGAAGCGCAGCGGCGTCTGCGACAGCGGATAGACGTCCTGCGTCGCCAGATTGCGGTCGCGCACCACCACCGACTGGCCGTCGGCGATCAGTTCGATCGGGCTCGGGTCGTCGTATTCGAAACGCACCTTGCCGGGCTTGGAAATATAGAACGTGCCTTGGGTGCGGCGGCCGTCGGGGCCGACCTGGACGAATTTACCCGACAAGAGCTGCATGGTGGAAAGATAATTGTTCACCCGTTCGACGATGCCGCGCTGTTCGGGGCTGAGCGCGGCGGCGGAAGTGGACCGACCCAGCAAGGCGGCGAACGGATTGGAGACCGGATTGGGCGGCTGTGCCTGCGGCGCTTGTGCCTGCGGTGCTTGGGCGCGGCTGCCGAGCGCAGCATCGGGAATCGCCGACTTGGGCGCCGCGATCGCACCCGTGGTCGTCGTGTGGGTGCTGATCGTTGGGCGCGGTGTCGGGAGCGGGACGCTTTGGGCCAGCGCCGGGGCGGCCGTCAGGCAAATCAACAAGGATGCGAGCAAAGCCGCTATCGCAAGTTTGTGGCCGGTTTGCGCTTCAAGGTATCGCGCCATCACGGTCTCCGCGTCATGCCTCGCTTTGAGTTCAGGTCCTATATGGGCCGGCTGTGGCAATTTCGCGGCCCCAATCATGCTTACTTGCTTGCGCATGGTCTGGTCCGAAAACCGGTGTCCACTTTTCGGGATCATGCGCTGATTCGCACTGTCCCGGAATGACCAGGTTCAATAGCGATCGTCGGCCGGATTTTCCGGGATCAGGATTTCGCGTTTTCCGGCGTGGTTGGGCTGGCCGATGATGCCTTCCTGTTCCATGCGCTCCATCAACGAAGCGGCGCGGTTGTAGCCGATTTGCAGCCGGCGCTGGATGTAGGAGGTGGACGCTTTGCGGTCGCGTTTCACGACGGCGACCGCCTGGCTGTAGATGTCACCGCCTTCGGCCAGGCCCATGCCGGTGGCATCGAACACCGCGCCATCCTCGCCCTCTTCCGGGTCGCCGGCGGTCACCTCGTCGAGATATTCCGGATGCCCTTGCGACTTCAGGTGGCGAACGACTTTCTCCACCTCGTCGTCCGACACGAACGGGCCGTGCACGCGGCTGATGCGCCCGCCGCCGGCCATGTAGAGCATGTCGCCCTGGCCGAGCAGTTGTTCGGCGCCCTGTTCGCCCAGAATGGTGCGGCTGTCGATCTTGGAGGTGACCTGGAACGAGATGCGGGTCGGGAAGTTCGCTTTGATGGTGCCGGTGATGACGTCGACCGACGGGCGTTGCGTCGCCAGGATGACGTGAATGCCGGCGGCGCGCGCCATCTGCGCCAGGCGCTGGATGGCGCCTTCGATGTCCTTGCCGGCGACCATCATCAGGTCGGCCATCTCGTCCACGATCACCACCAGATAGGGCAGCGGATCGAGCTCGAGCTCTTCCTTCTCGTAGATTGCCTCGCCGGTTTCCTTGTCGTAGCCGGTATGCACGGTGCGGTGAAGCGTCTCGCCTTTCGCCTTGGCTTCCGCGAGGCGCGCATTGTAGCCGTCGACGTTGCGCACGCCGAGCTTGGACATGCGCTTGTAGCGTTCCTCCATCTCGCGCACCGCCCATTTGAGCGCGACCACTGCCTTCTTCGGATCGGTGACCACCGGCGTGAGCAAATGCGGGATGCCGTCATAGACAGAGAGCTCGAGCATCTTGGGATCGACCATGATCAGCCGGCACTGGTCGGGACGCAGCCGGTAGACCAGCGACAGGATCATGGTGTTGATGGCGACCGACTTGCCGGAGCCGGTGGTGCCGGCGATCAGCAGATGCGGCATGCGCGCGAGATCGACGATCACCGACTCGCCGCCGATGGTCTTGCCGAGGCAGAGCGGCAGCTTGGCGGCGCTTTCGTTGTAGTCGTGGCCGGAAAGCAATTCGCGCAAGTAAACCTTCTCGCGCGTCGGATTAGGCAGCTCGATGCCGATGGCGTTGCGGCCGGAAACGACGGCGACCCGCGCCGATACCGCGCTCATCGAGCGGGCGATGTCGTCGGAGAGCCCGATCACGCGAGACGACTTGATGCCGGGCGCCGGCTCGAGTTCGTACAGCGTCACCACCGGGCCGGGATGCGCATTGATGATCTCGCCGCGCACGCCGAAATCGCCGAGCACGCTTTCGAGCGCCACGGCGTTGGCGTCGATCAATTCTTTCGACAGCGTGGTGCGCTCTGAGACGCGCTGCGCGGTCAAGAGATTGAGCGAGGGCAGCACATAGCCGTTGACGGAGCGACGCACAGGCACGCGCGGCGCGGCGCGCCGGCGCGGGGCGGGCTGCGCGTCGTCCTCGTCTTCCTCGCCGGCGAAGGCCGCTTGGGCCGGCATGGCCACGCGGCCATAGGCGTCGAAGCGCGGCTCCTGCCGCGGGCCGGTCGCGGCCGGCATGGTGGCGGGCAGCGGCCTTCGCGGCGTCCGGCGCAACAGCCGGCCGGCGCGCGCCTTCCAGCTCAGCAGCGCGTGCGCGATCATGCCGAGCCAGGCCGAGGCGCGATCGCCCTCGTCTTCATCGATGTCATCGTCGGCGTCGCGGGCGAGCGGCCGCTCGGCGTGCCGTTTCCAGCCGCTGCCGGCGGCGAATGCGACCGTCACCGCGGTGGCGATGCCGAACAAAGCGGACGCGATGAATAGCGCCATGCCGGTCAGCGGGGCGCCCAAAACCTTTGCCGGCGCGCGCAGCAGTGCGTCGCCGAACACGCCGCCGAGGCCGGTCGGCAGCGGCCAGGAGCCGACGCGCGGCAGCGTGGAGACGAAGGCGGCGGCGAGGAAGGTGGCGAGGATCCACAATAGGCCGCGCCATTTCTCGCCGACCGGTCGGTGCGCAAGCAGGCGCCAGCCCAGCAGCATTTCCGGCAGCAACAGCATGATGGCGGCCAGGCCGAGCAGCTGCATCGCCAGATCGGAGAAAATCGCGCCCGGGAAGCCGAGCAGATTGTGCACCGGCGTCTGC
>Ga0265337_1001072_pt1 | contig 14099 bp, 13 predicted proteins | sample 42122metaG_FD_192441 | JGI IMG/M metagenome (GOLD analysis project Ga0265337, IMG submission 192441) | Rhizosphere microbial communities from Carex aquatilis grown in University of Washington, Seatle, WA, United States - 4-21-22 metaG | ecosystem: Host-associated > Plants > Roots > Rhizosphere >... | reverse complement strand
CGCTACAGGGCGTGGCCGGCATCGAATTCGGCAATACCGCTTCGGCCACTATCGGTTCGATTATACAAACCTACGACGTGAAGACGCGGTTCTTCGATCAAGTCAATCTCGCCTATTACCTCCAGGACGATTTGAAGGTTTACGCCGGCCACCGCTATCTCGGTGGCAAACATGCGCTGGCGCTCGGCGGCGAGTGGGGCATGCCGTTGAGCCACGGCATCATGGGCGCGCTGTTCGCGGAAGGCCGCATCGGCGAAGATGACTTCCAAGGCGTTTGGGGCGGCGTCAGGTTCTATTTCGGCCAGAAGGACAAGTCGCTGATCCGCCGTCACCGCGAGGACGATCCGTATGACTGGGGCAGCGATTTTGGCGGTGCCTCCAATACCGGCAGCACGTCGCCGACGCCGACCACGAACCCCTGTACGGTAAATCCTGCAGGACTGGCTAGACCAGCAGTAATCGCGTGTGACTGATCGGCGCGCGCTGACGGCATTATCAACACCGTTCGACCCGGCCGGTCCTGATGTAACAGGGCCGGCCGCTGTCGTTTAGGAACAACGCGCTGGGACTCTTCGCTCCGTCCGCAGTTCGCTGCCGCGGTCATTGATACAAATCAAAAGGGCTAATCGCGCAAAGCGTCGCGCCGCGCCGCCCCTTGCCAGTGCCGTCTTCACCTGAGACGATACGATACTATGACAGGGCCGGGAAACTAGGTCCGACCTCCCGGCCGGCAAGGGAGGTATTTATGGGACAGAACGACACGGGTCCCAATGCTATAAAAAATAAGGGTCCCCGGTGCATTGCGCTGGTGGGCCCATTCCAGAGCGGCAAGACAACCCTGTTAGAAGCGATCCTCGCCCGCACCGGCGCGGTGCAGCGGCAAGGCACGGTGGATGCGGGTACTACTGTCGGCGACGCCAGCAAGGAAGCCCGCCAGCACAAGATGAGCGTCGAGGCTTCGGTCGCCACCACCAGTTTCATGGGCGACAGCTACACCTTCATCGACTGTCCCGGCTCGATCGAATTCATTCATGACATGCGCGCGGTGCTGCCGGCGGTCGACGCGGCGGTCGTGGTCTGCGAGGCCGATGAGAAAAAGGTGCCGCAGCTGCAATTGATCCTGCGCGAATTGGAAGATCAAAATATTCCGCACTTCCTGTTCCTCAACAAGATCGACAAGGCGGACATGCGCGTGCGCGAGACGCTCAAGCTGTTGCAGCCGGCCTCGCGCGTGCCGCTGCTGTTGCGCCAGATTCCGATTTGGAACGGCGAACTCATCGCCGGCTTTGTCGATCTCGCGCTCGAGCGCGCCCATGTCTACAAGGAGCACGCGGCCTCGGAGGTCATCGAACTCAAAGGCGAGGATCTCGATCGCGAGAAGGAAGCGCGCTTCACCATGCTGGAGACGCTGGCCGATCACGACGACGAACTGATGGAGCAGTTGCTCGAGGACATCCAGCCGCCGCGCGACAAGGTGTTCGACGATCTCGCCAAGGAATTGCGCGAACGGCTGGTCGTGCCGGTGCTGCTCGGCGTCGCCACCCGCGCGAACGGCGTGCTGCGCCTGCTCAAGGCGCTGCGCCATGAAGCGCCCGGCGTGGCCGAGACCATTGCGCGCCTCGGCGCCAAGGTCGGCAACGATCCGCTGGCGCTGGTGCTCAAGACCTTCCACACCACCCACGGCGGCAAGATGTCGGTCGCCCGCCTGCTCGCCGGCCAGGCCGGCGACGGCACCACCTTCAATACGCCGGAAGGCGAGGCCGGCCGGGTGTCCGGCGTGTTCAAGATCATGGGCCAGCACTTCGACAAGCGCGGGCAGGCCGTGGCTGGCGAGACCGTCGCCTTCGGCAAGCTCGATCATGCCAAGACCGGCGATACGCTGTCCGCCGGCAAGCAGGCGCATGCGGCGCTCGTCCAGATGAAGCCCTATGCGCCGGTGCTCGCGCTGGCGGTGCAGGCCAAGGAGCGCAAGGACGACGTCAAGCTCGGCGCCGCCTTTACCAAGCTGACTGAAGAGGATCCCTCGCTTAGCGTCGTGCACAACGCCGAGAACCACGAGGTGGTGATCTGGGGCCAGGGCGAGATGCATCTGCGCGTGGCGGCCGAGCGGCTCGGCGAGCGTTATGCGGTTCCGGTCGCGACGCGGCCGCCGACGGTCGGCTATCGCGAGACCATCCGCAAACCGGCCACGGTGCGCGGCCGCCACAAGAAGCAGTCCGGCGGCCACGGCCAGTTCGGCGATACCATGCTGGAGATCAAGCCGCTGCCGCGCGGCTCCGGCTTCAAGTTCGAGGACAAGATCACCGGCGGCGTGGTGCCGCGCAATTACATCCCGGCGGTGGAGGAGGGCGTCATCGACGGGCTCAAGCACGGCCCGCTCGGCTTCCCGGTGGTCGATCTCTCGGTGGCGCTGATCGACGGCTCCTACCACACGGTGGATTCGTCCGACATGGCGTTCCGCATCGCCGGCCGCGTCGGCATCGCCGAAGGCCTGCCGCAGTGCCAGCCGGTGCTGCTGGAGCCGATCCATCTGGTTGAGATCGTCTGCCCGAACGACGCCACCGCGAAGATGAACGCCATCCTGGCGGGCCGGCGCGGGCAGATCCTCGGCTTCGACACCCGCGAGGGCTGGCCGGGCTGGGACACGGTGCGCGCGCAGATGGCGGAAGCCGAGATCGGCGATCTCATCATCGAGGTGCGCTCGGCCACCGCCGGCGTCGGCTCGTTCGCCTTCAAGTTCGACCACATGGCCGAACTCACCGGCCGCACCGCCGACCAGATCATCGCGGCACGGCGCGCAGCGGAGTAAGCGTTACTGCCCCTTTCGCTGCGCGCGGGTCGTTCCTATCTCGCAGGAAATGCCCATGGAGGCTCTCTTGCGCGCACTCATCGTTTGTATCGTTGCTATCGTCGCCGCTCTGAACGCAGTCCCGTCGCGCGCGGCGGACGAGCCTGACCTCATATTCAGACGGTCGACGGTGTTCAAGTTGCTGACGCCGAACGACAAGCTCGCCACCTATGGGCTCGATGACCCCGGCGTCGAGGGCGTGGCGTGTCACTTCACCGTGCCGGAACGCGGCGGCCTGAAAGGCTGGATCGGGGTGGCGGAGGAGGTGTCCGACATTTCGCTTGCCTGCCGGCAGATCGGGCCAATCCTGATCAAGGAAAAATTCCCGCAAGGCGAAGACGTGTTCCGCAAACGCCGCTCGCTGTTTTTCAAAAAGATGCAGATCGTGCGGGGCTGCGATACCAAGCGCAACGTTCTGGTCTACATGGTCTATAGCGACCGCATCATTGAAGGCTCGCCGAAGAATTCCACCTCGACGGTGCCAATCATGCCGTGGGGCGGTCAAGCGACCGTGCAGAAATGCGCGGACTGGGTGGAAAAATAGGTTACGATAATCGAGCGGCAGAGGAGATTTCCCATGTCCACCAATCAACCCGATATCGCCAAATTCCAACGCGCCGTGGCGAGTGCGCTGCATGAGCATTGGGTGCTGTTTCTGGTCGAAGGTGTCGTGCTGCTGGTTCTGGGCGCGACCGCCGTGGTCTTGCCGCTGCTCGCCACGCTGGCGCTGACGATCATCATTGGCTGGCTGTTTCTGGTCAGCGGTGTCGTGGGGCTGATTACGAGCTTCTGGATGCGCCAGGCTCCGGGCTTCTGGTGGTCGCTGATTTCGGCCGTGCTCGGGGTCGTGGTCGGCTTTGTGCTGCTGGCATCGCCGTTGAGCGGCGCGGTCTCGCTCACGCTCGTGCTGGTCGTCTTCTTTGTCATCGAGGGCGTCGCCTCGATCATGTTCGCGCTCGATCATAAACGCGAATTGTCCGGCAAGTGGGGCTGGATGCTGCTGAGCGGCATCGTCGACTTGGTGCTGGGCGCGATGATTTTCGGCGGCCTGCCGAGCACGGCGGCCTGGGCGATCGGACTCTTGGTCGGCATCAATATGATGTTCGGCGGCGCCGCGCTGATCGCCATGGCGCTGCACGCGCGCAATAGCGCGCAGGCTTAGGGTCTGACCGCTACGTCTCCATCTCGCCGGCTTCCGCCTCGGCCAGCTTTTCGCGCCAGTCCTTGCGCTTGAGCACGAAGGTGATGGCTGAGAGCGTCAGCATAATGACGCTTACGATCAACAGCCCGAGTGAGATCGGCCGGCTGAAGAAGATCAGGTAGTCGCCGTTCGACATGATCAGAGATTGGCGCAGGCTCTGTTCGAAGAGCGGCGCGATCACCAGCCCCAGCACCAGCGGCGCCGGATCGAAGGCGAATTTGCGCAGGGCATAGCCGAACACGCCCATGATCAGCATGATGTAGACGTCGACGACCGAGTGGCTGACTTCGTACACGCCGACGATGCAGAACATGATGATGAGTGGATAGAGATAGGCGTAGGGGATGCGCAGCACGGTCACGAACAGCCCGACCAGCGGCAGATTGAGCGCCAGCAGCATCAGATTGCCGACATACATCGAGGCGACGAAGCCCCAGAACACATCCGGATGCTCGGTGACCAATTGCGGTCCCGAATTGACGCCGTGCACCATCAGCGCGCCCATCAGCACGGCCGTAATCGGGCCGGTCGGAATGCCGAGCGCCAGCATCGGCACGAAGGCGCCGGTCGAGGCCGAATTGTTGGCCGATTCAGGCCCGGCGACGCCGGCCACCGCGCCATGGCCGAACTCTTCCGGATGCTTGGAGACGCGGCGCTCCAGCGCATAGGACAGGAAACTCGAAATAATATGCGCGGAGCCCGGAATAATGCCGATGATGAAGCCGAGCACGCTGCCGCGCGCGATCGGCATGATCGATTCGCCCCATTCCTTTCGGTTCGGCAGCAACTCGCGGAACTTCGGCGTGATCACCTCGCCGACCACCGTGTGGCTCGGCGTCGACAGGATTTCGCCGAGGCCGAACAGGCCGACCGCCACCGGCACGATGCCGATGCCGTCGCCGAGCTCGGCGAGGTCAAAGCTGTAGCGGAAATGGCCGGTCATGTTGTCGATGCCGACCATGCCGAGCAGCAGGCCGATGCAGGCCATCAGCAGCGTGCGCACCAGCGACGACGATGACATGTAAGCGAGGAAGATCAGGCCCAGGGTCAGCATCGCGGTGTATTCCGGCGGGCCGAACTTCAAGGCGATGGTCGCGAGCGGCGGCGCGACCAAAGTCAACATGACCACGCCGAAGGTGCCGGCAACCCAGGAGCCCACGGCGGCGATGCAAAGCGCGGATCCGGCGCGGCCCTTCTTGGCCATGGCGTTGCCGTCGATACAGGTCATCACCGACGAGGCCTCGCCGGGAATGCGCATCAGGATCGAGGTGGTCGAGCCGCCATATTGTGAGCCGTAATAAATGCCGGCGAGCATGATCACGGCTTGCGTGGCGTTGAGCCCGAAGGTCACCGGCAGCAGGATCGAAATGCCCGACAGCGGGCCGATACCCGGCAGCACGCCGACCAGGGTGCCGACCACGCAGCCGAGGAACGCGTACCAGAGATTATCGAGCTGGAAGGCGATGCCAAATCCATGCGCCAGGCTGATCAGCGTGTTTTCCACGGAGCGTTCCTAAAAACTATATTCGGGAAGGGGCGTCTTGAGCCCGTACACGAATGAAACATAAGTGAACAAGACGATGGCGATGCAGTAGATGCCCGCGCGTATCGGATTGCGACGCTCGATCACGATCAGCAGCGTAATCATCATCAGCAGCATGGTGAAAAAGAAACCGAGGTGCTCATAAAGCGCGATCGCGGCCGCGGTGATGGCGGTAACCATCAGAGCATGCTTACCGTCATCCCAACCCAACTCGGAGAACGGCCCGCTTTCCTTGGCGCGCAGGATCAGTATCAGTCCGAAAATGATGGTCAGCGTGGCGACGATCATGGGCAGGAAGCCGGAGCCGGGCATGGATAACTGGCCGACCGGCAGATCGCGGCTGAGCGCGATGATGGCCGCACCGAATATAACGAAGGCGGCGCCCGCCACGTGATCTGCGCGGAGGATCATAATTCTTATCCCTGCTTGCCGATGGAAATCACCGCTTCGTCGGTGCGTTTGCCGTCGATGTCCCAGAATTTCTGGAAATCCGGTCCATCGAGATAGGCCAGTTCCTGGCCGGCGTTATTCAGCACGGCCAGGAAAGCCTCGCTGTGCGCCGCCTGCTTGATAGCAGCGCGCAGCGTGGTGACGATCGGCTGCGGCGTGCCTTTCGGGGCAAAAATTCCCACCCACAGATAATATTCGACGTCGTAGCCGAGTTCCTTCAACGTCGGCACCTCGGGCAGGAACTTCGAGCGTGTGGCGCCGAACGTCGCCAGCGGACGCAGCTTGCCGGCCTTGATATGCGCGAGCGTGGCCGACACCGACTGCGTCGTCACCTGCGCATTGTTACCGAGAATGGCGGTGATGGCCGGTCCGCCGCCATTGGTCGGCAAGTGACGCAGCTTCAAAGGGCCGGTCGCCTTTTCCAGATAGGCCAGCGGCAAATGCGTTGCGCCATAGAGCCCGCCCGAACTGAAGACCATGTCCCCCTTCGTCTTGGCGGCGTCGATGAACTCCTTCACCGTCTTGTAGGGCTGCTGGTCGTTGACCAGGAGCAGGACCGGGTCGGCGACCAGCCGCGCCAGCGGAATGAAATCGGCGCGCGACGTTTTCACCGGACGGCCGAATAGTTTGTCCACTTCCGCATAACCGGAAATGCCGGTATTGTGCGACAGCAGCGTGTAGCCATCAGGCTTGGCGGAGGCGCCGACCTGCGCGCCGACCTGTCCGGCGGCGCCGGCCTTGGTTTCGACCACCACCGGCTGCTTGAGGACCGGCTCCATGCTGGCGGCCAGCGGCCGGGTCACGAGATCGTTGATGCCGCCGGGTGGGAATGCGTTGATGATGGTGATCGCGTGCGAAGGAAAGGTCTCTTGCGCGAATGCCGGTCCAGTCGCGAGCGCGGCGGCGGATGCGCTTGTGCCGATGACGAACGCCCGGCGGTCCATGATTCCCTCCCAAATTGCTGCCGGTTATAGCCGGCACTTTCGATCAAAGACGAATGCCGCGCTATCACCGACCGGCGACGCGCGGCATTTCTCGTCTTGGAGCTTTCGCTCCGTTATCCCTGCACGCGGCCGATGTCCCTGACCGCATCTTCGATGCGCGCAGCGTCGGCGTCCCAGAACTTAGCGAACTCCGGCGCATCGAGGTAATCGACGTCCTGGCCAAGATTGGCCATGGCGGTCTTGAACTTCTCGTCGTGCGCCGCCTTGCTCACATTGGTGCGCAGAAAAGTCACCACGCTGGCCGGCGTGCCCTTGGGTGCGAACAGGCCGACCCAGAGATAATATTCAATGTTGTAACCGAGCTCCTTCATGGTCGGCACGTCGGGCAGCGCCTTCGAGCGCGTGGCGCCGAACAGCGCGAGCGGCCTGGCTTTGCCGCCCTTGATCTGGGCCAGTGAAGCCGAGATCGACGACACCAATACTTGCGCATTGTTGCCGAGGAAGGCGGTGAGGGCGGGTCCGCCGCCATTGGTGGGCAAATGGCGCAGCTTCAGTCCGCCGGCCGCCTTCATGTAGAGCGCGGTCGGGATGTGCAGCGCCCCGTAAAGCCCCGACGAACTGAAGATGATCTGGTCCGGCCGCTTCTTGGCGTCGTCGGTCAGCTCCTTGAGGGTCTTATAGGGCTGCTGATCGTTGACCAGCAGCACGCAAGGATCGGCGACAAAACGCGCGATCGGAATAAAATCGGCGCGGGTAAATTTCACCGGCCGGCCGAACAGCTTGTCCACCTCGGCGAAGCCGGAAATCGACGTGATGTGCGACAGCAGCGTGTAGCCGTCGGGCTTGGCGTTGGCGGCCACCTGCGCGCCGACCGCGCCGGCGGCGCCGGCCTTGGTTTCGATCACCACCGGCTGCTTGATGATCGGCTCGAGCACGGCAGCCAGGGGGCGCGTCACCACATCGGATGCGCCGCCGGGAGGGAACGGGTTGATGATGGTGATCGCGTGCGACGGATAAGCGTCCTCGGCGAAGGCGGGCCGGATGGTAAGGGCCGCGGCGGCTGCGGCGGTACCGGCGACAAAATGGCGTCTATCCACGTGAATCCTCCCCTGGCGAAACATAGGTTACCGGCGGTTTGCCGACTTGTTGTTGTGGGCGCGATGCTATCGCCCGCAGCGGTCGCCAATCAAGCATCAATGATCGCCACCGCCCGCGTCCAGCCGGCCGAACCGCCGCGCACCTTCACCGGAAAGCAGCTCACCAGGAAGCCCTTGGCCGGCAAGGCTTCGAGATTGTGCAGCTTTTCGATATGGCAATAGCCGATTTCGCGCCCGGCGCGATGGCCCTCCCAGATCAGCTTGGGATCGTGGGTCTCGGCGTATTTCTGCTTGGTGTAGACGAATGGCGCGTCCCAGCTCCAGCCATCGGTGCCGGTCACGCGTACGCCGCGCTCGAGCAGATAGAGCGTCGCCTCGCGGCCCATGCCGCAACCCTTGGCGACATAGTCGGGACGGCCATAGGCTTGGCCCGCGCTGGTATTCACCACCACGATTTCAAGCGGTGAAAGCGTGTGGCCGATGCGCTTGAGCTCGGCCTCCACGTCGGCCGCGCTCGCCACATAGCCGTCGGGGAACTTGCGAAAGTCGAGTTTCACGCCGGGCTGCAAGCACCAGTCCAGCGGCACCTCGTCGATGGTGATGGCGCGCTTGCCGTGATCCATGGTGGAGGCGAAGTGCCAGGGCGCGTCGAGATGGGTGGTGCAATGGGTGGACAGCCGCACCCATTCGAAGCCCCAGCCCTCGCCGTCGGGCAGGTCTTCTTTTTTCATTCCCGGAAAGAACTTGAGAACGTCGGCGGCGGTCGCCTGATGATCGAAATACTCGATCTTGGGGCCGTAGCCGGGCGGGTCGGCGGCCACATCGTTTTCGAGCGGTACCGAGATGTCGACGATCTTGCGCGGCATGTCGCTATGACCGATGTTGGTAAGACAGAGCCATGTCAGTCTCAGTCAACACAACGACACTGTCCAGGAGCTAACACATGCCGGCTTATTGGGTTGCGCGTTCGAAAATCAACGATCCGGTCGAGTACAAAAAATATACCGACCTGGTGCCCGCCATCATCGCTAAGTTCGGCGGCAAGGTACTGGCGCGCGGCGGACGTTTCCAGATCATGGAGGGTCCCGCCAAATTCACCCGTTTCATCGTGATCGAGTTTCCGACCCTGGAGCAGGGCGCCGCCTGCTTCACGTCGCCGGAATACGACCGCGCCGCGGCATTCCGGCGCAGCGGCGCCGGCGAGGTCGAAACCATCATGGTGGAGGGGGTTTGAAGAGCGCCCACAGACCGGCGCCGCCCACTAGCGTGAGCCGCACAACTTGGCTTAAACTGCCGCAAAACAGCAATAATCTGGGAGGGAGAACATGCTGAAATACCTGAAATCGAAGACTTTTGCTGGCCTCGTGGGGGCGGTGGCGGCGCTTGCCGTCTTCGCCGTGTTTGCGATGTCGGCGAGTGCGCAAGACAAGAATCCGATCAAGATCGGATTCGGCATGGCACAGACCGGCCCGCTCGGGCCGAATGGCAAGTCTGCGCTGTTGGCCATGGAAATTTGGGCGGAAGAAATCAACGCCAAGGGCGGTCTGCTCGGCCGGCCGGTGAAGCTCGTTTACTATGATGACCAGACCAATCCGTCCTCGGTGCCTGGCATCTACACCAAGCTGCTCGATGTCGACAAAGTCGATCTGATCGTCGGCGGCTACGGCACCAACATGCTGGCGCCGGCCATGCCGATCGTCATGCAGAAGAAGAAGTTGTTCCTCGGACTGTACGGCCTCGGCGTCAACGCCGACTTCAAATACGACCGCTACTTCGCGATGATTCCGTCCGGCCCGGAGCCGACGACGTCCTTCACTCAGGGCTTCTTCGACACGGCGATGGCGCAGAACCCGAAGCCGACAACGGTTGCGATCGTGGCCGCCGATGCCGAGTTCTCCAAGAACGCCTCCGATGGCGCGCGCGTGAACGCCAAGAAAGCGGGCCTGAAGATCGTCTACGACAAGAGCTATCCGCCGGCCACCACCGACTTCTCGCCGATCGTGCGCGCGATCCAGGCGACCAACCCGGATCTGGTGGTGATCTGCTCCTATCCGCTCGACTCGGTCGGCATGGTGCTGGCGGTGAACGAGGCCAAGTTCATGCCGAAGATGATCGGCGGCGGCATGGTCGGCCTGCAATCGACCGTGTTCAAGACCAAGCTCGGTCCCGCGCTCAACGGCTTCGTCAACTACGACTTCTGGCTGCCGGCGAAGTCGTTGATGTTTCCTGGCACGGCCGAGTTCATGCAGAAGTATCAGGATCGCGCGGCCAAGGCCGGCGTCGATCCGCTCGGCTACTACATGGCGCCGTACGGCTACACGTATCTCGACGTCCTAGGCCAGGCGATCACGGCGACCAAGAGCCTCGACGACGGCAAGCTCGCCGACTACATCCGCAAGACCACGTTCAAGACCATCGTCGGCGACATTTCGTTCGGCAAGGGTGGCGAGTTCGCAAAGGCGCGCGTGTTCCAGGCGCAATTCCGCGGCATCAAGGGCAACACCGTGGACCAGTTCAAGGATCCGAACGTCGAGGTCATCATCACCCCGGCCGAGTACAAGTCGGGCGGCATCATCTACCCCTACGAAAAGGCCAAGCAATAGCCCGTCCCAACCTGCCCACGATTGGGCAATCGATACGGCGCGGTGGAAAGACCGCGCCGTATTTTTTTTGCGGCGCGAACGCCGCCGCCAGGGCGGGCCTCGATGGGCAATTTGATCCATCGCGCGGGTGGACCAATGCGCCGGGCGCTGTCATGATTGGTCAGCGAATAAAACAAGATCAATCGGGAGGAGCCACATGATGACTTATTTCAAATCGCAGACATTGGCCTGGCTTACGGGGGCGGTTGCTCTTGTGATTAGCGCGATGTTTGTGGTCTCCGGACACGCGCAGACCAAGGAGCCGATCAAGATCGGACTCGCCATGTCGCAGACCGGTCCGCTTGCCGCCAACGGCAAGTCATCGCTGTTGTCGATGAAGATTTGGGAAGACGACGTCAACGCCAAGGGCGGGCTGCTCGGCCGGCCGGTCAAGCTTATCTACTACGACGATCAAAGCAGCCCGGCCCAGGTTCCCAGCATCTATGCGAAGCTGCTCGATATCGACAAGGTCGATCTGATCGTCAGCGGCTATGCCTCGACCCAGATCGCCGCCGCAATGCCGACGGCCATCGGGAGAAAAAAGCTGTTCGTCAGCTTGTTCGGGACCGGCGTCAACGAGACGTTCAATTATCAAAGATATTTCTCGATGATCCCGAACGGCCCAACCCCGAAGCCGGCCTTCACGCGTGGGTTCTTCAAGGTTGCCGAAGTGCAGAAGCCAAAGCCGCAAACGATTGCCTTGGCCTCTGCCGATGCCGAGTTCGGACACAACGCTTGCGAAGGCGCACGTGAAAACGCGAAGGCGTCCGGATTCAAGGTCGTCTACGACAAGAGCTATCCGCCAACGACAGTCGACTTCACGTCGATCGTGCGGGCGATCCAGTCCACCAATCCGGACCTCATGGTGGTCTGCTCCTACCCGCTCGACACCGTCGGCATGGTCAAGGCCATGCACGAAGTTGGCTTCAAGCCGAAGATGTGGGGCGGCGCGATGGTCGGTCTGCAGGCGACGGTGTTCAAGCTCCAGCTTGGCCCGATGCTCAATGGCGTCGTCAACTTTGAGACTTGGCTGCCGGTCAAGTCGATGGAGTTCCCCGGTGCGCTGGAGCTGCTCAAGAAGTACCAGGATCGCGCCAAGGCCGAGGGCGTCGACCCGCTCGGCTATTACATGCCGGTGTGGGCTTATGCTTATCTGCAGGTGCTCGGCGACACCATCGCGGCCACCAAGAGTCTCAATGACGACGTGCTGGCCGACTACCTGCACAAGACCACCTTCAAGACCGTGGTCGGCGACGTGAAATTCAACGCGCAGGGCGAGTGGGTGGAAGAGCGCACGCTGGCGGCCCAGTTCCAGAACATCAAGGGCAACACTATCGACGACTTCCGCGATCTGAAGACCGAGGTGATCGTCTATCCGCCGCAATACAAGACCGGCGAGGTGATCTATCCTTACGAGAAGGCGAAGTAAGCTATCCTTTACGGCGAAACGAAACGGCGCGGGAGAAATTCCGCGCCGTTTTTGTTAGCGCATGCGCGTCACATGCCGAGATAGAACTTGCGGATCAAATCGTTGTTGTTGAGCTCGGCGGCCGAACGGCCTTCGAAGGCGATTTTGCCGTGCACGATGACATAGCCGCGGTCGGCGATGCGGATGGCCTGGGTGAAATTCTGCTCGGCCATCAGCACGGTGAGCTGGTAATGCTCCTTGAGTTCTTTGATGGCGTCGATGGTGCGGGCGACCAGGAGCGGCGCCAGCCCCACCGAAGGCTCGTCCACCAGCAGGATGCGCGGCGCCAGCATCAGCGCGCGGGCGAGCGCCAACATCTGCTGTTCGCCGCCGCTCATGGAGCCGGCGAGCTGGCCGCGTCGCTCGGCCAGGCGCGGGAAGGCCTCGAAGCAGAAATCGAGATTGGTTTTGATCTGCGCGCGCGCCTTCGGCCGGAAGGCGCCCAGCATCATGTTTTCCTCGACCGTCAATTTCGGGAACAGCCGGCGGCCTTCCGGTACCAGCGCGATGCCGAGATCGACGATCTGCTCGGTTCGCATGCCGACAAGGTCGTGCTTCTCGCCGTCGATTTCCGCGATGATGCGGCCGGCGACGGGCCTAACGATGCCCATCACGCACTTCATCAGCGTGCTCTTGCCGTTGCCGTTGGTGCCGAGCAGGGTCACCGTCTCGCCGGCGTTCACCGTCATCGAGACGTCCTCGATCACCCGCACCGCGCCGTAGGCGGCGTGCACGTTTTCGATGGTGAGACTACTGCCCAAGATACGCCCTCACCACCTGCTCGTCGCGCACCACGTCTTCCGGCTTGCCGTCGGCGATCTTCCTGCCGGACACCAGCACGGCCAGGCGCTGCGAGAAGCTCATCACCGCGCTCATGATGTGCTCGATCAGGATGACGGTGATGCCGCGTTCGTTCAGCTTGACCAGCAGCGCCAGGATGTCGTCGATCTCGGAATGCGACAGCCCGGCCATCGATTCGTCGGCGATCAGCAGTTTCGGCTCCGCCGCCATGGCGCGCGCGAGCTCGAGCTTGCGCATCTCGACTTGCGTCAAATCGCGCGGCATTTGCTTGGCTTTTTTCGCCAGCCCCACCATGTCGAGCAGCTCGTGGCAGCGCTCATCGAGATCGCCGGCCGAGCGCAACGGTCCCAGGCGCGCATGCACGGTGTAGAGCAGGGGAATGCGCAAGTTGTCGGCGAGGTTCATGCTGTGGAACGGCCGCGGCAGTTGGAAGCTGCGCGCCAATCCGCGATGCGTGCGCTGATGGGCGGCTAGCCCATCGATCACCTGGCCGTCGAAATTGACGGTGCCGGTTTCGTTTCGCAGCGTGCCGCAGATGCAATTGACCAGCGTGCTCTTGCCCGAGCCGTTCGGCCCGATCAGTCCGAGCCGCTCGCCCGGCTGTACCTCGAGGTCGATGCCGTCGAGCGCGACGAAGCCGCCGAACCGCTTGCCGATATTGTCGACGTGCAGCAGCGCGCTCATGGCCCCCTCCGGCGCCAGTGTTCTTGCACAAGCCCGACCAGGCCGTTGGGCGCGATGATGACGAAGGCGACCAGCAGCAGGCCGACGATCAGCAGGTTCACCGCCGAGGAAATGGTGACGGTGGCGATCTGTTGCAGCGAGCCGAGCAGAATGGTGCCGACCAGCGGGCCGATCCAGCTGGTGGTGCCGCCGATCATCGGCATGGCGATCGAATTGACCGCGTATTCCAGGCCGAACGTTGACGAAGGCTGCAGGTAGCCGATGTAATAGGGGAACGGCGCGCCGGCCATGCCCATGAAGGCGCCCGACAGCGTGGTGGCGATCAGCTTCAGGCGCAGCGTCGGCACGCCCGAGGCTTCCGCCGCCATCTCGTCGTCGCGGATGGTGGCGAAGCCGAAGCCGAGCTGCGAGCGCTCGATCG
>Ga0265337_1001070_pt1 | contig 14114 bp, 10 predicted proteins | sample 42122metaG_FD_192441 | JGI IMG/M metagenome (GOLD analysis project Ga0265337, IMG submission 192441) | Rhizosphere microbial communities from Carex aquatilis grown in University of Washington, Seatle, WA, United States - 4-21-22 metaG | ecosystem: Host-associated > Plants > Roots > Rhizosphere >... | reverse complement strand
CCATCCCCGGACCTGAGCCGAAGCCGAAATCGACCGAGCCGGCCGCGAGCGCCTGCTGCAGCCGCCCGTCGCCGGGGAAGGTGGAGATCTCGAGAGCAAGACCATTCGCCTTGAAGATGCCTTGAGCGACGCCGAGATCCAGACCCGAAAACGGAAAGGACGAATCGATCGCCTTGCCGACGCGGATTGTCCGCAAAGGCTGGGCGAGCGCGCGGCCCGGCAGCCCGGCGGCCACTGCCGAGCCGAGCAACCGCATAACATCGCGCCGGTCTATCCGCATGGTCGGCCCTGATCCTCCCGCGCCGCAGGGGCGTTTGGCGCAGATTTGCAGCTTGGTCCAAACGAAGCAAGCTGCCCGCCTCTTCGTATTGAATGTTGCTCCCGGGTGCGGGAATGATGATCCGGAAAGCCCGGAACATGGCCCGTCTTGCGCACACAGATTGCCATTATCGGCGGCGGACCGGCGGGGCTTCTCCTGTCCCAGTTCCTTCATTTGGATGGCATCGAGTCTATCGTGCTGGAAAAGCGCAGCCGCGCCCATGTCGAGGCCCGCATCCGCGCGGGCGTACTCGAACCGGGCACGGTCAAGCTTTTGAGAAGCGCGGGCGCGGCGGCGCGGCTGGACGACGAGGGGCTCCGGCATGACGGATTCCACCTGGCCTTCGACGGCAAGACGATACGCGTCGACCTGAAGGCGCTCGCGGGCGACGTGGTCACCGTCTATGGCCAGACCGAAATAACCAAAGACCTTAATGCGCTCCGGCTCGCGCTGAACGGCAACATCGTATTCCGCGCCGAAGATATCGCTCTGCATCGATTGACCGGCGGGGGGCACGCCTACGTCACCTACCGGGAGAACGGCGTACGCCACGAGGTGGTGTGCGACTTCGTTGCCGGCTGCGACGGCTTTCACGGCGTCAGCCGGACCAGCATTCCGGAAGGCGCAATCCGCAATTTCGAACGGGTGGTACCCTTCGGCTGGCTGGGCGTCCTGTCGAAGACACCGCCGGTGGCCGATGAATTGATCTATGCGCGGCATAGGCGGGGGTTTGCGCTTTGCAGCATGCGGTCGAGGACGCGGAGCCGCTATTACGTGCAAGTCGGATTGACGGACCGCGTCGAGGAGTGGCCGGATGACCGCTTCTGGGGCGAGCTTCGACGCCGCATTCCGCCGGACGCCGCCGAGCGGCTGGTCACCGGCGAGTCGGAGGAGAAAAGCATCGCGCCATTGCGCAGCTTCGTCGCCGAACCGATGCGCTTCGGCCGCCTGTTCCTGGCCGGCGATGCCGCCCACATCATGCCGCCGACGGGCGCCAAGGGGCTCAATCTCGCCGCCTCGGATGCGGGCCTGCTCGCCGCGGCATTCGCGGCGCATTATCGCGGCGGCGATGATGGTCCGCTCGATGCCTATTCCACGACGGCGTTGCGGCGGGCGTGGCAGGCGGTGCGGTTTTCGTGGTGGCTGACGGGACTGACCCACCGTCTCGGCAACGACCCTTTCGAGGGCCGCATGCAGAAGGCCGGGTTCGAAGCACTGGCGGGGTCGCGCGCGGCCGCTTCAGCCCTTGCGGAGAATTACCTGGGTATTTTTCCCACGACCGCGTAAGCGGCGCGGCGAAATCCCACCTTGCCAAGCTCGAACATCCGCGCCATCGGATCGCGAATGCGCATTCCAATCCATCGCGAAGGATGGCGGTTCATCGCAATCTTTCTCGCGCTGAACGTGCTGTTCTTCCTCATATCGCCTTGGCTTGGCTGGGTCTTTGCACCGTTCACGGTCTGGTGCGTGGCGTTTTTCCGCGATCCCGAGAGGATAATTCCCAAGGGCGCGGGCCTGGTCGTGAGTCCGGCGGACGGCAAGCTGCTGCCCATCGTGCTCGCAGCACCCCCTGCCGAACTCGGCATGGGGCCCGAGCCCAGGGTTCGGCTCAGCGTCTTCATGGACGTGTTCAGCGTCCATGTGAACCGGAACCCCATGGACGGCCGCGTGGTTGCGATGAACTACCGGAAGGGGCGCTTTTTTAACGCCTCCTTCGATAAAGCCAGCGAGCACAATGAACGGATGTCGATCCGGCTCCGGAACGAGGCGGCTGGCGAAGTAGGCGACCTGGTCGTGGTCCAAATCGCCGGGCTGGTCGCGCGCCGTATAAAATGCGACATTAGTGTGAATGACACAGTCCGCCGGGGCGAACGCTTCGGCATAATCCGGTTCGGCAGCCGGCTCGATCTGTATTTGCCCCCTGGGGCAAAGGTGCTGGTTTCACCCAATCAGCACGTGAAAGCAGGCGAGACCGTTCTGGCGGCGTTGAACGAGGGGAAGTAAGCGCGATGGCTCGCGAAAGATTGTCTGCGAGGCAATGGGCTTCGGATCACCTGGAAGATATTTCGATCGCCAGGATCGTTCCGAGTGCGCTTACCTTGTTGGGGCTCGGCGCAGGCGCTACGGCCATCCGGTTTGCTCTGATCCAGGATTGGAAGATGGCGGTCGCCGCGATCTTCCTCGCGATGATATTCGACATGCTGGACGGTCAGGCGGCACGCCTGCTCGGAGCCGACAGCCGGTTCGGAGCGCAGCTCGATTCGCTTGCCGACGTGGTGAGCTTCGGCATCGCGCCTGCAGTGGTGGTCTATTCCTGGAGCCTTGCGGAGATGGGCACGGCCGGCTGGATCGCCGCGGTGATCTTCTGTGCCTGCAGCGCCATAAGGCTGGCCCGATTCAACGTCGAGAGTTCGCGCGACGAAGGCGCGACCCAATCCCATCCCTATTTCACGGGGCTGCCGACACCGGGTGCGGCGGGCGTGCTGTTGCTGCCTTTGCTGCTGAGCTTTGAATTCGGGCGCGAAATATTCCACGATCCGATGTTCTGCCTGACCCTGGTTGCGATCACCTCCGCCCTCATGGTCAGCCGCGTGCCGACGCCCGCTCTCAAATACACGCGGCTGGATCGTCAGACGCGAATCGCCTCCGTCGCCGCGGTGGGCGCGCTGATTCCGCTCGGCATCTACGTTCCCTGGGCGACACTGATCGCGGGGCTGCTGATCTATATCGGCATCATTCCGTTCGCGATTCGCGCCTTGCTCGCCAAGGACGAGGAGCCCGAGCCCCAGCCGATCTATTCCGCAGCGACCCCGCCCGAAGACACGGACTGAGGCGCAAGCCGGGGATCAAGGCTCACGTCCGGCGGTAGACCCACACCCTCGCCGGGGGAATATTCCGCCAGATGAAAGCCGCCTGACGCACCGTCGCCCCGGCCGGCGCCTGCACAGGCGCGGTGAAACCATAGGAAAACTGGATCATGGGGCCGCCGGGCTTCAGCCGTTCCAAGGACGACCGGACGAGCGTCTCGCGCTTTTCGGGAGTGAAATTCAGGAGCGGAATTCCGGAGACCACGGCGGCGAATTGGGCCCCGTTTATCAGGGGTTCCAGATTGAACGCATCTCCGACGATCACATTGACGCCGGAAAATCGGGCCGCGATTTCCTTGGCGAATTCCGGGTCGTATTCGATCACCGTCAGCCGGCTCGGGGAAATGCCCCGGTTCAGGATTTCCCGCGTGATGGCGCCGGTACCGGGGCCTAGCTCCAGAATGGGGCCGGTGAGCTTCAAGTCCATCTGCGCGGCAACGGCGCGCGCCAGAAACGGACTGGACGGCGCCACAGCGCCGACGGAACGCGGGTTCGCGACCAGACCCCGAAGGAACTGCAACTCCTCTTTCAAACGATGGCTTCCCTTAAGACCGGAGATCAGGCGGGCGGACCGCGAAGGAGTACGGAACCCCTTCCGTGTAGCGGTTTGATCGTTCAAGAGGCAACTCCCTTTCTCGGGAGGGCAAGAAACGCTAACCCAGCCGTCCCACCTGGGCCTCGAGGAGGTCCCAGGCACGCTGGCCGATATGGGCTTTCCAACGGGGGTAGAAGGCGGAAAGCGCCGGGTGGAACGACGCCTTGTCGACGTCGTTGAAGATCATGCCGCTCTTGGCAAGGCCGGCCCGCAAATCGAGATTGAGCGCGTCCGTGTCGGCCCGCTGGAGCTTGGCGAATTTCTGGGTGTTGGTCTCGATCACATGCTGCATATCCGCCGGCAGGCTCTGCCAGACCTTGAGGCTCGCCAGCATGTTGTAGCCCGACCAGGAGTGTTCGGTGACGCTCGCATATTTCTGGAATTCGTAAAGTTTGAAGAGTTCGACGACATCCCAGGGGTCGTCCTGTGCTTCGACAAGGCCGCTCTTCAGCCCGTCATAGGTCTTGGTGAGATTCATCGTGTGGACGTCGGCGCCGAGCGATTTGAAGAAGCTCTGATATTCGGGCGAACCGGGCACGCGAATTTTCAACCCCTGAAAATCGGCCGCTGTGCGGATCGGCCGATTCGTGGATGTGATCTGGTGCATCCCGTTTTCGAAGCAGCCGCCCGGAACGGCATAGAGGCCCTTGGTGCGGATTTCCTCGCGCAGATACGCGCCGAGGTCGCCGTCGAGCGCCGCGTAGACCTGCGCGGGATTGCGGAAGCCGTAAGGGGTCGCCTGCACGTCGGCCGCAGGGACGAGCGAGGAGAGGCCGTTGCCGGCCAGCGTCATGAAGGCGAGGCCGCCGCCGACCAATTTATCTAAACCCGCATCGCCTCGGGTGATCTGCACGTCGACCCGGCCTTGGGTCTCGGCTTTGACGGCCGCCCACATTTCGACCGCGCGTTTGTGCAGCGGGCTCTCCACGGGGAGATTGTGGTTGTGGCTGAGAGTGAACTCCGCTGCCCGCGCGCGACTCGCGATGATCGCCGCAGCGCCGGTTGCGGCGAGCCCGAGATTGACCCGCCGTCTTGTGACTCGCGTTTCAGCCATCTCCCCCTGCCCTGCTTTCCCTATCCAGGACCGATGGTAGCCGGTTATGGGCGAATCGGTAAACGCCCCGCCTTTCGCCCGAGAGGCCCCTTGGGGTACTCTTCGGTTTTCGAGGCTCCATGGTCAGGAGGCGGCGATGTTCGCGCTGAACGTGAACGGCAGGACGGTCCAGGTGGACGCCGAAGCCGATACGCCGCTGCTCTGGGTGTTGCGCGATACTCTGGGGATGACCGGCACAAAATTCGGCTGCGGTGCGGCGCTATGCGGGGCCTGCACGGTGCATGTGGACGGCCAGCCGATGCGCTCCTGCTCAGTCAAGGCATCGGCGCTGGCAGGACGTGAGATCACCACCATCGAAGCCATCGCAGCGGACAGGAATCATCCCCTTGTCGCGGCCTGGATCGAGGAACAGGTGCCGCAATGCGGTTATTGCCAGGCAGGCCAGATTATGACGGCGACCGCGCTTTTGAAGCGCACACCCAATCCGACGGACGCCGATATCGACCGCGCGATGACGAACATCTGCCGCTGCGGGACCTATGCCGAGATCCGCGCCGCCATCCGCAAGGCGCAAGCCGCGATGGCCAAAGGCTGAGGGGGCGGACATGACCAACGAGCTCGACCGCCGCGAATTCCTCGTCGCCACCGCTGCGGTGGGCGGCGGCATGGCGCTTTCCCTTTATCTACCCGGCGCGCAAGCCGCGGAGACGGCCGCGGGAAACAATGTGAACGCGCGTCCCTGGCTGCCCCCTGTCGAGGGCGGGGTCGAGGTCAATCCCTGGATCGTGATTGCGCCCGACGACCGCGTACTGATCCGCGTCAATCAATCGGATTTGGGCCAAGGCGTGCTGACGTCCAACCCGATGATGATCTGCGAAGAGCTGGAATGCGAGTGGTCGAAGGTGCAATCGGTGTATGCTGAGCCCAACCGCCACGTGAAAGAGCACAATCTCTACGATCATCTGCACACGGAGGCGAGCAGCTCGGTGCGGCTGGGGCGTGTGCTCTATCAGCAGGCGGGCGCATCGGCGCGCGAGCGGCTGAAGGCTGCGGCGGCGCAGGTCTGGGGCGTTCCGGCCGGCGAGGTCGATGCGAAGAACAGCGTGCTCACGCATCGGCCAACCGGGCGCACGCTGCGCTATGGCGAGGTCGCAGCGAAGGCCGCGGTCATCAAGCTGGACAAGGAACCCGCGATCAAGACGCCGCAGCAATACACGCTGATCGGCCGGCGCGTGCGGCGCTTCGACGTCGAGGTGAAGTCCCGTGCCCAAGCTGTGTACGGCATCGATGTGCGCCTGCCCGGCATGGTCCACGCGGCCACCAAGCAATCGCCGTCCTATGGCGGCACGCTCAAGAGCTTCAATTTCGACGCGATCCGCGCCATGCCGGGCGTGATCGCCGCGGTGCCGATGGAGGGCATCGGCGCGCAAAGCGGCATCGCGGTCGTCGCCGATACCTGGTGGCGCGCGAAGACGGCGCTCGACAAGCTCCCGGTGGTTTGGGACGCAGGCCCGAACGCGAAACAGGGTACCAGCGATCTTCTCGCGCTCTACCGTTCCAAGCTGGATCGGCAGGGTCCCACGGCGGTCGATCAAGGCGATGTCGAAGCGGCATTTCGGGGTGCGGCGAAGATCGTCGAGGCTGAATACGAACTGCCGCATCAGGCACACGCGCAGCTCGAACCGCCCAACTGCACCGCGCAGGTGACGGACGCGCGCGCCGAAATCTGGCTCGGCACCCAATTCCCCGATCATGCGACCGGAATCGCGGCCAAGGTCGCTGGGCTCTCGACCGATCAGGTGTTCGTGCACAATTGCTTCCAGGGCGGCGGCTTCGGCCGCGGCGGCGCGCATGGCGAATTGGAGCAGGCCGTAGCGGTTGCCAAGGCGTTGAACGGCCGCCCCGTGAAAGTGCTGTGGACGCGCGAGGAGGACCTCGCCCATGTCAACGCGTTTCATCCCATGGGTGTGGCCCGATTGCGCGCCGCGCTAGGGCCGGACGGAATGCCGCTCGCGATCTGGATCAAGGTCGCCGGCAACGATGCGCTCGAAGGCACGCCGCTCATCACTTATGGTCCGCACAAGGCGCAGATGGCGCATCAATTGCTGCGAGGATTCCACCTCTTCCCCTACGGCACGCCGAATTTGCGCGTCGAGGTGAATACGATGAAGACGTGGGTGCCGTGCTCGACCTGGCGCTCCACAGGCACCTACGCCAACGTGTTCTATCTCGAAAGCTTCGTGGACGAGATGGCGCATGCGGCGGGGCGCGATCCGCTGCAATACCGGCACGCGCTGCTGAATGCGGCGAAGCCTCAATCCTTCGAGGACAACGCCAAAGCCGACTGGCTGATGGCGCTCGACACGGTGCGGGAAAAGTCGGGCGCCGGACGCATTCTGCCGAAGGGCACCGGCATGGGCTTTGCCATCGACGACCGCAAATCCGTCGAGCCGCGCGGCATCGCGCTGGTGGCGCTTGGCGTCACCGTATCGGTGACCAAGGCAGGGGCAGTCACGGTCGACCGCATGGATATCGTGCACGACCGCGGCCACGCGCTGGTCAATCCCGAAGCGGCCGAGCGGCAAATCCGCGGCATGATGGCCTGGGCTTTGGGGCCGGTGCTGCACCAGGAGATCACGTTCAAGAATGCGGCCGTGGAGCAGACGAATTACGACCAATACGCGCCGGTAAGGATGGCCGAGGTGCCGCGCGACATGAACCTCCATTTCATCCAGACGAACCGCTGGATTTCCGGCATCGGGGAGGAAGTGGTGCCGCTGGTGGCCCCCGCCATCTGCAACGCGATCTTTGCCGCGACGGGAAAACGCATCCGCTCGGTGCCGCTCGCCAAGCACGATCTGAGCTGGGCGTAGGTTCACACGATGCTGCGGCCCTTGAGCACGGCTGCGCGCCCGAATTTCGCGCGCACATTGTCGATGGCGCGTTCGGCCGCGGCCCGCCGCACACTGCGCGCATCCAGAAGATCGGGCGGATCGCATTCCACCTGAGGACGAATTTGGCTCAAGCCGATGCCGAGCAGCCGGTAAGCCGTGCCGTCGGCTTCGGGCGCGAGCAGACCGCAGCCGATACGGTAAATCACATCCGATAGCTGGGTCGGCGATTCCAGGCTGGCGCTGCGCGTCTTGATGCGGAAGGCTGCCGTCTTCAGTTTCAAGGTCACGGTGCGCCCGCCGATTTCGGCGGCCTTGGCGCGCGCGGACACGCGTTCGGCCTGATCCCACAGGATGCGCTCCAATTCGGCGAGACTCTTGATGTCGTGCTCGAACGTGGTTTCCGAAGACACGCTCTTGGTTTCGTTGTCCGGCTCGACCCGGCGGCGGTCCTCGCCCTGCGCCAAGCGATGCAGCCAAAGGCCGGTGTCGCCGTATCGGCCGGCGAGGTCGCGTGCGCTCATTGCCTGAAGCTGCCCGATACGAACGATGCCGTCCTTTGCCAGCCGCTTCTGCAGCACCGGCCCGACGCCACGAATCATCTGCACGGGCTTGTCCGAGAGGAACGCCTTGGCTTCGCTGCGGCCGATCACGGCGAAGCCGCGCGGCTTTTCCAGCTCGGAAGCGAGCTTCGCCAGAAACTTGTTGCAGGAGAGCCCGACCGACACGGTGATGCCGACACCATCTTCGATCCGGTTGACGAGCGCCGCCATGGTTCTGGCCGGCGACATGCCGTGCAGGCGCACGGTGCCGGAAAGATCGAGATAGGCTTCATCCAGCGACAGCGGCTCGACCAGCGGCGTCAGCGCCAGCATCATCTCCCGGACCTCGCGTGCGACCTCGGAATATTTCGCCATGTTCGGGCTGATGATGGTGGCCTGAGGACACAGCTTCCGGGCCTGGAACATCGGCATGGCCGATCTGACGCCATATTTGCGCGCCTCATAGCAAGCCGTCGCGACCACGCCGCGGGCGCCCCCGAAGCCCACGATCAGGGGCTTGCCGTTGAGTGCGGGATCGTCGCGCTTTTCGACCGTCGCGTAGAACGCGTCGCAATCGAGATGGGCGATTTCAAGCTTATCGAGTTCGGCATGCCGCAGCACGCGCGCGCCTCTACACGCCGGACAGCACACGGCTTCCGGCGGCACATCGGAAAGACAATCGCGGCAGAACCCCTCCATGCGAATCGCTTCCGGACATTCGCCAGCATTGTAGCGGGAAATCGCCGCCTGCCCTTGCCTGCGACGATCCTATCCTCAGCTTCATTGTCGGGGCGGGCGGCTACGCGTTATAGAGCAGCCATGCTCGATCAAATCCTCAAATTCCTTGCCGCGCCGGATGCCAAACCCAAAGGCCGCGACGCGCTTCAAACGGCCGTCGCCGTGCTGCTGGTGGAGGCCGCCCGCCGCGATGACACCTTCGATCCGGTGGAACGCAGGACCATCGAACGCCTGCTGGCTGACAAGTTCCAGCTTTCCCCGGCAGAGACGCGGGACCTGATAGCCCAGGCCGAATCCACCGCCGAACGAGCCGCCCAGATCCACCCCTTCACGCGGCTCGCGGTCGAGCGCATGGACCCCGCCGAACGCGTCCAGCTTATCGAGATGCTGTGGGAGGTCGCCTATGCCGACGGGGTGCTCGATCCGGAGGAGGACGTGCTGCTCCGCCGCGTTGCCGGGCTGATCTATGTGTCCGATGCCGACCGGGTGGCGGCGCGGCAGCGTGTGCTGCAGCGCAAGGGACAAAAAGGCTGAGGTACCCGAAACGGGGGCTGTAAACCGGCCCTTGTTCACGTTACATTCTCACCCATGATCCATAAGCGCCTGTTCCACCCGGCCGTTGCAAGCTGGTTCGAGAAGAGTTTCGCCGCGCCTACCCCCGCGCAGGCCGAAGCCTGGCCCGCGATCCAGGCGGGGCGGAACGTCCTGATTGCCGCGCCCACGGGTTCGGGCAAAACGCTGGCCGCGTTCATGACGGCCATCGACAGCCTGGTCAGGCAAGGGCTCGAGGCCACGCTGCCGGACGAGACTCAGGTCGTCTATGTCTCGCCGCTGAAGGCGCTGTCGAACGACATTCAGCGCAATTTGGAAGCGCCGCTTGCCGGCATCATCGAGGAGCTGCGCGCGCGCGGCCTGCCGGAGGTGGCGATCCGCACCTGGGTGCGCACCGGCGACACGCCGCAGGGCGAGCGCGACAAGGCGCGCAAGCGTCCGCCGCATATCGTCGTGACCACGCCGGAATCGCTCTACATCCTGCTCGGCTCCGAATCGGGCCGCGCGATGCTGAAGACCACGCGCACGGTCATCGTGGATGAGATCCACGCGCTGGCGCCGAACAAACGCGGCAGTCATTTGTCGCTGTCGCTCGAACGGTTGGCGGCTCTCACCGAACACAAGCTGGTGCGCGTCGGGTTGTCCGCAACCCAAAAGCCCATTGAAGACGTGGCGCGGTTCCTGGTCGGCGCCGACGCCCACGCCAAATGCAAGATCGTGGATACGGGCCACATCCGGGCGCGCGATCTCGCGCTGGAGCTGCCGCCCGCCCCGCTCGAAGCGGTGATGTCGAACGAGGTCTGGGATCAGATTTATGACCGGCTGACGCGGTTGATCGAGGCGCACCGCACGACGCTCATATTCGTCAACACGCGGCGGCTGGTGGAGCGCGTCACCGCGCAATTGTCCGACCGGCTTGGCGAACAGGCGGTCGCAGCCCATCATGGCAGCCTCGCGAAGGAACAGCGTTTCGATGCCGAACAGCGGCTGAAGGCCGGCAAGCTCAAAGCCCTTGTCGCGACCGCGTCCCTGGAGTTGGGCATCGACATCGGCGACATCGATCTCGTCTGCCAGATCGGGTCACCGCGCGCCATCGCGGCCTTCCTGCAGCGCGTCGGCCGTTCGGGTCACGCGGTCGACGGCACTCCGAAAGGGCGGCTGTTTCCCCTGTCGCGCGACGAATTGGTGGAATGCACGGCACTGCTCGATGCGGTGGCCCGCGGCGAACTCGACCGGCTGAGTATTCCCGATCACCCGCTCGACGTGCTCTCGCAGCAGATCGTTGCCGAAGTCGCCGCGCGCGAATGGAAGGAAGACGAACTCTTCGCGCTCACCCGCCGCGCCTGGCCGTATCGCGCGCTTTCGCGCAATGACTTCGACGCGGTCGTAAAGATGCTGGCGGAGGGCTTCACGACGCGGCGGGGACGGCGCGGCGCGCTGATCCACCATGACGCGGTCGGGCACATGATGCGCGGGCGGCGCGGAGCGCGCCTGACGGCCATCACCTCGGGCGGCGCCATTCCCGACAATGCCGATTACAAGGTGCTGCTGGAGCCTGAGAACCATTTCGTCGGCACGGTGAACGAGGATTTCGCGGTCGAGAGTCTCGCAGGCGACATCTTCCAGCTCGGCAATCATTCCTATCGCATCATGCGCGTGGAGCGCGGCACGGTGCGGGTGGAAGACGCGCACGGTCAGGCGCCGACCATTCCATTCTGGCTCGGCGAGGCGCCGGGGCGGAGCGATGAATTGTCCGCGTCGGTGTCGCGATTGCGCACCGAGATGGACAGGCTGCTTGCAGCCGATCCGTCCGGCGATTCCGCGTTGCGCCGCTTGACGGAAGGATTGGGGCTTTCGGAGATCGCAGCACGCGAGCTGGTCGAATATCTTGCCACCGCCCGCAATGCTCTGGGCACGCTGCCCACACAGGACACCATCATCCTGGAACGTTTCTTCGACGAAGCGGGCGGCATGCAGTTGGTGGTGCATTCGCCCTTCGGCAGCCGCATCAATCGCGCCTGGGGCTTGTCGTTGCGCAAACGCTTCTGCCGCAAATTCAACTTCGAGCTTCAGGCGGCCGCGACCGAAGACAACATCGTGCTGTCGCTGACGACCGCGCACAGTTTCGAACTGGCCGACGTTTCGCGGTATCTGAATTCCAATACCGTCAAGCCGATCCTGATTCAGGCGATGCTGGATGCGCCGATGTTCGCGACGCGCTGGCGCTGGGTGATCGGCATTGCGCTTGCCGAGCCGCGTTTCCGCGGCGGCAAGAAAGTCCCGCCGCAGCTTGCCCGCATGGCGGCGGAAGATTTGCTGGGGTCGGTGTTCCCGGACCAGATCGCGTGCGCGGAGAATCTGGTGGGCGAGCGCGAGATTCCCGATCATCCGCTGGTCAACCAGACGATCCACGATTGCCTGACCGAAGCGATGGACCTGGATGGGCTGATCCGCATCCTGAAGCGAATCGAGTCCGCAGACATCCGCATCGTGGCGTGCGACCTGACGCAGCCCTCGCCGTTGGCGCAGGAGGTCCTGTCGGCGCGGCCCTATGCCTATCTCGACGACGCGCCGCTGGAGGAGCGCCGTACACAGGCCGTGATGAGCCGCCGCTGGACGGCGCCCGAGCAGGCCTCCGACCTCGGCCGGCTGGATAGCGAAGCCATCGAGCGGGTGCGCGCCGAAGCCTGGCCCGATGCGACGAATGCGGACGAACTGCACGATGCGCTGGTTTGGCTCGGGTTTCTGACGGAAGACGAAATCGGCGCCGGAGCAGGCTGGCGCGATTGGCTGGATGGGTTGGCGCAGCAGAAGCGCGCGGCTGCGCTTGCAACGGCGCATGGCGCGATCTGGATCGCCGCGGAACGCCTGCCGCAGTTCCGCTCGGTCTTTCCGACGGCGAAACTGACCCCGGAGATCGCGGCGCCCGAGCCTTATGCGGCACGGAATTGGGCGCCCGAGGACGGGCTGGTCGAAATTCTGCGCGGACGCCTTGAGGGTCTTGGACCGGTCAGGCAAGAGGCGCTTGCCGCACCCCTCGGTCTCAGCGCCGGAGGCATCGCCTCGGCACTGGCTGCGCTCGAAGCGGAAGGCTTTGCCATGCGCGGGCGGTTCACTCCGGGCGGAACGGCCGAAGAATGGTGCGAACGCCGGCTGCTCGCGCGCATTCATCAGTATACGGTCAAACGGCTGCGCGCCGAAATCCAGCCGGTGGCGGCCCGCGATTATCTGCGCTTCCTGGCCGAATGGCAGCGGGCGACGCCGGATTCGCGCATGGAAGGGCCGGATGCGCTCGACACCGTGATCGGGCAGCTCGAAGGCTTCGAAGCGGCGGCCGCGGCCTGGGAAGCCGAAATTCTCCCGGTACGGATCAAGGGCTACGACCCGGCATGGCTGGACGACCGTTGCGTCGCGGGCCACGTCACCTGGGCGCGCCTGCGCCCGCGTGCGAGCGGCGGCGAGGGAAAGCCCGCCCCGGTGCGGTCCACGCCCATCACCCTATTGGCGCGCCGCCATGCCGCGTTGTGGTCCTCGCTCTCCATCAAGGAGGGAGGTGCGACGCCCGGCGCCCATGCCCAAGCCGTCGCCGATTTCATCCGCACGACGGGGGCATCCTTCTTCGACGAAATCGTGGACGGGACGGGCCTCCTGCGCATTCAGGTCGAGGAGGCGCTGGCCGAATTGGTGGCGCTCGGCCTCGTGAATTCCGACAGTTTCGCGGGGCTTCGCGCGCTCATCGTGCCTGCGAGCGAACGCAAATCGCACGCTGGCAGCCGCCGCCGCCGCGCCAAGCTCGGCATGGAGGATGCCGGCCGCTGGGCGCTCGCGCGCACCCCCCGCGCCCAGATTCGCGAGACGGAGGCGCAAGCCCACGAACATGTCGCGCGCACGCTGCTTGCCCGATATGGGGTGGTGTTCTGGCGTCTGCTCGCGCGCGAGGCGGAGTGGCTGCCGCCGTGGCGGGATCTCCTGCGCGTCTTTCGACGGCTGGAGGGGCGGGGCGAAATCCGCGGCGGGCGTTTCGTGGCGGGTTTTTCGGGCGAGCAATTCGCGCTGCCGGAAGCCATCGGGCTTTTGCGCGAGATGCGGCGGCAGGAGCCGGCAGGCGCATGGGTTTCCGTCTCGGGAGCCGATCCGCTGAACCTCGTGGGCATTCTGACGCCGGGGGCGAAGCTCGCTTCGATCACGGGCAACCGGCTGCTGATACGCGACGGGCTCCCGATTGCGGTGCTTCAGGGCGGAGAGGTGGAATTCCTCGAAACGCTGGAGGCCAACGAGGAATGGCAGGCGCGCAAGGCGCTGCTGCGCGGCGGTGGGCCGGGGGCCGCAGACACGCAGGAACTCGACCGGCGGCGCAACGCGCGGCGCCCCATCCTCAACGCGGCGCAGTGATCAATTCGGCAATCGCGCCGCCGTCCTTGCGCGGATCGGACGCGCCGTAATTCACCTTCTTGGCGAAGTCGCGCATCACGGCCTGGCCCGAGCCCATGCGGGTGGAGGAGTAATCTCCCCGCATGATGATCTTGTGGCCCATGGCGGTCAGATCCTTGCGCGTG
>Ga0265337_1001065_pt1 | contig 14149 bp, 12 predicted proteins | sample 42122metaG_FD_192441 | JGI IMG/M metagenome (GOLD analysis project Ga0265337, IMG submission 192441) | Rhizosphere microbial communities from Carex aquatilis grown in University of Washington, Seatle, WA, United States - 4-21-22 metaG | ecosystem: Host-associated > Plants > Roots > Rhizosphere >... | reverse complement strand
TTTAACTGGCTGCTGGATGAGGCTGCCGGCGTCACGGTTCGCGGCTCATGGGGAACATCCTTCCGCTTTGCCTCCATAGGCGAATATTCGCCCGTTGTCAGTGACGGCATTACCCCCTATGGCATCGGCAGCGCCGCCGCCCTCTCGATCATCTGTGACAGCCAGGGTCAGGCCCCGTCCGGAAGCCTCGCTGCGACGCTACGCGCCGCCGGTTTCGCCTGCGGCGCGGCGCCCGGCGGCATCACTTGGAGCGGCGCTCCACAGTCGGCCTTGCGCAGCTACACCGATGCCGCCGGCCAGCCGGCGACACGCGAAGGCGGGACCGCTCTGCCCCCCGAAAAGGCCATCAACTACAGCCTCGGTGTGGAATTCGCACCCACAATAGACTTCCTGCGCGGCCTTGATCTGCAGGCCACGTTTTACAGCATTAAGATCAACGGTGAGATAGGCAAACCCACTCAGGGCACCAGTCAGTCGCTTGCCGATCCGACCCAACGACTCTTTAACATCGTGCCGAGCGATTTGGGGTGCCCGATCTCAGCCAATCTTCACCCCACCACCTGCGCGCCGTTCGAAACCATGGTGATCGCAGCCCTGTCAGATGTCGCCTCCTCGCTGCCGGTCAGCTCGGCCAGCAGCGTGTTCTGGATAGGAGATGGGGGCTCAACCACAAGCGGCTACGTGAAAGTCACCGGAATCGATTTCAGCGCCAGTTATGATCTTGACCTCGGCGATTACGGCGCGTGGAACACGGGGATCACAGGCACTTATTATCTGAATAACCAGGAGCAGTTGGTGACCGGCGCAGCAGCGGTCAACTACCTGCATCAGAATCTGGCCCCAATCGCCGGCGTCACCCAGAACGGCGTCGCAACAATACCTAGACTGAATTACCAAGCGCGCCTTGGCTGGAGCAACGGGCCGTATAGTATCATCGGTTTCCTGAACTTTCAGTCGCACTATTTCCAGACCGCAGCAAGCGTGCCGTCCAACGTAAATTTGCAGTGTACGTCCAGCGGCGGCACTGTCGGTGGCGGTACGTTCCCTTGCGCGATCAGCAACTTCTCCCTGATACAGCCGAATTTCGTGACTATCGATTTTTCCTTCGGCTACCACACCGGGGAAACTCCGTCCAATGACTATCTCAAAAACATCACGCTTCAGCTCACGGTGCAGGATCTGTTCGACCGGCATTCTCCGTTTGCCTATCTTCCGAACTTCTCGGGTGCAACGCAGGCGAACTCCTACGATCCCTTGCGCCAAAATCAGGGACGAACCATCGGACTGACGGTGATAAAGAACTGGTGACCACCCCAACGCAGCTCCTGCAGTCAGCCGTCCGTAAGCTTGCGCGGGGCGGGGTTAAACGCATTTCTCAGGAATGTAGATGGCAGCGCTGCGCATGCAAGAATTCGGTCCACGCAACCTCTGTTAGGGAATCAAGATCGCCATGAGGCTATTTATCACTCGAAGTACGGTGAGTTTGGCTGCAGTCGCTCTGTTTGCGGCTGGCGCTTTTGCTCAGGCCAAGATTACCGGTGATGCTGCGGTGCTTGCCGAGAGCATTACCGCCCTGCAAGGCGGCGCGGCACCGTTGCAGGTCACGTCTAGCTCGTTCGCCCCCAGCCCGCGCGACACCACCCCAGGCACGCTCGATGCCAAGTTCACCGCAGACGCCGATAACATGTCACCCAACCTCTCGTGGACCGGAGGCCCTGCTGGCACGCAGTCCTATGCCGTGTTGATGGAAGGCGTCGACGTCGTCGACGGCCATCCTGTGACGCACTGGGTGATCTATAATATTCCCGCCACGACGACGACTCTTCCGGAACACGTTCCGGCCGGTATGCGCCTGGAAAACGGCGTCTTGAACGGCGCCATGCAGGTCATGCTACGCGGCTCGGCGGGGTATGCCGGGCCTCACGCGCCTTCAGGTGCGACTCGTTGGTATCATTTTGAGGTCTTCGCGCTGGACACGCATCTGAACCTGGATCCCGCCACTGCGGACCGCCAGGCCGTCGTGAATGCAATGAAGAATCATGTGCTGACATCGGGTGAAATCATTGCCAACTCCACCGGCAAGTAGCCGCTTCCCAGTCGCGCACGCGGCTTACGCTCCTGCCGGAACACTGGGCGCCGTGACGGAGCAAGCGGTTTTCCGGAAGTGCGCCTGGCGCCTGCTGCCGCCGATCACTGCGGCCTTTATCATCAATTTTCTCGATCGGACAAATGTGGGATTTGCCGCGCTCACCATGAACCGGGAACTGGGATTCACGCCTTCTGCTTACGGCCTCGGTGCCGGCATCTTCTTTCTCAGTTATTCGATTTTTCAGATTCCCGCCAATCTAATGCTGCACCGGATCGGCGCACGCCGCTGGCTGTTCCTGATCCTTGCCGCGTGGGGAGCGACGGCGGCGGCGACTGCAATGGTGGGAAATGCACCGAGTTTCTATGTGCTCCGGTTTCTGGTCGGTATGGCGGAGGCCGGGTTCTTTCCGGGGATCATTCTCTACCTGACATTCTGGTTTCCCAAACGCCATTTGGGCCGCGTCACATCTATATTCATGTGCGCTAATCCCGTTTCGTTTGTAATCGGTGGACCGATTGCGGGCGCCATTCTTTCTCTGGACGGAACGGCCGGGCTGCGTGGGTGGCAGTGGCTCTTCATTGTGGAAGGCTTGCCCGCCTGTGTCGCCGCGATCGCGTTTTTGAAGCTCCTTCCGGACGGCCCGGCGAATGCTTCCTGGCTCACGGACAATGAGCGCCGTTTCATATCATCGTCTGTGGCGGCCGAACAGACCGGCAAAGAGGAGCGCTTACTGTCTGCCTTGCAGAACCCGCGCGTGTACGCATTGGCTATCAGCTATGGTGGCATCCTGTTTGCCGTCTATGGATTCGGCTTCTGGCTGCCGCTGTTGGTACAGACAGTGGGTTTTCCGACCACGGCAACCGGATTCGTGATGGCATTGCTTTATGTCGCTGCGGCGCCGGCGATGGTTCTCTGGGCCCGGTCCAGTGATCGCGGGGATGAGCGCATTTGGCATGCGGCCCTGCCGGTACTGGCTGCCGCCCTTGCTCTGCTTATCGCAAGCATTGTGCACAATAGCGTCATCATGCTGATCAGTCTGGCGCTAACCGGCGCTGCCATGTATTCGGCGCTGACGCCATTCTACGGTGTCGCATCATCGTTACTGAGCGGGCCGGCAATGGCTGGGGGAATTGCGCTGATCAACATGGTTGGTGGTTTCTTGGGCGGGTTTGCCGGCCAATACGTAATTGGCATTGTCCGCGAGAAAACAGGCAGCTACGGACCCGCGCTCATAATCATCGCAGCATCGCTCGCCATCGCCGGACTGATCATACTTGCGCTGGGTCGCACAATGATCCCGCAATTAAATCCTCAATGGCCGGTGCGGTTGGGCAACACCAATCAACCAAATGGAGGAGGTCGGGATGGATAGCAAGGACGGTGAGGCAGACCTGATCGCGCGGCGGAAATTTCTGCAGGGCGGACTTGTGGCGGGCGCAACATTGATTTCGGCGCCATCCGTCCGTGCCGATGAACTGCCACTGGGACTGCTCCCCGGCACGCGTTTTCCCGATCCGCGGATCGAAGTTCTGGACCGGCGCTTCAAATACAGAGTCGAGAATGCCGGCATTGAACGCGTGGCAACCGGATTGCGCTGGTGTGAGGGGCCGGTTTATTTTCGTGACGGCGGTTACCTGCTGTTCAGCGATATCGCCAATAATCGCATCATGCAGTGGTCGGAAAGCGATGGCCACGTCGGGATCTTCCGGCATCGCTCGAACTATGCCAACGGCAACACGCGCGATCGCGAGGGCCGATTGATCACCTGCGAACACGACACCCGCCGTGTCACGCGGACCGAATATGACGGCAGCATAACCGTGCTGATGGACCGCTTTGAGGGCAAGGCGCTGAATGCGCCCAACGACGTCGTGGTCTCATCAGACGGCGCCGTCTGGTTCACCGATCCTTTTTTTGGAAATCTCACGACTTACGAAGGACATCTTGTGCAATTCGAGTTGCCGCCGCAGGTGTACCGGCTTGATCCGAAATCGGGCCGGGCTTCGGTGGTGGCGACCGGCTTTGGCGGACCGGATGGGATCGTGTTCTCGCCCGACGAAAAGAAGCTTTACATAATCGACGCGGCCGTTATGAGCGCGATCGGCCGAGATTCCAATATCCGCGTGTTCGACGTCAACGGCGAGCGCCTGATCAACGATCGGACCTTCGTGCCGAATTTGGGCGCGGCGACGCGCACCGACGGTATGCGCACCGACATGGACGGCAACGTCTGGTGCGCGGCGAGCCATGGTGACCCACGCGAAGATGGTGTCCGCTGCTATGCCCCCAACGGCGATCTGATCGCCAAGATCCATTTGCCGGAAAGCTGCGCCAATCTGTGCTTTGGCGGGAAGAAGAAGAACCGCTTGTTTATGACTGCAAGCACATCAATATACGCCATGTACGTGAATACGGTAGGCGCGCAGGTACCATAAGGGAGCTGACGCTTGTCTCTGGAAGGTGGCGGCGGCGAATTCAGGCGCTCGGAAAGGGCCGGCCTCAATACCAGCCACTCGTCGCCGGAGCGCCGGTCGTTCGAGAGACCCGCCAGAGTAGCCGGCATAATCAATGCCGTGTCCGCAGCGGCCGCCGCAATCAACACAGGACGAAGTCCGAGCGTTTATGCCGATCGGAAATGAAATCGAGGCCGCGTGTTGCGCCGTGGGTGCGACCACTGCAATCCCGGTGGCGGTGGAGGCAACCTTTGTTGGATGGGAAGGTTTCCTTCGTTGGAAAACTGTGTTGGCGAAGGTATCTGCTCGATGGAAATGTGCTTTCACAATTGCACAAAATGGAGGCGCGAGATGTGCAATTTGGTTGCAACCCTGCTTTCTGTTCCGCATGGCTTTTGAGGCGAACCAGGTGGTTTTCGTTGCAGCAAGATTGGCCCGTTCCTTGCGAGAGAAGTCTGAGCTGTTCCTGTCGTGACAGCGCCGGATCCGTGGTGGCCTGCAACCGATGGAATGTTAAGGCTTTGCAAGTCCGTCCGCTGCCGAAACGGATGCTTGTTGCTGTTGCCAAGTGGAGCAGGATAAATTTGAGGAGACTTGGTATGCATGACATTCGGATTTTAGCGCGCAGCTGTGCAGCGGTTCTCAGCTTCGCGGCTCTGGCTGAATCAGCGTTTGGGGCCGGCGCGACGCCCGACATTTCCGGAACTTACTGGGCCACGGAATATCATGCCAGACTGGTTCTCCAGAGCGGCGGCGCAGCGCCGCTGAACGCTGACGGCCAGAAGGCCTATGAGATGAATCAGGCCGGCCTGAAGGATGGATCGATCACCGATGCGGCGCGCAAGTTCTGCGTTCCCGACGGTATTCCGCGCGTCATGGCTTCTCCCTATCCGTTCGAAATCATTCAGGCTCCGCCCGGACAGATCACGATTGTGCATGAGCTCAATCACCAGATTCGTGTCATTGCGATGGATAAGCCACTGCCGTCCGACGAAGAGATGGCGCCGTATCCTTTCTACAACGGCCATTCGGTCGGTCATTGGGAAGGCGACACGCTGGTCGTGCAGACAGCAGGCTTCAACGAGAAGACCTTTTTCGATGCCACCGGTCTGCCGCACGACGACATGCTGATCACGACGGAGCGCTTTCGCAAAGTCAACCCGACCCAACTCGAAGACGTGGTGACGATCCACGACCCGACTTACTACACGCGGGATTTCAGCACGCGTTTCGTGTACCAGCTTCGCAACGATGTGCGACTGGAAGATTATGTCTGCGGTGAACCGCGCCGTGACATTTCCAAGATCAAGGGAATATCGGAAGCGCGCGCCGCAATCGCCGCCGGACGCATTCCTGGTCTCTAAGGAGTTTTGGGAGGGACATTGGAATGGGACCGAACCAATAGGAATTTTCGGGGCAGAATTTTCTCCGTACCCGATCGGATGTCTTCTCTGCCGTCAAAAGTCGCTGCGTGATGGCGCCACCAGATCGAGTTCCGCTGCAGACGAGCCAATTGGAAAAGAGCCGGGAACGAATCTATGAGTGGATATAGACTTGTGACGTATCAAGCAGAGGACGGCCCCCGCGCTGGGATCGTGATTGGTAAGATGCTCTATGATGCTGCTTCCGCCACCGGTCGAAGTTCATATGCCCACGTGACGGCAATTCTCGAAGACTGGCGGCGCGCCGATGAAACATTTCGGCAGTTTGTCCCGGCAAGTTTGAAAGGGCAATCGTTTGCGCAAAGCAATTTGCGGGCGCCCGTGCTGTGGCCCTCTGCTATTTATTGCGCTGGCATCAATTACCACGATCATGCGGCGGAAATGTCGCGTCAATGGGCACGCGATTCGAAACTTGACCCGAAGGTGTTGCTTGGAAAACCGTGGCACTTTTTGAAGGCTCCCCGCAGCATCGCCGACCCGGGAGCGACAGTCGACGTTTCGGAGTACACCAAACAGCTTGACTGGGAAATCGAATTGGCGGCGATCATTGGAATTCCCGCAAGACACGTTCCGGCCGAACACGCGCTGGATTACGTCGCCGGATATACGATCGCAAACGAGCTCTCCGCCCGCGACCGGACCAGACGCGTCAGCGCACCACAGGATACTCCATTTCATTTTGACTGGCTGGGGCAGAAGAGTTTTGAAGGGGCCTGTCCTCTTGGGCCGGTAATCGTACCGGCAAGTGACATTCCCAATCCGCAAAGCCTTTCGTTGCGGCTTTGGGTCAACGACGTGGTGAAACAGGATTCGAATTCTTCGCAAATGATCTTCTCTCTAGCCGAACAGATCGCTCAGCTTTCGGACGGGATCACATTGCATCCGGGTGACATCATCCTTACAGGCACGCCTGCCGGCGTGGGGGCGGGGCGAGGAGAATTTCTCAAAGCGGGGGGATACCGTGATTGCCGCGATCGAAGGAATTGGCGCGCTAACCACTCATATCGCCTGAGCCGCCTTGCCCCGCTTTTCCCTGCTGAACAGCGCCGCGTACCTCTTCGGTTCCATCTGTGCAACGTGTCACTGATGGTAACTCGTACCGATGACTGAACAGCCATCAACATTTTGAGCGGGCAGTCGACTCAAAATAGCCCCACCGCTCCTGTTCGCTGTGCATCCGGCCGTCACGAATGGCGCGATTCGCTTCCGCCACGCATTTCCCGGGCTTAACCTTGTTGCCCTTGTTGTGGCGATCGTTCTCATCGGCGGGTTTAAGAAAGACTTCATGCCGCCGCTCCGGCGCCTGGTGCCCTGCCACCCTCAGGCAGCAAGGCGGCTCTTGCTGCTCTGCCCGAAGCGCCCGAAAAGGGGCTTGTGCTCAACTACTGTTCGGTTTGCCACGATATCGATTGGGTTGTCCGGTCCGGTACTCGAAGCCCGATGAAAATTCCTGGCGAGTAACATTGGCCAGGAATGCCAATGTCCTTTCCCACGCGTCCTCCGCGGCTGCGCGTTCTTGCGGGGTGTCGTGAGCCGGATTTTGAAATCCGTGGCCGACATCGGGATACCGGTGGAAATCGTGCGGTACCCCGTGCGCCTTCAACTCGGCCTCGATCCGGTTCACATCCTGAGGTGATGGATGCGTGTCTTTGTCGCCGAAGAAACCAATCACCGGACAGCGAATGTTGCGAAGACGGTCGAATGGCGTTGGGCCAGCATGTCCCCAGGAATGCGTTACGCTACCCCCGTAATAGACGATAGCGGCGGAAAACTCCGGAATGCTGCCGGCAGCCAGAAACGCCATCCGGCCGCCCATACAATGGCCCATGATGACAATCCGGTCCGGCGCCACGTCGGGACGCTTCTTCAACTGCTCCAAGGTCGCTCGAACATCGGCGACAATTTCGTCATCCTTGAGGAGGCCTTTGCGCTCGGCCGTTGGCATGCCACTTGGGCAGCGATGATAAACATCGGGCACCGCGGCCAGATACCCGCCGCTGACGAGGCGGCCGGCCACACCCTTGGTGAAAGTATCGATCCCGCCGCGGTGGTACATCAGCACGATCGCAGGGCCGGGCATGTTGCGCACGGGCGCGTCGAGATAGACATCCATCGCGGTGTCGCCAACCTGAACCGTGAAGATGCTGGCCATGCCGCCGATCAGTTTCCCGAGATATTGACGGCACCGCGAGCGCGCGCGATCAACGATGGCGGAATGTTGCCCTGCTTTTGCACGGCTGCTTGCAACTCTTCGCCGGACATGGGGCTGACGAGAAGTCCGGCCCGCTTTACATCGGCGAGAAACGCGTTGTCTCCGACCGTTGCAATAAAGGCGCGACGCAGTTCGGCCACACGCTCAGCAGGAGTTCCCGGCGGCGCCACCACGGACCGCCCGATGACGGATGGAGAGGAGAATAATTCGAGCAACATCCGCTCGTCCTGATTTCGCGCGAGGTCGATCATCCGCGGGACTTGCGGCAAATCGGGTTCCTTTTCAAGCCCGGTCTGAAGCAGCAGATTGATCTTCTTCTCGCGCATCAGGGGCTGCCCCATGACTCTGAGAATCGGCCATTCCACACTGAGCGCATCGACCTCGCCGCGCTGCATGGCGAGCATGCTGTCGCCCGTTCCCTGATAGCCCTCGATCAGCTTGAATTTCATCCCAAGCGTGCTCTTCAGAACCATCCAATTCAGCCTCGAGGCCGTACCTGAGGCGGAAACGATAAGTTCCTTTTTGAACACATCGTCGATCTTTTGTACGGAAGTGTCGCTGCGGGCGAACAGTACAGCGCTGTTCCTCAAGACCCGTCCAATCCAGTTGAATTTGGTCACCTCGATCTTGAGGCCCGGCATGCCTAGAATTTGATAGAGGTTGATGGCCTGATCGAGCATGGCGATCGTCGTGCCGTCCTTGCGTGCCGAGTTATAGAGATAATTGGCTGCTCGAATGCTGCCCGCGCCGGGCATGTTCTGGGGCACGACCGAGGGCCCGCCATCAAGATGCCGGCCAATATGGCTGGCGAGCAGCCGGCTGTAGGTATCATAACCACCGCCCGCCCCCGAACCGATGATAAAGGTGATGGACTTGTTTTTGTAAAAGCCGTCCGCTGCGGCCACTGCGGATGTCGGCAACAGCGCGATGAGGACAATAGGCCAAAAGCGGCGCAGCATCGTGAATACAGAAATGAGCAAGGCCATTCTCCTGTACGCGTGACCCGGCAACAGCCGCAGCATGACGGATGAACGAGCCGCCACGAAGGAGCTCAACCTTATGAGGGCATTGCACTCGTGAACAGATCGGTATCAAACTCGCAGCCCAGTTTGAGCTCGCGGGCCTTCCTGTAGATGACGTAACCCGTTGCGGCGAATTGATATCCGAGCCCCGAATAGTTGAGGAAAAGGGTGAGGTCGTGATCGCTGCGCCGCCCGGGCGCCCGCCCGAGCAGGAGGTCGGACAGTTCCGGCAGGCTATTCTGCCCAATGGTGCTGCTGAGCGCGTTTTTTCGCTGTTCGGTATCTCGCGCGAGATCGGCGCCGGCCGTGCGGACGACCTTTCCGTCGGCCTCTCGCACATGGGTGAATACGAGATCGGCCGCGCCGATCACGCCCGGATCGAGTTCGAGCCGCGACAGACTGCTCACATGCATCCCCGGCTCGAGCCACTCTTTTGCAAGAATCGGCTCCAAGCTGTTGCTCGCACACAAGACGACATCGGCGGCGGAGACGGCTTCCCTCGCGGTTGTGACGGGCACAATCTCGACGCCAAGCTTTTCGGCCATCTCCTTGGCGAAGGCTTCCCGCCGCGCGCGTCTTGGACTGTAGCAGCGGATGCGTTTGATTTTTCTAACGGTGCAAATCGCCAATGCTTGCGCGCCCGCCTGCCAACCTGCGCCAAGGAGAGCAGCCTCGCTCGCATCGGACCGTGCCAGATATTTCGCGGCGATGCCGCTTATTGCGCCCACCCGCATCCGCTGGACGATGCCATCCGGATAGATCGCCAGCGGTTCGCCTGTCCGCGTACTGAACAGAAGCACCAGACCGACATATCGGTCATTGGGGGCAGCGGGAACCTTGACCCGCCGTGGGCCCGAGTTCGACACCGGCCAGGTCAAAATATCGGAATTAAGGCGAACCGCGCCGATTTCAAATCTCGGAACGACGCCGCTCATGGTGAGCAACGAATACAGTGCATCGCTGCGGTGGGTCGGCGTCAGGATTTCCGAGCGAAAACCGTTTGCCCCCTGTCTCAAACCAAGATCGCGGTATGCGATCTCCATAGCTTCGAGGCATTCGGGCATTTGCAACGCGGTCTCGACGTCTTCGTTCGAAAGCAGCAGCGTCATGTGGGTTGGCTCGCTTTGACTTGCGGCGTCCACAGGCGACGCAACGAGACAATGTCACGCACCGTTTCGAGCCGCGCAATCTCGCGAAGGATAGTCTTTGCACGACGCGCGCCAAGAACGGGTGCAACCAGATCGAAAGCTTTGGCTTCAATCTCAGCTTGGGTCATCGGATTATCTGCCGTTCCCCGAACCGCGAAAATGCGTTTCGATAAGGAGCGGCCGTCTCGCATCTTGACCGCCACGATAGCCTGCCGCCGTGGTGTCGCTTTTGCCAGTTCCTCGCTCTGAATCAACGCAATCCTCGACCGCAGTGCAAGAAGCGCTGGTTCGTGCATGCGGTCCTCGTCATGAATGGAGTCGAAGGTAAGTTTGCCGTCGGTCAGCAGCACGGTCATAAGATGTTGGAGATTGAGATTCGGCGCGGGCGCATTGTCGACGGTCCGGGCGGAACGCCCCGGCAAATGGACCTCGATTGAGCCGATATCGCCGGGTGCGATCCGATCGCTCTCCATCAACGCCGTCAGGGCGTCGAGCGCGGCCTGTGCCGGAGAGCCGACCGGCCACTTCTTGATATTGGTCGTGAGAATCTCAAACCGTTCCCCAAGCTCCTCGGACAATTGCGTGGGGTTGGGATGGGCCGAATAGGCGTCCAGAAAATTACGCTCTCCGCTGAAGACATCGTCTACGCCGCTCATGCCAGACTTGACCATCGACGCAGCGGTCACGCCATTGCGCGCGGGCATTCCGCCGAAGTCGAAAGCCTTTTCGACATGCTCCGGGTCCCGCACATGGCATCCTACTCCGGAGGCCTGCTGCGCGCAGAATGAAAGCATGTGCCGCGCCTGCCGCTGATCGAGCCGGAGCAACGCGCCCGCAGCGGCTCCCGCTCCAAAGGTGCCGCCGATGCTGTGTGTGCTGCGTGAGGCTGCAGCCAGCGCGTCGGGGCCAATCGCATAATTCAGCCGAGCGGCGACATCGTAACCCAAAGCAACCGCGCGGATCAGGTCTTCGCCGTTTGCATGCAGGCGCTCAGCCACCGCCAATGCGGCAGGGATGACCGCGCAGCCCGGATGCGTACGGGATGGCGCGTGCGAATCGTCGGTCTCATCGGCATGCGCCAGCATGCCGTTGGCAAGTGCTGCTTGCTCTGAAGAAATCAGCAATCGCGTTCCGACCACGGAGGCCTGACGCGCGCCTCCGAGCAATGCAGCATAGCCGATCGCAAGTTTTCCTGGCCGCAAGCGAGTGCCGGAAATCATCGCCGCAGCGGTGTCGAGAATGTGCTGACGCGCTTTGCCGACAACGGCCGGAGGAAGCGGTTGCTCGGGCGCCCCCGCTATGTAAGCGCTCAATGCGCCCATGGCTGGGCTGATTTCTCTCAGTGGCTCGATCAACATTTCCCCCATGGCCCTTCAGGGCGGCCTCGCTGGCCCGCGCATTGTACGCAGGATAGTGCGGCCCGCCAGTATCCGCTTTTCATCGCCGGCCCGCACACTTACACTTACGAGCGCGAATGGGAGGACAGAATGGCAAAGATCCGGCATCTGGCCATCAAGACGAAAAGCCCCGAAAGGCTCGCCGCGTTTTACGAAGCGGTCTTTGACATGAAGCGCATACATAGCGAGAAGGGGGGCGCGATCTATATGAGCGACGGCTATTTGACCCTTGCGCTGTTGCGCAACCGCGGCGAGGCCACCCCGAGCGGGATAAATCATTTCGGTTTCCATGTGGCCAACCTGAAGGAGATCGAAGACAGACTGCAGAAATTCGAGGAGCCACTTGTGCAGCGTCCGGCAAACCGGCCTTACGCGGAGTATCGCGCGATGGATCCGGACGGAAATTTGTTCGATGTGTCTGTGCATGGCTATGACGAGGCCGAGCTCCAGGCCGATCGCGACCAACGGGCCCGTGACGCGAAGAAAGGTGAAGCCGCCTCGTGACTTCGTTCGATGGGACCGAACGCTGCGATGTCGTTGTCATCGGCGGCGGTAGCGCCGCTTTCGAAGTCGCGGTCGCGGCTCGGGAACGCGGCGCTGAAAAAATCATCATGCTCGAGAAGGCGCCGGAAACGGAATATGGCGGCAATGCACGCTATTCAGGCACGGGGTTTCGCTTCTGGCACAATGGACTTCAGGAAATCCGCGAGTTCGTGCCCGATATTGGTGACGAATATTTCCAGAATTTGCACATCCCCCCCTATACCCAGGAGGATTTTCTGGCCGATCTGCGCCGCATGACCCTTGGGCGCATCGATCCGACGCTGGCTGCAACACTGGTTGAACAGTCCAATGCCGCGGTTCATTGGATGAAGAATGCCGGCATTCGTTGGGAACTTCTCAAGGAGCACGCAAAAGTCGGCAACAAGCGGTATTTCGAGCGTGGCATTGCAATCCACGTGGCAGGCGGCGGCGTGGGCCAATTGGAACAATGGCGCCGTATTGCCGCAAGCAAGAATATCGAAATCCGCTTCATGTCGGCGGTCAGCAAGGTCCACGGCAACATGCATCGCGTGGAGGGCGTACGCGTCTGCACACCCGATCGCGAATACGATTTGAACGCGCAGGCTGTTATCGCATGTGCCGGTGGTTTTCAGGCCAGCGCGGAAATGCGGGCCCGCTACCTCGATGGCAACGTCGATTTTGTCAAAGTCAGAGGCTCCAAACACGATACGGGCGAGGTGCTGAATTATCTCTTGGCACTTGGGGCGGCCACTGCTGGCCAATGGCAGAGCGGCCATATGTCACCGATTGATGCGAAGGCGCCGGATTTTGAAACGCCGCAGCACGCGGATGGACATGGCAACACGCAGAGCCGCTACGATTATCCCTTCGGGATTTCGGTGAATGCACTGGGCCAGCGCTTTTTCGACGAAGGCGAGGCGCAGCACTCCTATACATATGCCAAGACCGGCCGCACAATTCTCAGCCAACCGGGCGCCGTCGCCTGGCAGATATACGATCAAACCGGTATTCGGCAGCACCGCTACCCGCATCACAAGGCGACGTTCGAGGAAGCCCGCGACATCGCCGAGCTGGCGCGCAAAATGGGGTTAACGCCAGAGGTATTGGTGCACACCGTCGCTGAATTCAATGCTGCCTGCCGTGACGATGTGCCATTCGATCCGACGAGACCCGATGGCAGGAAGACGCAGGGACTTGTTATTCCGAAGTCGAATTGGGCCAACCGGATCGAGACGCCGCCTTATCGCGCCTATCCCGTCACATGCGGGATCACATTCACTTTTGGCGGCGTGAAGGTCAATCCGAAGGCGCAAGTGCTCAACTCGCTGCAAGAGCCGATCAAGGGTCTGTATGCATCGGGCGACATCCTTGGCCTTTTCTTCCACAATTATCCTGCGTTTACGGGACAGACTCGGAATGCAGTCTTCGGCCGCCTCGCAGGAATCCATGCGGCCGACGAATGTGCCAACGAGCATCGGCCATCTCGTAGTTGAAATGGGAGTTGTTGTTCTTGGCGCAGATGTCTTCGTCCCAGTCGCCACGGTGTTGCAAACGGTAGACTGTACCGCCGATCACGCCCTATGCAGGCTGGTGCTATTTACGTAGGGCCACCGCGAAACCTGCAACCGGCTTGGCATGCTCTGTACGCGAACTACAGGCTTCGATCGCGATGACCTGCAGTGCGCAGCGTTCCGCTGCGAGGCGGATATAGGTCGCCGAATGGGCAAAACGATGGCTGGACGTCAACTCCCAACCGTCCCCGTCCACGGCTTCGGTCGTGAACAGGAAATGCCCCCCGGTCTCCAGACGGCGAAAAACGCCGGAAAAGCACGCGGAAAGATCGCCGATATAAACCATGCTG
>Ga0265337_1001061_pt1 | contig 14176 bp, 14 predicted proteins | sample 42122metaG_FD_192441 | JGI IMG/M metagenome (GOLD analysis project Ga0265337, IMG submission 192441) | Rhizosphere microbial communities from Carex aquatilis grown in University of Washington, Seatle, WA, United States - 4-21-22 metaG | ecosystem: Host-associated > Plants > Roots > Rhizosphere >... | reverse complement strand
TCGCGCCAGCCCAGGCGGAGTTCGTGCCCGGCGAGCCACGTCAATGTATCGGGGCGGCTCACTCAGCAGCAGCCGGAAGCGCTGCCGGCTCGGCGACCAGCGTGAGGAAGGTATCCTCCAGGCTGGAGGCGGTTTTTCCGGTCTTGCGGTGCAATTCGTCGAGCGTGCCCTCGGCGATCAGGCGTCCGCTGGCGATGACGCCGATGCGGTCGGCCATGCGCTCGGCGACTTCGAGAATATGCGTGGTCATGATGACGGTGCCGCCGGCGCGCACGCGCTCGAGCAGCACGTTCTTGACCAGGCGGGCGGAACCGGCATCGAGCCCGGTGAGCGGCTCGTCGAGGATGATGAGCTTGGGATCGTGCACCAAGGCGCCGGCGAGCGCCACTTTCTGCCGCATGCCGCGGGAGAATCCCTCGCAGCGCTCATGCGCATGCGGCGCAAGACCGAGCCAGCCGATCAATTCGCGCGCGCGCGCTTCCGCAGGCTTTGCTTCGATACGCCAGAGCCCGGCGACGAATTCGAGATATTCGAACGGCGTGAGCTTGTCGTAAATCATCGGCTCGTCCGACAGCCAGGCGGTGATCTGCTTGGCGGCGACCGAATCGGCGAGCGCGTCGATGCCGTCGATCGTGATCGAACCGGCATCGGGCCGCAGCAGTCCGGCCACCATGCGCAAGGTCGTGGTCTTGCCGGCGCCGTTGGGGCCGACCAGCACATAGAATTCGCCGCCATAAACGGTGAGATCGAGCGCGTCGACCGCGGGCCGCTCGAAGCGCTTGCTTAAGCCCCGAAGCGCGAGCGCGATGGGGCGATGGGCTGCCGCCGGAGAATGCATGGCCGCTCTCTACAAGAGAGTGGTTTCGGCGGCGTAAACCGCCAAACCGAAACGCCGGCGCGGACATTCGGTTTGGTTAAGCGCGCGGAAACCATGTTGCGGACGCCACCTCACGCGGCGCTCGCTGCCTCACCCCAAGCGCCCAGAGTGTGCGCTTTGTCTAGAGTCAAATTCGTCCGCTTTCCCGTCGTGCCGCCGGTCGACTCATAGGCATTTGGAGCGATCACCTGCAAACCAGCCTTGGCATCGGGATCCTTGAGCGCAAAGGCGAACCGTTGCTCGTCGCGCCATGACCACTTGCCGTGTTTAAGCTGCGCGTAAACTTGCCCCGTTTCATGGTCGGCGAAATTAATGATCGGAATCCAGCGCGCGCACCGCTTCAGGAAATCGACGTTACACTCCGGCGCCAAGTTCTCGTCGGCATAAATTTCCTCGGGCGTCTGAGCGTGAATATTTATTTTCCTGAACCTTTCGATATCGAGCATGCTCTTGATGTCCAGGATGGTCATTTCTCCGTTCCAACCAAATGCCACTGTCCGTGGAGGGTGGCCTTCCGCGACGCTATTGTCGAGAAACTCGTAGTGGACTCGCTTCCCGTCAATCAGCGCCCAGGTAAAAAACAATTCAGGCATGCCCGTGTAGGCTTCAATATTATGAGCCAGGAGATCTTCAACGGCCTTGTACCTGCCGACCTTCAGTCCTCGCGTCCAAGCGCGCTCGACGGTCATTTCCGGCGGCGTAATCATGAAAAACATATAAACCAGATCGCCAAACCGGGTCAGCAACCGGCTGGAGCCCTTATCTTCCAACTCGGGCTCAAAACTATCGAAACGGAAACGGTCGATCAGCAGGTGCGACATCTCTCCTCTGGCAGCTCTAGCCGCCATACGGCGATCAAGCTTTTTGTCGATGATATCGACCTCGTGCCCAGCCAACGTGCCGGCATATTTGTAGGCCGGACCTAGCGCCCCATAGTCCAGAAGAAACTTTCGCCAAATGTCGGGGCTGATCAGCGCAAACTCTTCCCAAGGGAAATTAAGCTTTCGCGCCAGGATTCGTTGCAGCGGCCGCATTGAGCTTTTGCCGGACGCCGACGCACCCTTGACGTTCATGACGACGGGCTTCTCCTGCCGCGGCAATGGCCGGTAACCTTCGCGCGCAACCGCCTCTTGAAAAAATGGAACGATGGCGTCGCTAATGACTTCGCTGCCGTAGTCATTACAGACCAATGTGACGGCAAGTTCCGTGAGCAAGGCGTTGTCGCCGAAAAGCCGGCTGTGCCGAGCCATGACCGCCGTTGCGATCCTGTTCAATGCGTCGAAGCAGGCCTCGTCCAACCGGTTGTCCGCCGTTTCCGATTTTTTTTGCCATTCGGAAATAATCCGCTGGTCGCGCTCTGCGGCGGTCTCCATCGGAAAGGGCGGTGGTCTCTTTGGCTTGCTCAAGGCGAATAGTCGGCGCCAGCCGCTTCCTGCATCGGCTTCGACGGCCGGTTTCGGCTCGGCGAACGCTTTTGCGAGCTCCCGCTCGATCATGGCAGAGGCTGCGTTTCTCAACTGTTCGAAAACTTGCGTTAATTCCGCTTGATGGGGCGCAATATATCGATTGAGAATGGTCGAAGCGATTTCACGAAAATTTCGGCCCAAGTCCTCGTAGTCGCGACCGTCCGGGACAGAAACACTTGTGGTCACGTGAACGAGCAATTCGTGGACAATCAATCGGTCAGCACGAAACGCGACAAGTTCATCCACAGGCAGACCACAGTAGTCGCTCAGTTCATGCGCTTTCGCAATGCTGGTCGAAACGTTCTCGCTCCTGAATATTGTCGAGAGCGGCAAATACTCTCGCGGCACCTCCGATTCCAAACCGGGGTTCCAAGGCCCATATTCGGCGGGCAGCGGTTTAATATTCATAACTCACCCGCCTGTCCCGACGATCATTTCACGGTTCAAGGCGCCGTGGGGAAATGTAGACTAAGCCTTTGATACCATCTTAAACATTTTCTCGCCGTACATCTTGCGGGCGTCGGCGGCGAGCGGCGTAACGGCGGCGACGAAAGCGGCGTGCTGCTTCGCGTTCAGCTCGACGATCTCGCAGCCGGCCTCCTCGATGATCTTGCGCGATTGCTCATGCTCCTCGACCGCGAGCCGGCGCTGGAACGCCACCGCTTCGGTCACCGCAGCTTGCATCGCCGCTTGAAGATCGTCCGGCCAAGCATCGAACGCGGCGCGGTGCAGGAAAACGGGGCGCGAAATATAGAAGTGATAAGAAAGCGTGTGAAACTTGTGAAACTTGTGCACGCCATAGGTGACGGTGTTGGCGAGCGGATTTTCCTGCGCGTCGAGCGTGCCGGCCTTGATCATGGCGATGGCTTCGGTCAGGTCCATGCGCATGGCGATGGCGCCGAGCAGTTCGAAGGTGCGCTTCTGGATCTCGCTCGGCAGCACGCGGATTTTCATGCCCTTGAGGTCGGCCGGCACGTGGATCGGCCGCAGCCGATTGGAGATGTGGCGGAAGCCGTTCTCGAACCAGCCGAGGATGCGGTAGCCGATGCGCTCTTCCGTCTTGCGCACCAGGAACGCGCCGAGTTCGCCGTCCATGGCCGCGCGCGCCTGCGCGTTGCTGGCGAACAGAAACGGCAGATCGACGAAGCCCAGTTCCGGCACGCGGTCGGTCAGATAGCTCGACGACTGGTAGCCGAGCGTCATCTCGCCGTTCTCGACCAGCGTGAGAATGTCCTCGGCCTTATGGCCATGGTCCATGATGTTCCAGATATATTCGATAGCGAGGCGGTCGCCGAACCGGCCCTGCAATTTGTCGCCGATGAATTTCAGCGCTTTGCTGAAGCCGGTGGTGGGCGGGCCGTAGCCGGCCATGCGAATCTGGATTGGCTTGCTCATGGGCGTTTTCTCTATACCGGCGGCGCGATCTGGCCAAGCGCGACCGCTGTGGTAATCTCCGCACCAATTGGAGGAAGCCCAATGAACAAGCATGCCAAGCTTGCCAGCGTTCCGAAGTCCGTCACGCGCGACGGAATTTCACCAGCGGAAATGCAGGCGCGCATCGATCTCGCCGCCGTCTATCGGCTGCTCGCCCATTACGGCTGGGACGACGTGATCTACAACCACTCCTCCATGCGGGTGCCGGGCGAGCCGCGTAACTTCCTCATGAAGCGGCACGAACTGCTCTATACCGAGGTGACCGCGTCCAATCTGGTGAAGGTCAACATGGACGAGGACCTGGACGAAAAGTCCGGCGTCAACCGGCCTGGCTTCACGCTGCACGGCGGCGTGTTGAGCGCGCGCGCGGACGTGAATTGCGCGGTGCATGTGCACACCGAGGACGGCATGGCGCTGGCCGGCTTGCAGCACGGGCTGCGCATGGTGTCGCAGCAGGCGATCCGCTTTTATCAGCGCATCGGCTCCCACGCCTATGAAGGCATCACCGAGGACTTCGCCGAGCGCGAACGCATCAACAAGGACCTCGGCAAAAACCGCGCGATGATCCTGCACAATCACGGCCTGCTCACGGTCGGCAAGAGCGCGCGCGAGGCCTTCGTGCTGATGAAGGCGCTGCTCGCCGCCGCCGAGATCCAGCTCAAGCTGGAAGCGACCGGGGCCGAGCTAATCGAGGTGCCGCCGGAAGTCTGCGCCAAGACCGCCGAGCAGTACGAGCATCACGATGCCGGCCGCGGCAGCGCCGACTGGGCGGCTTATCTGCGCCTGCTCGACGGCATCGATACGAGTTATCGCAACTAAAAGAGCCTACCCCCAGCGCCAGAAATCGCGGCCTTCCTCGCGCATGAAGCGGGCGAGCACCATCTTGTGCACTTCGGAAGCGCCGTCGACGAGGCGCGCCGAGCGGCCGTAGCGGTAGATCCATTCCAGGATGGTGTCCTTCGAATAGCCGCGCGCGCCGTTGAGCTGGATCGCCACGTCGGCGGCCAGGTGCAGCGCGTCGGCGACCTGCACCTTCGCCATCGAGACTTCCTTGCGCGCGCGATCGCCCTGATCGAGCTTCCAGGCCGCGTGCATGGTGAGCAGGCGGCCGATCGCGATCTGGTGCGCCACCTCGCCGAGCTTGATCTGGATGCCCTCGCGGCTGGCGAGCTTGCTGCCGAAGGCGTCGCGCCGTCCGACATATTCTTGCGCGATCTCCATGCAGCGCTTGGCGAAGCCGAGCCAGCGCATGCAGTGCGTCAGCCGCGCCGGCCCGAGCCGGATTTGCGTGACGCGCAAGCCGTCGCCGACCTTGAGCAGAATGTTTTCCTCTGGGATTTCCAGCCCGTCATATTCGATCTCGCAATGGCCGCCGTGCTCGTGCGGCCCCATGATCGGGATGCGGCGCAGGATGCGCCAGCCGGGCTGGTCCTTATGATAGAGGAACGCGGTCAAGCCACGGCGCGGCTCGTCCGAGGTACGCGCCATCAGGATGAAATGCGCGGCGCCTTCGGCGCCGGTGATGAACCATTTGTGGCCGGTGACGATATAGCGGTCGCCCTTCTTCTCGGCGCGCGTCAGCATCATGCCGGGATCGGAGCCCGAGCCGGGATGCGGTTCGGTCATGGCGAAGGCCGAGCGCACTTTGCCGTCGACGAGAGGCTTGAGCCATTTGTCCTTCTGCGCTGGCGTGCCGGCGCGCGCCAGCAGATTCATGTTGCCGTCGTCGGGCGCCATGCAATGGATCGCGAGCGGGCCGAAGATCGAGCGCGCCGCCTCCTCATAGATCGCCGCCCAGGCCACGATCGGCAGCCCCATGCCGCCGTATTCCTTGGGCGCCTGCGGCGCCCACAGGCCGGCCTTCTTGGCTTTCTCGCGCACGGGCTCAAGCCGCGCCGCGGGGATGTTCTCGTGGTCGGCGAAATTGGCCGGATCGGCTTCGAGCGGCAGCACGTGCTCCTCGACGAAGGCGCGCACGCGCAGGCGGATGGCTTCGATCTCGGGCGACAGCGTGAAGTCCATGGCAGTGCTCTCCGGCTGACCGCGCCACTCTATCGAAACCCGGCGCGTGGTGAGCGCGTCATAGCCGGTTTTTCCATCAAACGGCCATCGCAATGAACGCCGCACTGGGCGATTGGGGCATATGCAGCATAGTTAGCAATATGATACATTACGACTTATACGGGTATTTGCCGGCAGGGCGAAAACCTGCGCTTCAGCAACGGGAGGACGTCATGAAAGCCTCGATCATCTTGGCCATTGGCATTGGCATGGCACTGACCTCGGTGGCACAGGCGCAAGGGAAAGATCCGCCGGGCGTCGATCCCGCGCATTTCCTATGCTATCGCGTATCGCAGGCCGCGCCGATCAAACCAGCGGAGGCGAAGCTAGCCGACCAATTCGGCGCGTTTGGCACCAAGATCGGCAACGCCCTGTTCCTCTGCACGCCGGTTTCCAAGAACGGCGCAGACGTGAAGGACAAGGTGACGCATCTCACCTGCTACTCGGTTTCGGCAAAGAACGCCGGCAAGAAAGTCAAAGTGACCAATCAATTCGGCTCGCAGGTGCTTACCGTCGGCGGCTCGGTTGTGCTGTGCGTGCCATCGCTGAAGGAAGTGCTCAAGTAACTCGCGCCTACGACAGGTTAGCTCAGCCCATGATCTGCACCACCTGGCCACCATCGACCACGATGGTGGCGCCGGTGATGTAGCTGCCGGCGTCGGAGGCGAGCATGAGCAGCGCGCCGTCGAGATCGCCGTCCTTGCCGAAGCGGCCCATGGGAATTGCGCGCTTGAGCGCCTCGCCCGCCTCGCCGGTGAGATATTTGTCGTTGATTTCGGTGACGAACCAGCCCGGCGCGATGGCGTTGACGCGCACGCCCTTGAAGGCGAGCTCCACGGCAAGCGCCTTGGTGACCTGCACCACGGCGGCCTTGGCGACGGCGTAAGCCGCGACGCCCTTGGAAACGCCGAAGCCGAGCACCGAGGCGATGTTGATGATGGCGCCCGGCTGTTTCGCCGCCAGCATGCGGCGCGCGGCCTCCTGCGCGTTGTAGAAGACCGCATCGAGGTCGACGCTCAACACCTTGCGCCATTCCTCAGCCGTCACCTCGACCGCGCGCTTGCTGGACTGCGCGATGCCGGCATTGTTGACCAGGATGGTGACGGTACCGAAGGCCGCCTCAGCGGCGTCGAAGGCGCGCGTCATGGCGGCGCGGTCGGTAACGTCGGCCTCGATCGCGACGGCGCGGCCGCCGGCGGCTTCGATCGCCTTCTTCATGTCGGCCAGCCGGTCGGCCCGCCGCGCCACCAGCGCCACCGCGGCACCGTTATCGGCGAGCGCCTTGGCGAATTGCGTGCCCAGCCCGCTGGAGGCGCCGGTCACCAGCGCCACGCGGCCCTTAAGGCTGAACATCTCGGCGGCTTTCATGGACGCCTCCCTCACTACCGCCCATAAAGCGCATGCGGCAGCATGGTCGCAAGCCCTGGGACGGACCAGAGCACCACCAGCGCGAAAAGCTGGATCAGCACGAAGGGAATAATGCCCACATAAATATGCCGGGTGGTAATTTCGGGTGGCGCCACCCCGCGCAGATAGAACAGCGTCGGCCCGAGCGGCGGGTGCATATAGGAGGTCTGCAGGTTCATCGCCATCATGATGCCGAGCCAGACCGGATCGACGCCGGGCATGGTGAGCAGCGCCGGCGCTACGATCGGCACCACCACGAAGATGATCTCGAAGGCGTCCATCACGAAGCCGAGCAGGAACATCGCCAGCATCACCGCCAGCACCGCGCCGTTCACGCCGCCCGGCAAATTGGCGAGCGCGCGATGCACCATGTCGTCGCCGCCGAGCGCGCGAAATACCAGGCTGAACAGCGTGGCGCCGATCAATATGAGAAAGATCATGGCGGTGATCTGCGTGGTCTTCTCCACCACCGGCATCATGATGCCGCGCAGGCCAGCTTTGGCCGCGGCGAGCAGGATGGCGCCCACCGCGCCGACCGATGCCGCTTCGGTCGGCGTCGCCACGCCGCCGAGGATCGAGCCGAGCACGGCCAGGATGAGCAGCACCGGCGCGACCAGGACTTGGGCAAGCCTGCGCGCCAGCGCAAAGCCTTTCGGCGCATCCGGATCGGGTGGCATCGCCGGCGCGGCCTTCGGGCGCAGGATCGCGACCGCGATCAGGTAGAGCAGATAGAGCCCGACCAACGCGAAGCCGGGCAGCAGCGCACCGGCGAACAGGTCGCTGACATTGACCGAACGCGGCGCGAAGATTCCCTTCGACAATTGCGCCGCCTGGAAGGCATTGCCGAGCTGATCGCCGAGCAGCACCAGCACGGTGGCGGGTGGAAATATCTGCGCCAGCGTCGCGGTGGCGGCGACGGTGCCGGCGGCGAGCCGCGGATCGTAGCCGAAGCGCAGCATGCTCGGCAGCACGATCAGACCCATGGTCACCGTGGTGGCGCCGACCACGCCTTTCGCCGCCGCCAGCAGCGTACCGACGATGACGACCGAGATGCCGAGCCCGCCGCGCAGCGTGCCGAACAGCCGGCCCATGGTCTCCAGCAATTCCTCGGCGACGCGCGAGCGCTCCAGCATCACGCCCATGAAGATGAACATCGGGATCGCCAGCAGAACTTCGTTCGTCATGACGCCGAAGATGCGTTGCGGCAGCGCGCCGAGGATGGCGAAGTTCATGGCGCCGAGCGCGTGACCGAGCACGGCGAAGATCAACGACGTACCGGCCAGCGTCAGTGCCACCGGATAGCCGGCCATCAGCGCGGCGATCACCGCGACGACCATGAGGATGGCGAGGGTTTCCGCGAGCGGCATCAGCGCGGCCTCGCCAAGGCCTGAATAGCCCTTATCGCCTGCGCTATGCCCTGCAGCGCCATCAGCAATGCGAATGCTGGGATGAGCGTCTTGAGTGCGAACACCAGCGGCAGGCCGCTGCTCTCCTGTGAACGCTCGAGGATTACCCAGGAGCGCGTGGCATAGGGCACCGATAGCCAGACCAACACGAGCGCGAAAGGCAGCAGCAGCAGCGCCGCGCCGATGAGATCGATGATCGTCTTCGTGCGCGCCGAAGCTTCGGCATAGAAAATATCGACCCGCACATGGCCGCCGGCGCGCAAGGTCCAGGCCGCCGCTAGCAGGAACAGTGTGGCGTGGGCATAGATCACCGTTTCGGTGAGCCAGATCGAGCCCAGCCCGAACAGATAACGCGCGACCACGAGGGCGAATTGCAGCAGCACGATCGCCAGCGCCAGCCACGCCACCGCCCGCCCCACCGCCGTGGTCAGGCGGTCGATGCGGTCGGCCTGGGCGGTCATGAGCGCAAAACGCATGACGCGGATGATGGCACAACAGCCGGTCTTTTGCTTATAGTGCGGCCATGTCCGGGCACGATCACGACCACGACCATTCCGAGCTCACGGAAACCCAGCTGCGCGTGCGCGCGCTGGAAACCGTGCTCACCGAAAAGGGCTATGTCGATCCGGCCGCGCTCGACCTGCTGATCGAGACCTACGAGAAGAAGGTCGGGCCGCGCAACGGGGCCCGCGTGGTGGCCAAGGCCTGGGCCGACGCCGCGTTCCGCGCGCGACTGTTCAAGGATGCCACGCTCGCGATCGCCGAGCTCGGCTATGCCGGCCGCCAGGGCGAGCACATCGTCGCACTGGAGAACACCCCGATGCGGCACAACATGGTCGTGTGCACGCTGTGCTCCTGCTATCCGTGGCCGGTGCTGGGCCTGCCGCCGGTCTGGTACAAGTCGGCGCCCTACCGTTCGCGCGCGGTGGCCGATCCGCGCGGCGTGCTCAAGGATTTCGGCGTCCGGCTTCCGAAGGATACCGAAATCCGCGTGTGGGATTCCACCGCCGAGATTCGCTATCTCGTCATCCCGATGCGGCCCGCCGGCACCGAGGGCTGGAGCGAGGACAAGCTCGCCGAACTGGTCACGCGCGACTCGATGATCGGGACTGGATTGCCGAAGGAGCCCGCAAAATGAACGGTGCGCAGGACATGGGCGGCGTGCACGGCTTCGGGCTGGTCGAGCCGGAACCGAACGAGCCGGTGTTCCACGCCGACTGGGAGAAGCGCGCCTTCGCGTTAACGCTGGCAATGGGCACGCCGGGCGGCTGGAACATCGACATGTCGCGCTTTGCGCGCGAGAACAGGCAGCCGACCGAATATCTGGCGATGAGCTACTACCAACTCTGGTTGGCAGGACTGGAGGCGCTGCTCAAGGAGCGCGACCTGGTCAGCGACGACGAGATCGTCGTCGGCCACTCGCTGCATCCGCCGAAGCCGGTCACGCGCATCCTGTCGCCAGGCGACGTCGCGCAGGTGCTCTATCGCGGCGGGCCGACCGAGCGCGAGACGAATACCAAGGCGCGTTTCAAGGCCGGCGACACGGTGCGCGCGAAGAACATCAACCCGCTCACCCACACGCGGCTGCCGCGTTATGTGCGCGGGCATTTGGGTCAAATCGAGCGCGTGATCGGCTGTCATGTTTTCCCGGACAGCAACGCGCAAGGGGCCGGCGAGAATCCGCAATGGCTCTACACCGTACGCTTTGACGGACGCGAATTGTGGGGCGACGGCGCCGACCCGAGCGTGACGGTCTCGGTCGACGCCTGGGAGCCGTATTTGGAGCCTTTGTAGGCACCGCCGCTGCTTGCCGCGCCGGCAATCCTTCGCTCCGCATAAAGGTTTCGCCTTCTGTGGAACCGCGGCGGGCATTCGATCATTCATTGAGTGGGACAGGGCCGATCAGAGCCTGCCAAATCCCGAGGGGTGAGGAAACGACCTGAAGGGATATCCAATGGCTATCGCCGTCACCTACGACATGCTGTCGCCGTCAGATCACAGCCAGCAACTGCGCAAGGCTGTCATCGCCTCGACCATCGGCACCACCATCGAATGGTATGACTTCTTCATTTACGGCACCGCCGCCGGCCTGATTTTCGGCAAGCTTTACTTCCCTAACGAGGATGCGCTTACCGCAACGTTGGCGGCGTTCGGAACCTATTTCATCGGCTTCATCGGCCGTCCGATCGGCGCTGCGATCTTCGGCCATTACGGCGATCGGATCGGCCGCAAGGCGACGCTGATCGCCACCTTGCTGTGCATGGGCATTGCGACCTTTCTGATCGCCTTCGTACCCACCTACGAGTCGATCGGGATCTGGGGCGCCGTCATCCTGACGGTGCTGCGGATTATTCAAGGCATCGGCGTCGGCGGCGAATGGGGCGGATCAGTGCTGCTGGCGATGGAATGGTCGCGTCACCATGGCCAGCGCGGTCTGGTGGCGTCATGGCCGCAATTCGGCGTGCCGTGTGGCCTGTTCCTGGCAAACCTCGCGATCCTGGGGTTCAGCACCTGGTCGGGCGATCAGTTCGCCACCTGGGGCTGGCGCGTGCCCTTCGCGCTGTCGATCGTTCTTGTCGGCATCGGCTTGTGGATTCGCCTCGGCATCCTGGAGACACCGGTGTTCCAGCAACTGCTCGACAACGACAAGATCGAGCGCACGCCGATCTTAGAGGTGATCAAGAAGCAGCCGAAGGAAATCATCCTTTCGGCCTTGCTGCGGATGTCGGAGCAGGCGCCGTTCTATATCTTCACCGCGTTCATTTTCGCCTATGCGACCGGCACGCTGCATATGTCGCGCGACCTGATCCTGGTGGCGGTGCTGATCGCGTCATGCGTCTCCTTCATCACCATTCCGTTGTCGGGGCACATCTCCGACCGCATCGGCCGCAAGAAGATGTACCTGATCGGCGTCGCGGCGACCGGCGTGTTCGGCTTCCTGTATTTCGGCATGGTGGACTCCGCCGCTCCGTGGGTCGTGTTTCTCGCGATCGTGTTGTCGCTCATCCCACATGATATGCAATACGGGCCGCAGGCCGCGCTCATCGCCGAGGCCTTTACGCCGCGATTGCGTTACAGCGGGGCGTCGCTCGGCTATCAGCTCGCATCGGTAATCGCGGGCGGACCGGCGCCCCTGATCGCGACCGCGCTGTTTGCCTACTACCATTCGGGATATGCCATCTCGATCTACATCGCCGCCTGCGCGGTGGTGAGCCTGGTGTCGGCGTCAATGATGCCGGACTATACCGGCAAGGATATCTCGAAGGAATATGACGACTGACGCTCCGCGGCGGTCTTAAAGGACGGGGCCTGGAGCGATCCGGGCCCCATTCTTTATGGTGTATTGTCGTGCGCAAATTCACCCGGACAAGGCCGGCCATCACAAGATAGAGTTTGCCGCATGGCCCAAATAACCACGACCCTCGACCCCGCAGCCGCGCACCGCGCCACGCAGGAAGTGCCGAGCATCCCGCGCGACGCCGATGGGCCGGTGTTCCGCGAGCCTTGGGAGGCGCAGGCCTTCGCCATGACGCTGGCGCTGCATGAGCGCGACGTATTCACGTGGCCGGAATGGGCGGCGGCGCTTGCCGCCGAGATCAAGCACGCGCAAGGCGCCGGCGATCCCGACACCGGCGAGACCTATTATTCGCACTGGCTGGCGGCGCTGGAAAAATTGGTGGCGGAAAAGGGCGTGACGACCCAGGCCACGTTGCAGCGCTATCGCGATGCCTGGGACCACGCCTGCGACCGCACCCCACACGGCAAGCCGATCGAGTTGCGCGCAGACGACTTCACATAATTTTGCGCATGATCTTTTCCGAAAACCGATTTCCACTTTTCGGGATCATGCGCTAGATCCCCACCAGCCGCTCGCTCACCATGTAGCCGGTGAGCAGCAGCGCGCCGAAAGCGACGATCAGCAAAGCGGCCGCGGTCTCGAAGCCGCGCAGCAGCAGCATGCCGGCGCCCGGCTTGGCCTGCGCCAACTTTCCGGCTAGCCCGCGCGCCCCGACTGCGATGGTGGCGATGGTGGCGACCGTGATCGCGGTGCCAAGCCCCATCACGAAGGTCGAGGCGGCGCCGATCCAGAACAGGCCCTGCGCCAGCGCGAACACCAGCACGATGATGGCGCCCGAACAGGGCCGCAAACCCACCGCGACGATGGCCGTCAGCCCGCGCCGCAGCCAGTGCGGGCCTTTCAGTTCCGCCGGCTCCGGCGCATGGGCATGGCCCCAGGCGGAGGCCTCCTCCTCGTCGTCATGATGATGGTCGTGGCCATGATCATGCGCGTGACCATGGCCATGATGATGATCGTGCGCATGGCCGTGATGATCATGGGCGCCAGGACGCAGCAGATGCCAAAGCGCGCGGCCCTTCACCCACAACAGCCGCAGGCCGATCAGCACGATCAGCGCATAGCTGACGATCTCGATGACGCGCACGGCGTTGCCCATCGTCTTGGCGGTGGCGTTGAGCAGTACCGCCGCGATGCCGACGATGGCGATCGCGACCACTGCCTGCAGCAGCGCGGACGCAAACGACAGCACGACGCCGCGCCGCCAGGTCTCGTTATTGGCGACCAGATAGGACGAGATCACCGCCTTGCCGTGGCCGGGGCCGGCGGCGTGGAAGATGCCGTACAGGAACGAGATGCCCATCAGCGTATAGGCGGCGCTGCCGTCGGCCTTGGCGGCGCGGATGGTGCCCGACATCATGCGGTAGAACTCGGCCTGCTTGGCGAAGATCCAGCCGGCGAAGCCGCCGATCTCGGGCGGCGGCGCACTGCGCGTCATGCCGAACGGCTGTGCCAGCGCGACGTCGAGCGCGCCAAACACGAGCAGTATGCAAAGGATGAACAGCGCGCACTGCGCCAAGCTCGAGCGCCGGCCGGACGTCATGTCACCAAATTTCCCGTGCACGCACGCCGCCCCGCGAACGAGTTATGGACAATGAACCAAAATCTTGTTGGCGAACTGCGCGCCCCAGGCCATGGTCGTGTTCTGCTGGTCGGCGGGAATATTGCTGAGCGCCTTGCCTTCCGCAAAGGTCATTTCGCGCGGCAGCGCCACGTCGAGCTTGCATGCCGGCGCGCCGACGAGTTGCACCGGCTTGTCCTTGGCGAAAGCGAAGTCGACGAAAATGGTCGCGTCGTAGATATCGATCTTGAGCTCCTTCGCCTTCACCGGGGTCTTGAACGGCAAGGTGAAATTCAGCGTGAGGATGGAATCTTTATAATCGAGCCAATAGTCCGGTAACGGATCCGTCAGCGGCACTTTCACGCCGTCGGCGGTGGCGTAGGTGAAATAGTCATATTCCTTCAGCGACTCGACATTGACCTTGGCCAGCGGCGCCAGTTCCTCGCGCGTGAACTTGTCCTTCTCCTTGCTCTCCAGCCCTTGCGTGGCGAAGGTGGAGAACATGTCGTCGAACGCCCAATGGTGGCGCACGCCGGTGATGCTGCCATCCGGCGCATAGATCAGCTCGGAATGCATGGTCACCCAGACATGCGGATGTGCGCGCGCGGG
>Ga0265337_1001060_pt1 | contig 14179 bp, 17 predicted proteins | sample 42122metaG_FD_192441 | JGI IMG/M metagenome (GOLD analysis project Ga0265337, IMG submission 192441) | Rhizosphere microbial communities from Carex aquatilis grown in University of Washington, Seatle, WA, United States - 4-21-22 metaG | ecosystem: Host-associated > Plants > Roots > Rhizosphere >... | reverse complement strand
GCGATATTCATGCTCTGTCCGGGCGCCACCACTTGTGTGGCTTCGCTCTTCCACATGGTTGCGCCCGCCACGCCCATCGCGACGACGCCGAGCCCCGCATGGGCAAGCGCCACGCTGAAGGCCGAAGCCGGCAGCAGACCGAGTTTCCGAAAGCTGCCTGCGCGCCGCGCGACATCGGTGACGGAACCGCCGATCAGCCACGCGCCCATGCCGATTGCGATTGCGCCGAACGCCGAGATGGGCCGCGCTATGGCCAACACCGCGAGAAGCGCAACCACGCCCGCCGCGGCCGCATAACGCAGCGCATACACGCTGCTCCGCCAATCGGCGCGCCGCCACAGCATGATCGGGCCGAACGGCATCACGATCGCAAGGAGCGTCATCATCGGGATGACGGTCGCGGAATAATAAGGAGGCCCGACGGAGATCTTGATCCCCTCCGCGGCATCGAGCACCAGCGGATAGAGCGTGCCGGTAAGAATCGTCGCGGCCGAAGCGGTCAGCAGCAGATTGTTGGTCAGGATGCCGGTCTCGCGGCTGACCGCATCGAAGGGCGCGCCGGGAGTGAGCTTGGGCGCCCGCCAGGAAAAGAGCACCAGCGGCGAGGCGATCGCCACGAACAGGATCATCAGGATGAAGAGCCCGCGCTTGGGATCGTTGGCGAAGCTGTGCACCGAATTGAGCACGCCCGAACGCACCAGGAATGTGCCGATCAGACTGAACGAAAACGCGGCAATCGCGAGCAGCAATGTCCAGCTCTTGAACGCGCCGGTGCGCTCGGTCGCCATCATGGAATGAATGAGCGCCGTCGCGATCAGCCAGGGCATGAGGGAAGCGTTCTCGACCGGATCCCAGAACCAGAACCCGCCCCAGCCGAGGGTGTAATAGGCCCACCACGAGCCCGCCGCGATGCCGAGCGTCAGCGCCGTCCAGGCTGCAGTCACGAAGGGCCGCGCCCGCCGCACCCACGCGGCATCGTTGCGCTTGTCGAGGAGGGCGGCGGCTGCAAACGAAAAGCCCGCCGACAACCCGACATAGCCGAGATAGAGCAGCGGCGGATGGAAGGCGAGGCCGGGGTCCTGCAGCAACGGGTTCAGGCCGTTGCCTTCGAACGGCGGCGGATAAAGCCGCATGAACGGATCGGAGGTCAGGAGCACGAACACCAGGAACGCAATCGCGATCAAGGCCTGCACGCCGAGCGCGCGCGAGCCGAGCTCCTGGTCAGCCGCATTCGACCCGGCCGGCTGCGTCATGGCGATGGCGGCGGAATAAATGCCCAGGATCAGGAGCCACAGGACCATCGATCCTTCATGGTTTCCCCAGACGCCGGAGATTTTGTAGATCAGCGGCTTTGCCGTATGCGAATTCTCCGCAACCACGCTGACGGAGAAATCCGACGTCACATAGGCGAACATCAGCGTGAAGAAGGCGAGCGCGATGAAGACGAAGCTGCCGAGTGCCGCGCCGCGGCCCATCGCCATGACCCGTGCATTGCCGCGCGAGGCGCCGGTAAAGCCGGACCACGCCTGCACCAGCGACAGTGCGAGCGCGAGACAAAGCGCAAGCTGGCCGAGTTCACCCGTCATGAGGAGCCCGGCCCACCCTGGCCTTCTTGCCAGTGACCGGAACGTTTCAGGGCATCCACCACTTCGGGCGGCATGTATTTCTCATCGTGCTTGGCGAGGACTTCCTGAGCCACGAAGGTGCCTTTGCTGCTGCGCGTTCCCATGGCGACCACGCCCTGGCCTTCGCGGAAAAGATCGGGGAGCACGCCGGAGAATTCCACCGGCACCGCGTTCTTGCCGTCGGTCACAACAAAATGCACCTCAAGGCCTTTCTCGCGTTTGAAGCTGCCCTTCTCGACCAGCCCGCCGACGCGGAAGACACGCCCCTCCGGCACTTTCTCCGGGTGGTCGGCAATGTCGCTCGGACTGTAGAAGAACAGCACATTGTCCTGCAGCGCATAGACGGCAAGCGCAGCCGCGCCGCCTCCCGCAAGCAGGAGCGTGATCGCAAAGGCAAGGCGTCTCTGTTTCTTGGGGGTCATGGGCATCCGGCACCAAACGGCACAGGGTACATTGTATCGCTAGAACGGGTCCAGCGGCGAGCCCTCATCACATTTACGTTCCCGGTTAACCTTCCCCCGGGCGGAAGGGTGCCTTGCCGGAACCCTCCGCCGGTCCTATCAGTGGGCCGGTAGTCGCGGACACCTTACGGATGATTCTGCGCGGCCTTGCCGTTTTCGCCCTCCTCGTGCTTTTCGCGTTCTTCGGTTTCTTCTGGGCGCATGAGGAGCGGCTGACCTGGTTCGACGCACGGCCGGTGCTGGCCGCTGCGGCCAAATATGACGCCACCATCCATCGCGACCGCTTTGGCGTGCCCCATATCGAGGGACCGCGCGATGCCGATGCCGCTTTCGGGCTTGGCTTTGCCCACGCGGAAGACGATTTCGCCACCATCCAGCGGGCGTTCCTGGAGGCACGCGGGCGGTTGGCCACGCTTGACGGCCTGAGAGCAGCCCAAAGCGACTATTTGGTGCAGCTCCTCGGCATCTGGGACGTGATCGCCGCGAAGTACCGGACCGATCTTTCGGACGAAACGCGCGCACTCCTCGACGGCTACGCGGCAGGCGTCAATCTCTACGCGGCGCAGCACCGCGGGCAGGTGCTCCCCGGCTTCGAGCCGGTGCGCGGCGAGGACGTGGTGGCGCTGTTCATGCTGCGCCTGCCGTTCTTCTACGGGCTCGACGACCAGCTCCGCGCCCTGCTGGCCGGAGGGGTGGACAAGATCGCGCCCGATCTGTCCCGGAATCGCTCGCTTGCCGTGGCCGTGGCGCCGTCCAGATCGGCCGACGGCGCGACCCGGCTGCTGGTGAGCCCGCAAGGCCCCTTCGGCGGACAATTGTCCTGGTACGAAGCGCAGGTCACATCCGGTGAGGGCTGGAATATTGCCGGGGGCACCATCCCGGGAAGCCCTGTGATGCTCGCGGGCGCGGGCCCCAATTTCGGCTGGGGCATTTCGCCGAATCATCCCGATCTCGCCGACGTCTATGCGCTCGAGCCCAATCCGAACGACCGCTATTTCTACCGCTACAACGACGATTGGCAGCGCCTGCAGGCGCGCGAGGCCCGCCTCGTGGTGCGCGTCTGGGGGCCGATCCGCATCACCTACCGCCGCGAGATCTTGAAATCCCTGCACGGGCCGGTGATTCGCAACGCGCACGGGCTGTTCGCGGTCCATTATGCGGGCCAGGACGACCTTAAAGGCGTGGAAGCCTTCTTCCGCCTCAACAAGGCCAAGGATTTGGATGGCTTCACGGCCGCCGTCTCGGGGGGAGGGATTCCGAGCCTCTCCTTCGTCTATGCGGACAGGACCGGCCGTATCGCGTCCTTATATAATGGGGAGTTTCCGGGACGCCCCGGCGGCTTCGATTGGACGCGCGCGGTGCCGGGCAACACGGAAGACGATCTCTGGGACAGTTATCTGCCCGCCGCAAACATGCCCAAGACCGTCGCGCCGGGAAGCGGCTTTGTGATTGCGACCGGTGCGACGCCCTTCAGAACGACCGCCGATCCGTTCAACCCGAAGCCCGACGATTTCGCGCCGACTCAGGGCATTGAGACGGGGCTGAACAATCGCGCCCGCAGAGCGCTTGTGCTGCTGTCGGCCGGCCGCACGCTCACGGCCGAACAATTCCGCGCCGTCAAATTCGATGTCTGCTACACGGCCGATTCCGATTTCGCACTGCTGGTGAAGGGACTGAGCCAGCGCAATTTTTCCGGCGATCCGCTGCTCGAGGAAGCGGGCGAGGATTTGCGCCGCTACGATCTGTGTACGAACCAATCGAGCCGGGGCGCGGCTCTGGCCGTCCTGACCGCGGTGCCGCTCCTCGACGCGGCTGCCCGCCGCCAGCCGCAGCCCGATCCGGTGGCGACATTGCGGACGACCGCAAACCGGTTGTTGAGATTGTACGGCCGCCTCGATCCGGCATGGGGCCAGATCGTCAGGCTAAGGCGCGGGACACAGGACCTGCCGCTCTCCGGCGGCCCCGACACGATGCGGAGCATCGATGTGCAGCCGTCACTGGACCGCAATGGCACGCAAGCCGCTCGGGGCGGCGACGCGTTGACCCTGATCTCCACCTGGACGCGGGATGGTCGCTGGCAGGTCGAAAGCGTTGTGCCGTTCGGCAGTTCGAACGTGGCAGGCGCGCCGCATTATGCCGACCAGGCGCCGCTGTTCGCGACCGGTAAGCTGAAGCCCGTGCCGTTGACGCCCGCGGCGGTCGCGGCCGAAACGACGCAAATCGAGCGGCCGGGCAAACCGCCGCAGAAACCCGGCACGGTGCCGCCGGCGCAGCCGCAACCGCCGAGCATCAGCGCACCGGCAAGTGCTGCGGAGCGAACGCTGCCGCCATCGACCGTGACGCGTTAGAGGCTCACCCTTCGACAAGCTCAGGGTGAGGACGTTTATGGATTGCTAGTGACCGGAGCGGTGGAGAATTTCGTCCCTCAGTCCCGTGTCGTAGGCGAGCCCGTCGGACGTCAGGGTGATGGCATCGGGCCAGGCGCTGCGCGCAAGACCTTTCCGGGTCAGCGCGTTCCAGACCGGCTCATTGAGAAGACCGGTCGCGTCATGCCCGCTGACCACCGCTTCGCCAAGATGGAAATGATCGGCGTGCGCGTGCGGGAAACTTGTGATGGTCACCTCGCCCGCGGCCGGCCCTGCTTCGGCCGCCTCCGGCAGCCCGGCAAGGGCCTGCAGCAGAGTGAGGGTGCGCAGTTGCAGCGGATTGAGCTTCAGCGGATTTTTCTTCGGCGCCATGAAGGGCCTTCTGGCACGAAGCCGGAGCGCCGTCGAGAGCGGTTTATGCCCCGGCCGGAACGCGGGCGCGGCGGCGCAGAAGATCGGTCTCCTCTTCCCCCAGCACCAGTGTGCAGAGGTCGAGCGCGACCGCCCAATGCGCCTCGGCACAGGCGCGCGTCTCCGGCAGGTTCGCACGCATCTCGCGCAGCATGTCCTCGGCGTGGCTGCGCAACGTATCGGCGGCCTCGGCGGTGATCTCGTTGAGTTTCGCACTGAAGGCGGCTGCCACTGCAAAGGGCTTGCTGTGCACCATCAGATGCGCGTAGCGCATGGCCTTGGCCACATGATCGGCATTCGGTGGGCGCGACAGATCGAGCGGCCTTTGACTTCTCGCGAAGCCCCCGAGCTTCGCCGGCGGAAGGGCCGCAAGTATCTCCTTGGGCCCGCGCTCGAGCAGGCCTTCCACGACCTGCGCCAAAGCACTTCTGTCCTTCGCCAGGCGCTGGCCCCATTTGCCGTCACGCCTGATGCCGAGTTCCTTCACCATGCCGGTCGACAGTTCGGTGAAGCCCGCGAGGCTCGCAAGCAGCGCGACTTCGTCGAAAACCGTCGGCCGCACCGACTGCACCTTCTTCACGTATTCGTCGAGATCGCTGAACAGAAGTTCGCCTGCGAGCCCGAGATCGGTGCTGCTGATGAGGGTGTCGGTGGTCTTGCGCGAAATGGCGGCAGCGAGGCGTAAGACTTCCCAGCGCCGCTCCAGCCGCCCCATCACGATCAAGGGAATATAGAGCGCAAGATCGGCGTCGCTTTCGCTCAAGCGGTCGAAGGTGTCGCGTAAGAAGACGATCTCGTCTTCCGTCAGATTGGGAATGGGCTTGGGCAACCGCTTCTGCAGCGCAGAGACTTCCTTGGCGCCACTGAGCAGGAGCGCCATTTCGGCCGCGTCTTCTGCGGCCGCGACGCCGCCGAGCTTCTTGGCAGCGAAGGCCTTCTTCTTCTCGCCCACGAGTGCGGCCTTCAGCGCCGCGGCGCTTTCGCTCCACAGCTCCTGTGTCCTTTCCTCCATCTCGTTTTCGCGGTCATAGAGGATGGATTCGCGCAAGGCCTCGGTGATTTCGCGATAGCGATCTGGCATCAGATCGTTGGCGAGCCAGCCCCACACCGGCTCGATCGAACTGCGCGCGATGCGGCCCTTTTGTTTCATGGTGCGCTGCGGGCCGACCAGGATGTCTTCGAAGGGCCGGCAGAAGAATCGCTGCGGCGTGGGCATGCGCACGCGCGCGGGCAACTGGCGCAATTGCGGCCTGAGCGCGCGGAGGATCTCTTCGTGCGGAAGATTGGTGCCGCCGATCAGCCGGTCGACCTCGACGGCCTTGGCGAGACGCGCGGCAACATGCTCCGGCAGCCGGCCGAGAAAGCCGCTGAGCAAGAGCTGTTTGTCCGCACTGAGCATGCGTGAAATCGCTGTCAGACCCGCAACGGGCGGGTCCACCCCTTTTGTGTCGCCTGCAAGATTAGCGGAGCAAAGTTAATGGCTTATTGTCCAGTCGGGGCGAAGGGCCCGAATCAAAAAGGTTTTCCGCGATTGGGCGTTCATCCCTTAACGGCTTGTGAATCGCGCTTAGGCCGCGCGGGGGAGAATGAGCTTCGCCTCAAGCCCGCCCAGCTTGGATTCGCCCAAGGCAAAATCGCCGCCGTAAAGCTTGGCAATGTCACGCACGATGGCCAGGCCGAGCCCCGTTCCCGGCACGGATTCGTCCAGCCGCTCGCCCCGCTCCATGGCGCGAGCGCGCTCGCCGGGGGCAAGGCCGTGCCCGTCGTCCTCGACCCGCAGATAAAACCGCCCGCGGTCAAGCGGTCCGGCTTTGACCGTGATCCGCTCGCGCGCCCATTTGCAGGCATTGTCGACGAGATTGCCGCTCATTTCTTCCAGATCCTCGCGCTCGCCGCGAAAGGCGAGACCCGGCGTCACCTCGATGTCGATCAGAAGCTCCTTGTCGGGATGCATGCGCTTCAGAACGCGCGCGAGATCGTTCAGCACGGGCTCCACTTCGGTACGGCTCCCCAGCACATCGAGGGCACCCGCCGCGCGCGCGCGCGCAAGATAATGGTCGACCTGCCGCCGCATGGAGGTGACTTGGCGCGATACCGATTCCGCCAGCGGCCCGGACGAACCGGCCGCCTCATTCGCGAGCACGGTCAACGGCGTCTTGAGAAAATGGGCAAGATTGGCGACATGGGCGCGCGCGCGGCCGACCACTTCGGCGCTATGGGCGATGAGGCTGTTGAGCTCGCCGGCCAGCGGGGCGATTTCGGCGGGGAATTGACCCTCGAGGCGCCGGGCGCGGCCCTCGCGGATCCGGACGAGCGCCTCGCTGACGCGCCGGAGCGGCATCAGGCCGACGCGCACCTGAATCGCGATGGCCGCGATCAGCCCGAGGCTGAACGCGGCGAAAGACCAGAACAGCGTACGGTTGAAGCGTGCGACGTCGGCTTCGGTCTCGGTCACGTCGCCCGCGACCGTGAAGCGGTAGGTTTCCGTGTCTTCGCGGCCCTCTGCGGTCCGCGGCAGCGCGATGCGCCGCACGAGCACGCGCAGGCGCTGATTGTCCGGGCCGTTGGCGTAGCCCCAGAGCGAATTGTTGGCGCCGGGCGTCAGCTCCGTGGGCGCGAGAACCTGGTCCCAGAGCGAACGCGAAGTCTCGGGCTGAATATCGCGCGTCTGCGGTCTATCGGGCTCGATTTGCCAATACCAGCCGGAGAACACCCGCTCGAAGCGCGGGTCGGCGAAGCGCCCTTCGTTCAAGGTCACATGTTCAGGCGCGTCCTCCTCGGCTGCCGCCACCAGGCCATCGAGATCGAAGCTCAGGCGGTCGTCCATGCTCTCCTGCACGGCGCCGCGGAAAATACCCGACAGCACGAAGCCCCCGGCAACGAGGCAAAGAACGCTCCATATGGCCGCGCCCACGATCAGCCGGAACGTCAGCGAATTCGTCCGCGGAATGGCGCTCGTCAGCTTGTTTCCCCGACCGCGCTCGGCTCGTCCAGACGATAGCCCAGCCCCCGGACGGTGTGGATCACGTCGATGCCGAGCTTCTTGCGCAAGCGGCCGATGAAGACCTCGATGGTGTTGGAATCACGGTCGAAATCCTGGTCATAGAGATGCTCGACCAGGTCGGTGCGGGAGAGGACCTGACCCTTGTGATGGGCGAGATAGGAGAGGAGGCGATATTCCAGCGAGGTCAGTTTCACCGGATTGCCGTCCACCGTCACACGCGAACTGCGCGTATCGATGCGAAGCGCGCCAACCTCGATATCCGGCGATGCGATACCGGCCGCCCGCCGCATCAGCGCCCGCAGCCGCGCCAGCAATTCCTCGGTGTAGAAGGGCTTGGCGACGTAATCATCGGCGCCGGCATCGAAACCGGCCACCTTGTCGCTCCAGCGGTCCCGCGCGGTCAGTATCAGCACGGGCATCTTGCGTCCGGCTTTGCGCCAGCGTTCGAGCACAGTCACGCCATCCATCTTGGGCAGACCGAGATCGAGAATGACAGCGTCGTAGGGTTCCGTGTCGCCGAGGAAATGGCCTTCCTCGCCGTCGGAGGCGACGTCGACGACATAACCTGCGTCGGCGAGCGCCTTTTTCAAAAGCCGCTGAAGGTCCTGATCGTCTTCAACTACGAGGATTCGCATGATGGTTCAGCGTCCATTGCGATAACGGCCGAACCGGCCGCGGGGTCCGGGCTCTGGCGGACCGGCTCCGGGGCCGGGAAACCCGCGTTGATAGCCGGGCGGAGGCCCACGATCATAACCGGGAGGCGGGCCGGGACCATAGCCTGGCGGCGGTCCGGAAGACTCGTCTGGAGGAAAATTGCCGCGCCGCTGGGTGAAGAAGCCCCCGCGCGAGGGACCTGGAGGGCCCCGGTCGTCACCCTCGACGCCGAGCACGCGTCCGGTTCGCGCATCGGTATCGAGCCAAAGCACGCGCCCGTCCGGCGTCAGCCATTTGAGGCGATAATGGGGTTCGCCCTGCGGACCCGCCACGGGGCCCTGAACGTCGGACAGGCTGCCGGGGCGTTCGCGTCTGATTCCATTGAGAATTTCGCCAAGGGACCGGACGGTTCCGGACTGTACGCCCTGACGCGCGCGAAACGGTTGTGCCTCCAAGGGCGATGACAGAAACGCGCCCAGCAGAAGGCTCACAATCAGGGGCGCAAAATACCGCATGGGTGCGATTTCTACGTTGCGGCGCCTGAACTCAGAATGAACGCGCCAGCCAGCCTGCATTCAGACAGCCCGAGAGATTATACGCGCAGACATAAGGGCAGCCCATGAGGATTAAGCCCAACAAGAGCTTAAGACCGTCTCTCGTGTAACGCCCCTCCTCGCGGGACCGGTCTTAGGGTAGAGAGCCCGCGGGTTCGAACACGATCCCGCGGGTTTCTTTTCCGTAAATATTGGAACCAACCTAGGTAGAACACCTAGCTGTCGGAACACGCCGCTTCACGGCATATCGCGCCGGCAAAATCAAGGTCAGGCCGATGCAGTTCTCGCGTTCAAGCAGTGAAGTTGCAGCCTATTACAGAGAACTCGCCGACAAACTCGACGAATTGTCGGATCATGCGCGGGCGAAGGGCACGGAGGGCGGCGACATCGGGGAGCGCTTGAAGACGTTTGCCGAACGCATCCGCGCCGATCTCGAATACCGGACACATTTGTAAGCTAGCGTGCTTTGGCGCGGCCCCAGCCGCAGAGCATGGCGCCCACCGCGTTGTGCTCCTTGGCTTGGCGGATGGTTTCATCGGTGTCGCGCGCCGACCATAGAAACGGCCTTGCAATGGCACAGAACGATGCCCGCCCTTCAATCGCGACGCCGGAAACCGTCATCGTCTCGCAACCCTGAAGGATCGCGCCCAAGCTCAACACGCAAGGTATCGCGCGCTTTATCGGCCAAGGCGATTTCATCGCGCGCGGCTTTCTGCTGCGTCTCTTCCGCCGCCCCGCCGGCGTCGAGCAGTTCGCGATTGCGCAGCCATCCCAGCAGCCATCCCATCAGATTGGCGATGGCGGCCGCGAACCACTCGAACAGCTTGAACCATGTCACGGTTCAACTCTTGCTGACGGCCACGCGCAGCGCGCCCAGGCCGAGCGCTCCTTCGATCGCGTAGACCCAATCGGGCACCGTATAGCCGAACGCCTGTGCGGCGGCGGTCGCCGCGGCGACGAACGCGATCAGGTAGGTCTTTTTGCCGTTCAGGAAATCCAAAACCGTTTGCATGACGAGTCTCCTTGGAAGGGCCCGCGGACGTCCGTGGGCTGATTGATACAAAGGGTGATTTCAGAGGTAGCGGCGCACCGGCATTTCGACCTCGACCGGTTCGATCTGGCCGTCGCTGAATGTCGCGATGAAGGTGAGGACGTAATCCACGTCCTCAATCCCGCCGCGAAACCATTGGGAGATGACGGTATGGTCGCTGCTCAGCATCGGCGCGCCGTCGAGCCGCCCGGACGGGTCGGAATCGGGTTGGGCAGACAACGCGTGCACCTGAATGGTCACGGCCGCGGACGCGACGGTCACGCTCGCCGGCAGAAGGCGCGAAAAATCCACAGACAGCAGCGGACGCCCGTCCGGCGTGGTGGGATCGAATTTCTGCATGTCAGACTCTCTTGGCTGGAATGAGGGCGCGGACACGCGGACGCACGCGGACGCCGCGCACTCGCGCATCGGGCGTGAACCGCCGCAGGCGCGGCCGGGCCGAAATCAGGAAATCCGGATCGACGACCGCGGGACCGGCGACATTCCCACCCGACGCACAATGATCCGCCAATTCCTGAAGCGTGGCGGATGCGGAAATCCCAACCCGCCCGGCGGCGGCCGCGTTGTCGTTCGCCTCATGGGGCCCCGCGGACACCGCAAGGGAAACATGCGCATCGGCGTGCCCGGCATCGCCCGCTTCGTAAAGTCCGGCCGAGACATGGGACGCCGCATGCCCCGTCGCGGCACATCCGTCTCCGGTCTCTCCGGCCGCACCCGAAAGGTGCAGCGCAACGGCGATGGCGCCCGATGCCGTATCGGGCGCTTCGGTGACGGCGATAGAACCGCTGCGGAGCGCCATACGCGGCGCGTAGAACGCGCCGTAACGAATCCAGCTCATGAGGATGTGCCCGTCGGGCGGCGTCCTCCGCCAAGGCCATGGAGCCTAATCATGCCGCCGCGCCCCATGCCGCCATGGACAGGCTGTCAGCGGCGCTACCGTTTCCGCAGGCAACTCTGAACGAAAGCCTGGTGCCCGACGGCAGATCGCAAGGAATGCGCGCGATCTGAGGCAGCACAAAGGTGGACGTCTGCCGGAAGAACCTGGTGGCAAGCACCTGTTCTGCACCAGCGCCGCCGATGCACACATCCACCGTCAGGTCGGAAGCCGTGCGAGACGAATCCCCGGCGCGGCAGGGCGTCACCCAGAGTCCCGCCATTCTCGCGGGAAGCGAGGAACGGATGACCGTGAGGCCGGTGACGGTATTGCCCGTTTCCGTGACGCTGTTCGCGGGAACGGTGTTGGTAAAATCGGTGCAGGAGAGAACCCGCGAAAATCCTGCTTCCGCCGGAAAGTCCTGCCGGTAGCCGGTGATGGAAAAATGCAGCGTGCTGCTCGCCGCGCTGCATTGGATTTTCGCGTAAAGCGCGGCACCCGAGGGCACATGCACCGGGCACCAGATCTCGGGAACACCGGCGCCGCTGTTGCCGGCGAAATCCAGAAACAAATCCTCGACCAAGGTGGGACCGCCACTTCCCAGCGTTATGGTAATTCGATAGGAGCCGTTGGCGGGCGCGGTGAGATCGAGGAAGAATCCCGACCAGGCGAAACTCGTGGTGCCGATCGAGACCGGCGTTCCGTAAGCGTTGGCGCCGCCCGAAGTGACGGTCGTACCTGCGCCGATGGTCTCGAAGCGAGACGCTGCTGCAAGCGGCCAGTTGCTCAAAGCTGCATCACCTTCCAGTAGTAATCGCGATTGGTGCCGGCGGTCTGCTTCAGGCTCGCCTTGTAGCGCCCGCCCGATTCCACCGCGCAAGGCAGGCTCACCTTTTCCGTGCTGCCTTGGCCGTGCGCGAAGCTCGCAAATTGATACAGCCGGTCCGAGGCGTTCACGCCGTCATTGGTGTAAACGCGGAGTTCCAGCACGTCGCCGTCCACCATGTTGCTGGTATCGACGTGGAGCACCAGAATGGCGCCGGTGGTGAGATTCGTGGTCGAGCCGAGCGTCTGCTCTGTGCCGTCCGCCGTCTTGGTGCCGGAATTGGTGCTGAGCTGGGTGGTGATCGCGGTCATGGCGCATCCCCGGCGAGTATGGCGTCCGATCTGCCGGCGCCGATGAGGCCGGCCGTAAAGAGATAGGCCACTCCGTCCTTCACGCGCTGGCTGTTGAGGTCGATTTCGGGCGCATGCTCCATGGCGTAGAGAAGCTGCTTTACGACGAGATCGGAGGACGCGCGGATGGCATCGGTTTCTTCCGGCGTGAACAGGAAGATGAATTGATCCGGCGTCACCGGCCGCGGCTCGGCCGCGATGGCAGCTAATTCGTCTTGGTTGAGCGCGCGTATCGTCCTGTTCGCCGCATCCCAGACATGAAGCCCGTCATTGGTCGCGGGCAGATCGCCCGTTTTTGCAAGGCCGCGTGCGGCCAGCACCTCGTCCGGTGCGACCTGGGATAGATCGCTCGCTTCCGACCATAGAGCGCCGTTGAAGACATCGTAGACGTAGATCATCTGAGCCTAATTCCCACTCGTCACGGTGAGCGATGTCACCGACACGTTCTGCCCGGAATTGATGGACGTGTTGTCGATGACGAGATCGGTCCCCGACGTGCCGACGGTGCCATCGACCACGGCGGTGCCGTCGCTCTTGCACAGGCGGAACCAGGAAGCGGTGCCCGAGGCCACGGCATTCGCGTTCGAAATCGCATTCGCCGTGAGCACGCCGCCGGACGCCGACGCCGCAAAGGCGCTCGCGCCGCAGGTTAGCTCGGCGAGCTTCACCTGCGAGGTGACGGCGGTATCCGGACTGGCCGGCTGCGTGCCGTCATAGATGCGCAAGAGGCCCGACGTGCCCACCTTGGACGTGATCTGATCGAGCCGCGCATTCTTCAGCACGGCGGAATATTTGAGATTGTTTGCCATTCGTTGGACTCCAGGAAAACGCGAACGGCGAGCAGCGAACCGCGAAGGGCCGCCGGCCCCCGCCTTTCCCTATTCGCCATTGGCTATTCGCGATTGTTCAGCTGACGACCGCGCGGTCGGTGACGCGGCGCCAATTGGTGCCGTCGGAAAAGGCGAGCACCGCACCGCCGCTTTCGTTGCTGACATAGAGAAGCCGCGCGGCCGGGCTTGCGCTCGGCAGCCCCGATACCGTCGAACTGCCGACGCCAACCGGCCCGCTCACGGCGAGCGCGGTGAAGGCCGAGGCGAGATCGGCCGCGAGCTGCGCCATGCTGCGGTTGGTCCAGCCGCCCGATTTCCGCTGCACCACATCGTCGTTGCTCGGCGCAAGCTCCGCGATTGTCTTCAGATCGGGATCGAGCGCGTTCTCGAGTGTCGCCCAGGCGCCGCCGTTGTAGACATAGAGCCGGTCCTCGTCGCGCATATACGCAACGAAGCCCTCGCGCGGGCTATAGAACTCCCAGGCACCGTCGACATAATGGGCGACATAGTTTTCCTTGCCGGACCACGCACCCGTCGCCGTCGCCTTCGGAATGTAGCGTGCGCCGTCCGCCGGCGAGCCAGGCGGCGCGGTCAAATCCTTGTCCTCGACGGCGAGCAGCACCAACGCATCGAGCCTGCGAAGGGCTTCATTGACGGTGACGTGCTTCTGGGCCTGCGCCCCGTCGAGATAGGGGAGCTGGAGATTGGTTGAATCGGACATGGATCGCTCTTCAGTAGAAGACGGTGGTTTTGCGGCCCTGCCCCCGGCCATACGCCGCGGACAGCTGATAGACCGCCACGGTCAGCGACCATTGCTGGCCGCCGAAATCGGCGGTCTGATCGGTGAGCGTGTAGGTCGCCTCGGGCGAAGTGGCCGCAAGCGTGCGCACGACGCTGGAGCCGTCATAGATGTCGATTTCGTAGCGTTCGGAATCTTCGGCCAAGGGCACATCAACCTGCTCCCAGGAATCGCCGCCGATGCGCGTGCGCCGCTTCCAGGACACGACAATGTCGCCGGCGACTGTCGGCCAATCACCGCGTATCTGCACCGGGCTGAGCGGACGCAAGCCGATCGCGGCGAACTGGCGCTGCGCCGTCTGGTACGCCGAATCGGAGATCGGCTTTCCGTTTGGCCCCCAACGGTAATAGAACGGAAGCGCCCGTTGATCGAAG
>Ga0265337_1001057_pt1 | contig 14208 bp, 26 predicted proteins | sample 42122metaG_FD_192441 | JGI IMG/M metagenome (GOLD analysis project Ga0265337, IMG submission 192441) | Rhizosphere microbial communities from Carex aquatilis grown in University of Washington, Seatle, WA, United States - 4-21-22 metaG | ecosystem: Host-associated > Plants > Roots > Rhizosphere >... | reverse complement strand
CCTAACACGCGATCTTCTGCGTATGCAAACCAGTCACCCATAATTTTTACGACCACGGAAAACCCTCCTGTTTCGGCAGCTCTATCGTGTAAGGTATCGTCAGTTCTTGCCGTACATTGCCGCCAGGCGCGAACACGGCGAAAAACGGCAGTGAGTGCATTGTACGGAAGTGTCCACTATTTAGCAAGGACTCCAACCCATCTTCAAACATTTTTTTAGCTGCGTCTTTGCTGATAACGTAGCCAGGAACTTCGCCTTTTACTGCGTGGCCCAACTCGACGGCAACGCTCTCAAACTTTACAACGGAGCCGGCGCGCAGCGCGTCCATGCCCCCTGCCGTCACGCCGGGCAGCATCGCGGCGAGACGCAGCACCGCAGATTGCTCTCTGTTCTCTTTCACGACTTCGGACATGCGTTTGAAAATGTTAACCGTGGTCGTGCGACCTTTTGCGTCTTTGCCGTAGTTCTCGGATACGATTTTACCGGTGTAGCTCTTAGCCTTTGGCGCTCCGCGCGCCTTGCCGCAGTCGATCGAGACTTGTTCACTTCGGCCGCCAGTCACGCGGTAGACAAAGCCGCTATTGCCGGATTTGGCGCCGTTACCTTTCTGCCACGCATCTTCATTGGTGAGCGGTAAGTGGTCGGTGACGATCGTTGCCGCGCCTGTGCGGCGCGCGACGCTTTTAAGGATGAACATTGCTTTTAGGACGGCCTCGGTATCGTTGTCTTTGAAGCACAGTCCGGACGCGCCCCAGGTATCCAGCACGATCATATCGACGCGCATGTTCATCGCAAGCATGGCCTGAGTTTGCGCCACGCACTGCTGTTCAAACGCCATCGGCTCACCAATGCCGCGTATCAGGTGAAACCGACTAGCCAGCTCTTGCGCGTTCGGTTCCTGCTTTAGAACATGCCTCACGCGTCGTTCTGTGCCGTAGTCGTCTTCAGCGGCAATCCATAGGACGTGCCCACCAGCTCGTTCAACGTCGGCGTCAAGCCATGCACGCCCCATAAGGAATTGGACGCACATATCCGTAACAATCGTTGACTTTCCTGCGCCACTGTGTCCGGTGAAAAAGTGGACTTCTCCGCAAAGTATGCGTTGGTACAAGAGCCACGGCAATTCATTGGTTTCATCCTCCAGCGATATTTCAAAGCCCGTACGTGCTACCAACGTCGGCTTTTGTTGTGCGTCTGCCAAACCCTGCAGCATTGTACGGCGTGACATGACCGCTTGCATAATCAGGTTGCCACGCAATACCGGCAATTGATCCTGTCGCGATATTTCCTCGCCCAACGTACGGCCGCCAATGCCGTCATCAAGTCCGTGGCCGGCTTCGATTATCGCGTCTTCGATCTCGGCACGCGTGCACATGCCGTGCTGTTCGGCAAACTTCAGCACGCCAACGATTGCAAAGATCGTAGATCCGCGCCCCTCCGTCTTACCCATTAAAGCGTGCTTTAGCATGCCCAGGTAACGCGTCGCGGCATCGCGGCCGGCCTGCCATTCGTCCTGCGTCTGCGGCGTGGCATACCGCAGTTCGTCGGCGCTGGCGGTCTCGTGTTCCGACGAAAAGCGGAGCGACGTGCCGGCGCGCAACGGAACATCGGAAAGGATCTGTTGTACTTGCGCCGTCGTCAGGCGCGGGAAGTCGTTTTGCCAGTTTTCCCAAACGTACGGCTTGCCGGTGTCTTTGTGCGGGCCGAAGGCGACGAACTGCCCGCCCATGATTTGCAAGTGATCGCCTTCAGGAAATGAAAACGTGCGGCCTTGTACGGGCGCATCGACTAGAAAATACGGGATTAGAAAGCGATTCGGACGGCCCCACCGTACGGGAATGTTTGGCCCCAGCACTTCACGGAACGCTTTCAGCAGCCTCTGCGAACGTTGCGGATCGTCAACGTCGCAATCGAACGCAGTCAGGCCGCCATCGCCACAGCGCAGTCCGACACTGCCGGCGCCGGGGTGTGGGATGGGGTACTGCCATACATCCCAGCCGGCACCAATCGGCGCTTTGCTATTTCGAGCTATGGCCAGCGGGAACAGGCCGCGCGATAGCGCAGCATTCCAAAAGGATTGTATGTCGGCCGGATACGTGCTAGGTGGGGCGAGCATTCGCAGGCCAAATTGCGGGTGCAACTCTAAGCCCCGGTGTAGTTCGTCGCTACGCCGGGGTTTTACGTTCTACACGCGGCTGGCAATTGCGTCAACCTTCCCGCGGCATCTTGTGGCGCTTCGCCTCGACTTCGCGATGTTTTGCTTCGGCCAGCTCTTTTTCCAACTCTGCGATTCGCGCTTCCAGGCTGGCTACTTCGTCCTCGCACTCATCGCGCGCCGCTTTTTCGGCAGTCTTTATCTTTTCTTCTGCCGTACCGTCCGTCGTAGTCCTCAATCAGCTCGTCAATCTTGTCGATAAATACGGTAGTGGCTTTTTGCTTGACTGCCCACGCTCGGAACTCTTCTAAAAACTCATTCAGAGGCTGCGTCGTGTACGTCATGTTGGAAACTCTACGTACTGGCGTTGTTTCTCGTCAATCACTGTGACGCCGACTTGTCTCAGCGCAAGCGGGCCGGACATCCCGACCGTGCGCTCTACGGCGTACTTACACCCGCGTTTGTGGCACTGCGCGCGGACTTGTATCTCGTAAGTGTTGCGCATTTACTTCCTGAACTCCCAGCCTGCGATTTTGCCCCCGGCGTTCCACTTTTTTACGACTTGCTCTAGCGCTTCCACCAGATCGTCATCTGCCGAGAAACTTTCGAACGGGCCAATAACACAAACCACCTGTCCGGGGTTGTCTCTTACAATGCCGCAGTTACTTGGGTGGCCAGTAAAGATCATGCGTTTCTTTTTCATACCGTCCCCATCATAACCCGAAACACGACGTACGCGAAGAACAAGCCGCAGACGATCAGCACACTACCGACGACGAAACGCGCAACCGGCGCACCGAATGCAAATGCGATTGCGGCGACGATTGCGAAGGCGCCGAGGGCGCCCCCGTGTCCGTGATGGTGGGTCATGTGATGCCTCTGTGTAGTTGGCAGTTAAAACTTATTACAGCGCCGCACGTACAGCGAACAGGCTCGATTATGTGGCCGTTCTCGTCAATTTCCACGCTTTCGACTATACCGTTGTGCAGACGCAACGCTGTATTTTGTTTCTGCACAAAGCCGCCGCAGACTAAAGTAAACTGCTCGCTTTCCATTTTGGCTATTGCTGCGCGCAACATTTTTTCACTATGACCGTGGTGGTGGGTCATGTTTCTTGTTCCGCGATTGTTGCGCGGCGGCGCAGTATTTGAAGTAGCGAAGCCGCAACGTACCAAATGACGCTTGCCGGCTGATTTTTCAGTTTGTCAGCCATTTGGTCCATTTCAAACTGAGTCATCGGTTTGTCGAGCTTCATCCGTGCCCCCTGACTTCCCACTGCTTGCGCAACAGTGCTTCAAAGTTCTCGGCGCTGCGCCATACCATGTCGTGAAGCACGCCGACAAGCTCAATCAACTCTTCGCGCGACAGCTCGGCAAGCGGTTTGTCGTTCCACTCCAGTTCGGAAACGTCTGTGCGTTGGGTCATGGCATCACCTTGGCGAGGCTGGTGGCAGCTTCCATAAACAAGCCGATTGCCAGTAATGCCATAACCACCGCGCCGCCAAGAATCGCGTTGCGTGTCGCAATTCCAATCCACACCCCAGACGCGCAGGACACGAGAACTGCTGCGATAAACAAAATGCCGAAATCGTTCATGGCGTGAGTTCCTTCAAGGATTCCAACTCTTCCGCAATGGCCAAGATCGCCTCGCGATTCGCACGCCGTCGTGGCGCCCCTAGCTCGCAATCGTTGTGGCACTCCCAGCAAGTGACGGCGCCTGCCAGCTTGGGGCCTGTGCACATCGGGCAGACGCGGGACGCACGTACACGTGGGAAGTCGGAAAGGTGGTGGGTCATGGCAGTACCTCGCGGTCACGGTAACATTTGCCAACCTCAATTGCGCGAACTTCCACATCAACTTTTAGATCGCGCACGTTGCTGGCAGTTACGCTGTACTGCGCTGCGTGCACATTGAGTCCACTGTACAGCGCAAGGCGGGCTTCCCCCTCTGTCGTGCCGTACGCTTCAAAGGAAAAATTACGCGTCTCTAGCGTGGCTTTGTACAACGTCATATTACCTACTCTCCAAGCTCGATTGTTTCGAACTCATTCGCAAGCGTCTCGTCGTGGCACACCGCGTACTCCGCAGCGGCGCCGAAGATTGACGCGCCCATGGCCGAAGGTACGTCAAGATCGTAATCGCCCTTGCAGGCGTGATAGCGGCTGTCGGCGGGGCCGAACAGCGATTGTGATATCTCGATGTTGAATTTGGCTTTGAGCCAGGGAATCAGGTGATGGTCGTTTTGCAGGGCCATGTTCGCTCTCCAGCGGTTTGAATGATTTGTGTGTACGCGGGTTTTTAGTTGGTGTCAAGCGCGTTTTGGGTTCAGCACGTAGGCTTGGGTACGCTCTACCGCTACGGTGTGCCCAGTCTTGAGTGCGTGGGCGCGCGCTGTTCTTTCCGCAGTTTTGTAGTTGTCGTCCATCCACTGGCAGTCCCGGCACTCAGCCAGTACGTGGGTTGTTCCTGTGGGAGTCTTAATCATGTTACCCGATCTTGCTGTAAAAGCAGTGCCGGGCAGCAATCTTGTCCACGCCGGAAATAACCGTACGCCACGTTTTAGCAATCCCGCCTCGGACGTGCCCGCTATAGTTTTCGCAAAGTTTCAAAACCGAGTACGTATCGTCGCCGTCGTTAACCAAAGCGAAAACCGTTTTGGTTTTCCGGTTCATCAACTTGGCTACGCACTTGCGGGTCATATTCGCTCTCCAGCGGTTCGTCGTTTCAACGGCGTCATCAACTTGTACGTACACTAATCGTTCTCAATTCCATTGTCAAGCGTCCCAAGGCATCCTGTGGATAACTTCGTTATGATCCGCCGCCCACTTGCGCCTTAGTTCTTCACCCACTGGGTCCGGCGCTTTCAGCGTACGATCGCCAAGCGGTTGCGGGGCCGCTTTTGCGACTTGCTCGATCGCCGGTTTCAGCTCGTACGTGCTCAGTCGCCCCCGCAGTTACTTTATCACGGCGTACAGCCCTTCGAGTTCTTCTTTCATGGTGGCGTTAGCCGTACGCAGCGCATCCAACTCGGCGCCATCCGCAACCGGCGCCGCAGCGGCCTCAGCCCCCGCGACGGCGACCGGCCTCGATTTGCCGCCGCGCGATCCTACGCCGCCGGCCTTGCGCGCCTTGCGGCACTCAGGGCAATTACGCAGCAGTAATCCGGTGTTCTTTGCTTTGCCCTCCAGCGCCTTTTTAGTCACGTCCAAGCTGATTTCCGCCTGGCATGACGCGCACGTGCGGCTAACGCGATACAGGTGGATGTAGTCGCCGTTCCAGTATTTTGTGACTGGGACGCCGCCCTGCCAACCTTCGGGAAGTTCACCGTCATACGCCGCGTGCATGGTCAAAACTCCTGTAAATTGCATTAATACACCTGTAAACTGCAATTCACCGCAGCGCAACCTGTAAATTCACTGTATCACAATGTTGTGAACTCACGGTGAAGAACTGTAAATTTACAGGGTACATATTCAATCACCCCCTCGAAGTGGGAGGGTGTGGTAGCGGGGCAGTACACACCCACTAGACGAGGGGAGCAAGGGAGTGCATAGTCCCGCCGTGAATTTACAAGTCGGAACCCATGAACGCGCTCACAACCACGAACCGGCTCCCACAGTACGCGGTGCACACGGTCGAGCGGCACGCGGACGGCATTCGCAAGTCTGTACGGGTGGAAAGTCCGACGTTGACTGCAGCTTGCGTAAGGGCTGGATTGCCGATCGAGCTTGCGCGGCTGTGCGGCGGATTGCTTGCGAGTGTGATCGAAGACCTGGTGCGGATTGGCAATCTGCGTCGATCGGACTTCGAACGTACGAAGCGTAAGCAGCGCGTTTTAGAGGCCACGGACGAGCCGGCAGCGTCGGCGCTGCGACTGGCTATTGTGGCGTCGCCAGTCAACGGGCGCGCGGCTGTGGCGCACTGGGACGTGATCTGCGAACAGTCCGAAGTCGGCAAGCTGGCCTGGTTGCTCGGCATGGACACGGAAACGAGTTATGGCTATGGTCGGCGGGCTCGAAAGCAGGAGCGGCAGTTATGATCGTAAAACACACGCAACAGCACCAAGACGCGATCGGCAACGTCAGCGCGCCAAGTTTGAAACGTAACGAGCTGACGCCGGCCGGTAAGCGCCGGCAACTTTGGGGTAAAGGCGTGCGGGGTGCGGATGCTGACAAGATCATTGAGGACTTGTATGGGCCGCAGAACCCATGAACGAGTACCCGACAATCGCGGCAGCCGAAAAAGCAATTACCGATGCCGGGTACATCCGCGACAGTCAGCGGCACATCTGGGTCAACGGCGCGAAGACGGCCAAAGTCGTACGTACGCCTAAAATGCCGTGGGAAAATAATTTACAATTTTCCGTACAATGGGGTTGACACGGTTTTAGGGGTTTGCTAGAACAGCATTGTTGAAACGCGAACCGCTGGAGAGCGAACATGACTAAATTCCAAGTTTTCTACTATGACGTTCCGATGGGCATAATTTACGCCGTCGACGCTAAGGCAGCCACCGTTGCGGTTGGCGTACGTTTCGGCGGTCAAGCCGGAATGTGGGTGCGGGTGGCGTCATGAACACCAACATCCCCGCCCTTGCTACCGTCTACGCTGATCTTGAATCCGTGCTGGCCAAACTGGCAGCCATCGACGCGGACAAGATCGAATCAGCCAATCTCGTCCCGATGGTCAAGATGGTCCAGGCGATCGGCGCCTATTCGGCTGCCATTGACGCGCAGATCCAGACCCGCGCAATAGGCAACAACGAATTGATCCCCGGCGTTGTGGTCAAAGATGCCGTCGTACATCGCCGCTGGTCCGACAAGGACGCGGCCGAACAGCTCGCACAGGAACAATTCGGCGATAAGGCGTTCACGCGCGAGCTGAAAAGCCCGGCGCAGATGGAAAAGCTTGGCGACGCTGGCAAGTCGTTCGTCGCGGTTGCGAGCTTCAAGCCGGAAGCCGGTAAGAAAGTGGTGTACTGACATGGCTTCTGTCACATGGGATAGCGCAGCCACCACAAACTGCAGCACCATGACTTGCACCATAACAACTCTGGAGCCAAAACACATGCGCGACGCGTCTATCATTGACTATGCTTTTGCGTCGATTCTGTTCGCCATAGCGCTCTGCATGGTCGTAGGCGTGCGCATCGTGTGGCTGCAGCAGATCGGACGGGCGACGTACACGAAGGTCAAGGGTAAATAACATGGCCACCGTCCTGCAGTTTGAAATCGATACTAAGCGATCGTCGGCATACGAAAAGATTGGGGGAGAAAACGCGTCTGAACGCATTTACTATCTTGCTCAATGCGCAGCGTGGGACACACTCAGGAGCGGCGGCACGTTCGTCTTAGTCGTAGCCGAGGGTAAAGTTACGATGGTGCAGCGTACTGACGCTGCCGATATCGAAAACGAGCAACAGGGAGAGCACTAAGGCCGGCGGCATCATTCAGGAGTTGTCGCCGGCCGCGCTCAACAGGAAAAGACGATATGACTATAAACCAGCAAAAAGACGATCGGCGCACGATCGACGCCAAGATTGAGCGGCTACGCCGCCGTTTGAAGGACGCGCCACTTGACGCGAACGTACGTGCGATCCTAGCCGGCGTGCTGGATTTGCTGGACGACGAGCTATGATTGAGCGCGTCAACAAACTGTACAAACCGGCAGAACTGGCGGCGGCGCAAAAGGCAATTGTGAGTGCTGTTGGCGCCACCCCTTGGGAAGCATCGCGGATCTTAATTCGACTTCATGAATCGGGTTTTCGCGTTGTGCATGTCGGAAAGATCGAATCACATGACCAGTGAAACACGAGACTTCTGGATCGTGGTCGCAATGATTGTGCTTTTCTCGGCCGTTGGCGTGATCGTTAGCGTCATTTAGTAGGGGCCACCCGATGAACCTCAAAGAGTTCGCCGCGCTCAAAGTTGGCGACATGATTGAAAATCCGTCAACCGGCAACCCCGGCGCGGGCGAGATTGTTGAGGCTGCTTCGAACGGCGTACGTGTCGTCTGGGGCGGCCGACACGACAAGGAAACGCGGTTTTTCTACAGCGTTGTCGGTACGTCGTGGATGAACTGGAACAAGCTGTGAACGGCGTTCGCCACATGCAGGAGGTAGTTGATGCCGTACGCCGTTGCGCGGAAACCGGCATGACAACAGCACAAGCAGGGGCGCAACTCGGCATGACGCGTAACGCGGTCATTGGCCTGGCGCACCGCAAAGGCATTAACTTTGAGCGCGGCAGATGGAACCACAGGCCCGCCAAACCAAAGCCACAGCGGACAGCCAGAACGCCGTTCCGCAAGTCTCATTTGAAGCTGCCGGAAGAGTCGCCAACTATCGAACCGGACGACAAAGTGATCGAGGCGAAGCCTAAACGCAGACCGTCGCCTCGGTGCGGGTGGAGCGGTTGCGCAGCCAGTATCGAGCCGGGTTTGATGTTCTGCGACGAACACCGCAGGAAGCCGTTGTTCGGACGGGTAGTAACTTGCGCTTAGCAGGTGACAGAATGAAGCGCCGCAGAGTCCCGATGGGTGACAGGCAGTGCGAAGCCATAAGCCGGGCGCTACGTCGTGCGTGGGCTAGTTGTGCAGCGGGGCCGAAGAAACGCCGTGCCGCTCGCAGGCGCAGAGTTTTGGACCGGCTGGCGGTTCAACGCTAGCCGTGGTACGGTTCCGCAAATCACGCGGAGCTGTGGCAAAATGTCAGATAACTACGGCAGTGCACTCGATCAAATGAGTTTTGGCGCGCAGCCCGGCGGTGCTCCGCAAAATAGCGCGCCGATGGACCTCGCGCCGCCCGCCGAAGCTGCCAGCCCTGCGCCGCAGCCCGCAGCGCCGCCGACGTTCGGTAGCTCACTGCGCAACATGCTTCCAGGCCCGCACTACGACGCGCCGGACCCTGCGTCATCGGCGCTCGACCAGTCGGCCAATCTCATTGACCAGCGCGTGAAGCGCGCCACCGACATCGCAACCAACCCGTGGGCGCAGATCTTCGCACCAGAACAGGTTGCGGCCGCACGTGATTTCGTGCCGAAGGCGGTTGAACAGCTTCAGAAAATCCAGCAGCAGCGGCAGCAACAAGTCGATATCCAGAAGGCGGCCACTAACTACGGCATTCCGAAGTCCGCTCAAAACCCGTACATGACGGGCGACACGATCGATAACTGGCTGCTGGATCAGTACAAGGCGGGCGACTTCAGCGCGGCGAAGAAACTTCAAGCGCGCGGTAAAGGCGAGTGGGTTCAGGATTTTGTCGGCGATGCTGTGGACGGTGCCGGGGCCAGGTTGGCCGCTGCGAATACCGCTATTACGAAGCTAAGCGCCGCTGGCAACGATCAGGGCGCGTACGCTGCTGCATTCCGCGCACTAACACCGGAAGACAAGCAAGCCATTACTGCGCTAGGTCTCCAGACGATTCCGGAGAAGGCGTCGGACTGGCAGGATCTCGTACAGAAGCACGGCGCGGCATTTGCGCAAGCTCAGCAAACCTATTTGCAGGCAAGGCGCGGGCTTACCAACATAACGAACTTCGACGGTACGGTACCCAAGGACGTGGAAACTGCGTCGCAAGGGGATATCCGCATCGGCAGCTCGAACGAACCTGCGACTTTTCCAGTCCGTACGCGGCAGGTTGACGGCCAAACCGGGCATGTTGGGCCAAACGGGTCCGTACAGATGGAAAAGTACGGACTTGCACCAAAGAACGGCGGCTGGAGTGCTACGACGGCGGAGCGGCTAGAGAAGAACGATAAAATGCTGGCCGGCGAAGACGTGAAAGGCGCTGTCAACCAGTACAACATTGCGAACAAATTCAAGAATGAGGCTTTGAACGAAGCAACGTACACATCATCGGCCGGGTTGGCGCTGCTGAAAGATACGCTAGGCGGCGTCGGCCGCGACGTGGCGGAAAAGAGCGCGGCGGCCGGTACTACTGGCCTGTCACAGATGTTTTCTAAGCAGCAGGGCGGTATCGAAGGCTTCATTAACACAGCAACGAACGAGATAAACGCGCTGCGGAACTGGATCGACGGCGGCAAGAAAGGCGACCGGCCGCGCATTTCCGAAGAAACAAAGCGCGGCGTTCAGTTCATCGCGAATGAGAACTACAAATACGCGCAAGAGCAAGCCGGCGGGCGTCTCAGCGGCGCTATGCGCTACGCCGGGCAGATCGGGCGTCCGCTGGAAGACATGCCACTTGACGCGGAGCTAAAAAACAGCGTTGCGAGTTACCACGAAGAGGGCCGCGCGGACGCGATCAATGGCTGGCGTTCGTATCCCAGTCTCGTGCGCGGCAACCAGCGCATATTTTTCCCGCAGGGCTCTAACGTCAACGGTGCGAATCCACCGAGGCCGCCGCTCTCGGCGCCCGACGACGTGCAGCAGCCGCAACAACCTTCACCTGTTACGCCGCAGCGACAAGCCGGCGGCGTACAGCAGCCCGGTCCGTCTCCGTTGTCGCCTCAACCCGGCGGGCCGGGCTCGCCTCCTGCGGTGCAACCTGTCAGAGTTGCGGGGCTCGACGTGAACATGCCGCTACCGCAGGGCGTGTCGCCTGCGTACGTGCAGTCAATGCAGCGCATTGAAAGCGGCAACGAACGCAGTCCGTGGACTTCGACTACGAAGGGCAGCACCGCGTCGGGTGCATTTCAGTTTCTTGACAGCACTTGGAAAGAAAACCGGCCGGCTGGTGCTCCTGATCGCGCGAAAGACGCAACACCGGAACAGCAGGCGCAGGCGCTCGCCACGCTGACGGCGAAAAACTCGGCGTCGCTGCAGGCGAATCGGCTGCCAGTTACTGATTCGAACCTATACATCATGCACAACCTCGGCGCGGGTGGCGGCGCAACGTTACTGCACGCCACCCCAGGTGCGGACGCGCGTACGGTTGTTGGCGAAGCTGCGGCGCGCAACAATCCGATGTTTTTCAAAGGTCGTCCGACCGTCGCAACGGTGTTGCAACGTTATGCGGACGCCATGGCGGGCGGTAACGCAGCGCAGCCGGACGCCGCGCCGGATCGCAGCACGATTCTAGGCGCGCTCGGTTCGGCGGTTTTGAAGTCGTTCCCTGGAACCGCACCGGCTGCGTACATTTGGGACCGACTGTCGCCAGAACAGAAACAGACGGTGAAAGATTTCGCAGTCGAAGAGGCGCCCATGATCGGCGGCGTCGCCGGTAATGTTGCAGGCGGCGCGCTCGGCGCTTTTGGCGGACCGCCTGGTGCTCTCGCGGGCGGTGTTGCTGCTGGCGCGGCCGGCGGCGCGGCCGGTCAGGCGTTCAAGGATTGGATGCAAGGCGAGCAACCGAGCGTCCCTAAGTATGCAGGCGCCGCAGGGTGGGGCGCTGTCGGCGGTATTGCACCGGGCGGCCCTGCCGCCAGCACGGCCGCCCGCGTCGCGGCGACTGGAGCGCGAATCGCGGGGAGCGGGGCTGTCAGTGCCACCGTCAAAGCGATGGAAGGCGGCGACGCTACGGATATAACGATTGCTGGCGCTGCCGGCGCTGCGGGCGGTGTCTTAGGGGAGGGTATCGGCAGGTTGATAGGTCGCGCCGTACGGGGGACAGCCGCTCGCGAACTCGGCGGCGCAGCAGAAATCCTTGCAGACCCCCACGCCACAGCGGCAACTCGTCAAGAGGCTTTGCGCGTCGCTAATCACTACGGCCTGGACGAGCAACACCTAGTGGCAATGCGCGACACCGTACAGTCTGGAGCGTCGCGCGCCGAAGCGTCGTTACCGGGCGGCGCGGCGACCGATGCAACGGCGTCGGCGCGCATTGCCCCTGCCATCCAGCAGGAGCACAACGCAGCTCAGCACGGGTACGGCGTGGTTGACGACGCCATGTCGGGGGCCACTAGTTCGCCGGGGCTTAGGACTAACGCCACCGGCGCGGCGACTCGTGCAGGCATGGACCAAGATCCGCTGGTTATGAACGCATCGCGTCGTCTGGACGCAGTGACAGAGAACGCTTCAGGCAGAAACCCGCTCCAGCAGTACGAAGCGATTCGGAACGTCGTATCGGCTGTTAAAAAGGGCGCGAGGAAGGCAGACGGGTTGTCGCAGCAGGGTTTGAACGAGGTCGCTCAACTTGGCGACCGAGTAAAAGAAATGCACATCGTTAGTACGCTCGGCACGCCGGAAGGCCAGCGCATGGTGAACTACGCACGCGGAAGCGATGCAATGTGGCGCGATCTCAAAACTACTGTCGAAAATAGCGACATGCTAAGCGCGATAGGGCACGGCGATGCACGTACCAGCCTGGGCACTGCATTGTTGAACGTAGTCAAGATAGGGCATGCGGGGGAGGATGCCGCGCTTGGCGCGGTTAACTCCATCAATCGGATCACTGCTAACAGCCCGGCCCCCCGACAGGCTATTCAAGAGCTGTACATGCGCGAAGCGTTCCGGGGCGCTCACGCAACTCCTGACATTAGGACGGCAGCCAACGAACTCCTGCACGGTAAAAGCAGCGGCGTTGCACGGGCGCTGCTGACACCGGAGCAACTGACCCGCGTACAGCACGTGGCGGATAACGCCGCCCGGTACGCCACCAAAAGGAAAGGCGAAGCCGGCTTTGAAAGCGCATTGATGGCAACGGAAGGTGCAACCGCAGCCGGGCATATAGTGCCGGGCGCCGGATTGCTGTCAGCAGCGTTCAGCTTAGCGCAGTTACGCGGCAACGTTCGCATGTACTTACGATCGCTGCCGCCGAACTACCGCGACTTGCTTAGGGGCAACACCGGTTCCGGCGTTCCTGCCGCAGTAGGTGGGCAGGCAGCGTCGGCAGCCGCCGGGGCGTTGCCGTAGGGCGAGCCATGTTCCCTTGGCTGTTTCAACCCAAACCAAAAGCCACAACGCCGCGCGAAATTATGATTGAACGGCTGCGGGAAGGCGTGCCGCCGGAACTGGCAACGCGAGCGGCCGGCATTACATGGGCTGATATCAAAGACGACCCCGAAGTTGATAAGGCACTGGCCGAAGGCGAAATAATGCTATTCGAGCGAGCGCGCGACAGCGGCGTTACCGGCGTCGTACGTGCGGCGCTGCGAAATGAAACTAAGTCTTGGGTTCCCAAGGCAGAGGCACAGCTAGGGCTTTCGCTGGAAGATTATTTGAAGGATTGAGTCGCTTCGCTAGGGCGCCGTACAAATCATCGCTGATAACGCGGGTTGGCTCTCGAAAATCCACTGCTAAGGTGCTTGGTAGTTTGCGCATCCACGGCGCGACGTTGCTAGCGTCACGCTTCAGGACCGCCGGAATATCCAAATTGCCGTCTTGCGGCTGTACGGGCGGTGGTTGCCAAGGGAAATCGGTCATTTATGTGCCGCGTCCCATCGTGCTTTTCGTGACGCCCTGCACAGTCTGCACTCGCGTTTTCCTTGGTGGTTGATGTACGTATTCTCTGAAGTGTATTCGTGCCCGTGCTTACAGTGTGTTTGCATTCTTTTTAGGTAGGCAGCTTTTGCCCTGCCGATTTTACGAAACTGCGCCAGCGATCTTCGAGCTTTTTTAAGGCGCGGTGCGCTTGTGAATCCAAAATCTTCAAAATCTTCGATGCCCATAACCCGTACACTACCGTACAGCGTCATACAGTGCAAGCCACTATATGTATGACACCTTGAAAAACGAAATACTACCCCTTGCGGTATGACACTTTCATCGCTAGCGTTACGTCCATCGATTTTTCAAATGCCACACAGGAGGCTTCCCAGTGGTCAACATTGTCAACGCGGGCCAGCTCGGCGGCGGCTTCCGCCATTACTCCGGTTTGCTGCCGGCGTACCCAGGTGACGGCGGCGCACAGGCGCAAGCATCTGTTCGCGTTTTTCACATCCCGGCAACCAACGCGGCGGCGCTGTTCCGGGGCGATATCGTCGTGTGGGCGTCAGGTTCGATCGGCGTCCCCGGCGCTGGCGATCTTCCGGCCAACATTTCAGCACCGTCTGCTACTTCGGTTGTTGTCGGCAACGGCGGTGGCTCGGGGCTCGGCAACGGTTCCATGGCGCCGAATATCTCGCGCTGGGTACCCGGCGACACGACCAGCGTTATCGCGG
>Ga0265337_1001056_pt1 | contig 14228 bp, 19 predicted proteins | sample 42122metaG_FD_192441 | JGI IMG/M metagenome (GOLD analysis project Ga0265337, IMG submission 192441) | Rhizosphere microbial communities from Carex aquatilis grown in University of Washington, Seatle, WA, United States - 4-21-22 metaG | ecosystem: Host-associated > Plants > Roots > Rhizosphere >... | reverse complement strand
GTCGGCACGCGGGCCTTCCGATCACTCGCTGCGTACGGGGCTGTCCGGCGACTCCGCGGCCCGATCATCGTCCCGGCCCCGATCGTCACCGGGGTCGCCTACTTCCTCCAGATCGAGCCAGGTCTGTGTATCACCTCACGCCGGTCAGATATCTGCGGCAGATCTTCCCGGGGCTCGGAATCAGGAACGGCAGATCACCAAGACCGCAGCCGCCTCGGCGCGCGGTGTCCAGGGCGGCGCTGACCGGGAACCACAGGTCCGGGTCGGCACGCGCTGGGCCCGCGCTACGGCTTCTGCCTATTGCGGGTATCTGCCCGTGTCAGGCATTCTCCGCTTCATTCCTACTCATCGCCGGGCGCCGCCGCCATCGGGTAGGAACGGGGGGTGTGCGGTTACGTCGGCCAACGGCGCGCTAGTGACTTCAAGCGGGCGGCAGGACAGCATCGTGACCACCAGACGGCCCGCGACCAGCGACCGGCGGTGCCGCCTGGTGCTGGAGCGACTGGTTCGGGGGCTGCCGCTGGCGGGGCTGGTCATGGCCGCAGTGCCGTCGAGGAAGGCGCGGACCAGGTCGGACAGGCGCTGGTTGCGGTTGCGGGCCTGGTCGCGCAGGATGGCGAATGCCTGGTCGACGTCGATCAGGCGGGTGACGGTAAGAACCAGCATCACTTCCTGCTGCGGCGCGGAGAGTACGAGGTCACCGGTGGCCGGCCGGGCCGACTGCGGCCGCGTGCCAGCGCGACGACGCCGCTGGAGCCGACGAACTCCAGGCCAGCCAGGTCCACAATGATCTGCGGTTCGCGGGCCGCGACCGCCGTGAGCGCGGCCGATGCCGACCCCTGGGAAGCGCCAGGATTTAGAAAGTATAGTACTGTGAAGAAAGAAAATAGCTCCGGACCTCGGCGAGCTGTACCCTCTCATTTTACGCGGCTGCACGTCAGGGTCTAGATTTTGTGCCTGCAGTGGTGGCAGCTAAAGCACTGCGAGCCGGAAGACAGTGAATCCCAGAGGACTTTCCTCCGCTGCGCTTTAACCGGAATAGCTGACTGTCGCGCGTCATGCTTCTCCGTGACCAAAGGAGTCAGTTATGGGATTCATCGCACGGATAGTTCTCGGCGTGGCCGAGAGATTGCCCACCACTTTCCCGCTCTCCGCCAACGGAACCACCGGTGCACGCTAGCACCGTCGGCCGGGAAGCGGCCGGAGCTGAAACCGAGGAGCAGCGGGTGCCAGGACAAGAACACAGCACCGGGTCCCGCATCGTAGTGGGGGCCGACGGCTCACCCTCGTCGACGAGCGCACTACGCTGGGCCATCCGGCAGGCTGGGCTCACCGGCGCGACAGTGGACGCTGTGATCGCCTGGCACTACCCGGCCGCCGCCGGCGGATACGGGTGGGCGCCGACGGGCCTGGAGGGAAGCTTCGACTTCAGGGAAAACGCGGAGAAGGTCCTGGCCGACGCGATCAGCACCGCCGTTGACCCGGGCAGCGGCGTCCCCGTGCGGGCCCAGGTGGTTGAGGGCATTCCTGCGCAGGTGCTGCTCGATGCCTGCGACGGCGCCGACCTCCTGGTGGTGGGCAGCCGCGGGCACGGCGGGTTCACCGAGGCGCTGCTCGGCTCGGTCAGCCAGCACTGCGTGCATCACGCGCGCTGCCCCGTTGTCGTGCTCCGCGGCCAGGAGCGGGATGCGTGAGCGCCGCGCGGCGCCGGCATCCACCACCCGATCCAGCAAGGATGGCGCGCCATGTTCTCGAATATGACCTCTCTGACCGGCCTCGACTCGTGGGCGCGGGGCAGTGGCCTGGAGATCGCGCTGCTCGTGACGGGGACGATCTTGCTGACGCGGCTGGCGACCTGGGCGGGCGCGAGGTTCACCGGCCGGATCGATGCCAACGCGAAGGAGACAGACACGCTCGTCCGTTCGGAGGCGTCGAAGCACCGGCACGCGCTGGCTCAGGTGATCACCTGGACCACCCTGGCGGTGATCTACTGCGCGGCCGGGATCCTCATCGCGACCCGCCTGGGCATCCCGGTGACGAGCCTCGCCGCCCCGGCTGCCGTGGTAGCGGTCGCGCTGGGGCTCGGGGCGCAGCGCACCGTGCAGGACATCCTGGCCGGGTTCTTCATCATCACTGAACGCCAGTACGGCGTCGGGGACCTCATCAGCCTTTCGGTAGCAGGCCTGCCCGACCCGGCCATCGGAACCGTAGAAGACGTCACGTTGCGGGTGACCACGGTACGGACCGCCAGCGGCGAGGTGGTCATCACCCCCAATGGCCAGATCTCCCGGGTGACCAACCTCTCGCGCGACTGGGCACGTGCCGTGGTGGACGTGCCGGTGCCCGCGGCCGTGGACGTCAACCGGGTGAGCGACCTGCTGCGGCTGATCGGAGACGACGCCTTCAAGGAACCGGGTGTACGGCAGCTGCTGCTTGATCCCCCGGCCGTGATGGGCGTGCAGGGCATCGACCTCGACCAGTTCCAGGTCCGCCTGGTCGCCCGGACGCTGCCCGGCAAGCAGTTCGAGGTCGGGCGTATCCTGCGGGCCCGGATCACGGCCGGCTTCCGGCGCGAGGGCATCCGCCTCCCGGCGGACCTGGAGACAGCCGAACCGGCCGAAGCCGCCTGATGCGGCGCGTGCGGGCCTCGACCTGGATCCTGAGCGCGGCCTTCCTCATCCTCCTCGCGACCTACCTGCTCGTCAGGCCGTCACCGGCCGCGACCTTCGGCGTCACCCCGGCGACAACAGTGACCCCGGCGGCGGCACCGTCCTCGGCCGCGCGCGCGCCGGCGGCCACCACGTCACCGTCTGCCGCCGCTCCGAGACAAACCGCTCCGGCCACGTCTTCCCCCGCGCCGACACTGGCCACGACCGGGCCGACGAGTTCAGCGTCCCCCACCGGGACATCCTCAGGCCCAGCCTCGGTTCCCGTTGGCGCGAACTCGCTCTCCCCGGCGGTCACGCCAGCTCCCTGAGCCCCTGGGCAGGACCCCCGCCGGGTCCCGTAGACTTCCCGCAGCGGGTTGAGCCGGTCATCTACAGCGAGATCGCCAGTAACAAGCAGTCATTCGACGCCAGCAGAATTACTGCTGCGGATCACCGAACTGCCGGTAATCTCAACACGGTTTCGCGTTCTGCACCCTCAGCAGCCCGGCCCGTCAGCGAATTGATACGGTGAGCGTTGGCAGCTCGATTTCCCATACCGGCAAAAGGCGCGTACTGTCAAGAGTGAAGCTCCGGACCCTAGCAGGGTGCCCCGCGAAATTCGCGGTGGCACGGCAGGGCCCGGATTTTTTACGTAATGACGAAAATGCACGCTGAGTATGACGGCCGCAGGCCTCCTCAGCGTTGCCCGTGGCCTGCCGGCTAGGGCCGCCGCTGTAACGGTGCCAGTCCGCCGGCCTCGAGAGCCACGCTAATCGCTCTACCCGGGCCTAACGCCCGGCCCGTGTATGTCATCGTTCCCAGGAATTGAGGCTCGTGATGGAAGCCCTGATCGTTGTGCTCGTGATCGTCGCAGTGCTGCTGCTGATTGGCGCGGCGATGTCGGTGCGGGTGGTGAAGCAGTACGAGCTTGGGGTGCTGTTCCGGCTCGGGAAGGTGCTCGGCGCGCGCCCGCCGGGGCTGCGGATCATCGTCCCTTTCGTTGACGTGCTGCACCGGGTGTCGCTGCGGATCGTGACGATGCCGATCCAGTCCCAGGGCATCATCACCCAGGACAACGTCAGCGTTGACGTGTCCGCTGTGGCCTACTTCCGGGTGGTCGACGCGGTGAAGTCGGTCGTGGCGATCGAGAACGTGTACTCCGCGATCGACCAGATCGCGCAGACGACGCTGCGGAAGGTCGTGGGCCAGCACAGCCTGGACCAGACGCTGTCGGAGACCGACAAGATCAACCTGGACATCCGCAAGATCCTGGACGTCTCGACCGTCGAGTGGGGGGTCGAGGTGACCCTGGTCGAGCTGAAGGACATCCAGCTGCCCGACAGCATGAAGCGCGCCATGGCCAGGCAGGCCGAGGCCGAGCGGGAGAAGCGCGCGAAGATCATCAACGCCGAGGGCGAGTCCCTGGCCGCCGCCGCGCTCGGCGAGGCATCCGACATCATGATGGCTCACCCGCTCGCCCTCCAGCTCCGGAACCTGCAGAGCCTGGTCGAGATCGGCGTCGACAAGAACACCACCGTCGTGTTCCCCGCCCCGCTGATGACCACCATCGCCGAACTCGGCTCCTTCCTGGCCGGCGAGAAAGCCGCCGCTGGCCTGCCCGCCGCGCCGCCTATGTCCAGCCCGGCTGTCCTGGTCCCAGCCGTCAACGGGGCTCACGCCAACGGGCCGACCTTGACCGGCCCGGCGGGCGGGCTCAGCTAGCACCGGGCGCAGGCCGGCCGCGGCAGCGCACCAGCCAGGACCACGACAGCAAACGATCAAGGAGACGCAGATGCCAGCCCAGGAAAACCCCGCCAGCCCGCGGATCGGCAGCCGCGGGCACGGCGGGTTCACCGAAGCGCTGCTCGGCTCGGTAAGCCAGCACTGCGTACAGCACGCGCTTTGCCCCGTGGTCGTGGTCCGCGGCCCGGATCCGGCCTGACCGGCGCCGCACGGCGGCCGGCCGCCCGCGAGTTCGAGGCGGCAACTGTCGTCGGCAAGGCCTATCACCGCCGTGGCGCTTAGCCATCGCCGAGTCTTCGGCCTGGACGTCAGGTCACTCAGCAGGAAGACGGGAAAATGAGAACAGCACGCACTTGTCTATCTGCTCCGCCACGGAAGGCATCCCGTGAGTGAGGGCGGCCTGCACGTCGTTTTCGGCACCGGGCAGGTGGGGCTCGCGCTCGCGGGCCGGCTGGCCGGGCTGGGCGCGGACGTCCGGGCTGTATCACGCCGCCGTCCCGTAGCCCTGGCTGACGGTGTCGACTGGCGGGGCGCGGACGCCACCGATCTCGATGCGGCTAGCGATGCGGCCAAGGGCGCGTCGGTGGTCTACCAGTGCCTCAACGCCCCCTACACCCGGTGGCCGGACCTTTTCCCGCCGCTGCAGCGCGGGGCGCTGACCGCGGCCGAGCACGCCGGAGCCCTGCTGGTCACCCTGGAGAACGTCTACGCCTACGGGCCGACCAGCGGCCAGCCGATGACCGAGGACCTCCCGCTGGCGGCCACGACATCCAAGGGCCGGACCCGCGCCGCGATGACCGAGGAACTGCTGTCCGCCGCGGACGGCGGGCGGGTCCGGATCGCCATCGGGCGCTCATCGGACTTCTTCGGCGCGGGTGCCACCGAGTCCACCCTCGGGATGCGGGTCTTCGGCAACGCCGTGGCGGGCAAGCGCGCCGACTTCATCGGCAACCCCGGCCTGCCGCACACCTACAGCTACGTGCCCGACATCGCCGCCGGGCTGGCCACCCTCGGCACCGACGAGCGGGCCGCCGGCCAGGTATGGCACCTGCCCGGCCCCGAGACCATGACCACCCGGTCCCTGCTGGACCTGATTGCCGCCGAGGTCGGCCACCCGGTCGCGGTCCGCGACGTTCCCCCGCTCGCCCTGCGCGCCCTGGGACTGGTCAGCCCGCTGATGCGCGGCCTGGCCGAGATGTCCTACGAGTTCGAGGAGCCCTTCATCCTCGACACCGCCAAATTCGAGTCCGCCTTCGGCACGACCGTCACCCCGCTCGCCACCGCGGTCGCCGAGACGGTCGCTTGGTACCGGACCCAGGCAGGAGCAAAATGAGCATTCCGCCGCCCGAGGGCGGCGCGCTGAGCCCGGCCGCCGCCTGGTCACAACGCGTGCGCAAGGTCGGAGGCTACATCCAGCTCGCCTTCGCGGCCTTCTGGCTGATCCGCGGCGCCCTCACCGTCGGCGGCGCAACCGGGACCGCCCTAGCGGTCGCCGCCCTCGTCCTGGTCCTCGCCGTCCTGGCCTACGCCATCCGGTTCACCGCCGGGACCGGCCGCCGGCCCACCAGCCCGCAGGCCAAGGCCATCGATCGGTCGGTGACCGCCGCCACCGTCATCGAACTGGCCGCCGGCGCCCTGCTGCTCGGCACCGCCGCCGCCGGGTTCCGTGACCTCGCCGGCCTGCGGCCCGGCCGCTCCCCGAAGCCGAAGCCGGCGCGGCTGAGCCCGCAACCCTCGTGACCGTCCGCGGCGCCGGCGGCCAGCCGGGCAGGCCCGGGGGCTCCCGCCCGGTGATCGTGGTCCGGCATCTCACCAAGCGCTACGGGCCGGTCCTGGCGGTCGACGACCTCAGCTTCACGGTCGCGGCCGGCCAGGTCACCGGGTTCCTGGGGCCGAACGGGAGCGGAAAATCCACCACCATGCGGATGATCGTCGGGCTCGACGCCCCGACCGCCGGGCAGGTCACCGTCGACGGCCGGAGCTACGGCCAGCTCCGGTTCCCGCTCCGCGAGGTCGGCGCGCTCCTCGACGCCGGCGCCGTGCACCCGGGCCGGACCGCCCGCGACCACCTGGCCTGGCTAGCCGCCTCCAACCAGATCCCGTCCGGCCGCGTCGATGAGGTCCTCGGCATCGTCGGCCTGGCCGGCGCGGCCCGCCGCCGCGCCGGGGAACTGTCCCTGGGCATGGGTCAGCGACTCGGCATCGCCGCCGCGCTCCTCGGCGACCCCCCCGTGCTGATCTTCGACGAGCCGGTTAACGGGCTCGACCCCGAGGGGATCCTCTGGGTCCGCAAGCTCCTGCAGTCGCTGGCCGCCGAAGGCCGCACCGTCCTGGTCTCCAGCCACCTCATGTCCGAGATGGCCCTGACCGCCGACCACCTCATCATCATCGGACGCGGACGCCTGCTCGCCGCCGGAACCGTCGCCGAGTTCATCGAGCGCAGCGAGGGCCACCACGTGCACGCCCAGTCCCCCGACGCCGGCGCGCTGACCGGCCTGCTCCGCCAGAAGGGCGCAACCGTCGCGGCCGACGGGCCAGAAAGCCTGACGGTCACCGGCATGGAAAGCCGCGACGTCGGCATCCTCGCCGCGCAGGCCGGCCTCACTCTCTACGAGCTGGGCACTCAGCGCGCATCACTCGAGGACGCCTTCATGGAGCTCACCCGCGAGCACGGCGAGTACCGTGCCGCCACGCCGGCACCGGCGGGAACCCCGGCATGAGCCAGGCCCTCGCCCCGGCCCGCGGGACGGCCCGCCCGCCAGTAAAGCTGCGCCGGGTCTTCGCCGCCGCGGCCCGCTCGGAATGGATCAAGCTCCGCACCGTGCGCTCCACGATCTGGGCGCTCGTGCTCACCATCGCCTTCACCATCGGCCTCGGCGCCCTCTTCACCGCCATCGAGGTCAGCCGCTGGGATACCCGGACACCGACCGAGGTCAGCGGCTTCGACCCGCTGCTCTACAGCTTCGCCGGGCTCAACCTGGCGCAACTGTCCATCGGCGTACTCGGCGTGCTCGTCATGACCTCCGAGTACTCCACCAGGACCATCAAGCTGACCCTCGGCGCCACCCCCCAGCGGCCCGTGCTCCTCGCCGCCAAGGTAGCCACCTTCAGCGCGGTCGTCGCCGCCATCGGCCTCGCCTCCTGCTTCGCGGCCTTCTGGGTGTGCCAGGCGCTCCTGGCGCCCAAGCACGCGGGCCTGTCGATCTCCGACCCCGGCGTCCTGCGGGCCGTTATCGGCGGAGCGGTCCACCTCGTCCTGGTCGGCGCCATCGCGGTGGCCCTCGGCGCCCTCATCCGCCGGACCGCCGGCGCGGTCGCCGTCCTGTTCGCCGTGCTCCTCGTCATACCCGGCCTGGTCACCCTGCTGCCCGCGCCCTGGAACAACGACATCACCAGGTACCTCCCGAACTCGGCAGGCGCGGCCATGTCCGCCGTCGGCCGGTTCCCCAACCTCCTGTCTCCCGCGGGAGGACTGATCGTGCTGTGCGCCTACACCGCCGCCGCACTCGTACTCGCCGCCCTCGCCCTCACCCGCCGCGATGCCTAGCATCGACCACGCCGCCTGTGCGGCCTGCACCGCGGGAGCAACCGCGATCGGCGTGGTGGCTGCCTATCTCCTGTTCGCCAGGCCACGCCAGCTGCGGTGGGGGGCGAGCAGCCAGGAGCGCGAAGTGCCGCTGCCCGGCGACGACCTCATCGTCACCCCTGACCTCACCGCCACCCGGGCCATCACCGTCCACGCCCCAGCCAGCCAGATCTGGCCCTGGATCGCACAGTTGGGACAGGGGCGGGGCGGGTTCTACAGCTACGACTTCCTCGAGAACCTCGTCGGCTGTGACATCCACAGCGCAGACCGCATCATCCCCGAATGGCAGGACATCAAGACCGGGGATGAGGTCAAGCTCGCCCCTGCGGCAGCGCTGAACGTTGCCGCGGTTGAGCCGGGGCGATCGCTGGTTCTCCGCGGCGGGATCATGCTGGGGACCACCCCGCCTCCCTACGACTTCACCTGGGCCTGGCTGCTCCGCGACCACCCAGACGGGACAACACGGCTGCTCCTGCGGGAAAGATACGCCTACACCAGGCCATGGGCGCGGCTCCTGGTCGAGCCCGTCGAAGCGGTCAGCTTCGTGATGAGCCAGAAGACGCTCCGCGGGATCAGGGACCGGGCCGAACAGGTGGCCTCAGATATTGCCGGGAAAGGGAATGAATAAAACTGCCGCGCGGTGAATCTTCCGAACGACGCAGATTTAGCTGCACGGCGAACGATCAGCGACAATGCCAGGAATTATCCGGCCGAAGTGGGACTTTCGCCTCTGACGTTCGAGTTCCGCCGCAGGCATTTTGTAGGTAAATCTCAAAGAATCGGAGTTTGCGATGCGAGCACTCGTTTACCACGGACCAGGCAAAAAGGCATGGGAAGACGTGCCCATGCCGGAAATAACCGCCGACACGGACGCGATAGTCCGGGTCGACGCAACGACGATCTGCGGCACGGACCTGCACATCCTCAAGGGCGACCTCCCGCTCGTGCCACCCGGGCGGATCCTCGGCCACGAAGCGGTCGGAACCGTTGAGTCGGTCGGCAGCGGCGTGCACCGGGTCAAGGCCGGCGACCGCGTCCTCGTGTCGTGCGTCTCCGCGTGCGGGGCCTGCCGGTTCTGCCGTGAGGGTCACAGCGGGCAGTGCCTCGGCGGGGGCGGCTGGATCCTCGGTTACCTGATCGACGGCACCCAGGCCGAGTATGTCCGGGTACCGTTCGCCGACAACTCCACCTACCCGGTGCCGGACGGTGCCAGCGACGATGACACCCTCATGCTGGCCGACATCCTGCCCACCGCCTATGAGGTCGGCGTGCTCAACGGCGGCGTGCGGCCGGGCGACGTGGTCGCGGTCGTCGGGGCCGGCCCGATCGGCTTGTCCGCGATCACCGCCGCCCGCCTGTTCAGCCCGAGCCACATCGTCGCGATCGACCTGGCCGATACCCGGCTCGAAGCGGCGAAGGGGTTCGGCGCGGACGTCACCGTGAACAACAGCCGCCAGGACCCGCTGGAAGTGATCCGCTCGCTGACTGACGAGCTGGGCGCCGACGTGACCATCGAGGCGGTCGGCGTGCCCGCCACCTTCGAGCTGGCCGTCCTGCTGTCCCGCCCAGGCGGCCGGATCGCCAACATCGGCGTGCACGGCAAGCCTGCCACCCTGCACCTTGAGGACCAGTGGACCAGGAACATCACCATCACCACGGGCCTGGTCGACGCGTACTCCACGCCGACCCTGCTGCGCCTGCTGGCCAGCCACCAGATCGACGCGGGCCGGTTCATCACCCACCATTTCACACTGGATGAATTCGACCGGGCCTACGACGTGTTCGCCCGGCCGGCCGAGACGGGCGCGCTCAAGGTCGTACTGAGCCGAACCGCCTAAGCCGCGAATGCGCGAGCGCCCGGTGGATATAAGCGGGCGCGGATACCTTCCACACGCGCTCACTGGGCGACGTGGAGCGTGACTTTACGAGGCCACGCCTATCCTGGGAGTTGCCGAAGGCTGCGTATGAAGGGTGCGGGTCAGGTGGCTGGCGATACCACAAGAATGCTGTACCTCGTGACCAGCGGCGCACCCGCACCTGAGGGCCTGCCGTCGCTCGTCACCCTCATCCAGAAGTCTGGGTGGCGGGTTATCGTGTTCTCTACCCCGACGGGGACGCGGTTCGCTGACCGGGATGAGCTGGAGCGGCTGACCGGGCATTCGGTCCGCTGGGAGTACCGGATGCCGGGCACCGGCGAGCGGACGCCCCCGGCCGACGCGGTGCTGGCGTGCCCGCTGACGTTCAATTCGGTGAACAAGTTCGCGCACGGCCACGCGGATAACTTCGCGGTGGGGCTGCTGTGCGAGATGGCCGGCTATGGGGTGCCCCTAGTCGTCGTCCCCCACTGCAAGCCGCAACTGGCGTCGCACCCAGCCTTCGGGGCGAGCCTGGACACGCTGCGCGACATGGGGGTACACGTGCTCTTCGACCCGGCCGCACCGTATGAGTCACGGCTGCCGTCATGGGCTGAGGTCACGGCGGCGCTGCCGGCCGCCACCACGCAGGAGGTAACGCGGTGAGCGGGAACGAAGAGGCGGCCGGGGCCCGGATCGCACGAGCCAGGCGCCGCCGGGGCCTGTCGCAGTCGGTGCTCGCGGGCCTGGTCGGCCGGTCCGAGTCGTGGCTATCGCAGGTTGAGCGGGGTAAACGGGGAGTGGACAGCTACGCCGTGCTCACCCGCATGGCGGAAGTCGTGCGGGTTGAGGTCGAGGAGCTGACCGGCCCCGGAGAGGGTGACGGCGAGGAGGGACAACGCGTGTACGAGTCGGCGGCGGAGATCGAGCGGACCATGATGACCTACGAGGTCACGATGCGTTAAGCGGCATCTACCAGCCGTTGAGAGCGAATATGGTTCCGCGCTCGACTGCGTTGATGATGGCGGCGGTATAGCCGACCGTGTCCGATGGAAGGCACGCAGGGTCCGCCCAGCTTCTCTGGGGTTCGCCGCTGTTGCAGCTGCGGTTCTCGCTGATGGCAGCCTTATTTCTGTGGTGGCTTGGCGCAACAGGTGTTGTGAAACGGGTAATGCGGGCGGGGATGCCTCGTTTCCGCCATCAGTCGTTCCTGAGTAGGTCGAGGAGGCGGCTTGCCTGGCGTTCAAAGGTGCCGGGGGGATTGAGCTGGTAGGCGCTGCCGCCGGGAAGCAGCCGCATGACCCAGAAGGAGGCGAACAGCCGTCGCAGCTGTGTGATCTGCCGGCGCTCTCCGGGGTTGAGGTCGAAGCGGTCGAGGAAGGCTTCAGCGTTGATGCCCGCGTGGGCCCACACGGTTACGTGCTCGACGAAGTCGGCAAGCTCCGTGGCCCGGTCGCCGCGCCCGGAGGCCTCGAAGTCCACCAGGTGAACGCGGCTCCCGTCCCACAGGTGGTTGGCAAGGTTAGGGTCGCCCTGGGCGAACACCGGCTGCCCGGTGGCTGAAGCGGCGCGTTCCCCCCGTCCGCTGTCGAGCCAGCCGAGCGCAGCCTGGTATGCCCGGCGCGGCAGCGGGTCGAGCAGGCCGGCATTGCAGGCGTAGGCCATCTCCCGTATGCGGCCGGGGAGGAGGTGCGGGCTGCCCGGCGCCCGCTCAGCCCTTGCGAGTACTGGCGGGGGAATCGCGTGATGCAAGCGGGTGAGGGCCGAGGCAATGGCATTTTCCTGGGCCTCGGTGACCTGGCGCGTGCCTAGCGGCGCACCTGGCGAGAGAGACATGACGATCAGGGGCGGATCCGCGTCCAGGTCTGCCCGGATGGGCCTCGGCGCAAGTCCGGGCGCGTAGCGTGCGAGCAGCGTCAGCGCCCGCCACTCGCGGCGCGGCTCATCACCGTAAAGCCGCCGTTCGTCACCGTTGACGGGTGACCGGAAGCGCTTGACCGCGATCCCCTCCTCGACAGTGATGCCATGCGTCGAGAACGGGCGGGGACCCGGCTGGCCTGTCGCTGCGGGCATGCAGGCATTATCGTCCGTCCGGCTGCATGGGGTGAGAGGACCGGTTTGCCGGAGACGGGACAGCGGGCGAGGAATCACGCGAGCAGGTGCTCGCCGTCGTTGCCGCCGAGCAGGAAGCTGAGCCGGTCTAGGTCGGCGCAGAGGCCGGCTGCGTCGTAGCCGGGGGTTCCGACGAACCGGGCGAAGGAGGCTCTGGCCTCGCTGTCGGTGGTCAGCCATTCCTTGACGAACTGGAGTATCTCGGTGAGCTCGATCGCGTCGGCGGTGTCGAGCGGGATCGCGGGCATTTATGCCCCGGACGGGGGCGTCGTCGGCCAGCCGTCGAGGGAGAAAGGCTGTCCCCGGGCGATCTGGCGGAGGGCGGCAGCGGTGTAGGGGACGGCTGCGGGGGGCGGCTGGGCTGGGTCGCTCCAGATCAGGCGGGCGCACTTGCCCGGCTCCCGGTTCCAGGGGTGGCCTGCCCATTTCTCGGTGAGGAAGAAGAACCCGATCCTGCCCTCGCTGCCGGGTGCGCGGTAGTGCACGACGTGGACGAAGGTCAGGTCGTTTGGGTCGATGGTGACGCCGACTTCTTCGCCGGCCTCGCGGATGGCGCCGTCGATGACTGATTCGCCTTCTTCGAGGTGGCCGCTGGGCGGGCAGAGCTGGCCGTCGGCGTATCCGGTGTTCGCCCGTTCCAGCAGCAGGATCCGCCCGTCGCCGCGGCGCAGGAGCACGTAGACGTCGACGATGCTGCGGTATCTCTGCTTCACGGGGTTCTCCCGGGCTGGTTGAGGGTCTTGGTCAGCTCGCGGTTGGCGGACCGGGCGGCTTCCAGCTCGTCTGTGCGTTCGTCGAGCTGGATTTTCAGGTCGAGGGCCTGCTGTTCAAGGTCGAGGATGCGGGCCTGGAGACCGTCGATGTCGGTCGGCGCGCCGATCCCCGTTCGCTGCCAGACATGCTGGCCCAGCTCGGCGCTGAGGCGGTGCTCCAGCACCCGGACCTGGTCTGCCAGCCGCCGGCAGCGGTCGTTCGCGGCGAGGAGGTCTGCTTGCAGTGAGGCCCTGCTGGGCGCCGTGGCGCCCCCGGGCGGGGGCTGCACCGCCGATGCGTGGGCCTGGGCCAGCAGGTCCGGGTGCCGGTAGAGGAAGGAGCGGTCGACTCCGGCCCGCCTGGCGAGCGCGGAGACGGTGACGGCCTCGCCGTTTCGGGCCATCTCGGCAAGGGCGTTGAGCACGCGTTCCCGGCGGCGGCCGGAGTCGGCCTGGCGTCCTTTGGTCATTTGCGCCGCGGCGGTTGCGCTGCCGGTCATGCCGGGCGTTCCGGCCGGACGTCGGGGAGGGGCTGGCGGACCCGGGGGATGCCGAGGAACGCCTGGCGGGTCTTGCGGACCGCGGTGACGGCTTCGTGGATCTCGGCTTGCTCCTGGGGCGTGAGGGATTCGAGGTTCTCGGAGACCCGGCGGATGAGCCGCCGCAGGCGGGTGATCTCCTCCTCGGAGGGCAGCGCCTCGCGTTTGGCCCAGTCGTCGGCGGTGGCCATCGCCTGCAGCCGTTCCCGGGTCCGCAGCAGGTCGTCGAGGTAGCTGCGCAGCTCGGGCAGGTAGGAAACGTCCGTGCTGAAGTGCTCGCAGCCCAGGCAGCGGAACCGCAGCGGGCACTGGCCGCCTCCTGCGGAGACGTTGGACGGCTCGGAGCAGCGGCCGAACGCCACCGCGACCTCGCCGACGGCCTGGCGGGTGCGCTGGGCGTCGAGGAGCTGCCCGGCCTGCTTCCAGGCGCGGTTGCCGTGGCGGTCGAACTGGAGCTGGGCTACTGTGTCGACTGCCTTGCGCAGTCTCTTCTGCCTGACCCGGTAATAGCCTCGGGTGGCTTCCAGAGTGTCGTGGTCGAGGAGCATGGCCAGGACGTCGACCGCGACCCCCGCGTCAGCGTGGCGCTGGGCGTAGGTATGGCGGTAGGCGTAGAGGAAGATCTTCGACTTGTCGAAGACCGTCCCGTCGTCCAGCCTGATCTGGGGCATGGCATCGACCCAGGCCCGGTTGTTTTCGCTGAGCGAGTCGGCGCTGATGGCCTTGCGCCCGCGCGGGTTGCGCAGGACCGAGGGCAGGAGCTTGAGCTCCGCGACAGGGGTGCGCGGGTAGCGGGACCGGACACGGGCCTGCTGGCCGCGGATCAGGTCCGCGGTGGCCTGGTGGAGCGGCAGCTGGCGCTGGGGGCGGTTTTCCTTGCTGTCGCAGTAGACGAGCACGGGCTTGCCGTCGTTGTCGCAGGCCAGGCAGTCATAGTCCAGCTCGCAGGCCTCGTCCGGCCGCCGGCCCGTGTCGATGAGCAGCTCGATCCCCAC
>Ga0265337_1001055_pt1 | contig 14230 bp, 10 predicted proteins | sample 42122metaG_FD_192441 | JGI IMG/M metagenome (GOLD analysis project Ga0265337, IMG submission 192441) | Rhizosphere microbial communities from Carex aquatilis grown in University of Washington, Seatle, WA, United States - 4-21-22 metaG | ecosystem: Host-associated > Plants > Roots > Rhizosphere >... | reverse complement strand
TAAGATCCAGAGCCTCAAATCTGCGGCACGTGGCTTCCGCAACTTCCAAAACTACCGGATTCGCATCCTGTTCTTCTGCGGAAAGCTCAATCTCTACCCATTATGATCCCCGAAGGAACTTCGAATGGATAGGCAGGGTCATGCAGTTGGAAGCGCGTCACTTGGATGTCGGCTGATTCGTTGGTTTGCACCGGTCCATCGTAGATTAACGCGGTAGAGGTGTTGCCGTCGGCGTGAGTTGCCTCGAGCGCCGGTTCCCAAATGTAGCCATCACCAGCCTGGGGATAGCACTCGTCATCGCGCTGAAGCTTCAACTTCTCGGTGCCACCGCCTAACGGCTGCTGGTAAAGACGCCCGTCCTCGCCCACATGAAAGATCAGCGTCAGACTTTTCGTCTGCACGTTCACATCGGGCGAGCTGGACGCCGCATTTGCGACGACAAGAAAAGTAGCGGTACTGGTCAAAAGCGTCAGCGCCAGCCAGCGGAATGATGAAACCTTCATAAGGGAAATCGGATCTGGATTCTTCGTTCGCACTAAGTAATTGCGCATTGCATCACCGAAATTCCTGCCACATTATGAAATTCGGTCCAGGTTGCAAATGAAGAAAGTTGTCAAACCAGCCTGCCGTCCTCGGGTGGCATTGCTCGTTGAGTCCTCCCGGGCGTACGGCCGGGGTATTCTTTCAGGCGTCGCGAAATTTGTCCGCGAGCATGATGCGTGGTCCATTTTCTTTCAGGACCTGAATCTGTGCGACGAGACTCCGGAATGGCTGAGGAGCTGGCATGGAGAGGGGATTATTTCGCGACTGGAGAACAGGGACGTAGTCAGCGTAATCCAGCGCCTGAAACTGCCGGCAGTTTATCTGCTCCATGTCAATCCGGCGGCGAAGCTACCAGGAGTTTTGACCGACAATGTGGCGGTTTCGCGACTTTGTTTTGAACATTTAAGGGAGCGCGGGTTCCGTAATTTTGCGTTTTGTGGCTTTAACGGGGCGGATTACTCGGATGAGCGCCGCGATGGCTTTGTGTCAATGGTGGCCGAGGCTGGGTTGCCCTGTCATGTCTATATCGCGGACCAGCCATTGGCCAGAGGCGACACCGCGCAGTTTGAAGGTCTGGGTCTCAAGGATGGTGGGTTGGTAGCGAACTGGATAAAGACCCTGGCCCGACCAATCGGCGTCATGGCGTGCAATGATATGCGCGGTCAGCAGGTGCTGGACGCCTGCCGCGCGACAGGCGTCGCGGTTCCCGAGGAAATCGCGGTGATAGGCGTGGATAATGACGAGGTGCTGTGCAGTTTATCGGAGCCGCCTCTGTCGAGCGTAGTTCCGGATACTGAACGAATCGGCTACGAAGCAGCGGCTTTATTGGCAAGGATGATGTCTGGAGAGAAGGTGCCTCCAGGCGAGATTTTTGTGCCACCGGGAAGCATCATCACCCGGCGCTCGACCGATGTTCTAGCCATAGACGATCGCCAAATTGCAGCCGCGACGCGGTTCATCCGCGAACGTGCGTGCGAGGGTATCGACGTTAGTGATGTATTGAGGGCAGTGCCGATGTCGCGCAGCACTCTCGACCGCAAGTTTATCAAAATACTCGGGCGGTCTCTCAAGGACGAAATCCTGCGGGTCCGCCTCGGACGGGTGAAACAGTTGTTGGCAGAGACTGATTTTCCACTTTCGCTGATTTCAGAAAAAGTCGGGCTGGAACACATGGAGCACCTCAGCCGGATGTTCAAGGAACGTGAGGGCATTACTCCGTCGGAATTCAGAGGGCAGCACCTCATTCGGAACGGGGCATCGCGCCACCATTAGGCGATCGGTGGCTCCGGGAGTAACTAAAGGAAGCTTTCCTGCGTCGCAGGTCGTTGCTGCGGCGGCTGTTCCTGCCGAATTGCGCGTGATGAAAAATGTTAATTCTTTTCCCGAAAAGGTCATTTTAAAGAACGCTTTTTGGTGTAAGATGGAATAGTGTCGTCATCTAATATCAATCGCTCGCCGCCGAACGAAATGAATGCCGTAACAATTCCGTAGCCGCTCTTCAAGTCGCTGTCTGATTCCGCCTTCAACCCCCTCAAATATGAATATTCAACGCTCAACTCCTTTCCGGTTCTGCCGTTCACTTCTGTCGAGCGGCCTGGTGCTGATGATCGCTACCGCTGCCCGCGCGGATTACCACAGTACCGTGCTGGCCGACGGCCCATTGGCTTACTATGCCCTGAACCCCGCAGCCGATGGGACCAGTGTCGCGCCTGACCTGACAGGAAATGGCAACGACGGAATTGCTGCCGGAGTTACCGCGGCTGCAGGGCCGTCGCCGTTTCTGACGAATGCGGCGTATTTCAATGGGTCGGCGGCGATTGACTTGAGCCAGGGAAGCAATCCGGGCCTGTTGGATTTCAACGGGCCAATTACAATTGAGGCCTGGGCGCAACCGTCAAGCTCCTCCCTGTTCGGAGATATCGTGGCCAAAGGTTACGACTCGTCCACATATCAGGAAATCGTGGTGCGGGTGAACGGACCTTACGGCGCCAATTATTACGGAAGCTCCGGCAGTGTCGGCGTCAACGGCGGCAGCCAGACCACCGATTGGAGTTATATGGTACTGACCAGCGACGGTACGAACTGCAGCCTGTATCAAAACGGGGTATTGGTAAGTCACAGCGCGGACACCTCTGGTTCGGTCGTTTTTGGGGACGATTGGGTAATTGGCAACGGGAGCAGTGCCGGAAACACCCGTTATTTCAACGGGAACATCAGCGAAGTGGCCATCTACAACCACTGGCTGACGGCAGCTCAGGTTTTGGAACATTTCTTTCAAGGGAAGGTGAATGCGTCTGCCAGCAACTCGCCGCCCATCATCCTCACCCAGCCGCAACCACAAGCGACGTATGTCGGTGGCTCCGCGAGATTCACAGTCTCCGCCGTCAGCGCATTTCCGACGACCAATCAATGGTACAAATCCGGCAGCCCGCTGCCCGGCCAAACGAATGCTTCGTTGACCTTAACCGGGGCAGCACTTGGCGATGCCGTGAATTATAGCGTAGTCGTGGGCAACCGGAACGGAACCACCAACAGCCAGCCCGCCGGCCTGACCTTGTTGACGCCCGGCCCGGCACTTCGTTGGAGCGCGAACGCCAACAGCGGTGTCTGGGACAGCGGCAGTTCCCCGAACTGGATTAACATCGCAACCAGCTCTCAAACCGTATTCAATTCAAACGATCAGGTGCTATTCGATGATGCGGTAGGCGTGCCGACCACAGTAACGGTGAACGGCACAGTGGCCCCGAGCATCATGACGATTAATTCGACCGCGAACGCATTCACGTTCAGTGGGTCCGGGTCGATTAGCGGCGCCGGCAGTTTGGTAAAGCAGGGTTCGAGCACGCTCACCTTGACCAACGTTGGTTTGACGGGACCGGCCTTCGTTGGCGGGGGCAAAGTTGTGGGAGGCAATTCGGCCTTTAACTCCTTCGCTTCGGTAACCGTGACGAACGGAGGCACGATGGACTTTGCCGGCGCGAGCATGACCGGCGGCAAACCGATCCTGCTTTCCAATGGCGCCATTTTCAACAGTGGCGGGGCGCAATACGGGCAAATCTTCAGCATTACCTTGGCCGGTGCCGGAATCTTCGGCGGCAGCAACCGTTGGGATTTGGCTGGCGGATCGCAGATTCAAGGTTCGGGCAACCTGACAATCGACTGGTCCTCCGGCGCTAACTACGGCGAATGGAACGGCGTCACTGTGGGAACAAACGTGACGGGTATCACGCTCGTTTCAGGCAATTTCGGCATGAAGAACATGGATTCGGGATTCCAAAGCGGCGCCACCATGTTCACTGTTAATACCAACTGCGAGCTGAGCTTTTATAACGGCGGATGGAACGGAAGCTTTCACCTTCGGAGCAACGCCCGTGTCGATCTCTGGACGGCGCCAGCAGCGTTTAATGGCAGCAACATCATTCTCGATGATGGGGCTATGTGGTATAGCTGGGGAAACAGTTCGAGCGACGAGCCCATTAACAGCGCTATCACCCTGAATGGCGTCGCGCACTTCGTCCTGGGCGACCACAACCTAGTTTACACCAACGTCGTCTCCGGCTCGGGTGGTTTTGTTTTGGACTACTGGAATCACCAGATCGTGCTTTCCGCCTCCAACACCTACACGGGTCCCACGATCATCGGCAGCGGCGGGAACAGCCCGGCGGTGGCACTGACCGGCCTTGGTTCGATCTCACGCAGTTCGCTCATCTTTTTCGGCGGCACCGACATTTCAATGGTGCATGTCGATGTCACCGGGCGTGCCGACCAAACCCTGACACTGGCCAACGGTCAGACGCTGGCCGGCATCGGAGCGATAAACGGCGGCCTGGTCGTCTCGCCCGGCGCGACCGTTTCGCCGGGAGGAACAAACACAACGATTGGGATTACCACCGGGTCAAACCCCGTGAGTACAATATCAGCCAACAACGACATCACACTGGCGGGCACGACCATAGTCAAGCTAAACGGAAACGGTGTGAACGACGTCATTCAGTCTGCCGGGACTATCCGCTATGGCGGCACGCTGAATCTCGTGAATACCAGCGGCTCACCCATGTCCGCCGGCGAGAGCTTCCAGATCTTTAGCGCGGCTGCACTGTCCGGTTCGTTTGCGAGTATTACGCCGGCGGTGCCTGGTCCGGGGCTGGCCTGGGACACGACCCAATTGAGTAGCGGCATAATCGGAGTGATTACCTCCCCGGTAATCAGCAGCACGGAAGTGTCCGGAGGACACCTGATTCTCAGCGGCACGGGCGGGGCACCCAACGGTAATTACGTCGTGCTCTGGACTACGAACGTGGCGGCGCCGACGATCAACTGGGTGCCCATCGCCACCAACGCTTACGACAGCAGCGGAAACTTTAATTGGACCAATACGCTCATTCCCGGAATCCAACAAAGTTTCTTCCGGATCAAGCAATGATCGTGCGGCCGATATGCGCAACTAGGTCAATGCGAGGCGAAATATATCCCATAGGGCGAAACGCGGAACGAATGCTACGGGAGGAGGCGGGAGCGTTGGCAGGAATGGATTGAGGAAGAGCATTGTACTGCTTAGCATCGTTAGGATAACAACGAAATTCACATTCGGCGCGCACCAGTTCCTATGGAAGAGCCACTGGACTAACGGCGATCTGAACCTCTTGGACCAGGCGCGCTCGCTAGGGCTCACACAATTCGAGATTTCACTCGGTGACGATGTCCAGTTTGATCGGGCGCTTGTGCGGCGCCACGCGGAGTCGTTGGGTATCGAGCTGACCGTCGGCCCCGGCAACCTGTGGCCGGATGACTGCAACATCTCCGCCGACGATCTGCACCATCGACAACTCGGTTTGGCGTGGCACAAGAAGACTATCGAGCAGGCGGCCGAGCTCGGCGCGGCAGCGTATTGTGGCGCGATCTACAGTCGTCCCGGCTATGTGTGTCGGCGGCCTCCGCCGGAGGACGAGTTGCCTCGCACCGCCGACAACCTTCACGCGCTCGCAGAGTATTCCGCCGGGTTGGGTGTGCAGTTGGTAATCGAACCGATGAGCCGGTTCCGCCTCCATCTGGTCAACACGTCCGCGCAGGCCGTGAACCTCGTCCGCCTGGCCGCTCACCCCAATCTGCACATCAACCTGGATACCTACCACATGATCACTGAGGAACGCGACTATGGCGCGGCGATTCGCTGTGCCTTGCCGGTCCTGTGGGGCGTCCACACTTGCGAGAACGACCGCGGGATGCCCGGCGGTGGCCTCGTGCCATGGACAGCGGTGTTTAACGCGCTGGGCGAAGCGACTGGCTGCATACGACTGATGTTGGAAACGTACAACACCGGGCCGGCCGGATTTGGTTTCTCTCGTGGCATTTTCCGAAACCTCTGTCCGGATCCAGAACAGTTCGTTCGATTGAGCCTGGATTTCTTGCACCGGTGCGTGGAGAAAAGCATAAAGTGAAACACCAGAAAGGAACAGTTGATGACCTGTCGGCCTGAGGGTGCCGTCTGATGGTTTATGGATACGCTCCTCCATCCTTATTCAGGGACCCCACCAGCGACCTGAAAATGGCCGGGCTTACTTGACATCCTGCAAACTTGGACGATGTTGGTTTGGCTAACATGGACGCAGGTAGTTGACGGAAGTTAGTTGCAGATGTTCATGTCAGCCACTTCGTTTGCCCGCTCGAACAACTCCACAATGTGAGCGGACTCGCCGTGACGTTGGGTTTGAGGCGCTTTATTTTCTCTCAATAATCTCCACATCCTTCTCCCGCGTTTTTGGCATCACAATCAGGTTGCTGATCTTTCCCACTTCAACATGCCCCTGCACCGTCGTTTGAAATGGCGCATGCAATTTGAACTCAGCGGTCCAGTTGGTTGGCCACGCTGGTAGAAGCAGAATTCGCTTCCCATCATATTGCATCAACATCTGCTGTAGCGTAATCATTCCTGAACCACCGTTGTCCAGGTCCGGAATCCAGTCATTGCTGGATTTCCAAAACCACGAGAACCGCTGTTCCCCATACTTCGTAAACTCAGTCCTCACTATCCGTTGCGCCTCGGAAGTCAACCCCAAGGTGGCAGCCTGAGTCCCATCCTGCCCCCAACAAGCATCCTGTCGAAACAGGCGGGCAGCATAGGTGCGCCGCCCCAACTCCAAGTCAGGCTTGCCAACGCCATACAGATGATACGGAAACGCCACGTAAAGCTCAGGGTTCTCCACGTTACAGGTTTTCCCATACTCTTCTGCTGGCAAAATAATCGTGTCCCCGTTCTCATCCCCTTTGCCTTGCGGCGGTACCTTCCCTTTTGCGGTTTTGCCCATTGGAATTGGCGGCAAATCCCGCAGCACCCGGCCCCAGACATCTCGCTGCTCCCTGATCGTCAACCGCCCCGGAAGCGCCAGCAGCCTCGGCAACACGGATTTCAACCCCGCGATGTCCGGCGTCGGATTCACCGCGGTTTCCTGATAAGTCTCCAACGACTGCACCGGCGCCATCCGAATCTTCCCTTTGGCATCACGCGTCCAATGCTGATCGTAATACGTCACAACCGCCTCGGAGATCGGCACCAACACCTGATGCGCAAAGGAGTCGTCCTGCGTGAACTCATAAACATCGAGCGCCTGCGCGATGACCTCCAAGCTGCCTTGTAAATGGTGCCTAATCCAGGGACTCTGAATCTGGTTGCTGGGATTGTTCCAGCCGAAATCGCCAAGGTTCGGAAGCCCCCAGAAATACATCGTTTCTGGGAAGGCTGCCCCATCATGTTGGTAATAAAGCCGAGTCCGATCCTTCACAAGCGCCAGAGCTCCCGCGTACATCTGAAACCACGGCTTCATGAGATCAGAATCCCCCGTGACAATCAGTGGCCAGTAAATAAGCCGATTGTTTTGGTTCCAATAACAATTGCCCCACAACCGGTAGTCCGGGTCATGATCAGCCTGATTAGATTCCTGATCGCCGGTGATGTCATGCCCCACTGTAAACAGTCCGCCGTTAAACTTAGTCGGCTGCTCACCACGAGACGAACACGCCATCATCCAGCGCTGGATATCGTACCCCTGTGAAACTCTCACTGCATCCGGGCTGCCGGAAACCTGGATCCAACTTCGGTTCCAGAACGTGGCCCACCATTCCTCATGAAGATTCCGGGCGGTTTCGAATTCTGTGGTTCCCACCCGCTGAATGCTCGTCTCCATCTCCTTCCGCCAACTCTCAACGGATTCAGTTGAGTTTTGGGTAAGCCCAACGATATCGACCCGAAGGTCCTTGCGGGGCTGTGGGGATCGCAGGTGATGGTCACCGTCCGCCATTAACCCAGGCCCAAATATCGAAGCCCCGAAACAACGATGCAGCAGCGGATCAGGATGCTTGGTCAAAAGCGATTCCAAGTGCTCTTGCTTGAGGACGAGCGGATAAATGCTGTTTGAGTTGAAATGACACCAGGTAACTCGGTTGGCGGTGGTGAGAACGGTATCGGCCCAAAAGTCCATGGGTACGCCATGTCCGCCAAACTCAAACATGCCCCCGCGTTGCGGTGACTTGGAAAATGGGACCGAGTTCGTACGCCACAGTTCCAGGGCCGCCTCCAAGCTTACCGGTTGCTCGGAATGCGCCTCGATGCGCACGACAGGATAATTGGCATCGGCCCAAACCCGCACCGAACCAGTGTCGCTCTTCATCTCAATGGCCCCTTTCTCCATTGCCAGAATTTGGGTAAAGCGTGAGCTTGCTACAAACGGACTGGGCGCCAACTTGATTCTCACCCGCCCAAGCTTCACCAACTTTCCCATCTCCGTCCACGAGTCCGCCTTGGATAGCAGCAACATGACGTCGCCATTCTGCTCGGTCCAGACGTTCACGGCCAAATCGCCATTCCCGATTGGCATGGAATCGTTCTCATTGGTTCCCAACGTTTTCCAAACCACATCGTTGCTGGCCACCAAACTGAGGCCATCGGCTTCACTTGCCGCCAAAATTGAACTCGACAGCGCCGCAATACAAAGTAAAGGGTAAAACCATTTCATGGCACCAAATCACCATTCAATGTGACGCTTCTTCCGCGTTTGATTTTCAAGTCAACCACCTTGCCTCCGTAGCGCACTCGGCACGGCTCGCCCGTGCTCGAATGGATCGTCGCAGAAGCCAAGTGCCCGGCCCTCCAAACCAGGGAAACCTCATACCCTCCACGAGCGCACAGCCCGGAAACGCTTCCTTCCTGCCACACGTTTGGCAGAGCAGGCAGCAAATCAAGCATGCCTTCTTGGCTCTGGACCAGCATTTCGGCCATGGCTGCGGTGACGCCGAAGTTTCCGTCAATTTGAAAAGGCGGGCAGGCATCAAACAGGTTGGGATACACCCCGCCACCCCCGTCATAGCGAAGACCCAGGTCGGACGCCGGTTTGAGCGCCGAACGTACGAGCAACCAAGCTGTGTTGCCATCACCCAATCGCGCCCACAATGCGGCTTTGTGGGCCAATGACCAACCCACACCGCCGGTTCCGGGAGCCATCTTAGGCATACCGCAACGCACCTCCAAAGACTTGCGGGCGGCTTGCGCCAGTTGTGGCGTCGTGCCACGGGAGATTTCATCGCCAGGATACAATCCCCAAAGATGCGAAATGTGGCGATGGTGGGGCTCCGGCTCCGGATATTCCTTCAACCATTCCATGATGCGCCCGTCGGCGCCAACTTGCGTCGGCGCCAGCCGCGCACGCTTCGAAGCCAATTCTCGTCGAAAATCCTCATCAATACCGAGAAGCTTGGACGAGTCGATGCAAGCGCCAAAGAGGTAACGCACCTGTTGCTGAAGCACTGCGGGCCCCATGCAAATGCAAACCTCCGCACCATTGGCCATCACAAAATGATTTTCGGGCGAGTTCGCGGGAGCGATCACGAGCCATTGGTGCGTCGGCTCCGCAGTCAAGATGTCGGCATAAAACCGCGCGGCGCCTCGCAAAATGGGATAGGCCCACTTAAGAAACTTCCGATCGCGCGTGAACAGGTAGTGGTCATAGAGATGTTGGCATAGCCAGGCCGAACCGCCATTGTAGGAGCCCCATGACGCCGCTTCACCCGGCGACGTGAAGCCCCACGGGTTAGTGATGACATGCGCCACCCAACCGCGGGCCTGATAATAAGCGTGGGCTGTCCTGGCCCCCGGCGCTTGTAACGAGTCAACCAGAGCGAACAACGGTTGGGTCAACTCCGAAAGATTGCAGACTTCTGCTGGCCAATAGTTCATCTCCACGTTCATGTCCAAGTGCCAATCACCTGTCCATGGCGTATGGATCTCTTCCGCCCAGATGCCTTGCAGATTTGCTGGGAACCCGCCGGGCCGCGACGAGCAGATCAAGAGATAGCGGCCAAAATTGAAATACAGCGCCGCCAAACCAGGATCGCCCGGATCCCCCTCGGCCGTACTAATTCTTTGCGGTGTCGGTTTGCTTGCTGCGGTTGCGTTGCGCGGCTCAAGGTAAAACGAAACCCGTTGGAAGTACTTGCGATAGTCCGCAACGTGCGCCTGGCGGAGCGCCTCGTAGGGCTTCTTGGCTGCCTTATTCAAATCAATCCGGGTTGCAGCCGCAGGATCCTTGGTTTGACGGCCGGCGAAGCCTTGATAATCCGTGCCCCCCGCGATCAACAGAATAACCTCGTCGGCTTCCTTCACGCGCAATCGATTTTCACTAACCGAAACTTCACCGCCGCGATTCAGAACGCGGACGCGAGCGGCATATCGAACGCCTCCTCCGCGCAGCCCGTTGTCCAGTTGGCCGATCATCAACAAACCGTTCTTACCATCGCCCGCAGTCTCAAATCGTTCCGGGCGGTCCAGCCGCGCTTCGAAAGAGATCGCTTTGGAATGATCCGCGCTCAAACGCAAAACCATTACTTGATCGGGCGCGCTCACAAACATCTCTCGCGTGAACTTGACGCCTGCGCGTTCGAATTCAACGTGCGCGGTGGCCTCGTTGAGATTCAATTCGCGACGATAGTTCTCAACCAGTGCATGGGTTTCGCCGGGGAAGGACAAGTGAAAGTTCCCGAGTACCTGATAGCACCCGTACTGGCCATTGCCCGTTCCGCCGCTGGAGCCGGGTCCCTTGCAAATGAAGTTCGAATTCACGAGCGCCTCGGCGTCAGCGTTCCTGCCTTCGAGCAGCAGCTTTTGGATTTCAGGCAAGACTTTGTAGGCCTCCGGTCGGTCAGCGTCCTGATGCGAGCCCGACCAAACGGAACTCTCGTTCAAGATGATCCGCTCCTCGTCGAGGCCGCCGAACATCATCGCGCCGAGCCGCCCATTGCCCAGCGGTGTAGATTCAGTGAAATTGGTGGCAGCGGTATCGAACCAAATGGTCGTTTCCGGAGGGGAACCAGCCTGTGTTGCCGCGCAGACTGGCAGCCACCAAAGAATTCGAAAAGCCGACACACAGGCTTTCGTTGTTACCATTACAAGGCGTTTCAAAGCCATAACAGTATCAGATGCCCAACTCGACCATACCAGCCTCAAGGGCCTTCGCATAAGAGGTGTCATAATACAGTGCCACTGAGCCAAGAAAGAGCCCAATTCTCCCGCGAGCGAATTAACCGATGTCTAGTGGGCTCAATCTGAATTGGCCGCCCAGATGTTGCGGATAGCCTCTTCATCGCCAAGTCCGGTCGGTACCACCGGGCTGGGGTGGTTGGCGAAATACCACTGGGTGTCGGGTGACCGGGCGGTGCGGCTCCCGGGCATCTCGAGAAAGCCGTTCGGGTCGGTCTTGCGCACCCAGTCCCAGGCGTATTGCAGCCACTGGGCGCGGTATTCCTTGGTTTGGTGCGCGAACCAGGTGATCTCATCGTAACCCCAAACCCAATTGAATTCGCCCTTGGCGTTCGGTTGGCCCGGATGGCGGCTGACGCCGTAATTATCGAGTTCAACTAAGTACGGCAGTTGCTCACAGGTCCAGCCGCTGAGGGTCTGACCGCCTTTGCTGTGCCCATAAATGCCGTCGGAGAATCCCACTTTCAGGATCGCTTCTTGCGGTTTTTCGGGCACTTCCATAATGCGCAAGGGGAAGGCGTGAAAATCCAACAGTGGTCGTCCGTTCCGCATGAGACCACCGCTGGGAACGTGGCCGTTGCACAAGACCATGTGACGACGAGCGTGTTTGGCCGCGTACTGCCGAACCAGGATAAGCAGATGCTCCCAATGGGCGTTGTCGCGGTCATTCTTGTTCATGATCTCGACTTGGCCGAAGTGGATCGCCTCGCAGCCGATGTTGATGTAGGAGGCCGCCTGGTAGTAGAACCAAAGTTGGGTTTCCAGCCGGCTCTCATCCGGGACCTGGGCATTACGGCCCATAGGGCGGCGCTGGCCCTCGGGATAGATGATATCGTCAAAACGGAAGTTGCGTTTTTCGACCGGTTGCCCAAGGTCGGTGAACACCCAGTCAGGAATGGCGATGTCGTTGATTTTGGGACTCACCGTCTCGAAAACGCAGGCCTCGACAATCATGTGCGGGTCGGCGGCCAGCACCTGCGGGATTTCCTCCCGGCCCCGGTCGAGGTTGGAAAGGAAATTGGCTTCGGCGCCCCACAAACAAAGGGCGCGCCCGAGGTATTTGGCGCCGACGCTCTTGAGCATGCGGATGTTGTCCTTGAGGTCGTCCCGGTCGTTGACCAGTCCCTCCACCGTGATCGCGCGGGAGAGGTAGTTTTCCAGCACCTCTCGAGAGATGGTTCCGTCAAAATCGTATGCCCTGGGCCGCGCGTCGGCCGGCGGCGACTTCAATTCCACGGCATTGGCGGTCATGACTGCAGCCGTGATGAATTCAACCGCCGGTCTGGGATCGCACGGAGCCAGGGGAAAACGCCCTCCACTCTGCTGGACGACGACCGTCATCTTCCCGCCGAGTTCCTTGTATCGTTTTTCGGCCATGCGGGTTTCGCGCTCGAGCCAGGGGCTTTCGCTGGCGCAAACGTGAAGGATCGGCACGCCGGCCTTAGCCAGCGGCGCCAGGTTATCGAGCGGCTGGGTCTTCGCGGTGTTGCTGCGCAGGATCGGGTCCTCAGCATAGACACACGCCACTTTTTCCGGGTTCGCTATCGCCCAGGCATAAGTTTCTCCCGCCGCACCGCCGGTGCCTGCCATGACCGGTTTCCGCGAAAATCCATGGCCGGTGAGAAAATCGTAGATGACGTTCCATTGCGCCAGGATCGGCCCGTCGGCGTTGTAAGGCACGGCCCCGGTGACGATGTGGAAGCCTTTGGCCATAAGCGCCTGATCGACCACCGCGTCGCGACCAACCAAATCCGCGCGGAACACCCAAGGCTTTCCGGGAGCCGCCGTTTTTGGCGCGATGATAGTAGTGAGCCCTTCCACCAGGGGTAGTTCAATCTGGTAGCGAGCGTAACATTCCGTAAAGAGCGGGCCACGCAAGGTGACGTAGATTCCTTCGCTCGGGAAGTTTTCGCAAAGGCTGGCAGTGCTGTAATAAGAGCTCCGGGTAAACCGGGTGCCGGCGAAATCAGGCGGGGCGGCTTTGGTTTCCTTGACGCTCTGTTCGATAAAGTCAGCGATCGGTTTGGGCTCCCGCAGACTATGGGGATGATGGCCGCGGCCTTCCTTGATCATCACCGAAATGCGTCCGCCAAACTGGTGATAAATGCTTTCGATGGGCAGCGCAAACCTACCCAGGAGGGGATCGATGCTGCCGCAGACGTGCAGCAACGGCACATCGTTGGTTGCCAGCGCCGCGAGCCTCGCCAGGATCTCCCAATTGCCGCCCGGATTGTCGGCGTAGATGCAGGAGACCTTGTCCGGATGCGTCGTAGCCCAGGTATAGGCGTATTCGCCGCCCCGGCTCATGCCGACAAAGGCCGGCTTCGGCGAAAGCCCGTGCTTCCGGGTGAGAAACTCATACCATGCATCCCATTGTTTGCCTGGCTTTAGGTCCTGGCTGGATTCGATGTAAGCGATATGAAACCCGCGCCGGAGCAATTCAATCTCCGTTTGGGGTTGGTGGTCCCAATAACAGCCTCTCCACGACCAGGGATTCCCTGACGCTGCCGCCGTCGGAACGACAATAATACAGCGGCGCTGCCCTTTGACCTGGTGCCGGATCCCATCGCCTTCGTCCGCTTGTGCCTTGGTCGGCGAGAGCGTGAGGGTTTCTTCGTCAAGCAGGAAATCGTAACGATCGAACCCATGCCAGAGGGTCTTTTCACCGTCGAAAGCCAAGGGCCTCGGTTTCTCGGCGTCAGTCGTGCCGGCAAAACAACAGAAGCTGGTGACAAAGACGGCCAGGACAATCGCTTTTGGTCGAGTGTTCATGTTTTCGATGTGGGCAAAGAATATCACTGCAACTTTCCGCCTGTACGGTGCGGAAATCCGTCCGGGAGAAGACAGTTGACGTCTGCCGGGTAAGGCGCTGGCAAGAGGCGATTGATCGGGAAGCAAGTTTGCGTGGCGATTGCACTGGCTTCACCTCTCTTGGCTGGTGCGCAGAAGTGGTCGCTCCCCAGGCAGCAATTCGCGATTCTGTGGTCCACCAGGGGCAAGGCATTCAATTCCAAAGCGTCAAGCGGCCTGCTTGAGCCAGTAATGGTTCAAAAGGCCACTCAGTGCCTCCTCGGACTGCACCTGGGTCGGCAGCGCCGGTTCGGCGGGATAGTCGAAAGCCACCGGAATCACGTTGCCAAGGCCTTGATGAGGCCGGCGCGT
>Ga0265337_1001052_pt1 | contig 14251 bp, 6 predicted proteins | sample 42122metaG_FD_192441 | JGI IMG/M metagenome (GOLD analysis project Ga0265337, IMG submission 192441) | Rhizosphere microbial communities from Carex aquatilis grown in University of Washington, Seatle, WA, United States - 4-21-22 metaG | ecosystem: Host-associated > Plants > Roots > Rhizosphere >... | reverse complement strand
CCGTCCCCCGAATACAATTGAGTTTGCGGAATGATTTGTTTGGCCTGGTTGGCGCTGGCCCAGCTCAACTGTGCCGAGGCGGTAACGGTGTTTTCGAAGTACTCGAGAACGATATCATATTTCTGGTTGGCGTTAAGGGCAATGGTGCCGGAGTGGTCGGTGGCAACCTGGCCAACCCAAGCGTCAACGATTCGCTGGCCGTTGACCCACAGTCTGGCCCCATCGTCAGAGCGGACGGTAAAGGTGTAGGTTTGCGAGTAGAACGGCTGCACCTTGCCGTGCCACCGCACCATGAAGTAATCCGCAGTGATGGACGGATCAGGGGAGCCGGCAGCCCAGTCGAAGTTCACCATATCATCCGTGCGCGTAAGCGTCGGAGCGCCGAGGAAGTTATTAACACCATCCGTGGCGGAGCTATAGTAATCGCCGGTCAGGCCGGTGCCGGTGCCGAGGGTGCCCACGGTGAGGATGGCGTCCTGACTGGGGACGCTCCAGTTTCCCGAATCATTAATGACGACCGAGTAAGCCCCTCCGTTGGTCACCAGGGCATTGGGGATGACCAGCGAACTCGTGGTGGCGTCAACGATATTCGAACCAAAGAACCGCCATTGATACGAATAGGGAGGCAGCCCCAGGCCCACTCTCACGGAGAACGTCGCCGTGCCGCCGGGGGCGACCACCTGGCTGGCCGGCTGATTGGTGATGGTCGGCTTGAAGACCGTGAGCTGGAACGTCCCATTCGTGCCGGTCCAATCGTTGCGGGTGACGGCGAGCGTATTCTGCCCGAGGGAATAGACGCGCATGATGCCGGCACAGGAGGCGGGCAGGGGCAGCGTGCTTGGATCTGAAGGAGTAAAGGTAGCATAGAGGTTGTTCGCCGCGTCCCAGGCGACGCCACTCTTGAAATTTGCGGCAGCGACAGTGCTATTGGTAACCATTGTGGCACGGTCCGGCACGCCGTTGGTGAGCTGCGTCAGTAGGATTTTGCCGCTGTTCAGGGAATTCGCCAGCAACGTGCCGTCGGGTGTAATGGCGATGCCGAAGCTGTTGACCATCGTATCATCAGTCAAACCGGGCGGCGTAGAACTCCACAACCGGCCACCAGCGATGTTGGCGGGATCCCAAACCCCCACGCTGATGCCGGCGGCACGGTTTTGCATGGTGTAAATAAAACCAGTGGTTGGGTGGACGGCCAAATCGGCCAGCACGCCGTTGATCGTGGCCGTTCCGGTATTCGGATTCAGGACGTACGTCGGGGCGTTTACCAACGGGAGCGTATTATCGACGTTGGCGGTATACTGCCAGAGGTCGTTATAGAACGTGCCTCCTTGCAGCTTGTCCCATTCAAGCGCATAAAGGACGAAATCCGGCTGGTGCAAGGAGCCTTTGACGACCGGAGTGCCGCTCGCGCCGCCATACATTTGAAGACCGTTCGGAGCGGCATCGCCGAGGTTGAAGAGGGCCTCACTGCTCGACATATCAGGCTTGGCGGCCCAAACCCCCTGACCATAGCTGCCGGATGAGGGAGTGGTGCTGGCTAGGCCCGAGGTATATAGGCCCCCGATGTCGCCGATGTACACCGTATCATCCACACCGACACTGATTTTGTAGGGCGAATAACGCAGGCTTGAGCCTAATGCCATGCCACCCAGCAAGGCAGTGTTTTCCTGCGCGAGGGCATCCGACTGGTCGGCGTTAAGGACGTAAATGCCTTTGCCCACCGGCCGGCTATTGCTGCCGGTCCCCGGTGCCGAGTTCACGACATAGACGCGTCCGAAATTCGGGCGTTGCGGGTTCTGATTCACCGCCACGCCGCGCGGATAATAGAAACCACCGTAGGTGTTGGTATCGGCGCTAATCTGAGTGAAAGCGTGCGGGCCAACTTTGAAGGCATAAATGGCGTAGTTCGTGTTGACTCCTAAACTAAAGGAATGCGGTCCTTTGGTCGGGCTCATCGTATTGGTGGTGCCGTCATTGAAAACGACGTACAGGCTGTCGGCGGTTTCATTCAGGGTGAATTGGACAGTGCCACTATTGTTGGTCACGCCGGAGGCGTACGGGTGAGCGTTGGCGATGGACACGCACGCCAGCACCGCCACGCCAGCCGCCATGCCGCGCCGCAGCCAACTGCAAGGCCGAGTTTCTTTCATAAGCAACTGGTTGTTTTGTTTCGTTTTCATATTCTTTGCCGGTTTGTTGTTGTTAAGAACGCTAATTTACATGCTGTGCGCAAATGGCTGAAGCACAAACATTTCAAGAACGTCACCCACCGTCCGTCGTCGCTATGTACCCGCAACGATTGCCCGCAATGATGGCAGAAAGCGATCTGCCAGTCATGTCACATAAACACGCGACAAACCGGCGCTGTGCGGCCCAGGAGCCCGAGACGAGAAGAGGCCTGTCGGCCGTGCTCCATGCTCACCGGACGCAACACGCCATGCCTGGCCACTCGAAGACAGCAGGCAAAATGCTTTCGGCTGTTGCGCAAGCATGGAGAGAAACCGGGAAGTCTCGTTGTCTTCTGGGGTGAACCTCGTTAATAATAGCGTCGAAGTGCTGAGATGGCCTGCCATCGGATATGTTGCGTTAGCCCTTGCCGGCTGGCCGGCGGGAGCGTTGCCGATCGGCGCGGCAGCAGACGCAGTCGAGCAGAACTACCTGGTCGAAACGTGGGGCGTGGACGACGGATTGCCGCACAGCACCGTCACCAGCATCGCCCAAACGCCCGACGGCTACCTATGGGTCGGCACCCACCACGGCGGCCTGGCGCGGTTTGATGGGAGGCGGTTTGTCTGCTTTAACCCGGGCAATACGCCGCAGCTCAGCTCGATCACGATCCAACGGCTGCGCGTGGACCCGCAAGGGACGCTCTGGATCAGCGCGAACGAGGGGGGGCTAATGTCCTGCCGCAATGGCCGGTTCCGCTTTGAACTGCCGAGCGGTCTGCCACCCGCCGGGTGGCTGAGTTCGGTCGTGGCCGCCAGTGAGCAGGAGGCGTGGCTGGCGTCGGTGGGCGGCACGCTTTGGCGCTGGCGCGGCGCAGCGGGAACGAACCGCTGGGCAACCTTTGAGGCGCCGGATGCGAATTACCGCAGCACGTTCTGTCAGGACGGGCAGGGGCGCATCTGGTATCGGACGCGGGACGGGTGGTTGGGATGGTTCGACGGGGCGCAATTCGTTCGCGTTCCCACTAACTGCGGTTTGAGCGGCTTGCAGGTGAACCGGTTGGCCTGCGACCCTCGAGGCCGCGTCTGGGTCGGCACGGAGCGGGAACTGGCGGCTTGGGATGGCGGGCGGTTCGTGAACCAGACGCCGACCAACGGGGAACCAGTCATCACCGTGCAACATTTGGCGTTTGCCGGAGATGGCAGCCTGTGGGTGCACACCCAAACCCAGTTGCGGAAGTGCGCTGGCCGGGAATGGGTTGCCGAGGGCGAATTCCAGGATGCGCGTTTTCAGGAGCTTGGGCCATCGGTGGAACTGGAGATGCAGGACGACGGCCGTGGCGGGGTCTGGCTGGCGCACTATGAGGCTGGGTTCTGGCATGTCGCCGCGAGTGGCCGGGTAACGCGCGTCGGGAAGCAGGAGGGCCTGCCCAGTGGCGTGATGGAGTGCTGGTTTCAGGACCATGAGGGCAATGTCTGGGCCGGGTTGACCGGCAGCGGACTGGTGAGGTTGCGGCCAGCCGCTTTCCACACCGTCAGGGCTGGCGGGGAATCATTGACGCGGGCCGTTACTTCCGTGTGCCAGGATGCCGCGGGCGCGATGTGGTTCGGCACCGGGGACGGCGGCTGCTTTCGCTGGCGCGACGGCAACCTGTCTGTTTGCCAGCCCCCAACCAATGCGGCGGCGGGCCAGGATATAACCGTAAGCCCGGACAACCGGGGTGGGGTTTGGGTCGGCTCCGTGGGCGACGGCTTGTGGCTGGTCGAGAGCAACACCTTTCGCCGGCCATTTCCACCCGCCGACATCCGCGGCGTGGTGCGCGCGCTGTTCACCGACCGGAGCGGGGCGCTCTGGATCGGCAACCCGCAAGGGCTGTTCTGCTGGGCTGGGGGGACGCTCAGGAAACTCACGCCGGCCGACGGCTTTGCGGCTGCCTACATCGTCTCCATTGCCGAGGACGACCGGGGCGCCCTCTGGTTTGGCACCGCCGGCGGAGATCTCAGGCGTTACCAGGATGGCGCCTTTGCAACCTTCCGCCAGACTGACATTGCCAGTAAGCCGCCAGGACCGGACTCCGCAGCCGACCCGCCGCCACTGCGGCCCTTAACTGGACGTGAGCGCTTTTGGGCGCTACACCCGGACCGTGACGGCGTGCTGTGGGTCGGCACCCTGGGCGGTGGCTTGCTGCGCTTCCGGGAGGGAGTGTTCACCCGTTACCTGCCGCGGGATGGCCTGCCGAGTGAATACATCAGCCAGATTCTCGAAGACGGGCGTGGCCACCTTTGGCTGGGCACCCGTGCGGGCATCGCGCGCGTGAGCAAAGACGCGCTGAATCGCTTCGCGCGCGGCGAACTGGCGCCGTTGCCATGCATCACTTACGGCAAGTCGGACGGCTTGCCCACCATCGAATGTTCCGGAGGTTCTCAGCCAGCCGCGTGGCGCGATGCCGGGGGCCGGTTGTGGTTTACGACCGCCAAGGGCGTCGTCTCCGTCCAGCCGGACGAGTTACCCTTTAACTCCCTCCCGCCGCCGGTGGTGATCGAGGAAGTCCGCGTGGCTGGACAGCCCTGCGCCATGGTCAGGAAGAACCGTCCCGGGGCCGCCGCCGCCGCGAACACCCTACCACTGGTAGAGGCGGAAGCCCGCCGGCATCACCTGGAGATCCAATTCACCGGCCTGAGCTTTACGGCGCCCGACCAAGTACGGTTCCGTTGGAAGCTGGAGGGATGGGACGAGGAGTGGGTGGAAGGCGGTACGCGACGCGCGACTAGTTATAGTTATCTGCCGCCCGGGGATTACGTCTTCCATGTGACGGCCTGTAACAACGACGGCGTATGGAACGAGGCTGGAGCCGCGTTGTTGATTCGGATGTTGCCCGCCTTCTGGCAAACGCGTTGGTTTCAAATAGGCGCCACGCTGCTGGGCCTGGGCACGGCGGCCGCGGCCGCGCGATTCGTCACCGTGCGCAAGGCGAGGCGCCGGCTGGAGGAGCTGGAGCGCCAGCACGCGCTCGAGCAGGAGCGGTCCCGCATCGCCAAAGACATCCACGACGATCTGGGCGCCAGCCTCACGCACATCACCATGCTCACCCAATCCGCACGCGAGAAGCTGGAAGACTCGTCGCCGGCCAATGGCGATCTGGGCCAGATTTACGGCACGGCGCGTGAACTGACGCGCGCCTTGGAGGAAGTCGTCTGGGCGGTCAGCCCAAGGCACGATTCGCTGGACAGCCTAGCCACCTACTTCGGCACGTTCGCCCAGGATTTCGCCGGCGCCTCCGGGCTGCGCTGCCGCCTGGATTTACCCGCACAGATGTCTGAGCTGCCGCTCAGTTCGCAAGTCCGGCACAGCGTCTTCCTTGCCTTCAAGGAGGCGCTGCACAATGTGGCCAAGCACGCCGCCGCCACCGAGGTGCGTATCTCCCTGAAAGTCGAGCTTGGCAATTTCGTGCTGATGGTCGAAGATAACGGTCGCGGCTTCCGCTGCGACCAGCCTACGAGCGTCCTTGCGTCGGCGGGGGAGCCGGCTGCCCGGCTGCTCACAGGCCACGGCCTGCCAAACATGCGCAGCCGGCTGGAGCAGATTGGCGGGTATTGCGAAATCCATAGCCAATACGGCCTCGGCACCCGCGTGCGTTTCGTTGCGCCCCTGAGCGCTGCTTTGTCGCATAGATGAGTGACAAGCCAAAAAGGACCGGGGATGCTAAATCTAAGGGCGTGACGATCAGGGTTTCCTTAGTTGAAGACGATGCCCGGGCGCGGCGCATCTTTGCCGATTGGCTAAGCCACGCTGCCGATCTCCAGTTGGTCAGCCGGTTTGCCGACGCGGAGAGCGCCATCGCGGCCTTGCCCCGGGAGGCGCCGGACGTGGTATTGATGGACATCAATCTGCCCGGCCAAAGCGGGATCGACTGCGTCCGCCGGCTCAAGCCGCTCTTGCCGGCCACCCAGTTCCTCATGCTCACCGTTTATGAGGATGCCGATCGCATCTTCGAGGCGCTTTCGGCAGGTGCGGCGGGCTACCTATTGAAACACACGCCACGCGAGGATTTATTGGCCGGCATCCGGCAAGTTCACGAGGGCGGCTCGCCCATGAGCGGGCCTATCGCCCGCAAAGTCGTCCAGGTCTTTCATCAGCGGCCGGCCGACCCTTCGCAGGGGGCCGCGCTTTCCGACCGGGAGACGGAAGTGCTGGAGTTGCTCAGCCGCGGCTATCTCTACAAGGAGATTGCCGACACGCTGGGAGTCAGCTTTGCCACGGTGACCACGTACGGCCGGCGAATTTACGAGAAGCTGCACGTCCACTCTCGCGCTGAGGCTGCGGCCAAGTTCGGAAAGCAACCGCTCCGGGCGGGGCCTCAACTGTGGCAGCGACCGGGAAGCTGCGGCTCCGATTAGCGGCCGTCACACCCTTTCCACCCCCCCCCCGGGGGTCATAAGCATTCGAAATACTGAGAACCGTATCCTGCCCGGGGTGGTGCCTGTCTTGTACAAGTAGAGTCTGGCCGGACCACGGAACTGGCCGCTCTCCTGCATTCTTGCCTACCTTCCCCGCCCCAATAGCGGTCCGGGAGCAGTCCATGCGGAAGTCCATCAATTCGAGAGCGCCCACATGAGGATCGCCGAGGCCGTTCCATCCATGGTCGGTTCGTTCGAGACGTAGTCTCCGTGGTCGTCGTGATAGACGGCCAACTCGGACTGGAATTCGGCAAAAGGATCGGGCTGCTGGATTCTCACACCCAGTTGGGTCTTGAAGATGCGCTCATAAATCGGCCCGTCCACCAACCCTCCCCGGATGGACCGGTGCGTCAGCCAAGTGGTCGTTAGATGCGGCTGATGCGGATAGGTGCCGCCGGTCGGAATGTCCGTAAACATCGAGGTGCCCCAGGGATTCCTTCCCAACAGCCAGTCGCGTTGCCGGACCATGAAGGCGTGGTACTGCATGTCGCCGGTCATGCGCTCGTAGAGCAGGCACTGCGTCACTAGCGCCACGATCAGGTTGTTCGAGCACCAGATAAACGGCACTCCCGCGCGGTAGGGATTCTTCTGTCCCATGCGGATGCAGCGTTCGATGCCCTCACGGTAATACTGGGCGAGGAGACGCTGAGTCTCGCGGTCCACCAGGTCGTAGAGCATGAAGTGACCGGTATTCATGAAAGGATAGTACTGGTAGTGCTTGGTTTGCTCCTGGCCCATCCAGGATTCCGACGCGGCCTGTTTGCCGTAGCCCTTCGCCTCCTCTAGGTAATGCTTCTCGCCGGTCACCCGGTAGAGGGCGGCGGCGCCCCACTCCATGTCATCGGCCCAGGTGGTTTCTTCGTAACGATAGGGCTCCTTGTAGGAATTGCCTTGCTGGTAGCCCTCCTTGGCCCGGCCAAGCGCATAGACCTCGATGCCCGACTGGAGGCATTTCCGGGCGAAGACGGGGTCAATCTTCTTGAAGGCCATGTCACCCAGCGCCATGGCTGCGGCGTAACGGCCGGCCAGATTCGCCAAACCGGTCGCCGCGCTCTTGTACTTGGCTAGCCCTTGCGGCTGCCCGCCGGCAAAATACACCACCCGGTTGCTGCCCCGGCCCCAGCCATAATCAGCAATCTCGGCATAGGGCAGCCGCGGGCCGCAGTGGTCGCGATCATCCGCTACTTGGTGATAGAGCGCATCAGGCGCCGGATGCAGCTTGAGCATCCATTCCAGACCCCAACGCCCCTCGTCCAGCACATCGGGTATTCCGTTCGGGCCCGCATCACCACGGGCAGTCGCGATGTCCTTGAACATCTTGTGATAGGCTGCGCCTTTGAGTCCTGCGCCGGCGCTCTTCACCCGGCGGTCGGTTCCGACCTGTGCGATTTCGCTGGTCAGCAACAATTGCGCCGTGGCGTTGGCGGAAGTGATCAGATACTTGAGCAGATCCGCCGCGTCATGCCAGCCGCCGGTGCAATCCAGATCGCTCCCGTAGGGGAGGGGACCGAAAGCGGTCCGGCCGTCATTGGTGTGACAGGACTTGCCCAGCCAGGGATTGTAGCCGCACTGCTGTTCCCGCATGAACTCGAGCAGTTGATCGGGCAACGGCTCATACGCCTTGTCGTCAATGGCGAAGACCGGTGAACTGGCATCGCCGACGCGCAACACATACTGGCCCGGCTTCTTGAAAGTTGAGAAATCCAGCTCCGCGTGCTGCGTCCACTTCCCCCAGGTGGCGCCCTCGATGACTGTCGCCTTTCCCTCGTAAGCGGCTCTCGCATCCGGCCCCGCCGGGTGGATGGAGAACGACAGCCCAACGGGGCTGGTGGAGAAGGCCATCGCAATCTTTGTGTCGCCCGGCCGATAGCCAACCTGGTTGACGCGGATATAAAGGTTGGTGTTGCTGGCCGCAGCACCGGGAAGAGCGATGGCCAGAGCCGCCGCTGCCAGGAGAAGCCGAAATCGTTTCATCGCGTGGATTGTAGTGGGAGGTGAAGAAAAGAACAGAGCCGACCCGCCGTTCGTCTGTCGCATGTTTATGGGACATGCGCTCACGCCGGGGTTGTGCGACGATTATTAGCCGTTTAGTATGCGCCTATTGCGTTCGATGTGCCGCGTGGAATCTGGTAGAAAGGCAGTGCTAGCCCTGAAAGGGGCGCTTTCCTGCCGCGGCCTGCCGGGCTTGGTGGCGGCGGGCGCATTGTGCGCTGGTGTTGCCGAGGCCAGCGCCGATATTTGGAGCACCGGCTACTATCCAGGCTACGAGCAGAGTTCCATGCCGGCGTCGGTGGTTGATTTCGCGGCCCTGACCCACGTCATTCACTTCTCGGTCTGGCCTAAAGCGGATGGCACACTCAACACTACCGTCAACAGCATCACCCCGTCCCGTTCGAACGACCTGATATCCCGCGGTCATGCAGCCGGCAAGAAGGTGCTCTTTTCCGTCTCGGGCAGCACGTCGGGTGGTTTCGGGGGTGCGACCACCAACGCCAACCGCGGCGCGTTCATCAGCAACCTGTGCAGTTTCATGTCTACGTACGGCTATGATGGCATTGACATTGACTGGGAGCCGCTCGCTTCCTCGGACGCGCTGCAATACACCAACTTCATCAAGGAGTTGCGCGTCGCCCTGAATGCCTACTCCCCTTACCGAATGCTGACCGTGGCTACGGCGACGCAGCCCGCCTGGTTCGCCATGCTCCAAAGCCAGTTCGATCAGATCAACCTCATGACTTACGACTTGTCGGGGCCGTGGGGCGGTTGGGTGACGTGGTTCAATGCGCCGTTGTATGATGGCGGCTACCGTTTTGCCAGCACCGGCGGCCTGGTCCCGTCGGCTGACGGCATGGTGACCAAGTTCGTCGATGCGGGCGTCGCTCCCGGCAAACTCGGTATCGGCATCGCCTTCTATGGTTGGATGTGGAACGGCGGCACCGGCACTCCCACCGGCGGTGTCACCGCTCCCCGGCAAAGCTGGGCGACGGACCCAACGTTGACCTACGCCTCCTTTGCCACCATCATGTCCACCTACTACGCGACCAACCTCTACCACTGGGACGCCGCGGCCCAGTCGTCTTACTTGGGCATTGATAACACGGGCTCGACCAATGACCACTTCATTTCCTACGATGACGAGCACGCCTGCCAGGCGAAGGTCATTTATGCGCGAGCCCGCGGCATCGGCGGCGTCATGATCTGGGAATTGGGCGAAGCCTACCGCACATCGCAGCCGGCCGGTCAGCGTGATCCGTTGCTCCAAGCGGTTAAGCGGACCCTCTATGGCCCCAATACCTGGGCGGGCGGGGGCTCGAACGTGAATTGGTCCACTAGCGCCAACTGGGCCAACGGGGTTCCGATTGCCACGGCCGACGTCTATTTCCTCACCAACGCCGCGACGGCAACTCAAGGCGCCGTTAACAACATCGTCGCCGTCAACAGCACCATTCAATCCCTGACCTGCCTGAACACGAACCAGGCACTGTTCCATGACGCCCAGATTAACGCCGGCGTAACGCTGACGATTACCAACGCCTCCGCCACGAATGCAATCTTCTGCGGTTCCATCGCAGCGATGGCTGTCGCCACGACTCCGGTTAACACGATTTCGGGTAGCAGCGGCACGCTCGTGGTCAAAGCGCCCAGCGGCTTTGTCAATGTCCGGCAGGGGGGCCTTAACAACCTCAGCGGGATGAACACGCTCGACCTGTCCGGGTTGGGCAGATTCAACGCCGACGTGTCTGCCGTCTATGTGGCGGGTGACGGTTCAGGTGCCGCCGAACGAGAGCGCGCTTCGGGCACACTGAAGCTGGCGAAGACCAACCTGTTAGTCCTGAGAGCGGCCAGCGGCACCCCGCTGCTCATCGGCAGCAGCAGTGGCAGCGGCGGCGCCGGGGGCACCGTGGTTCTCGGGTTGACCAATGCCGTCTTGTGCGACGGGGGCCTGGGTGTTGGTCTGGCCCGGTGCAGCGACAGCAAACTCAACTTCGCCTCCAGCGGCTCTTACGCGTGGTTCAGGAACCTGGCTGGCATCGGGCGCCAAAATTCCTGGCTCATTGGGGATGGCTCGGCCACGACCTATTCCGGCAACCTGGCCCAAGGCACCGTTGATTTTTCCAACGGCACCATTGATGCTCAGGTCAACCAGTTGGTGGTGGGCCGAAACCAGAACAGTGGCGCCGGCCTCGCGGGTTCTGGCGCTCAAGGCTTCCTGACGCTTAAAGCAGGCACCCTGGATGTGAATACTGTGTTGATGGGCTATGAGATGCTGAACTACGGTCCGGCGGCCAAAGGGGCGGTGAACGTGGATGGCACCGCGCAGCTTATCGTTAACACGTCAATGCAGTTGGGACGCTTCACAGCGGCGGTCGCCAGCAACGGCGTCAGCTCCGCCATCCTGAACATCGGGACGCTCAGCGGTTATGGTCACGTGACCGTAGCGGGGAACATCACCACCGCCACCAACGCGGCGAGTGCCAACGACAGCGAAATCCATGTCAAGAATGGGGGCAGCCTCTCAGTCAAAGGCACGATCGGCCCGCTCTCCTCTTTTGAGTTGGCTGGCGGCACCCTGACCCTGGAATTCGGGACTGGGGCAAACCCCGCCGGAGCTGTATGCACAGTCTCCAACCTGCAAACCTCCTCCCCTTTGACCCTGAACCTGCTCGGCTCCGGCTTGTCGCTCGGGCGAATCCCTTTGATCAAGTATCGGGCTCTCTCCGGCAATGGCGCCGCGGACTTCACCACCGTCAACTGGCCCTCCGCGATCCGGGGTTATCTCTCCAACAATGTCGCCAATTCCTCGATTGACGCGGTCATCCTCCCGCCGCCGGCTCCACAGATCAGCGGGTATCAGCGACAGAGCGACGGCAGTTTCAAGTTCACCTTCAGTGGCTTGGCGGGCGTCGGCTATTCCGTGCGCGCTGGCACCAACCTTGCCACCCCAGCGACCACCTGGACAATTCTGACCACCAACGTCTTCGGCAGCAGCCCGACCAACTACATCGACCTGGCGGCCACCAACTATCCGAACCGTTATTACCTCATCTCAATTCCCTAACCTGGTTATAATCAAAATGAGAACTTCACGTTGTGCATCCCTTTGGATGGTTCTGCTCACTTACCTCGGATCGGGATCATTACCCGCTCAAGCCCCTTCGAGTCCGCAGCCTGAGCTGGACCGCGAGGCGGCCATCCAGCGGCTGGCCAAAGAACTGGCTCCCCGCCTGGCCCAGGCGCGCTATATGGAAGCCAATCCACAGCCGATCACCGTGCCGGGTTGGGAGGGTTACCCGACTACCAATTACACCTACTCGGTCCGGGACCGCTCGACCGGGACCAACAAGACCGCCAGCGTAATCATGCTCAACCCGGACGCCCGGCAGTTGGCGCGCTGGATCGTCACCGCTTGCCTCGAAGCCAAAGGTAGCGCGGGCGAAGCTTCTATCCACAAACTCGCACACCATATTATTTCGCAGTCCGGCGCCCAGTTCCCCGTTCGAGGCGTGGTATATGAAGACATCCTCCCGGCCAATGGCATCAACGAAGTGTATTGTTTCATGGATGGTGTAACCGTGAAGATCAATGGCGTGGACCACCGTAGCGAGAAACAGCCTTCGCCCGAGGAAATGCAGAAGGCTTTGAAGGCTTTAGCGGCGCACGTCACGTGGGTCGGGAAGTACGCCCGCGTCCAAAGCGCAACCCAGGAGGATTGCCAGAAGGCGGGAGGCAAAGAAGACGTGGAAGGAACTGCCTAGCTAAACGTCAGCCGCAAGCTCTACCAGGCAGCCCGGAAATCGGACCGCAACGAGCTGATGATCGCCTGGGCCAAGGCCCACCTTTAAGCCGATTCTCTCCAGTGGCACTGTGGAGCGCACAGTTTGGAAAGTGGAAGTCAGAGCCTGCTTGTGTCGGCTGCTACGAAGAAGAGGTGGGCGCTTGCAAAGCCAGGCAGCCAGCACCGTAAAGGCCGGCGTCGCCGCCTAGTTTGGAGGCCTGGAGTTTCACCTGCTTGATGCTGATGGGCTGCGCCCATTTCCGAGCTTCGACGTAGATGTCATCCAGAAACTGCGCCGCGGGGCCAAACACACCGCCGCCGAAGATGATCTTCTCCGGGTTGAACAAGCTGACGAGGTTCGCGACGGCCATGCCCCAAAACTCAACGGCCTGGGTAATGACCTTTTTGGCCACCGGGTTGCCGCGGTCGTAGGCGGAAAACACGTCTCGGGCGGACCGGGCGGACGGAGTAATGGAGTGGAGGATTGATGGATTACTGGGGGTGCGGCCCAAACGCTGCGCGAGGATCTCGTTGGCAACCTTGGCGAGGCCCTCGCCAGAGGCATGATGTTCGAAGCAGCCGCAGGGAACGTATTCCCGCCGGAACGGACGGTCCAAAGCCAGCCAGCCGACGGCGCCGGCGATGTCGTGGGCGCCGCGCAGAATCCGGCCGTCGATCTGAATGCCCGCGCCGATACCCGTGCCGACGGCCAGAAAGATGGCGTTGCGGCAGCCTTTGGCGACGCCACGCCACGTCTCGCCCAGGATGTAGGCGGCCCGGTCGCTGTCGATGACGACCGGGATGCGCTTGTCCGGAAGCGCGGCCAGGAGTTCGCAACGCAGCGGGTAATCGTCCCAGCCGGGGATGTTCGGCGCCCAGACCTTGCCCGTCTTCGCGTGACTGATGCCGGGAATGGAGACACCTATGGCAATGAGTTTGAGCTTCCTGATGTGGACAGCGGCCAGGAGCAGGGCGAGTTCGTCGCGGATCAGTTCGCCGACGGCACGACCCTGCCGGCCTGCGAGTGGCGCGACGTTCTTGCAGAGGATCCTGCCTTTGGGTGTGAACAGCGCGCCGGCAAGCTTGGTGCCGCCCAGGTCGATTCCGATGACGGTCGTGTTGGGCATGAGTTATGTCGCGGATATTGCTAGAGCAGTGCGGCCCACGAAGCAAGCTGGTTGTGGGACGAACAGGGCAGATGGGACGGATGCGTGAGGTAGCGGGGCGAGCGTCTCGCCTGCCAGCAGGGCGTCTCGCCCTCGAACTTTCTACTACAGGCACTGCGCTTGGCGCGGCAGGCGAGACGCCCGCAACACCCTTGCAGCGGGCTGGATAGCGGCTCGCGGCGCGCGCCCTTTGGCACGACAACGGGTAAACACGCAGTGACCTCGTGATATGCCCCCTCAAAAGAAATAAGTCAGTGAACGGCTTCGCCCACCGGGGCATGGGGTCCTCCTTTCCGTAAGGCCTATTCTACCAGATGCGAACGGATGGATTCTGGTCCTGTCGGTAATGGATTTGCGCCGCGATCCCAAACGGTGGGAGGAGCACCTGTAGCTCACTCCCACCGACTTCGGACTTCGGCCATCCCCCTCACACCCCCGCGATGCGCCGCTTGTATTCGGCCAGGGCCGCGTCCAGGCGATCTTTGGCAGTAGTGTCGCCCGGGACGTTGTGCGAGGGGTTGATGTAGAGCTTCACCCCGCGGTCGGCCAAAATCTCGGCCACCGTGCAAACGGTCATCCACACGGTGGTGACAAACGCCATCGTGGAGACGGGGCCGACCTTGTCCTGGTGGTTCTTGAGCGGCACGCAGGCGTCGCCTATCGGCGCGCAGGTGTCCACCACAAGA
>Ga0265337_1001051_pt1 | contig 14257 bp, 17 predicted proteins | sample 42122metaG_FD_192441 | JGI IMG/M metagenome (GOLD analysis project Ga0265337, IMG submission 192441) | Rhizosphere microbial communities from Carex aquatilis grown in University of Washington, Seatle, WA, United States - 4-21-22 metaG | ecosystem: Host-associated > Plants > Roots > Rhizosphere >... | reverse complement strand
ATCTTTCTGATTAGAAAAATAATATATATTTTACATTAGTATAATAAGTTCGCTTTAATTTAATAATGCTGGGATATTTTATTACGAAAATCAAAAAGCAACTTCTTTAATAGAATTATGAACTCATTCATCTGTTCAGTTGTAAGCTCGTTCATTTCTAAATTATCATCTAGGATTATAGCTTTTCTTTTGTGTGAAAATTCAAAGCCCGACTGTTTATGTTTTTTTCCAAGAAAAATAATTTTCTTTAAGTTATCCTGCTCAGACTTAGTCAGATTATATATTGCTGCACACTTTTCAAAAAAGATTTCAAAATTTTTATCTTTTTCTTTAGAAAGTTCTATTCTTTTAGAAATATACTCATACTTCAGTATTGCAGAAATTAAGGAAACTGCCTCTTTATGCAATAACTCTAAAACCTTTATTAAAATTCTAGAATCTCCCGTATTAGGAAGTATTGAATTTGTAATATTTTGAGCGTCGCCGAGATTTTTTTCTGCGCTTATTATTGAATCAGCAAATTTTTTTTCAAATGGAACCATTTTTATTAAGACAAACTCACGATAGCTTCAGCGATATCACCATTTGCTTTTTCTAAAGCAGACTTAGATTCTTCTTCTGATTTGCCTGTTTTTTCCATAACCAGATTAATATCTTCTTGCTTTATTCCTTCTTCTTTTGATTCTTCTCTTATTTCTCCAGCTATCTGAAAAGTGGTTTGGCCTTGCATAATTATCTTCTGAACGCTTGCAGGCTCTATTACGATATTTTTTTCAGAACCTTCGATTACCACTCTAAGTGCATCTACTTCCTCATTTTTTATACCCATTTGCTTCATCATAGCCTGCATTTTTTTTGGGTCTAATCCGCCGAACATGTTCATTGGAAAAATAAAGACTATAAATAGATTTCGAATTTGTCAAAAATTAGCCAGTGATTGGCCAGAATACCTTCAATCCTATTACTAGCAGGATCAAAACAACTATAAAAGCCACTACGTGAGCTGGCTTAAGCATTACCTTACTATCATACTCTTCATCGTATCTCATCAAGCCGCCAAAACCTGGCAAGCTTATTTTGTCATCAGCCATACTCTAAAAGAACAAAAATAGTATAAAAACTTATCTCTCATCCAATTTTTCTAAAAACCTTTTCTTTTCTCTTCCAGGAACTTCCTTACCCCAAAGAACAAAAACACGATTAATTCTTGACCAATAGTTTTTGGGAGCTATTTTCATCAGTTCAAACTCTGTCTCTGTGGGATTTTTAGTTTTTACAATATTTAATACATTTGAAATTCTATGGACATGGGTGTCTACTGTGATGCTGTCTTTATTATGTATTTCGCTTAAGACAAGATTCGCTGTTTTTCTACCTACCCCTGGAATCTGAACAAGAAGTTCTATCTCATCAGGAACTTTAGAATTAAAATTTTCTACCATAAATTTGGCAGCTTCAATCACATTCTTTGCCTTAGTTCTATTATAGTTAAGACTTTTAAAAATTAAAAGCACTTCTTCGTATTTTGCCTTTGAAAGAGATTCTAAAGAATGATATTTTCCGAATAGAGATTCGGCAATGGGTATTGTTGTTTCATCCCTGCTTTGAGCGCTCATTATTGTTGCAATAAGAGTCTGCCAATCCTCTTTCCATCCCTCTCCAGCAAGCCTTTTCGTATCTTTGCTGTATTTTTTCTCAGCTCTTTTAAATATTTTTAGAAAGAAATCTCTTTTTTCTTGTAGATTCATAAGCATATTAGGTAACAATGTTATAAAAAAGTTTGCTAATTGTTTTTTGGAGAGTTATACTATGCCTTTTCTGATATAGGTATTTGAGCTAAAGAGTATATATGTGATATCATTTTGTCCAAAGTTTCAGAAGCGGCGACTAAATAAGCAACGTCTGAAAATTTTTGGGCAGCAGGTTCAGCTACAGACTGACTATCGTAAAATTTCCTAGCACCTCTAAGACAATGAACTAGCTCACCAGCCAATGTTCTTGATCTTTCTGGACGATCTTCAACTAAAGAGAATAAAGGCAGAATAGCACTATTAAGTGCGTAATGCGCATCTGCAAGCTGTGCAGGGTTCAATCCAGGAAGAGAATTGAGATGCCTTACTGATAACTCATAGGCAGGTAAAATTATTTTTCTTAGAGAGGGACGTATTGAGTCCGCTTCATCCTCTGCTGTGAATTGTCTTGCCATTTTAATCTTCTATAAAAACAAATAGTGCGTATTTAAACCATTGCCCTATTAAAAATAAAAAAGTTTTAACGAGATATTAGTAGTGAAAAATTAGATACAAGATTTAAATAAACATTTAATTTAAATTTCCTATGGAAAACGAATATATCGGAAGGGAGATTCGCATTGCTGGCCCGGATCATAGAGGTTGCACTAACCCTCACATAGAGGTCATTGTTGACGGCTCAGCTGATTGTTTGGTGTATTTAAGAACAGATTTTAATCCTGGAAGAGGTCCACCTAAATTTGAAGAATCATTAGATAAAAAAGTTAATCTTGAAGCAAGTAGGGAAGACATTAGAGCTTGGAGTGGCAATAATCCTCTCTTTGAAAATATTCCTCGTCAAAGAGCAGATAAAGTTGCTCTTGAAGAAGCTAAAAGAAGAAAATTAGTGCTATATAGAACAGTTCATGAACCAAGGTATAGCACCATTGTTGCTTGGTGTCCAGATGATTGGCAGCCTCATGAGGAGAGATAATTCTTCCCACCCTAAAATTTAAAACATCTTCTTTCTTACTGAAAACATGACTATGCCTAGATTTAAGGATATTAAGAATTGGTCCCCTGAAATAGAGAAACAAATAACTTCTGAATGGGTTAAGTCTGATAAATTTAAGTTCAATGAAAAAACGAAAAAAAAGATTTATTCCATAGATACTCCTCCGCCTTATGTTAACACTCCAGTACATATCGGTCAGACAGTAACTTACTGCTACATGGATTTTTTTGCCCGCTACAGAAGAATGAAAGGATTTGAAGTCATTTTCCCTCTTGGACTTGATAGGAATGGTCTTCCGATCGAGATGGCTGCTGAGAAAAAGTTCAATGTTTCGCCATTTTTAATCGGAAGAGATAAGTTTATTGAATATTGCGAGCAACTTCTTAAACAAACTTCTTCTGAGACAACAAACACGTTTGAGAAGTTGGGAATTTCATTCACCTCTTACAAGCAAGGCGAACATATTGGAGCAGTTTACTTTACAGATTCTCCAGAATATAGGGCGGTTACCCAGGCAACATTTATTGAACTATATAAAAAAGGATTAGTATATGAGGATACTAGAATAAATAACTGGGATCCTAGGTTGCAGACTACTATTGCTGATTCTGAAATAGAATATAAAGAAGTACCTTCTAATTTTAATCACGTTAAATGGCAAATAAAGGAAACTGGTGAGGAAATAATAATTGCTACAACCCGCCCAGAACTTATATGTACATGCGGAATGATTATATATAATCCAAAAGATGAAAAATATGTAAATTTAAAGGGTAAAACGGCTGTTTCCCCCATATTTAACAAAGAAATACCTATCCAACCCCATCCATTGGCACAAATTGATAAAGGTTCAGGTCTTGTAATGATGTGTTCTGCTGGAGACTTATCCGATATTCAATTTTTTAGAGAGATGAATCTAAAACCAAAAATAGCGATTGAAAAAGATGGCAGAATGAATGAATATGCTGGCAAATTTAAAGGATTAAAAGTTAAGGAAGCAAGACAGAAAATTATTGAAGAACTGAAATCAGAAGGATTGCTGATAAAGCAAGAACAGATAATGCACCGAACTCCAATATCTGAGCGTTCTGGCGCAGAGATAGAGTTCATAGAAATGCCTGAATTTTATCTTACACAGTTAAATATAAAAAATAAGATAAAAAAAATTTCCAGGGAAGTTGATTTTTACCCTCCAGAATCAAGAAAGATTCTTGATGATTGGATAGATTCAATCTCGATTGACTGGCCTATTTCAAGAAGAAGATATTACGCTACCCCGATACCAATCTGGCATAGTAAAGATAGAAAAAAGATAGCATTGCCTTCTGCAGGAAATTACTATATTCCTTGGAAAGAATCTCCACCAAAAGATGCAGAAGTATATGAAAAAGGAAAATTAATAGGAAAATTAAAAGATTTTAAGGAAGAATGGTCTGGAGAAGAGAGAGTGTTTGATACATGGATGGACTCTTCAATTTCTGAGCTGGTCATGCTAAAATATAAATCAAATCCTGAATTCTTTAAGAAAGCATATCCTGCATCTCTCCGCCCACAGGGTAAGGAGATAATTAGAACTTGGCTTTATTATACTCTTCTCAGAGGTTATCTGGAGACTGAAAAAGCATGCTTTAAAGATGTATGGATAAATCAACATATTGTTGATGAAAAGGGCAAGAAAATGTCAAAGTCAGTTGGAAATGTGGTTGATCCTCAGGAATTATTGAAAAAATTTGGTGGAGAAGCAATAAGACTCTGGGCATCTATAGAAGGAAATCTTGCTAAGCAGGACTTAAAATGCTCAGAAGATAAAATAAGAGCTGAAACAAAAACAATTAACAAACTTATAAATCTCACAAAATTCGTTTTGCAATTTAAAAGACCAAAAAAAGCAGATACTACTGCTCTTGACTCTCTGTTCATTGATTATATTGAAGACTTGACAGATTTTGCAGACAGACAATATGAAGAATATAATTTTTACCAGCCGGCGTTAAAGATAAGACAATTCCTTTGGGAAATATTTGCATCTCATTACATTGAGATAGTCAAAAATAGGGTCTATAATCAGGAAAAAAGATTCACACAACGCGAGCAAGAATCTGCGCAATACACATTGTACTACCTTTTGGAAAGAATGCTCCTACTCCTTCATCCTATTGCACCACAAATAACTTCGGTTATTCTGGAAGAGTTGAATGTTGAAATAGAAGATTTTCCAAAGCCTAAAAAAATAAAGAGCGATTTGGGTTTGATTGAAAAGATAATGCAATTTAACAGCGAAGTATGGAAGACTAAAAAAGATAAGGGCATTTCTTTGCGGGACCCTATATCTAATATGACCATTCCAAATGAAATAAAAATATTTGAATCAGATCTTAAAGCGTGCCATAACCTAGTTTAGCGCATAGCTTTATTAATCATTCTTATATTTTATAATTATGGAAATCGACCAAAAGAAAAGACAGGAACTTGAAGAACTTGTAAGCTTACTTGGAAGCATCAGAGGAAGTCATACTGAACTCGTAACTGTTCTTATTCCTGCAGGTACTAATATTCATCAAGTTTCAAACCAGCTCGCTGCAGAAGCAGGAACTGCTGAAAACATAAAATCCAAGTCAACAAGAACAGCAGTAGTCACTGCTCTTGAAACGATTATAAGAAAATTAAAAGACTATAAACAGACTCCTCCTCATGGACTTGCTATTTTCTGCGGAAATATTTCTGAGAAAGAAGGCGTTCAGGATGTGAAAATATGGTCCTATGAGCCTCCAAGACCCTTGAACGTAAGAATTTATAGATGCGATAAAACATTTGTCGTTGAACCTTTAAAAGAAATGCTTGAAGTTCAGGAGGTTTATGGTTTACTTGCAATAGACAGACAGGAAGCGACTATCGGAGTTCTTGAGGGTAAGCAAATTAAGGTCATAAGAAAGCTTAGCTCTGGAGTTCCAGGAAAAGTTAGGGCGGGAGGGCAGTCATCCCAAAGATTTGCTAGAATAACAGAAGGACTTGCAAAAGAGTTTTTTAGGAGGGTCTCGGATTCTATGAAAGAAATATTTTTTGACATGCCAAAGCTAAAGGGAATACTTGTTGGCGGACCAATTCCTACAAAAGAAGAATTTCTTGAGTTAGGAGATTTGGTTACAAAGTTAAAAGAAAAAGTAATTGCTGTTAAGGATATAGGATACACTGATGAGCATGGTCTAAGATTACTTGTTGAGGCATCTCAGGAAGATTTGTCAGAGCAAGAGTTGATGAAGGAGAAAGATATAGTAAATAAATTCCTTGAGACTCTTGGAAAGCACAGAGAAAAGGCATCCTATGGTCTTGAAAAAACATCTTTGGCATTGGAAAGGGGAGCAGTTGAAAAACTCCTTTTATCGAAAAAACTTGATAAAAGAGAGACTCTGGAATTAGAGAAGAAAGCTGAGAATATTGGTTCTGAAGTTTTTATAATTTCTACTGAAACTGAAGAGGGTGAGCAATTTTATAATATAACCAAGGGGATAGGCGCCATTTTAAGATTTCAAATTGAATAATAGCTGATTAGAATTGATTTTGAGTAATATTAAAGATGATATCTAAAAACAACAAACCATTTAAACGTAAATTACAATAGAATCCAATGGAACCTGTCCTTCAAAAGAAAAAAAAGCAGGAAGAACTGCTGCTAGAGGCAAAGAACTTTTTTGATGCTTATAAGAAAGAAATAAGCGATTCTTTAAGAGAGGGAGATAAAATTGTTCATTTAATCTTCCAAAATCTTATTGAGCATTCTCCAACACTATCCGATGCAGTTATAGAAGACCCTCAACAAACTCTTGCTATATTAGAGACCGCACTGGATGAAGCAGGATTCATAAAAAATCCAAGAGTGAGACTGCAGGAGCTCCCTATTTCAGTCAAAATAAAGATAAGAGAGATAAGAGCTAAACATCTTGACCAGCTTCTTTGGATTGAAGGAATAATCAGGCAGGCTTCTGAAGTTAGACCGCAGGTTGTGAATGCTAAATTTGAATGCCCAAACTGCGGAGCTTTACTTTCAGTTTTACAAATAGATAATAAATTTAGGGAACCTTCTAGATGTACCTGCGGATGGAAGAGTGCATTCAGACTTATATCTAAAGAAATGGTTGACACTCAGAGATTAGTAATTGAAGAGTCTCCAGATTCACTTGATGGAGGAGAACAGCCAAGAAGAATCAATGTATTCCTTCAGGAGGATCTTGTTGACCCAAAAATGGAAGAAAGAACTACTCCTGGAAGTAAGGTTAAAATATTTGGTATTTTGAAAGAAGTTCCAATACCGTTGAAGACAGGCTCAATTTCAACAAGATATGACATTGCAGTGGAAGCGAATAATATAATCCCCTTGGAAGAATCATTTGAAGATCTTAATATAACTGAAGAAGAGGAAGACCAAATAATTCAAATGGCTGCTGATCCAATTATATACGACCGCCTGGCAAAAAGCATTGCTCCAAGTATTTATGGATTTGATAAAATAAAAGAAGCAGTACTTCTTCAAATGTTTGGTGGAATAAAAAAGTCAAAATCTGATGGAGGAAGCACCAGAGGGGATATTCACATACTTCTTGTCGGAGATCCGGGAGTTGCAAAGTCAGTAATGCTTAAATTTATCTCAATAATTGCCCCTAAAGGAAGATATGTTTCTGGTAAAGCGGCAACTTCTGCAGGCCTGACTGCTGCCGTCGTGAAAGACGAGTTCCTTAGGGGATGGAGCTTAGAGGCAGGAGCTATGGTATTGTCTAATAAGGGAACTGTCTGTATAGATGAAATAGAAAAGATGAATGAGCAAGATAGAAGCGCGATGCATGAGGCGATGGAACAGCAAACAGTTACTATTTCGAAAGCGAATATTCACGCAAGCCTTAGAGCTGAAACTACTGTTCTTGCTGCGGGAAACCCTAAAATGGGAAGATTTAATCCCTATGTTCCAATTCCTGAGCAGATAGATATCTCTCCAGCTTTACTTAGCAGATTTGATGTTATTTTTGTAATAAAAGACTTGCCTAATAAAATTCAGGATGAAGCAATTGCTTCACACGTTTTGGAAGAACACAAGCAGGAAGTTATCAGAGATACGATTCCTCCAAAACTTTTAAGAAAATATATTTCATATGCTAAACAAAAATTTAAACCTAAATTAACTGATGAAGCAATAGAGGAAATAAAGGATTTTTATGTCAAATTAAGGGGACAATCGGTTAACAGTGATGCTGCAATAAAGCCAATCCCTATTACTGCTAGACAATTAGAAGGAATAATCAGATTATCAGAAGCACGAGCTAAAGTAAGATTAAGCAAGGAAGTTAAAAGAGAGGATGCAAAAATAGCTATTGAACTTTTGAAGACTTCTTTAACACAGGTAGGTTATGATGAAGAAACCAAGACATTTGACATTGACAAAATAACCTCTGGTATTTCAGCAGGTAAAAGAAATAAAATAATGATAGTAAGAGAGACTATTGCTCAGCTTGAAACACGTCTAGGAAAGCTGATTCCTACGGAGGAACTTGAAAAAGCCATCCAGGGAAAGATGTCTTCTCTTGAATTAGAGTATGCTATAAATCAACTTTCTAAATCAGGAGATATATTTAAACCTAAAAAGGGATTCATACAGAAATTATAATTGAATACCTAAAAACTTAAAAGGCCTGATTGTTAAATCAAATAAAAATGGAAAACACACAAGTTCAACCAAGCACTTCACCTAAAAGAAATACTGCCTACAAGTTAAGAGTAGGAACAATAATGTCGGCAAAGCAGAATCTTGAAGGTGAAAAGCTAAAAAATATTCAAATAGCTGATAAAATGATAGTGAGAGTCAATGTTATAGCTAATGTGACTGACAAATATATTCAGGAAGGCGAGAAGAAATTTGGTTCCATAACTCTCGACGATGGAACTGGTCAGATAAAGGCTAAAGCTTTTGGGGATGATGTTGAGTCCTTCTTTTCAGAGCTTAATCAGGGAGACACGACGATGGTCTTAGGTCTTTTACGCTCTTGGAATAATGAATTGTACATTTCTCCAGAGATAATAAAGAAAAAAGATCCTTCTTTTCTCCTTGTCAGAAAGCTTGAAGCGGAGTCTGAGGAAGTAAAAGTTCAGGATAAGGTGCAAATGACCGTACTTAAAGATAAGATACTTAGTATGATAAAAGAGGCTGAAAAGGACGGAGGAATAGATACTGAAAAAATTTCCAGAGAACTTAAAGAAAATCCAGATGTAGTAAATCAGGAAATAAAGAAATTCCTTGAAGAAGGAATAGCTTATGAGCCAAGACCTGGAAAAGTCAGATATCTTGGTTAAATGTACCACAGAAAATTTAATAGTGTAATGTCTCAGTTAAACGAAATTTGGGCGGCGAATGCCCTAAATATGAATGTTAATCTCCATCCAGGTATTGATCTGCTGGGAGAAGAAAAAAATGTTGAAGTAAAATTTAATCTCCAAGCCAGAGGCATTTATAGGCACCGCTCATGGAGAGTATTAGACCATGAATTAGCTTATCAAAATGGAAAATCTTGTTTTTGGGCTCTTGGTTTCTATTGGTTAACCGATGATGTTGCAAATATTAATGTGCAGACTCAACTGGCTCTTGAAAGAAGAGTTACCGAAAGAGAATTGTTTATTGTTGGATGGGATTGGATGAATAGATTTGATAGGTATCACGAATCCGGAGAAACAAGAAAATCAAAATGGAATAACTGTTTAAGGTTTCCCAAATATAACCAATTGCCTTCAGTAGTGAATACTTACAAAGTAAAAAATGGAAGAGTTCACTTGACAGAAGGAGTTGACCCTAGTTTTTTCAAAGATATGAAAATAATTTCACCTTAACTTTTTCAGTGCAAGATATATTGCAGCAATAACTAACAGGGCAAGAACTATTATTACTGCCAATTTGTCGTCAAAATTCTTAACTGCTGCCTCTATAACCAAAATAGCTCCTGCGGGAAGTGCAATTATTTGAAGCAGAAGTGTTGGAATGAAAAGCCCTAAAACGACAAGAATAAAGCCTATTATCGCAAAAATAAAGAAGCTTACTCTATTGTAACTCTTTGTGTCCGTATCTAGTTGTTTTGCACAGAAGTCACATTGCTTAAGAGCAACAGTACATCCATTATCATTATACTGATAAATAGGCGAACCTCCTTGAGCAGTACAAGAATCAACCTGATTATTTAAAGTCGAATTGAAAAAACAAGAGGCATTTGTTTCTGGCTGAGGAAGGTAGGGTTTTGCAGGATAGGAATAATAATAGTTGGAAGAAGAATTACAGTATTTGTTATACTCTGGAGCAGGATAGGAATAGCTTACAATTAGATTTACCAGAGTTATCACCATTATTGCAATAAAAATTCCTACAATTATTGTCAGAGCAAGTGTTCGGCCATGTATTGGATGTTTGTTCTCAGGCATCTAATTATTAGATAAATAAAGCTTATAAACCTTATTTTACGCAGAGTATTATGGAATCTTATGACTCATTGCTTGAGAAAGCTTATTCTAAAGTAAAAGTGGTCAAATCTTCAGGTGAAAGATTTGAAATACCTAAAGTTACTGGGCAAGTTCAGGGTAAAAATACAATAATAACTAATATAACTTCTATAGCAAATTATCTTAGACGCCCTGTTGACCAAATTTCAAAATTCCTTCAGAAGGAACTAGCTGCTTCAGGTAAAATAGAAAACGAGAGGCTTATCTTAAATACTAAATTGGGTTCAGATAAAGTAAATGACAAAGTTGCTCTTTACACCAAAGAATTTGTTATCTGCCCTGAATGTTCAAAGCCAGATACTGAAATTATAGTCGATAAAGGAGTAAAATTCAAGCATTGCCTTGCATGCGGGGCTAAATCACCCATAAAAAGGAAATTATAATGATATCAGTAAAAATACATAAATCCTACAGAACGGTAGTGGCAATGTGTGATTCTGAGCTGTTAGGGAAAAAATTTGAGGAAGGAATAAGACAGCTTGATGTTAGGACAAATTTTTACAATGGGGAAGAAGTTAGTGAAGAAAAGGCTTTAGAAATAATGCAAAATTACGGCATAGAGGACGCAACCTTCAATATAGTGGGAGATAATTCTGTTAGACTTGCAATACAAGCAGGAATTATTGGAGAAGAATCTTCTGCTAAAATTCAGAATATACCTTTTGCTTTAAAATTACTTTAAAATTAATTTCTTTTGAGTGCCTGTAATCTCAAAGCATTCTTCTTTTTCTTATTTCTTGATCTGATTACGAGCCAAACAATGATGCCTATTACTATTAGCAATACAATTATGAAGGTATAATTTGTACTTTTTTGGTCTTTTATTCTTCCGGTGAATAACTCTGGATCAAAATTAACTGCCTTTGTTAATTCTCTTCTGACTCCGATATTATCATTGTATTTAATGTCTAAGGAAATAGCTCCTTTCTTTGGAATTCCCTCGAAGGTGAATGAAGTATCATCTCCACTATTAAAACTGCCCAAGATATTTCTTGTATTGCCCTTAACACTGAAGTTTTCCTGATTAGGTAAATCAACAGTCAATCCTTCAACATTATTTTTTCCTATGTTCAGAATTTCAAAAGTTGCGGTCTGAGTAGTATAGTCATAGTCTTTTATTGAAACTTCAAAATCACTTTTTGTATCATTTACCGCTAAGTTTAATTTCTTAAGAAAATATGTTGGCTGGGCTACTTGATTGTTTGGAGAGTATTTTACCCATAATTCGTTATCTCCGTTTAGTGCTGTTTCATTGACTCTTACTTTAAATGGAACAAGTGCAAAAGAACCATAATTACTTACATATGTACCTGATTGCAGAATCAGGCTGGTATTTGCTCCAGGATCAAAACTTATAGGATAATCGTTAATTAGTTCGAAATAAAAATTTCCGCAATTTGAATTATCAAGACCATCTACCTGAAATACAAGTTTTACATACTCTCCAGGTATTGCTGGATAGGGATCTTGATTAAGAAGACTTATTGAAGGATTACATGCACCTACATTTGCCTGAGAAGCGCCAGTCATCCCAATCAACATTGCAGTTGCAATAAATATAATTGCGAAATTTATCACCTTTTTCATATATTAATTTAGATAATAATTGTTTTAAACCTTTCTATGACTTATATTGACGACAAAAATAAAATTTGTTTAAGCCTTCGTGTTATTTATATAGGCTATTTCGGCAGCAGGCAAGACTTTGTTGTAAATTCTTATCTGGTCAATTGTTCCATTGAAATATTCACTTCCAAAGTTCGTTCTTCCTATCATCAAATAGGCACTAGAATCGATAGGAGGTGAATTTGTTAATGAAGAATTAGCTACATTGACTCCGTCGAGGTAAAACTGCACTGCTGAAGAGCTGACTACCCATGCTCCATGATGCCAAACTCCTATACTCGGACTTACGCCTGATTCTTTCCACCCGTTAGGAGAAGAGTCCCAGTAATCAAAGAAGTTACCTATAGCATTTCTTCTCGCAATGAAGTTGACTCTGTTTTTAGTTGAGCCACCAGCTATTGAAAGAAGACCATAATGCTGATTTTGTATTCCAGAATTGATTCTGAACCAAATTGATACTGTAAAATTACTCTGCCCTAAGTTCGAAAACACCGGAGAAGATGACACGTTTATGTACTGATCTACTCCATTGAAATAATATGTCCCACCAGATATTCCTCCTCCGAATGGAAGGCTCGTTATTCCTGTGTTATTGTATGTTGAGCCATTAATTCCATTTCCGGAATAATCAGTTACTGTTGATGAACCTAAGTCTTCAGGGTAATAGGCAACCAGTGAACTCGTTAAATCGTATAGTGAATATGTTGTACTACCTACGCCAGAAGCAATTTGGAAAAGAGTATTATTAGTGGAACTCGTTGCAATTACTTCAAAAGTGTAATTGGTTCCATTCTTCAATCCTATTATTCTAGCTGGTAAAAATGATGACAAGGGCAACATGTTTCCAAAGGTCTGTACGCTCATATTTGGAGTTGATAAATAATGTACTCCACCGTCAGTGGAAAGATAAATGTCATAGGTATCTGCGCCAGTTGCGTTGTTCCAAGTCAGATCAATTTCAGAAGCTGAAACATTTGTTGCTACTAAACCGAATGGATTTGTTCCTGGTCCATTCCCGCTTTGATTGGTGTTATTCCCTCCATTATTACTTCCATTGTTAGGAGGATTAGGATTTCCTTGAGGATTATTATTTGTTAGTGAAAGACTGGGATTACAATTTATTTTCTGTGATTGAGGACAGTTGATGATATTTCCATTTGTTCCTCTGAGAGTTACTGTGACGGCAACTGAATCAGGACTTGAAGTAGAACCAAGATATCCTCCTGCAACCTGTAAGGGATCAGACAAATCATAACTTCTAGTGTCCAAAATATTTGGCAAGGAAAGAACGCTCCTCACTTCAGTTATTGATGATTTGTAGAATATAAGACTTAAATTAATTATATTTCCGGGTGCGCTGTTTCTTTTTACAAGGACTACTGGGTTGGCAGGACCAGGAGAAGTAGAATTATATGAACATTTAGAGGTGACAACTTGAATTTGCTGGCACGAAACTGAAGATGAAATTTGGTTTGCTCCTTTATTGACTGTATTTAAAACAACAACACCGATTATCGCAATAGCGACAACAACAAGCAAGATTACCAATACTGTAGAAATTACACTACTTATCCCCTTTTTTGACATCATCTTACTATTTTTTATGGACTATTCTCTTTATAAAACTTTCTCAGAAGCTAGTCTTGTTGAATTTAATGCCTTCAAAAGCTATTTAAAAGTTCTTTTGCTTCAATTATTATGGAATCATTTTATTTCAACAGAATTAAGGAATTAAAAAAGGAAAAAGACGAACTGGAAAGAAAACTTCAGGTAGTTATAACTATTACAGGTAAAAAGGTCGAAATTGAGGGGTCTGCAGTAAATGAGTATGAAGCAGGTATTATTTTGGAAGCCATGCAATTCGGCTTTTCATCTAAAAAGGCACTTCTACTTCTTAATGATGATATAATATTCAAGAAGGTGCCTATAAGAAGTTTTACAAGAAGAAAGGATATGAAGGAAGTAAGAGGAAGAGTCATAGGAAAGCAGGGAAAAACAAAAAGTACGTTAGAAGAAATATCTGGCTGCGATATATTAGTTAATGAGGAGCAAAATCAGATAGGAATTATAGGTTCTGCTCTGGAAATGGATGAAGCTACGGCAGCAATAGAGAAACTTATAAGAGGCTCAAAACAAGCGAATGTTTACAGATATTTAGAGAGAATGAATGCGGAAAAGAAAAAGATGGATTCTGACCTCGGCCTTAAGTTAAAGAAGAAGGAAGAGAAAAAGTATTCTGAAGAATAATCTTTCGTGCTTCAAGCTATATAGCAATATTTATATGATTTTTAGAGAGATAGCAATATTTAAATAACATTTTTATCTGACAAAAGTAAGTCCCCTTAGCTCAGACCTTCCG
>Ga0265337_1001050_pt1 | contig 14265 bp, 9 predicted proteins | sample 42122metaG_FD_192441 | JGI IMG/M metagenome (GOLD analysis project Ga0265337, IMG submission 192441) | Rhizosphere microbial communities from Carex aquatilis grown in University of Washington, Seatle, WA, United States - 4-21-22 metaG | ecosystem: Host-associated > Plants > Roots > Rhizosphere >... | reverse complement strand
CGCGCGACGCCGACCCGTTTCTTTTGCCCCCCGGAGAGCCCCGCCGGCTTTCGCGGGCCGAAGCCGGCGAGGCCGACCCGTTCGAGTCGTTCTTCGACGCGGCGACCGATTTCGGCATCGTCCAAGGACGACGAGCGACGGAGCGGGAACGCAATATTTTCCGCGACGGTCATGAAGTCGAAGAGCGCGTTGTTCTGGAACACCATGCCGATGCCCAGGCGATAGCGGGCGAGGGCGAGGGGATCGAGCGTGGAGAGATCGCTTCCGCCGACGACGACGCTGCCGCCGTCCGCGGGAACGAGCCCCGCGACGATCTTCAAGACGACGCTCTTGCCGGCGCCGCCGGGCCCGACGAGGCCGTAGAGCGACCCCGACGGCACGTCGAGATCGACGCCGAAGAGCACCGAGCGGTCGAACGTCTTGGTGATCCCGTCGAGGTGGATCACCTTGGATCTCGCGCCGGTAACGCGGCCGGCTTCTGTCGGAGCCGCCGCGCCCGTGCCCAGAACGACAGCACGCACAGAACGAGAAACACGTTGAGCACCGCCGCACCGGCGAGGAGCGCGCGCAGTTTCGTCGCCCCGCTTCGCGTCGTCGAAAACGGACCGAGCACGACGAGCGGCTCGGTCGCGGGCGGATCCGGCGCGACCATGCTCACCACCGCAATGCGATCGGGCAAAAGGCCGGTGACGGCGCCGCTCACCAGTTTTCGAACGTCGCTCTCCGAGATGGGCGGCGGCGTGCCTCGGTAGCGCAAGAGCACGGACGCAGTGGGCTTCGGCGGCTCGCCGTCCGACAGCGGATCGGCGCGCTCGACCGCGAGATGCACCCGCGCCGTGAGTACGCCGTCGATCGCCGACAGCGTACGCTCGAGCCCGGCGGCGGTCCCGGCGAGGAGCCGCGCTTGCTCGGCGCTCCGGCTCGGCACGAGCGCGCTCACCCCGCTCGGCGCGGCGGCTCCGGTGTTCGCGTCGTCTGGAAGTCCGCGATCGGCAAGCACCGAAACCGCGTGCGCGGCGTCGTCACGACTCACCTCGATTCGCCAGCGATCGCCGCCGCTCGACTCCTCCGATTTTTCGACCGCGATGCCGTTTTCGTCGAGAGCGCGCGCGACGCGATTGGCGCTCGCTTCGTCGAGGTCGACCGCGACGGGAACCGCGCACGCCGTCGTCAGGCCGAACCCCACCGCGACGAGGGCCATCGCGAAGAGATTCGAGCGAGCCGCGCGAGAGTTCACTGGGCCGCGAAGTGCGTTCGGGTGACGTCGAGCTTCGGATGAACCGGAAATGAAATGCCGCGCACGTGCGACGCGATGCAGCTCGCGACGCTACCGTTGTGCGGCTGGGTGCGGACGGTGACGCCGACCGCGTGTCCGTTCTGGACTGCGACGCAGACATCGACGCCCATGCTCCCCGAGAGCCCGCAGCCGTTCAAATAGCCGCCGCCGTTCAGGATGGACCCGTATTGAGCGGACGTGATGTCGGCGGGCACTTTGGAGCCGCCGATGTTGATCTCTTCGACGTACGCGGCTTGCGCCGATTCGCAGCTCATCCCACCCGCGAGCAACGGCACGCCGCCCGATTCGCCGACGACGCGGTGGCCTTTGCCGCCGCCTTTCTTCCCGAGGTTGAGGTCGCCCTGCGAGTCGACGTTCGTCGCCGTGTCGGTCTGGACGGCGACTTCGTCGCGCCGGCGCCCGGCTTGCTTCAAAAACCACATCGTGCCGAGAAGGAGAACGATCGCGACGAGCGAAAGGCCGAGGAATGCCTTGCCGCGCGTGCTCTTTTTTTCTTGCTCGACGGTCGCTTGAATGGCGACCTTTTCGGCGGCGATGACGCGGTGACGGCGGGCGTGATCGGCGAAGGGGGCGAACTCTTCCCACTCTCCGATCGGACGGTCGTCGTTCGAAAACGTGTCGCGCAAGAGATCTTGCTCTTCGAACGTGTGGCTCGCGATCTGCTGGAGCAGCTCGACGGCATTGAAGGGCCCGTGATCCATGCCCTCCTTGATGACGACGTAACGCGGACGGGGATCGCTTTCGAGCCGTTGCTTGAGCTCCGTCAGCGCCTCCGTCGCTTGATCGATTCCGGTGGCGCGTGCCGCCGGCGCGTTCCTGACGGCAATTTCATACGGAGTGCCCGCTCCGCCGAGCGCCCCCTCCATGTTCACCATCGACATGCGCACGTCGACTTCGAACTGGTCGTTGTGATTGAGGTGCGATTCGTCGGCGGGCGGCGGCGCGGGCGCATCGGCGGGAGCGAGATGATGAATCGCTTGAGCGAGTGCCTTCAGGTCGTCGGGTCGGTGCGATGCGTCCGCGACCAACGCCTTCGCGAGGACCATGTCGATCTCGGGCGGCAACCCGGGAACGACCTCGGTGGGACGGCGCATCGCCGGGCCGACGCTCTGGCCGCTCACGAGCTCGTAAAGGACGGCACCGATACCGAAGACGCTCGAACGCGCGTTACCTGGGCTGCCGGCGCGTTCTTCGGGCGCAAGGCACGCCTTGTCTCGCGCCAGCACCGGCGTAAGACGAGCCACGCTTTGCGAAAGCTGCCAATACCCCGAGCCATTCAGCTGAATGGAGGAGGGATGAAGGAAGAGCACTTCGCCGCTCGCGTGCCGTTGGGCGAGTTCGACGGCGAGTGGGACGATAATCCCCACCGCCTCGCGGAGAGAATGGACGGTCCCCTGACTCCGGTACTCCTCTAGTTGAGATCGCAGGGTGCGATTGGGCGGCTTCGACGTCCGAGCATTCATTTTCGCGGAGGGCGGAGTGTACTGAGCTCGGCCCGCCGTGTCTGCCCCGTCCGAGGACTCGATCGTCGACCGACGGCGTCATCCGTCACCGCCCCCGCTTTTGGACCCCTTTGGTGCCTAGGTACGCCGCACTCCGCTCATATCGGGGTTTGATCTTCGTGAGGACCGCCGCGCCAGGGCGTCACGCGGCGCGTGTATGTGCCTTCCGCGAAACTTTTCAGCACAGGTGCGATGTTTTCCGGCGTGTCTTCGTCCCATTCACCGCCGTTGACGTAGTCCGTCACCAGACCGTCGGCTCCGAGCAGCGCGAAACCCGGAAATCCGTCGACGGGAACTCCGATGCGGTCGAGCTCGGCGAGAAAATCTGCGGCGTTCAAGCGCACGAGGCGAGTTCGTCCCAGGGCTCGCTGAAGCTCGCGAGTCCCGAGCGCGCTTTCGACGGCCGCGCAAGGCTTGCAATCGGGGACGACGAGCCAGACGAGGAGTCGCTGGTGCGCGGCGGCCGAGCGGGCGCGTTCGCGATCGAGCTCGTCGTCGAGCGACGTGACGTCGGGCGCGACGTCGACGAGCACGATGTCCCCGACGCGTCGTTCACGAACCGTCGCGACGTCACCGGCGTCGTCCGCGACGTCGCTGAGGCGTGAAAGACGCGCAGTGCGCGCCACTACTGGCTGCGTCGCGAGACGCGTCGAGTCACGCGACGGCGTGGTCGAGCCCGAGCCGACCGCCGCGACGTACGCAACGGCGAGCAGCGAGACGCACGTCGCCAGGGCACCACAGAACACGGACACCGTAGCGAGACGTGCGCCCGACGCCGTTCGGCGAGATGTATCGGTCGGGCGAGATTCCCAACGCACTCCAAAAGTATAGTGGAGCCGGTCGCGATGCGCTCGCACGTTCTCTTACGCAACCAGAACACGGCGTCGGCCGATGATTCTCGCGGGAGAAATGCGGGCAATTGGGGGGTCGCGTTCGACGAGTCGAGCGGCGTCCGGGGTGGCTCGCGGACATGAGTAAGAGGAGGGGAGCCTTCCCGCTTCGTCACTCGCCGGCGACGACATGGAGATCGACGATAGCGGTGAGGCCGTTTGACGCGCGCAATGCGTCGACGGGAATCGTGCGTCGCGTTTGCGGCTTCCGGATGCGTCGTGTTAGCGTGCACGCGGGATGGATCCGCGTGAAATCGACGCGCTCGTTCAGCGCTTGGTGCAAGATCCGCACGACCAAGACGCCATTTTGCATGCGCACAGCGCGGGGCAACAGGACCCTCGCGCGTACGCGATGCTGCTCGAAAAAGTCGGGACGGCGACCGTCGATCCGGCGCTGGCCAGTCACTGGCTAACGGAGGCCGCGAACGTCTGGGTTTTGTCCCTGAACGACGCGCATCGCGCGGCGCGAGCGCTCATGATCGCGATCGACCGCGATCCGACGCAGGGCACCCCGGCCGAGCGGCTGGGCGAGCTGTATCGCGAAAAGGGCGACATGAAGGCGCTCGCGGCGTTGCTCGAGCGCCGCGCGAAGGCGCTCGCGCCCCTCGCGCAGCGCGACGCGTCCATTCGTCTGCAGGTCGCCGGTATTCATGAAGAGCTCGGGCGCTTGTGTGCCGAGCCGCCGCTCTCCAATGCCGCGAAGGCCGTCGAAAACTACCGGCGCGCCCTCGATTACGATCCCGGCAGTCAATACGCGATCTATTCACTTCGCGAAGTCTACAAGTCTGCCGGGCAATTCGCCGACGCGCTCCCGTACTACGCGATGGAGCAATCGCTGGTCGACGACCCCGAGCGAAAGGTCGCGCTGTACGCGGACGAGGCCGAAGCGCGCAATCAAGTGGGCGACGCGAACGGCGCGTTCGAGGCGCTCGACAACGCCCGACGCCTCGACCCTAACGATCCGTCATTGAAGCAGCAGCTCGGCACCTTGGTGCTCGAGCGTGTGCGCGGCGGGCAACCGGTAGACGAATCGTGGAAGGCCGTCGGCGCGCAGCTCTTCGTCGAGCTCGCCGAGGAATACGCCGGTGATCACGGCTACGCCTACTCGACGTGCGCGCTCGAGATTCTTCCCGGTCACGACCGCGCCGTGCAGCTCGCGATTTATTACGGGGAGCAGCTCGGCCGGCAGCGCGACGTGGCTCCCTATGCGGCAAGCTATTTGAAAGCGAATCCGAACGGCGCCCTCGCCGCGGAAGCCCGCACCGCGGCCGGCGACTCCGTGCCGCGAGCCGTCGCCGCTGCCGCGCGCTCCGCAGGGGGACCTGCGCGTGTGTCGCGCGCTCCCGTTCAGCCCGATCGCACGGTCGACGACCTCGGGCCATCGTCGGAAGACGAACCCGAGCTCGACGAAGACGCGGTCGATAATTTGCTCGAGAAGGCGCTCGGCCTCCTCAAGAAGAATCGAAAGAACGAAGCCGCGGGCGTCTATCGCGACGTCCTGAAGGGCGACCCGACGAATTCCGACGCGCTCGCGTTTCTCCAGACCCATCTCCGCGGCGCGCGGCGCTATGGCGATCTTCGCGACGTGCTGCTTCGTGCGGCGAAGTCGGAGGACGCCGATCTGGAGGCCCGCGCGGGCTGGCTCCGCGAAGTCGCGGGGCTCTGCGAGACGCAGCTTCGCGATTTCGAGACGGCGATCGTCGCGTGGCAAGAGCTGCTCGCGCTCGACGCCGGAGAATCGGACGCGCGCGAACAACTGCGCCGGCTCCTCGAACGCGCGAGCCGCTGGGACGACCTCGCCACGTTGCTCCAAGAAGAAGCGGAGCAGGAGAGCGACGTCGAAGTTCGCATCTCCACCGAGAAGCAGCTCGCGAAACTCCACGAAACGAAGCGCAAAGATTTTGCCGCCGCGGGCGAAGCCTGGGCGCGCATCGCGACCCTCACGCCCGAAGACGAGACCGCGATCGGCACGGCCGTGAAGTTCTTCGAGAAGGGCGAGCGACCCGATCTCGCCGCGCAAGTGATCGCCGAAAATGTCGGGAGCGTCGCCGACGAGCCGGCTCGCGGCGGCCTCTACAAGAAGCTCGGCGAGCTCCGTCACGCGGCGGGCGATCTCGTGCTGGCCGGCGACGCGTTCGCCGAAGCCGCGCGCATCGCGAACGATGCGGCGGGGTGGGAGACGGCGGAGCATGCGTTCGTCGAAGCGGAGGCGTGGGCGAAAGCGGCGACCGCGGTCGACGAGCGCGCGACCCTCGCGCGTTCACCGAAGCAGCAGGCCGGGCTGTACGCCACCGAGGCGGACTATCTCGTCCGAGCCGGCGACGTGGAGGGCGCGATCGGCCGGCTCGATCAGGCCGTCGACGCCGACCCGACCGACGACGTGATCGCCGAGGCGCTCGAGGGACATCTCGAGGGCGCCGATCGCGGCGCGGAGATCGCCGCGATGCTCCTCCGGCGTTCCGACAAGCACCCGGACAAGACGGTGCGCATCGGCCTCAGAAAGCGCGCCGCGAAGCTCCAGCGCGAGCTCGGCGATCCGGCGCTCGCTCGCGAAAGCCTGGAGCTCGTGCTGCTCGACGGTGACGACGGGGAAGCGCTTTCGCTCCTCGCCGACGACGCCGAAGAACGCGGCGAGTTCGTGGAAGCCGTCGACTATTTGCAAAAGCTCGCCCGCGCGACGAGCGATCGCTCCGAGATCGCGCGCGTGGTCTTGCGAGAAGCGCGGCTCCTCGCCGAAGGCGTTCGCGACGTCGACGCCGCCGTCGAACAATACGAGCGAGTCCTCGCCGAGCTCGATTCGAAGAGCGACGAAGCGCTCGTGCATCTCGCGAACCTCGAGGAACAGCGGCACAACTACGGGGCGGCGGCGCGCGCGCTCGAGCGACGACTCGAGCTCGTGACCGGTCCCGAGCTGAAGACGGAGATCGCGACGCGCCTCGCCGACTTGTACGAGCACCATCTCGACGACCCCCGCTTGGCCCTGCGATCGCTGAACGCCGTCTTCGCCGCCGATCCCGATGATTTCGAGGCCGTTCAGCGCATCGTCGAGCTCGCCGAACGGCTCGAAGATTGGCCACTCGTCGCCGAGCACCTCGCGCGGCTGGTCGAAGTCGAAGGCGACGAGGACGAAGCGAGCCGGATGACCCGGCGCCTCGCCGAACTTCTGACCGAACGCCTCGATCGCGGAGACGACGCGCTCGAGGCGTTGTCCGGGCTCGCGGAGCAAGGCGATGGCCCGTGTCGCGAAGCGTACGTCGAGCTCGGCGATCGACTCGGCAAGAAGCGCCTGGTCGCGTCGAAGCTCGTCGAATGGTACGGCCAGACGTCGCCATCGGCCGAGCGCGACGACCAGCTCCACGGCGCGTTCGCCCGCTTCGTCGAGGTGTCGGCCGGCGAAGAAGCCGCGTCGGTCGCGAAGGAACTCGCGCGACTCCGCGTGGCGCGGCGCGAGATCGCCGAGCCGCTCGAAGAGGTGTCGATCGCGCTGCGCGATCTGGACGCACTGTCCATCGCCCACGATTTGATGGCGAGGGAGCTCAGCGGCTCATCGCGCGCCGAAGAAATGGTGCGTCAAGCCGAGGTGCTCGTGAAGGCCGGCGTCGATCCGCTCGAAGCGGTTCAACACGGCGAGCAGGCGCTCACGAGCGTCGCGCCCGAAGAGGTCGAGCCGCTGCTCGAGCGCCTGGGCAAGCTCGTCGGCGCGCCAGGTCACGTCGTCGACCTGTACGAGCGACAAATCGGACGCTGCAAGTCGCCCGCCGATCGTCTCGGCGCGCTGGCCCGGGCCGCGCAGGTGGCCGGCGAACGCGACGCACTCGATCGGGCGCGCGGCTTCTTCGACATCGCGCTCGGCGCCGGCGTTCAAGAGGAGACCATCGAAGCGCTCGAGCGCATCGCACGCGTGACCGACGAAGAGCGAGGTCGGACGGCGCTCCGCGCCACGCTCGCCGAGGCCCTCGCGGCCGGCGGCCAAGGGTCGCGTGACGGTGGGCGGACGCGAAGTGCGCTCCTTCGTCGCGCAGCGCTCATGGCGAACCGCGAGCTCGGCGATCGCGACCGCGCGTTCACCTGGCTCGGCGATGCGCTCGTCACCCACGTCGACGATCCGGCGCTCGACGCGCTCGTGGATCTCGCGAACGAGGTAGGCGAGCCGCCGCGCGCCGAAGCGGTGCTCACTCGGGCGCTCAGCGAAGTGTTCGACGGCCCGCTGGTGCGGAAGCTCCTCGGACGCCGAGCGGCGCTTCGCAGCGATCTGCTCTCCGATCCCCGTGGAGCCGCCGAGGATCTGAAACGCCTGCATGAGCTCGCGCCGTCCGACGCGGAGGTGATGGACAAGCTCGCGGCCCTCTACACGCAGCTCGAGGACTATCGCGGCATGGTCGCGCTCTACGAGGACCAGATCCTCCGAGGGCGAGACCAGACCCAGCGTGCGGATCTCGCGCGCAAGGTGGCGCGCCTTTGGGAAGAACGCCTCGACGACGCCCGCGAGGCCGCCGACGCCTGGCGGCGGGTTCTCCGAATGAAGGCGGGGGACCCCGAGGCCACGCAGGGACTCGATCGCGCCAAGGCGAACATGCTGAAGCGCCCTCCGCCGGTCGAAGAGGACGAAGCGCCGCCTCCGCCGAAGGTCGAGCCCGCGCGCGAGCGCCCCGTCAAAGTCGAGGCGCCCGTCGTGCAGGAGGAGCCAACGCCGGAACCGGAGCCCGCGCCGGAGACGGAAGCGGAGGGCCCGCGAGGCGATCGAGACACGCCCGCCGTTCCGGCCGCCGAAGCCGATCTGCGCGAGAGCGAAGCTCGCGAAGAACCTGAAGCAGAGGCCGCGAACGACTCCGAATCGCGAGAAGGCGCGAGCGCTCCGACGAACGGCGGCTGGGTCGACGACGAGAAGACGATCCTCCACGACATACCACCCGAGGCACTCGAAGCCGCGTTCGCCAACACGAAGTCGGACGCGCCGGCAGAAGCGCCGGAACCCGAACGCGCCTCGGCTCCGAACCAGAACGACGACGAGGCGCCCGGCGAATCGGATCTCGACGTCGACGTCGACGTTTCGATGACCGAGCCGCCCGAGCGTCCGCGGCACTCCACGCCGCCGCCGTTCCCGCCGCAGGGTCGGCCTCCCGCGGGACCGCGCCCGCCGCCCCCGCCGTCGATGCGAACGTCGCGCCCGCCGCCTCCGCCGTCACTTCGCCGTGCCGCGCCGCCTCCGCCGGCTCGTTCGAAGGCGCCCGCCGCTGTCACCTCACCGGCGCCGCCGCCATGGGCAGCTGCCGCTCCGGAGGCGGAGGCCAAGCCGCCGAAGGGCAAACGGAAAAAAGGGAAGAAGGGCGCGCGTCCTCGCTCGGCCTCCGAAGGTTCGAACGAAAATGGCGTCGAGCTCGACGAGGACGGCGAAGACGTCGGCGACGACGAGCTGTTCGAGTAGCGCCGCGCGCGCCCACGTCACGGCGTCGCGGCGTCGCGCAACCCGAAGGTCACCGTCGCCGTCGTGCCGTCGACGCGTACCGGTAGTCCGAGGTGGACCGGGTCGTTGATGGGGCCATGTCCGACGGGCAGCCCAGCAAGGATTGGCACTCTGAGTTCGCCGAGGCGTTCGCGAAGCACGGCGCGCGCCGGCACGCCGTAGCGTCCGGGGTCCGAGTCCACGAAATCTCCGAGAAGGACGGCTGCGACGCGGTCGAGCGCGCCCGCGACGAGCAACGCGGACAGCATCCGATCGAGGCGATACGGCGCCTCACCGATGTCTTCGAGGAGAAGGACGGCACCGTTCGGGATGTCGAGTCGGCGCGCGGCGAAGCACGCGAAGAGCACCGTGAGGTTTCCACCGACGAGAGGGCCCGTCGCAACGCCCCCGTACCACGTCTCGAGATCCGCCACGCGCCTGCTCGCGAGGGGACGCTCGAGCGCCGAAAGCCAGCTCGCCCGCGACCGATCGTCGCCGCGCCCGAGGCCGGCGACGTTGTCGGCGTGAAGCGACGCGACTCCGGCGCGCAGCGCTTCCACGTGGAGCGCCGTGATGTCGGAAAAACCAACGATCCACTTCGGATTTTCGCGCAGCGCCCGAGCGTCGACGGCGTGGGCGATCCGATTCAGACCGTAGCCGCCTCGAGTCGCGACGACCGCGCGTGCGTCGGGATCGCGAAGTGCGGCGTTGAGCTCGGCGAGCCGCAATTCGTCGGAGCCTGCTAGATAGCCGTGGGGTTCGCGTGGAGCGCCGCCTTGACGGACTTCGAACCGCTCCCCGAGCCAGGCTACGCCGCGCGCGACGAGCTCCGGGTCGGAAGGCCCGGACGGCGAAACGACGCGAATCGGGTCACCCGGTTTCAATGCCGGGGCGATGATCACCCTCGAATCCTCATGGCCGGCGATCGTCGCGTCAAGAAAGCCGTCCGAGTCCGTGCAATTTGTCCGGTTGCGGCTCTATCCTTCGCTCACCGTCATGGATCCGGAAACAGCGCTGCTCAAGATTTCGGAAGTCGCGGTGAGGGACCTCGCGCCACTGGCGAGGAGGTTTCTCTCGCGGACTCGACGCATCGCCGACGACCTCGCGCAGCGGACATTGGGCCCCAACTTCGAGGAGCGCGCCGCCGTCGTGCGCGCCCACTACGAGCGCATCGGCGGGGACCCCTTCGGGCTCGATGCCGACTTCACGAAGTACACGTCGATGTTCCTGTCGGTGTTTCACCGGCTCTACTTCCGAACCGCCGTTCACAACATCGACAACATCCCCGAAGGGCGCGCCCTGCTCATCGCCAACCACTCCGGGCAACTGCCGATCGACGGCATGATGATCGCCATGGCGATGCTCATGGACGCCGATCCTCCTCGTGTCGCGCGGGCCATGGTCGAAAAATGGGTGCAGACGTTGCCGTTCGTCTCGACCCTGTTCAACCGCACCGGTCAGGTCGTCGGCGTGCCAGAAAATTGCGAACGGCTCCTCGAGCGCGAGGAGTTGATCCTGGCATTCCCCGAGGGCACGCGTGGCATCTCGAAGCCGTTCACGCGTCGCTATCAGCTCGAGGAGTTCGGCTTCGGGTTCATGCGGCTCGCGATCCAGACTCGCTCGCCGATCGTGCCGGTGGCGGTCGTCGGCGCTGAAGAACAATTCATCAACGTCGGTAATCTGGACTGGCTCGCGAAGGCCCTCGGCGTGCCGGTGTTTCCGGTCGTCCCGCAGTTCCTCCTCCCAGGGGGAATGATGCCCTTGCCGACGAAGTACCATCTATACTTCGGCGAGCCCATGCGGTTCGAGGGTGACCCCGACGACGACGACGCGGTCATCGAAGACAAGGTTTGGATCGTGCGACAGACGATCCAGAGCATGGTGAATCGAGGCCTGAAAGAGCGGAAGAGCCTATTTTTCTGATGGGACAGGACGCGCAAAATTCGGAACTTCCGCTTGCCGACGACGATCGGCGCGGCGAAGAGCGCCGCCAGCAAAAGTCGCGGCGCACCGCGGATTTGGTGCCGCTCGGTTTGCTCCCGGAACACGTCGCGGAGGGCGCCGTCGTGGTCACCGGGATCTGCGGGCGCCTCGGCCGTCGCGTCGCGCGGGCCCTGCATCGAGACCGCGGCGTGATCGGCCTCGATCGGCGTCCATTCCACGACAAGCCGAAGGACATCGAGCACTGGCAGATCGATCTGCGACGGAAGAAGGCGCGCGATGTCTTCCGGAATCGAAAAGTCGCCGCGCTCGTCCATCTCGGCGTGATGCACGACCCGCGTGACAGCGGCGAAGATCACCACACGTGGAACCTGCTCGGCTTTCAGAAGCTGCTCGAGTACGCGAAGCAATACGACGTCCCCAAGGTCGTCTTGTTGTCGAGCGCGAACGTGTACGGCCCGAGGCCGGACAACCCGCAGTTCTTGACCGAGGACGCGCCGCTCCTCGCCGCCAGCGCCTTCAGCGACATGCGCGATCTCGTCGAGCTCGACATGCTCGCGCAGTCGTTCTTCTGGAAGCACCCCAACACCGAGACCGTCATTCTGCGGCCGGCGCATATCCTCGGGACCGTTCGCAACGCGCCGAGCAACTATTTACGGCTCTCGGTCGTCCCGACGTTGATGGGCTTCGATCCGATGATGCAGGCGGTTCACCAGGACGACGTGGTCAGCGCGATCGTTTCCGCGCTCGCGCCGGGCGTACGCGGCATCTTCAACATCGCGGGTCCTCCTCCGGTCGCGCTGTCGCAGGCGATCACCCTACTCGGTCGCGGCCATCTCCCGGTTCCACACTCCATCGCCAAGATGATGCTCGACCGACTCTGGAAGATGCGCTTGAGCTCGTTCCCGAGCCCGGAGCTCGATTTCATCCGTTTCGTCTGCATGGTCGACGACAGCCGCGCGCGCGAAGTGCTCGGTTACACGCATCACCACAACATTGCCGAGGCGCTCCGGGCAGTTGACGAAGAGCGATGGGTCTGAGATCCGGCTGGATTTTTCTGGGCGCCCTCTCTGGCTGTGCGCCACACGCGCTCGGCATCCCGGAAGGGCCGCCCCCGGTTTACGAGAAGCCGCCGCTTCCCGCTTGGGACGGCGGAGCCGCGAGCCCAACCCGGCCGAAGGCGCATGCTCCGGGCGATGGGGGCGTGGCTCGCGCCGCGTCCGAAGCGCCCGGAAACCCTCCGAGACTTGGCGTGACGCTCAGCCCCGGCGCTTTCTCGACGGTTGGTCCTACCCGTCGCTTGGGCTAGGCTCTACGAGACGTCCGTGACCCCCGTGAAAGAGCTTGCCGAGCGTGCCAAAGCGGCATCCCGCTCGATGAGTCGTCTGGATCGTCGGAAAAAAGACGACGCGCTCCGGGCGATCGCGGCGCGGCTCCGCTCGAACACGGCGTCGATCGGCGACGCCAATCGGCGCGACCTCGAGCGCGCCAAGGGCGCAGGCCTTTCCGGCGCCATGCTCGATCGCCTGGGTATGGGGCCGGCCGCCGTCGAGAAAACGGCGGCGGCGGTCGAACACGTTGCCCTCTTGCCCGATCCCGTCGGAAGCCGTTCTGGGATGCAGCGGCTCGAAAATGGGCTCCTCGTCGGCCGTCAGCGGCTTCCCCTCGGCGTGATCGCCATGGTGTACGAGGCGCGCCCCAACGTCACGATCGACGCGGCCGTGCTTTGCCTGAAGGCGGGCAACGCCGTGCTGCTTCGTGGCGGTAAAGAGGCGTCGGAGACCAACGCGGCGCTCGGCGCGCTCGTTCGCGAGGCGCTCGCAGATTCCGGGCTTCCTGCGGACGCAGTGCAGATCGTTCCCGCGACCGATCGCGACGGCATTCGTGAGCTCGTGCAACTCACGGGGCTCGTCGATCTGGTGATCCCGCGCGGTGGCGAAGGGCTCGTCCGGTTCGTCGCCGAGCACGCGCGCGTCCCGGTGCTCAATCACTTCAAGGGGGTGTGCCACCTCTTCCTCGACGAAGGGTGCGACGCGGACATGGCGCTCGCCCTCACCGTGAACGGCAAGGTGCAGCGCCCTGGCGTGTGCAATGCGCTCGAGTGCTTGCTCGTGCACGAGGCGAGCGCGCCGTCGCTCCTGCCGCGCATCGGCGCGGAGCTCATTCGACTCGGCGTCGAGATCCGGGGCTGTTCGCGCACGGTCGAGCTGGTGCCCGGCGCCAAACGTGCGACCGAGGACGACTTTGGTCGCGAATTTTTGGACCTCGTGCTCGCGGTTCGCATCGTGCAAGATCTCGATGCCGCCATTGCGCACGTCGATCGCTACGGCTCGAACCACACTGAAGTGATCTGCACGGATCATCATCGCAACGCCGAGCGCTGGCTGCGAGACATCGACGCGAGCTGCGTCCTCGTCAATGCATCGACGCGATTCAACGATGGCGGCGAGCTCGGGCTCGGCGCCGAGATCGGCATCTCCACCACGAAGCTCCACGCCTACGGGCCCATGGGGCTGGAAGGACTGACCGCGGAAAAATGGGTAGTTCTCGGCGACGGCCAGATCAGGGGCTGACCGCATCCAAGGTTTTTTCGGCTTCCGCCGGTTTTACCCGCGGAAGGCGTGCCTAGTGACGACGCGAAAGGTAAGGCACAAAGGAACGAGCGCCGGCAGGGCGCGCCTGTTGCCGCGGCCGCCGCGCAAAGCACGCGCGGACGTGCTCCGGCCGGTCACGGCAACCGAAGCGAGCGCGAAGATCGCGCTCCTCGCCGCTGAAGCGGCGCTCGACAAGAAGGCCGCCGCGGTCGAAATCGTCGATGTGAGCGGCAAGGTCGACTACGCCGATTTTCTCGTTCTCATGACCGGCTCGAGCGATCGCCACGTGGCGGCGCTCGCCGATGCGGTCGACGAGATGCTCGGCCGGCACGGCGTGCACTCGATCAGCATCGAAGGCCGGGGCGCCGCGAGCTGGGTGCTCATCGACTTCGTGGACGTGGTCGTGCACATTTTTCAGCACGACGCGCGCTCGGTCTACGATCTCGATGGTCTCTGGATGGACGCGCGGCGTTTGCCCGTCCCCGGAGAGCCCGCCGATCACTCGTGAAGTTCGTCGTCGTCGCGGTCGGCAAGCAGAAGAGCCGCGAGCTTCGGGCGATCGCGGACGACTATCTGTCGCGGCTGCGGCGTTACGTCG
>Ga0265337_1001049_pt1 | contig 14273 bp, 7 predicted proteins | sample 42122metaG_FD_192441 | JGI IMG/M metagenome (GOLD analysis project Ga0265337, IMG submission 192441) | Rhizosphere microbial communities from Carex aquatilis grown in University of Washington, Seatle, WA, United States - 4-21-22 metaG | ecosystem: Host-associated > Plants > Roots > Rhizosphere >... | reverse complement strand
CAACTCCCGGGACGACCAACTTCGGAACGTTTTATTCCAACCAGGTCGCTGCGCCACAATTCCAGGACCCCGGAAATGTTGACCTGCCCGGAGGTGTCTATCACAGCGCCTCCCTGACCTTGCAACTGCTGGACTCCACCTCCGGCAGCATTGTTCGCTATACGCTGGATGGTTCGGAACCGACGCTGCTCAACGGCTTCACCTACGGCAGCGCGCTATCATTGAGCCAGCCCTTTGACAAAACCGGCACCGTGATCCGTGCCCGGGCCTTCCGCGACGGCTGGCTCCCCTCGGATGTGATCACCCATAGCTATCTCCTGAAGCAACCGGCTTTGCTGACGAACGTTCCGGCCCTGCTGTTTACTGCCGACCCCGGCCGGGACTTCTACAAACCCCAAGGTATCCTTGCCATCGTGGGCGGATCATGGGTGGCCGTGCCAAATAATAATGGTAACATCTGGGCGGCCGACAATGCTTCGGATTACGACAATGCCGAGGGCGACGGCAAGCCTTTCGAGCGCGCCACGCATTTTGAATTCTACGCCCCGACGGGCTATTATCCCACCAACCAGGCGCCATTGCGGGATGACATGGGTTTGCGTACGAGCGGCAGTTCCTATCAACGCCCCCGCTACACCATGCAAACTGTGGCGACCGATTCTCCGTGGAGTCCTTCCGATTCATTTCAGAAGCCGTCGTTCAACATTTATTTCAACAGCGATTATGGCTCCGCCCCCCTCGACTATGTCCTGTTCACGAACTATCCGGTCCACAAGTTTCAACACCTTCGGCTGCGCGCCGGCAAGAACGACAATTATAATCCGTTTGTCACCGACGAGCTCGTCCGGCGGCTGTGGATTGACATGGGGCATGTGGGCGCGCGCGGACTGTTTTGTTCGATGTACATGAATGCGATATACAAGGGCGTGTTTAATCTCACCGAACGTTTCCGGGAGCCACTCTTTCAGCAGCATTACAACAGCAGTGCTCTGTGGGATGTTGATTACAGCGGGGAATGGGTGGACGGCGACAGCACGGCTTTTTACCAGCTGCTCTCGACGCTGAATACCGATTTGACGGTCATGGCGAACTGGCAGTCGGTGACCAACCAGATGGACATCGATAATGTCGCGGATTATTACCTGCTCAATATCTATTGCGCCACGTGGGACTGGCCCGGAAACAACTACGTCATCGCCCGGGAACGTTCCACCGGACCCGACAGCCGGTTCCGCTTCGCGGTGTGGGACGCGGAGGGCGCCTTCAACGTCAACAGCTATTACAACAAGCCGGTCAATTACAATACCGTCAGCAATGACCTGCTGCTGGATCCTTACGACTGGAATAATCTGCCCGTGATCTTCAAACGGCTTTACCCCAGCCCTGAATTCAAGCTCCGGTTTGCCGACCGGGTGAATCTCCAGATGTTCAACGGCGGCATGCTGGATGATCGCGATCCGGATGGTGGGGGCCCGCTCCAGAGCCATTTTGCCCAGCGGCTGGGTGAGCTCGTCAGCGAGGTTGGCCCCTTGGTGCTTTATAATACCGGTGCCAATCTCAACACCGGCCCCTTCGACACTTGGACTGCGTCCGGCAGCGGCCGGCGTTCCTATCTCCTGGGCACCACCACCGGCCGGAAAATGCTCCGCGACGCCGGGCTCTGGCCGGTCACCGAACCGCCGATCTTCAGCCAGTTTGGCGGAGTGGTTCCGGCCAATTATTCCCTCAGCATCACCTCCAGCGTGGCCATCGCCGGCCAGACCGCCACCATCTACTACACGCTCAATGGCCAGGATCCGCGGCTGATGGGCGGCGCCTTGAATTCCAGCGCGATCACCTACACCAATGCTTTTCCTGTTAATCAAATCATGACCGTCAAGGCCCGCGCCCGCAATAAAATCACCGGCGAATGGAGCCCCCTCACCGAAGCCACGTTTGGGTTTACGGCCCAGCCGGCGTCGAGCAACAACCTGGTCGTCGCCGAATTGATGTACCATCCACCCAAGGAAACCGCTGCCGAGGCGGCCGCCGGTATCACCGACGCGGACACCTTTGAATTCGTCCGCCTCATGAACATTGGCGCCGCGCCGGTGGATTTGAACGGCGTTCAGTTCACCATCGGCATTACCTTCAATTTCACCGGCGGTTCCATCCGTTACCTGGCGCCCGGGGCCAATGTTTTGATTGTGAAAAATCTGACTTCCTTCCAGACCCGCTATGGCCATGCCTATGACAGTCTCATTGCCGGTGAATACGGCGGCAATCTGTCCAACAGCGGTGAAGAACTCCGCCTCCAGGCTGCCGATGGTTCCACCATCCGCGATTTCATCTACGATGACGATGTTCCCTGGCCCACCTCGGCGGACGGCTCCGGACCGTCGCTGATTCTGCGCAGTCCCCCGAGCAATCCGAACCATGGCATCGCCACCAACTGGACGGCCTCCGCCATGCCCGGCGGCATGCCCGGTGGAGTGGCTCATCCCGAAACCTATTCCGCCTGGAGAAATTTGTTTTGGTCCACCCCGACCTCCGCCGACGACACGACTGCCGGACCCAACGCCGATCCCGATGGTGATGGCCTCAATAACCTGTTGGAATATCTCTACGGCCTCAATCCGGCTCAACCGGATGCCGCACCCCGGCTGATCCCGGCGGTGGAGACCATCAATGCCGCGCCGCACCTGACCGTTTCCCTCCGCCTGTCCGGCGGCGCCAGCGACGTCACGGCCGTCCCGCAGTTTTCCCGCGACCTGGTGACCTGGTCAAACAACCCGTCCATCCTGCAATTGCTGTCAAGCGTGCCCGGCGATGACGGCCGGGTGAACTGGAAATATTACGACACCGCCGCCCTCAGCACAAACGCCCAGCGGTTCGTCCGATTCCAGTTCAACTTCAACCTGCATTAGGCGGAAGAGGCATGCCGGAAATTAGACGACGCAGAAGCGCGGCGACCGGAGTCGTGCTGCTCCGGGAAAGGATTATAAGCCCAATCAGCTTCAGCGATTCCTCTTCCCTGAACGCAGTTGGATAAAACTCAAGGCTGCCAGCACGATGACGCTTCCCATCGCAATCCAAAACAAGGTGCAAGCCTGCCGCCAATGGCGCGGGCGGTAGATGAACTCCAGATGGTAGTCTCCCGGCTGGTCGAGAAACACCCCCTTGAACGCGCGGTTGACCGTCAGGATTTCTTTGGGTTCGTTGTTCGCCCGGGCAATAAAATCCCTGGCTTCACCCTCGGTAAGGCAGACCATGCCGGCAAAGGCGGCATGGACATCGAACGCGGTTGAATTGGGCAGGAGCCGATAGTTTGTCGCCGCCGACACGGTTGCGTTCTTTTTTGTTTCCAACGATCGCAGGCCGGGCTGTTTTCCGATTTCTTCCGGCGTCAGGGCAATGAACGGCAGCTTTCCATTTTTCAAAAGTTGTTGGATGAATTCCTCGGTGGAGGAACAGGAGACCACCCGGTCAGAAAAGAAAGCTCTCGGCCACACCTCCAGGTTTTCCACAACCCCGAAATCGCTGCGGTGCTTGAGCCGCAAATCCAGCCCTTCCGGCATCGGGGCGTCCGGAGGAATCAGCAGATACTTGACGTTAAGCAGGTTCAACAGGGGTTGCGCGGCCATCGGAGCTGCCACTTCGAGCTCCCAACCCCGGCGAAACTCCATCCCCGGAAATGCCCGGACGAGGTTGATGAATTCCCCGTTGCTTAGAGGCGCGCACGAACGGATGTCCTCGAGTGCGTAAACCGCCGAATAATTTCCGAAGAGATTCCATTGCATCCCAACCACCCGAAACGGATCGGACGTGTCCGCCTTGATCTCGTCGATGGCTTTGCTGGGAGCATTCAGAACCACCCTCGGGCCGGGCAGCATCAGCAAATCACTGTTGCCAAAGGTATAAAGGCCGAAACGATAATTGGCGACCAATCCAAAAATAATGATGCCCACCCATCCGATTGCGGGGATTGGGCCGGGTCGGCTATTTAAAAATGCAAAGAGCAACAACGCCCCCGCCGTTCCCGTTCCGACGACCAAAAAATAGCCCCAGGGGACGGGACGGTGGCTGATTCCGATGCAAAAAAGCAGAATGATCCCCGCGGAGATCAGCCCCACTTTAAGAAAATCAACCGTTGCGCGCCGGAAATTTTCTTCCCGCGCCAGGCACTTGAAACCGTAGGCGCTCTGAACAGTCAGGTGGATGGCCAGCAGATAGGAAAAGTCGGTATAAACATGACCGACGCGGTTCAATAAAGGGATCGCCGCAAGCACCGCAACCGGAACCCAGCCAAAAACGCAACCGCCCCACAGCAGGATGGCACTGCCATTGACCCAAAAGAAGGGTTCGCCCTTGAGTTGCCGACATTTCAAGACCGAAAGAATGCAGCCCGCCATCACCAACAGGCTGGTTCCGGGTGCGACAGCGGCAAAGGAATCGTCCTTCAGAGGAAGGAGGAAAAAAAGATCGTCAAATATGCCAGCCAGGCTCACAAAAGGAAGCTGAGTCACCTGGACTTCCGAGTGCAAAGAATAGGAATTTTCGAGCGCCCCTAAAAACGACATCCACACCGGCGCGGCCAGCCCCAAAAAAAGAAGCGTGCCCACGGTCATGCGTGCCACCACCTTTGCCGGATCGGTAATCTTGCGACAGCCGATCAAGGCGCCGGCAACGGCGGCCAGATTCAACCCGCCGATTAAAACCACCGCGGTTTCGACGTGGCCCGCATTGAAGCAGGCAAACGTGGCCAATAACCATGCGAGTCCCCAACGGGCGCGGCCCCGTGTTTGCACGTCGAGCCACGCGAGGGCGGAGAGCAGAATCCACGGGGCATAGGAGAACACAAAAAAGACCGGATGATTATTGATGTAAAAAAAAGCGCCGCAATAAGCGGCCAAGGCGGCGTAAATCAGGGACAACGGCCGGTTTCCCAAAAGCCGCAGCATGAGCAGCCCAAAGCCGATGCAAAAAAGAAATTTCGCCGTGAGGAATTTGATGTCCCAGGCCCACGCCGAACCGCGTCCGAGGATGACAATCAAATGCAGGGGATCCCCCAGCATGGAAATGGCCTGCCCCAGGAGCGTCTCGCCCGCATGACCGTACCGGTCCCACAACGGAAGTTCCCCGTGTTCAAGCAAACTGCGCGATTCAATAAAACCCGCCGGAACCCCCCATATCAAAACCGCTGAAGTGTCACTTCCATGATTGGAGGCTTGCGGTGTGGGTCCCATTGCTGGCAGTGGCGGCCACCAATCATAGACCAAAGCCATCCCACGCATGGGGGAAACAAAGCTTTTCCCACCGAAGACGACGGGATGACAGTTGACCACCACTGCCAGCAACGAAACAAACAGGATCGACAGAACGGGATGTTGTGAGCTCCAGGCTGACACCCGGCCCGGAATTCCCGGCCCCCAGGCCGGTCTTTGCGGGCCGGACGCCGTTCGGGATGCCTGGGATTTGAATAATTTCATCGGACGCCAATTTTTCGCGCAAAACCTTGGTTCTCGGTTATGGCCTGGATCAACGGGCCTTGCCGGCTTGATCGGCACCATGGCCCAGTTCGACCGCCTTCATCGGATCGATCTTCACAAATCTCAGCCGGGCCAGCGCCCGCAGCCAGGTCAGCGGGTCCCGGAACATCCGCACTTTTTTCCCTTCCTTGAAGGAGCGCGAACGATAGTTCACCGGCAATTCAATCGGGCGATACCCCTTGCGGATGAGTTTGATGAGCAGTTCAAAGTCAAAGTCGAAGCGATTGCATTCAAACTCCAGCCCATAAAGGCAATCCCGTCGAAACACCTTGAACATGGTAAATGGATCGCGCAACCGCTGCAAAAACAGGACGTTGATGAGCGTGGCAAAGAACCAGTGGCCCAGATTGACAAACAAGCTCAGGCCACGTTGCCGGGTGAATTGGCGCATTTTCCAGACATTGCGCTCGCCATGCCGGGAGCCGAGCACAAACGCCGTGCGTCCGGCTAGCAGCGGTTCCAGCAATCCATCGTAATCCTCCAGGTCGTATTCCAGGTCGGCATCCTGGATCAGCACATAATCCCCGGTGGCGGCTTTCAAACCGGCGCGCACGGCATGACCTTTCCCGCGGGGTTGCGTTTCGAGGATCAGTTTCACCCCCGGCTGGTCATGGTACTTCAGCGCCAGCTCGCGGGTTCCATCGGTCGAATGGCTCTCCACCACAATGATTTCCAGATTGAGGCCCGCCATCTCCTTGCCCAGCAGGTTTTTCATCAGGATGCCGAAGGTCTTCACCTCGTTGTAGGCGGGAATGATCACGGAAAGCACCGGTTGCGACCGGACCTCCACTTTGCGCGAGAAAACCATCATGCCACTGGCGACAACCCGATGATTCTGTTGCTGCATCCTTTGAGGCAGAATGCGGGCCATGAATTTTAAAACGGGTGTCACCATGGGCACCGGGTAACGTTCGAAATGCCTCTGCACGTAATCAAAACTGAGCATCTTCCAGCCGGGCTGGATGAGGACATCGCGGAAACTGGATTTGAAGAGCGCGGTCTGGAGCGTCTGCGGATCAAAATAGGTGAGGTGTTCGGCCTTGAATTCCATCCATTTCTGACGCATCAGCCGCGCCGACCAGGAGCCGATGGAGGGGGTGGCGATGAACAGCGTGCCGCCGGGTTTGAGGAGCCGGTGGATTTCCTTGAGGAAATCCAGGGGGGAGCGGACATGTTCAATGACATCGGAGAGCACACAAAGATCAAACTGTTCCGCCGCAAAACGGTCCGGTTGAAGTTCCCCGCACAACACTTCGCCGTGGTTCAGGCGGAGCCGGGCCTTTTCGCAGGCGCTGGCGGAATAATCAACCCCGGTAACCTGCCAGCCGGCGGCCTGGGCAGTGACCAGAAAATCGCCATCGCCGCAACCAATCTCGAGCAGGCGTCCGCAGGCGGGACCGCAATAACGGGATATTTCTGAAAGGTAAAACCGGGCGGTGGCCTGTTTCATTTCACTGACGGCCTGAGAGCTTTTTTCCGTGTGGCTGCCGAGGAAATAATCCACGTCATAGATCCGCGCCAGTTCATCATCACTGGGTTGCGGATTGAGAAACATCAGCCCGCAATCATGGCATCGCACCACCCGGTAGCCGGAAGCCGAAAAAAGATAATAAAACCTGGCTCCCCGGCAGACATGGCATGTCTTGGCGGGTTGTCGTTCGTTTGATTGATGTTCCATGCGTGCGTGTTGCCTTTAGCCCATGGGCCGGTCCTTGCCCTTCGCTGCACCTTTGCCGCAGGTGATGCTCATCCAGACCAGTATAATGATCGCGCCGGCTGAAATCCAAAAACAAGCACACGCCAGCCGCCAATGACGGGGCCGGTAAATGAACTGGATGTGGTAATCGCCCGGCTGGTCGAGATAGATGCCCTTGAACGCGCGGTTGACGGTCAGCACTTCTTTGGGTTCATGGTTGGCGGTGGCAATAAAATCTTTGGCCTGTCCTTCCGCCAGGCAGACCATCCCGGCAGAAGGGGCATGGATATCGAACGCGGTTGTGTTGGGCCGGAGCTGATAGTTTGTCGCAGGCAATACGGTCGCTTTCACTGTTTGTTCCAACCGGCGCAGGCCGGGCTGTTTCTCGATTTCTTCCTGGCTCATGGCAATGAACGGCTGTTTGCCATTTTCCAAAAGTCGTTTGATGAATTCTGCATTGGAGGAAATCATGGCCACCTGGTCGGAAAAAAAAGCCCTGGGCCAGACTTCCGGATTTTCCACGACGCCGAAATCGCTGCGATCCGTGATCCGAAAGTCCAGCCCCGCTTCGAGGCCGATATTCGGAAAAGTCAGCAGATACTTGACGTTAAGCAGGTTCAGCAAGGGTTGCGCGGCAACCGGATCCGTCACGGTGACCACCCAAATGTTGGTCAATGCCATGCCGGGAAATTTCCGGATGAGGTTGATAAATTCGCCGTTGCTCAGCGGGGCGCAGGAACGGATGTCTTCCAGGCCGTAAACGGCCGAATAATCGCCGTAGAAATTCCAATCCAACCCGACCACCCGAAACGGTTCAGCCGTGTCCGTCCTGATTTTATCAATGGCTCGACTGGGGGCGTTCAAGACCGCCCGGGGGCCTGGCAGCATCAACCACTCGTCATTGCCAAAGTTATAAAGTCCGAAACGGAATTGGGCGGCCAATCCCAAAATCACAATCCCAAACCAGCCAAAGGCGGGTATCTGGCGGTGGCGGCTCTGCAAAAACACGAAAAGCAGCGGGGCGCCAACCGCCCCCGCCCCGGCGCAGAGGAAATAATTCCACGGGATGGGTCGATGCGTGATTCCAAAGCAATATGCCAGAAACATCCCGGCGAAGATCAAAATCATCCAGAGAAAATCAACGGCTGCCCGCCGGAAATTTCTTTCCCTCGCCAGGCACAGGAAGCCATAAGCGCTCTGAATCGTCAGGTGGATCGCCAGCAGATAGGAAAAGTCGGTGTAGAGATGGCCAACGCGGTTCAACAATGGAATCACCCTGAGGATCGAAGCCGGAATCCATCCAAAAACACCGCCGCCCCATAACAGAATTGCGCCGCTGTTAACCCAGAAGAAGGTTGTTCCCTTCAGTTGCCTCCATTTTAAAACCGAAAGAATGCAACCCGCCAGCACCAACAGGCTGGTGCCCGGTGCCGGGGCGGCCAGGGAATCGTTCTTCAACAGGAGGAGGTAAAAAGAATCATCGAATACACCCGGCAGGCTCCCGATCGGGAGTTGGAGTACGTCCACCTCCAAATGAGAGGAATAAGCCCCCTCCAGCGCCACCAAAAACGACATCCACATGGGTGCCGTCAGTCCTAAAAAGAAGAGCGTACCCGCCGCCATCCGTCCCAGCACCCTGGCCGAATCCGCAACGTTGCGACAGTAACTCAACGCGCAGGCGATGGCCGCCAGATTCAGTCCCCCGATCAAAACCACCGCCACTTCCACGTGCCCGGCATTGAAACAGGCGAAGTTGGCCAATAACCAGATCAACCCCCAGCGGAGATGCCGCCCCGATCGCAAATCCATCCACTCGATCGCCGCCAGCAGCGTCCACGGGGCATAGCTGAAAACAAAAAACGCCGGGTGATTGTTAATGTAAAACCAGGCTCCGCAATACGCCGCGAGCGCGGAATAAATCAATGACCAGGCCCGGTTTTCCAAAAGCCGCAGAATGAGCAATCCAAAGCCGGTGCAAAAAAGGAATTTCGCCGCCAGAAACTTGATGTCCCAGGCTCCGGCCGATCCGCGACCCAGGATGACAATCAAATGCAACGGGTCGCCCAGCATGGAGACCGCCTGGCCGATGAGCGTATCCCCGGCGTGGCTGTATCGATTCCACAAGGGAATTTCCCCGTACTCCAGCAGACTCCGGGATTCGATAAATCCGACCGGAACACCCCAGATCATTATCGATGCGGTATCGCTGCCATGTTGCGATATTTCGTGCATCGGCCCCATGCCGGGAAGAGTCGGTCGCCAGGAATAAACCATCGTGCCGGTGCAGGCGGGGGAAACAAAGCTCCGGCCGCAGAAAATGACCGGGTAGCAATTGATGACCACCGCCACGAAGGAAACGAGCACCACCGCCAAAACCGGGTGCCGGGCATTCCATTCTGAAACCCGGGTCGTAAACCCTTTAGCCCGGACCGTTGATTCGGAGGCGGGTTCCGGGCTGGAGGCTCTAGGTTGGTCTGGTCTCATTTAGTCCCACAGGCAACCCCCGGCCATGCCGGAGGACTTTCGAGGTGTGACCACCCCGGAAGTCGTTGCGCAGTCTGTGTTCCGTGAACCGCCTAAAATTTGTGAAAGAAACACAGGGTGCAAACGCGTGGCAGTCTGAAATACACGACTGGGGAATGCAAATAGTTTGTGGGGTTTCAATCGGCAAATGAAAACATCGCGCGCAGCTACTTCTCAAACTTTAGATAAATCACCTTCAGATATTCCGCTTCCTTGAAGCCCGCAGGATGGTCCGGCGGATGCCGCAACGTTTTCAGTTCTGCGAATTTCCTTGCCAATTTCGCCGCCGCGCGCCGCGCCGTGTCAAAAAAGTCCTCCGCCGCAACGTGTGCGGAACAGGAACCCGCAACCAGAATTCCATCAGGTGCGAGCCGGGCAATGCCCAGCGTCACCAGGCGTTCGTAGGCGCGCAACGCGCCTTCGCGCTCCGTGGCGCGTTTGGCCAGCGACGGCGGGTCCAATATCACCAGATCAAATTTCGCAATGCACGTTGCGAGCCAGTCAAAGGCGTCGCCCTGCGCCGTCGCATGACGACACGCGGCCACGCCGGGAAAGTTTTGATTCAGCGCGAAATTGCGTTGGGCCGCCGCGAGCGCGTGCGCGCTGATGTCGAGGTCCGTCACCGTTGCGGCCCCGCCGCGGGCTGCGTAAACCGAGAAGCCGCCGGAAAAGCTGAACGCATTCAGCACGCGCCGGCCCCGTGCCAGCGTTTCCACTTCGCGGCGGTTCTCGCGTTGATCCAGAAAAAAACCGGTCTTTTGCCCGCGCACGACATCGGCCTCGAAGCGCAAGCCGCTTTCCAGAAAAATCACCGGCCCGATGGGCGGCTGGCCGTGGAGCATCTGTCCATCTTTATACTGGAATTGGGTTTCAGCCATGGACTGAATATTACGACTCAACCGAAGAACGATGCGTTCGCCGGGAACAGTTTCCATGAGCAGCGCGATGGTGTCGGCCAGTCGCGGGAGCCAGGCTGCGGTGTAGAGTTTCAGCACCAGTGTCGTGTCGTATCGATCCAGCACGAGGCCGGGCCAGCCGTCGCTCTCGCCGTGGATGAGGCGGTAACCGGTGGTCTGCGCGTCGAACAAATCGCGCCGGCGGGCGAGAGCCTGAACCAGCCGTATCTGCCACCAGGCGCGATCAATTGTCTGCGGCTTGCCCGCGTGCAAGATACGCACGCGTATTGGCGAGTCGGAATCAAACAATCCCACTGCCAGGAAACGGTCCTCGCGGTCGTAGATCACCGCCAGTTCGCCGGTCTGCCCGGCGCGGTTCGACTCCCGGACGCTGTCGGAAAACACCCACGGATGCCCGGAGCGCACCGCCGATTCCGCTGCTGCCGTGATCCGCAGCCGCAATCGTGTTCCCGCAGGCTGGTTTGCGGCGGCGTGATCGGACGGTGCTTTCATGGCTGTTGTAGTGTTCGGCTGTGGCCGAATGGGTCGAGCCACCGGCTCGACACTACATCGGCTTATTCCAGCCCGCTGGCTTTCCGGGCGCGTTTTAAAACCGTTTGTGCCAGCGTGTGGGCCTTGGCGGCGCCATTGGCCAGAACCTGATTCACGAAATCCAGGTTCGCGGCCAGTTCCGCGCGTTTCTGCCGCGCGTCGGCGAAATAATTCCAGTAATTTTCAAACAACGCCTTCTTCAAGTCGCCGTAACCCATCCCGCCGGCGCGCAGGCGGCTTTCAAAATCCTTCGCCACGTCCGGCGCGGCGACGAGCTTGAGCAACTGGATGGCGAGATTCTTATCCGCGTCGGGCTTGGGTTCGGCCGGGGTGCGGCTGTCCATGACGATGCCCATGATTTTTTTGCGCGTCGCCTTTTCCTCGCCGAAAATTTCAATCGTGTTCCCGTAGCTCTTGCTCATCTTCTGGCCGTCGGTGCCGGGCACCACGGCAACTTCCTCGCGGATTTGCTCTTCAGGAATGATGAAGGTCTCGCCGTAAATTTCATTGAATTTCATGGCCATGTCGCGGGTCATTTCGACGTGCTGCTTCTGGTCGCGACCGACCGGCACCACGTTCGAGTCGTAGATCAAAATGTCCGCGGCCATGAGGACGGGATAGGCGAAGAGGCCGTGATTGGGGGCAATGCCTTTGGCGACCTTGTCTTTGTAGCTGTGGGAGAGTTCAAGCCGGGCTTTGGGGAAGATGCTCGAAAGCAACCACGCCAGTTCCGTAACCTCCGGCACATCGGATTGGCGGAAGAAAATGGTTTTTTTGGGATCCAGCCCGCAGGCGAGAAAATCCAGCGCCACGTCGAGCGTGTTTTTGCGCCGTTCCTTCGCGTCGAACAGCGAGGTCATGGAATGATAATCCGCGATGAAATAGATCGCCTCGCCTTTTTCCTGCAGCTCGATGGCGGGGCGCATCATCCCGAAATAGTTTCCGAGGTGCAGCGTGCCGCTGGGTTGGATGCCCGACAGTATTCTCATGCCGGAAATTCTATGATGTACGGGCAAACCGGCAAAGCTTGAAAACGAAGATTGAGAATGGAGGATTGAAGATGGTAAAGCGTTGTTGCCATCCTCCATCCTCGATCTTCTATCCTCGCTTCAACGCCCCGGCCTGGACCTGCCAGCGCTGCAAATCCTTGCCGAGTTCAGCTGGCCAGTTTTCCTCGGTGGCGGTCATGAACACCTGGCCGCTGGTCTTGCGCGCCTGCTCCAGCAACGGCAGGAACCCGCTGCGCCGTTTCACGTCCAGTTCGCCCATCACGTCGTCGATCAGCAGGATCGGCGCGGAACCGTGGATGCCGGCCAGATATTCGGCCTGGGCCATTTTCAACGCGATGGCCAGCGTGCGTTTCTGGCCTTCGCTGCCGAATTGCGCGGCGGATTTTTCGTTGAGCAGCAGTTGCAAATCATCGCGGTGCGGCCCGACGAGCGTGGACCGATACGTCCGCTCCCGGCCCCGGGATTGCGCGAGCTCCACGGCAAAATCCTTTTTGACGCTGGGTTGATATTCAATGCGCAATTCCTCCGCATCGTTGGAAATGCGGCGATACGCCAGCCGGGCCAGCGGCGAAAATTTCGGCGCCAGTTCGCGGCGCGCCCGGATGAGTTGTTCACCGAGATTGACGAGTTCCTGCGAAAAGCTGTCGAGCATGGCTTCATCGGTGGAGCGTTGCTTGAGCAGCGCGTTGCGGGCCCGGACTGCGTGCATGTAACGCTGGAGCAGGGGCAGGTAGCCGGGCTGCGTCTGGGCGAGCAACAGGTCGAGGAACCGCCGGCGCGCGCGCGCGGCGCCTTTGACCAGTTGCAGGTCCTCCGTGCAGAACACCACCGTGCGCAACACGCCAAGATAGTCGGTGAGCTTTTTCACCGGCCGGCCGTCCAGCGCCAGTTTGCGTTCGCGCACCGACCAGTACATTTTGATTTCGTGTTCACCCTGGCCGACGACGTTGCCGCCGGCGAAATAACCCTTTTGCCCGTGACGGATCATTTGGGCTCCGCCAACGCCGCGGAACGAGCGCAGTGTGGCCAGCAGATAAACCGCTTCCAGGATGTTCGTCTTGCCCTGGGCATTGTCGCCGAGCAGCAGGTGGAAGCCCGGTGCAAAGTCCACATCCAGCCGCGGGTAATTGCGGAAGTCGCGGAGTCGCAGATGGGCCAGATGCACGCGGAGAAAATAGGAGCGCGGACAGCCTGTCCGCGAGTTTTTTAGCGGTCAAAATAAGGCTGACAGAGTTGGCTGATGTGTTTAAAATTAATCCTGACATTCCGCTAGGTGAACAAATCTGTTATATCCAACAATGAAGGTTTCCTATGCAAAAAATGAAGAATGCGATTCTTGCTTTGGTAGCGCTCGTGCTTGCGGGCTGCGCCTCGAGCGCACCCCAGGCCCAATTCATCCAGCCGCTGGCGCCGTCCTCCCTGACCCGGGCGAATGACAACGCCAAAGTTGCGCTGGAAGCCGCGCCGGGCATAACAATGATGGATTACGAAAAGGCCCGCCTCACTGAGCGTCTCCAGGCTCAGCTCGACAGCAAGAAACTATTGAATACGGCGACAGGAGACAAAAAGGAATACGAGGTCAACGTCATCATAACGCGCTATGAGAAAGGTGACGCATTTGCGCGGGCAATGCTGGCCGGGCTGGGGCAAATCCACCTGGATGGCACGATCAAGGTCTGCGTTTTGCCTGCTCACGAGCAGGTGGGCGAATTCACGGTGAATAAAACTTTTGCGTGGGGCGGCCTGTACGGCGCTTCAACCACCATCGAGGACGCCGAATTGGGGTTTGTGGAAGGCGTGACGGATGCGTTAACGGGGGCGACCGATGTGCCTCCCCAAAAACAGGCTGCCTCCGGCAACGCGGCGCATTAAAGGGGATATTTCCAATCAAATAACACGGGCAAATGGCAGTGTGGTGGGTTGATGACGGAGAAGATCCCGAATTAACCCTTCGATTTCAAACGCACTTCAAAGAGTTTCGGCCACCGTTTGCCGGTGACGAATAATCGGTCGCCGACGGCATCGTAGGCGATTCCGTTCAGCACATCGGTGTTGGCATCGCGATCCT
>Ga0265337_1001048_pt1 | contig 14288 bp, 15 predicted proteins | sample 42122metaG_FD_192441 | JGI IMG/M metagenome (GOLD analysis project Ga0265337, IMG submission 192441) | Rhizosphere microbial communities from Carex aquatilis grown in University of Washington, Seatle, WA, United States - 4-21-22 metaG | ecosystem: Host-associated > Plants > Roots > Rhizosphere >... | reverse complement strand
CGGCGTTCAATGTCCACTGCGGACTGGAACGCCGGTCTCCGACCCGGCACGAGCGGGCTTCCCGGAACGCGCCGGGTCGGAGACCGGCGCTGCGTCGTGCTCAAAGAAATTTCCATTCGCCGAACATCGCCGCCTGGCCGCAAGGTTTGCCGTCTGCCGTCAACAAGTTCCAGACCGTTGCGCGGCTGATGCGAAAACGCCGGCCGGATTTTGAAATCCGCACGCCGGAATAATCATCAATAAAACCATGTTGCGTGACCGTCGCCAGCAGCCGGGCGCGTTCCTCGCGGTTTGGCGCCTCGGCGGTGAGCCGCGACGACGTGCGGGTCAGTTCCTCCCACGACATTTCCCAAAGCGCGAGTGCGGCGGCATTGCCGTAGTTCAAAATGGGATCGGCCTCCGTGCCGTGCGAGACAACGACAAACGGCGCTTCAAAAACATATCGCGCCAGCCCAGCCGGATTGAAAAGCCCCGGCAACAAATCGCGCCCCGTCCATTTTCGGAAACTGCGCACTAGCACCCGCGTGTGCGTGATGACAAAATCCGTTTGCCAGACGGGGTTCATTTTGCGGTCGCGGTTTCCGGCTGTTTCAGGATCACGGCCTTGCCGGTTTTGACGTTGAGCGTCCACGGCTTGGGTTCGGGCAGCCACATTTTGCCGCCGCCGATTTCCAGCGGCATCCACAGGTAGCGTGAATCCCATTGCGTCTGCGGCCTCCAGATGTCGCCCATGAAAATCACGGTCGTGGTTTTCTTGCCGGCGACTTTCAGGAGCATCGAGGATTGCGAACCGTAGGTGTTGGTGGCTGGCGGCGCGATGTCCCTGAATTCCGACCACGGGCCCGCGATCGATTTTGCGGTGGCGAATTTGTTGGGGTTCGCGCGCCAACCGGTCAGCTCCGAGCCGAGGACGTAATACAGCCCGTCGTAATGCACGATGGCGCCGCCTTCCATGTGCTCCGGGATCAGGCACATGTCTTTTTCCACGGTCAAATAATCGTCGGACAATTTGGCGATGTGAAAACCGTTCGGCCGGTCCTCAAAAATCAAATATGCCGTGCCGTCGTCGTCAATGAACTGGCCGATGTCGCGGCTCTCGTAACCGAGCGGACGGAAACTTTTCAGATATTGATAATCGCCGTCCACGGTGTCGCAGACCGCCACGCCGACTCGGGCAAGGCCGTAACCTCCACGTTGTCCCGGCAGCGGGCCGTCAATGTGCATATACATCACGAATTTTTTCGTCTTCGCGTTGTAAAACACCTTGGGCCGTTCGAGCACCCAACCGCGTCCGAAATTTTCAGGGTTGGCCAGCTTGAGCACCTGGTTGCGAAACGTCCAATGCGCGAGGTCCTTCGAGGAATAGCAACTCATGTAACGATTGGTGCGGTCCAATCCGCGCGTCCGGTCCTCGCCGAACCAATAGTAAGTGCGGCCGACCTTAATGATGCCGCCGCCGTGCGCTTGGACGTGCTGGCCACGGTTGTCCGGCCAAATTTCGCCGGGCTTTATGATTGGCGTGACGCAGCCGGTGGTGAGGGAACAAGCGACGGTTGCCAATACCATCACCGACGCGTGGAAGATTTGTTTAAAGTGCATTTTAATGCCTGACTGACAGACGGCAAAAACCACCGTCAAGTTTCTTAATCCTTCGTTGATTCACAACGCCTGCCGAAGAGTGTGCGATAATTCCTCCGGTGTCAGCGCAATTGGATTTGCCTTCATGCTGCTGGCATTCGCGGCCTTCGCAATCAAATCCGCGACGTGTTCTTCGCGGACGCCGTATTCGCCGAGGCGCGGGATGTGCAAATCGACAACCAATTTGCGAACCCAGTCCACGCCGTCATCCGCCGTCGAACCGGCGTTGCCGGTCAGCAATCGCGCAACTTCGTCGTAACGCCGCAGGGCATCGCCGCTGGTGGCGCGTTGCCGGAGCGCGGAAAGGTTCGCGGCCATGACGTGCGGCAGCAATGCCGCACAAATCGCGCCGTGCGGCGCGGGAAAACTGCCGCCAATCGGCCCGGCAAATCCGTGAACCGCCCCGAGCCCGGTATTCGCCAGCGCCAGTCCGCCGAATAGACTGGCCACCGCCATGTCCTCGCGCGCGGTTTTGTTTTGTCCATCGCCGAACGCCACACGCAGCGACCGCCCGGCGCGGCGGATGCCTTCCGCGCACAAGCCGTCGGTCAACGGATTTGCGCGTGTGCAGACGAACGGCTCGATGAGTTGCGTGAGCGCGTCGAGGCCGGTGCTGGCGGTCAGCGCCGGCGGCAAATCAAAGGTGAGTTCCGGGTCAACAATTGCCACGCGCGCCAGCATCAGCGGACTGCGCAGGCTCACCTTCAACTTGTGTTCCGGCGACGACAATACCGCGTTGCGCGTGACTTCCGAGCCGGTGCCCGCCGTCGTGGGAATGGCGATGAATGGCGCGGACGGCTTCGTGAGCGCTTTGCCGCGCCCGATGATTTCGACATAATCGAGCAACGCGCCGTCGTTCGCCAGCATCGCGGCGATGGCTTTGGCCGCGTCAATCACGCTGCCGCCACCAAAACCGATGACGAACCCGCACCTTTCCTTTTTCGCCAGCGCCGTGCCTTGCTCAATCGTGGAAAGCTCCGGCTCGCCCGCGACGGAAAACGTCGCCGCGCCCACACCAGCCTCGTGAAGAATCTTCAGCAATGGCCCGGCGCGTTTCGCGTCGCGGCCGGTCACGATCAGCGCACGTTGGCCAAATCCCTTTGCCGCGGCGCCCGCCTCGCGTAGCGTGCCCGCGCCGAAAATGATTTTCGCCGCCGTTGCGAATTCAAAGCGCGTCGTCATTCATCAAACCCTGTCGTCGGGAGACACATTGTTGAACTTCACGCTTTGGCGCGGCTCGGCCATCATCGGCGCGACGGCATCGCGCCAGACGGGATAATGCTCCGTCGCCTTGTGCGCGGCGGCGGCATCGGCGTCGCGATAGATTTCCACCAGCACGAACCGCGTCGGGTCGTCCTGGTGCTGCAAAACGTCAAAATGCAGGACGCCCAATTCCAGCAGGCTCCAGCGCGCGTTGAGCCGCGTCGCCTGCTTGAACGCCTCCACGCAATCCGGTTTGACATGGACATGAACGTGAACAATGAGCATGCGCGAGAAATACGCGAAACCGGACAAAAGCTCAAGCCGCCGTGTTGCGCGACTTGCAGATGCTGCGATAAAATTCCCCGACGCGCGTCATCTTGCGCGGAAGCTTTTCGTCGCTGAAATCCACTGACAACAGGCCGAACTTCTTTGTATATCCGAACTGCCATTCAAAATTGTCCAGCAGCGACCAGTAAAAAAATCCGCGCACGTCCACGCCGTGGTTGATCGCGGCGTGCAGTTCCAGCAAATGCGCCGTCAAATCGCGGATGCGAAAATCTTCGTCCGTCGAGGCCGCACCGTGTTCGGTGATGTAAATCGGCAGGCCGTATCGCCGATGAAACTTTTTCAGCAATTTCCCAAAACCCGTCGGATGCCGCTCGAACATGTCGTCGCTGACAATGCCCAGCTCCTTCAATCTTTCCGCCGGGACATTGTTGGTCGGCACCAGCGCCTGAAAATGATTCAATCGCGCGCGTCCATAATAATTGACGCCGAGAAACGTCGAGGCTTCGCGGCGCGCGCCGCCCAGAAATTCATCCAGCACAAACCGGTTGAAGGCGTGGTGCGACGCTTCCGCCAGCAAATGGTCCCACAGCGCGAATGCTTGAAACGCGCCGAACGAAGTCCAGTTCTTCGCGATGCCGACTTCCGGCGCGCGCGAAAATTTGTTTTGCCGGATGGCGCGGCCCGCCTGGAGGTGCGCCTCGGCCATGTGCTTGATGGTTTTCCGGTAGGCGAGGAACCGCCATTTGTGAAAAGGCGGAAAGCAGCCAAGCAGATACGTCAGCGACGCGTAAGTGTCCGGCTCGTTGAACGTGTTCCACAAATAGACCCTTTCCTTCAAGGCCGATGACAGTTTCGCCGCGTAATCCACGAACGCCGGAATCACCGCCGGATTCAGCCAGCCGCCCGACGCCGTGATCCACGGCGGATTGGAAAAATGATGCAGCACCACCATCGGCGTGATGTTCACCGCCTTGAGGCAGTCGAGCAGATGGATGTAGCGCTCCAGTTCCTTCTGGTTCAGCGGCGCGAACGGCGCGGATTGCAGGCGGGACCATTCGATGCCCATGCGATAGGCGTTCACGCCGAGCCGCGCCATCCAGCCCACGTCCTCCTCGTAGCGATGATAATGGTCGCACGCCACGCGGCAATGCCCGCCGTCCGCCGCGACATAATCCGTCCACTCGTTGACGACGTGGCCTTCCACCTGTGTCGGCGACGTGGCCGTGCCCCAGAGAAAACTTTCAGGAAATTTCAAATTACCTGCCATTCTTGTGGACAATTTGAGACAGAATCAACCGGATGAACAGAAGAATGGCTCGATGCCATCGTCCGCAAATGAATCATGGACTTTCCCGCCGTCATCAACGACAATGACCGTGTTCCCGCCCAGCGAGCCGGTTCAAGGGATTGTTCCCGACCCCAAATTTTATGATCAAAAAAACAGCGACAGCGACGCTCACCCACGAGCCACCGGTCAGTGAAACCGAGCAGCAGCGGTTCGAGCGCATCCTGTCACGCGAGCAATTCAAACCGCTGAAGGCCGTGCTCGACAACCTCGGCATGGCCGTCCCGGTGATGCAAGCGGCCATCATCACCACGAACGCCTACCAGATGTTTCTGGCCAAGCTCGGCTATCGCGTCGTCATGGTGAAGCAAATCCACGAGCAGGACTGCTACTCCCGCCTGGGGCCGGCCGGCGGCATCCGCGCCGTGCTGCCCATTCATGACATGGCCACCTACAGCACACTTGTCACACTCGTGAATTACGATTCCACCGTCACCACCACGTCCAAAGCCGTTGACTACTACGACAACCAACTGACCGAATTCAAAACCCAGTTGATGAACCGTTCCGGCAACGCCGCCTGAACCCGCGGTCTTGAGGCTGGAATGGGAGTCCGTGACTGCTACGTCGCGCCTTGATTCCCCGGCGGATTCTTTGATTGCGCCTGCCGCGCGCGGATCAAATCCGCCTCCTCGTGGATGTTGACGAGCGACAGTTGTGTCGTGCGAAACAAATTCACGCAACCGCCGGTCAACCCCGCCACGCCGGCAAAGCCCGGCAGCAGGCCCACGCTGACGATGACGCGCATGAGGATTTCATTTCCCAATTGTCCCGCCACCGCGCCGGGCAGCGTCACGAGGCTCGCCGCCGCGAACGCTCCGAGCGCCATGTAAATCCAGTGCAGCGCGCCCAACAGCAGCGTCGCCTGCTGTTCGACGCAATTGACCTGCCCGATGAATTTCCCGCCGCGAACACCCGCCGCATTTTCCGATTCGCGGAACAACCCGTGCATGCGGTCGCGCGTGCGGAGCATCCGGTTGATGGTGCTCATCGCCAGCACGCTCGTCGCGTTCGTCAAAATCGCCGGCGCGGCGATGAACGTCAGCACCGCGAACGGATTGTTTGTCAGCAAATTGCCTCCCGTATCCCTTGATCAAGATTCAACCGCACGCTAAATACGGTCAAAGGCTCGCTGCGGTCAACTGTTCATTCGGAAACTTCCGCTCACCAGGCCCGCACGTATTGGTCCGGCGGCGGCAACTTGTAACCAAGCGCCTTGGCGGCGTGCGCCGGCCAATATGGATCCACCAACATCTGCCGCGCGAGCAACACCACGTCCGCCTGACCGTTGCGCACGATGTCGTCCGCCTGTTTCGGTTCGGTGATGAAACCCACGGCGGCCGTCGCGATGCTCGCGCCATGCCGGATTTTTTCCGCGAAAGGCACCTGGTAACCGGGCTTCACGATAATCTTCGCGTCCGGCACCACGCCGCCGGAACTGCAATCAATCAAGTCCACGCCTTCCGCCTTCAGCAACTTCGCCAGCGCGATGCTTTGCTCGATGTCCCAGCCTCCATCCTTCCAATCAATCGCCGAGATGCGCACCGCCAGCGGCAATTTCTCCGGCCAGACCTGTCGCACGGAGCGCGCCGTGTCCAGCAACAAGCGGATGCGATTTTCAAAACTGCCGCCGTATTTGTCCGTGCGGCGATTGGCGAGCGGCGAAAGAAATTCGTTGAACAGATAACCGTGCGCCGCGTGCAGTTCCAGCCATTCAAAGCCCGCCGTCAACGCGCGTTTCGCCGTCGCGACAAAATCATTTTGCACCCGGGCGATGTCCGCCTCCGTCATCGCGCGCGGCATTTTGGCCAATTCACCGCCAAAGGGAATCGCGCTCGGTGCAATGGTTTCCCAGCCGCCTTGCGCCTCGGACAAATGCGCGCCGCCGCGCCAGGGCAAATCGGCGGACGCCTTGCGGCCCGCGTGCGCAATCTGGATGCCCGCCACCGCGCCATGCTGTTTCACGAACTTCGCGATGCGCGCCAGCGGTTCAATGTGCTTCCCGCCCCAGAGCCCCATGCAGCCCGGTGTGATGCGGCCTTCCGGCGCGACCGCCGTGGCCTCGACGATGACGATGCCCGCGCCGCCGACCGCGCGCGAACCAAGATGGACATAATGCCACTCGTTCGCCACGCCGTCCTCCGCCGAATACTGGCACATCGGCGACACGCCGATGCGATTGCGCAGCGTCACCGAGTGGAGGGTCAGCGGTTGAAACAGGTGCGGTGCCGCGGTCGAATTGTTATCCATCGCGCGGACAAAATATGCCGGAACCGCGAAAGCGCAAGTGATGAGAAGATGCGTCCGTTTACCTGGAGGGCTTGGCGTTCCAAATTGCGAGCGTGTCGGGCGAACCTTGGGAGCGGACACCGTTGTCGGTCAGGATTTCATCAGCGGCGGCGAGCATCTGCGCCCGCGGGAAAATCATTGTTTCGCCGTAGCGGGTGTCGCACTCGATGGTGATGAATTCACCTTTCGCATCGCGCAGAATCTCCACGAGATGATTCAGGTTTTTGACCGGGATGCCGTTGACCGCCTTCACCACTTGGAACCGCGGATCACTGTAGCCTTCATCCAGCTTGTTCGGGAAAAAAGGCGAGGAGATGACCACCAAACCTTCGCCCGGAAACGCGGGTTGGTCCGACATGCGCGTGACCAGCGGACTGGCCAGGTTGCTCAAACGCGCCATGGCGGTCGCGCCGTATCTGGTCTGTAGAAGACCACCCAGATACTCCGACGTGGCGGTGGAAAAGACCAATGGCCCGTAGATGAAATACGAGGGATAGTCCCCGTTCAGTCCGGGAATCAACTGTGGATAATCCGCCGAAACAGGCAGGTTTATCTTCAGTTCCTTGCCTGTGCGGACAATGGTCAGCGGCACAGTGCCATTGGCGGCAATATGCTGGATCTGATATTGGAAGCGCACCCGCAGGTCGTCGCCCAACTTGATCATGCCCTGGTCATCCACCGGCGTGTTGCCGATTTTGGTGATGACATCCCACTCCTTCAGCGGATACGCCGGATGATCCTTGTAGGGCTTGTGGACCACCATGCCCTCGACCGCCGGCGGCAGCTTGAGGAATGAGCGCAAGGCGGGATTCTCCAGCGTCTGCAGGGCATCAAACATGCCGGGCTTGCCGTCGTAATGACCATCCGCGATGTCGTGAAGAAACAAGTCTATCTCTTCGCTGGGGATGATGTAGCCGATGTTTTCCGCGTTGACCAGATGGCTGAACGTCAGCCCGATCATCTTGTCGCCCACCACCGCCGGGCCGCCGCTGTTGCCGGGATTGATGGCCGCGTCAATCTGGATGCGCAGACCTTGAACCGGAAAGTTATACGGGGTGAACTCCACGCGTGAAACAATTCCCTTGGTGATCGAAAGACTATTGCCGCCTTCCGGGAACCCGTAGGCCATCACCACATCCTTGATGCCCGGCAGCGTCTTCGCCCGCGCCAGCGGCGGGTGTGCGTCGAAAAATTTTTCGTCATCCAGCTTGAGCACCGCCAGATCAATTCCCGGCGCGATGGCCTCCACCGTGGCCGAAATTTTATCGCCGGCCTGGTTCGCCTGGATTTGCACCTGGCTGGCATAATTGACGACATGGGCATTGGTCAGGATGCGCCTGCCTTCGATCACCACGCCGCTGCCGGTGATGTCTTCCGGAGACTGTTTTGCCCACGGCTTGTAAGGATCGGGATAGCGCACCGTGGAGAAAATTTTCACCACCGAATTTTGAATGGCGCCGGAACCGGCGCCGGTGGTGGAAACATTGGTGCCGGAACCGGGCGATGTCAGGTCGTCGGCGTGCAGATTGAGACTCGCGGCGAACAACGCGGCGATCAAAAATCGGGTTGCCTTGGCGCCGGTGGAAAATGATTCAAATACCATAGATGAACCGATGCTAGAGAATGAGCAAAATCCATGCAAAGAAAATGTCACCGACCCGGTCCTGACAGGCTATTGACTTAATTTTGTCGCTTGCACCGGGAATGTGACTGCCTCAACTTCATGGAAACCAAGCGACATTGCCATGAACGGATACCTTTTTACCGCCGGCCTCACCCAAACCCAGGTCCACCCGACTCCCGGCCGCGGCGGACAGATGGTTGACAGCATACAGGTGCGGGATTCCTGCGTGAGCACCATCATTTACGGCGGCGATCCGCAACAGGCGCAAAAACGGTTTGAAGCCTGGTGCCGTCGGACTCCGGAAGGAGAAAACCCGGTCGAGACAGACATCAAAAAGGTCGTCGCCGCGCAGTTCGTGGATCAATTGCTCACGGAATCTGGCGGCAAGCCGCTGGACTGGCCGCAGATTTCCCGGCAGGTCAACGACATCTTGCAGGCGACCGCCGTGGATGATTTCGAACAAGGTTACTGGGTGGACATCAGCCAAATCATGCCGCCGGGAAAAATCAGCTTTGACGTCGAATCACTGAAACGCGATTTGCCGGAAGACATCCGCTCCGGCCTGAACTGGTCGCCGGACAAAAAATTCTTCTTCCTCCTGAGCGTTCTCACTCCGCACCCATCGCCGGCAAACCCTCCCGACGAATTGGAGCCTGACGCAGCCATTCCCGACGATACAGCCGATGAGAATCTCGATGACGAAAAACCGGACTTGGACGGGTTTGTCGCCACGCTGCCGGAAATGCGTGACAAGGAAGCCGCGGCGCTGATTGAGGCGCGCAATTCCGTGGTCGCCGCGTGGCTCTGGCGGAAATTTGCCGCCAACACCCGGCTCGCTCCGAACGAAATCCAGATTGACCCCTGTTGCAATTTCATTCCGGTGGAATAGGGCGGAAAAGCGGAGCGGCTCCGGCGCCCGCGGAATGCCAGGGCTTGCTGTTCAGAAAGGAGAGGATAAAGTCGCACACCTGTGCGCTGGCAAAAATCTGTGAAAGCAATATGGCCATGGCTCGCGATTGTGTTCGCTGCGGTCAGTGCGCGGTGCAACGCGGCGATGCCCTCAATACTCATCACCAACCTGCCGGCTTATGGTTCCACGAGTCCTCTGGCCGGGATGGTGTTGAATGCGAATCCCGCCACGAACGCGGTCGCGGTTTACATTTACGTGCCGGGCTATGGCTGGGTGACCAAACCAACCTGCGCGCAACCGCTCACGATGATCCGGACGAATGGTTCATGGTCCGCCAACATCACCACCGGCGGTGGCGACGTGAACGCCACGCGCGTCGCCGCATTGCTCGTCAGCACCAATTACAGCGTGTCCTGTGTGGACGGCCTCGCCGATCTCCCGACGAATGTCTACGTCCAGGCCATCACCAAGACCGTCGTCACACGACCGTCGCCCGGCGTGCGGTTTTTCAGTTTTGCTGGATACGACTGGTGGGTAAAAAATTCCACCGGGCTGGTCGGGCCGGGGCCGAATTATTTTTCCGACAGCACCACCAACGTCTGGACCGACACGAACGGCTGGCTGCACCTGCGCATCACCCATCGCTCAAGCGCATGGCAATGCGCCGAAATCATCTCCGCGCGCACGTTCGGCGCCGGCAATTACCGTTTCGATCTAAACTCGCCCGTGGACAGCCTCAATCAAAACGTCACGCTCGGTCTGTTCACGTGGAGCGACGACCCGGCGTTTGCGGATCGCGAGATAGACGTTGAATGCGGCCGCTGGAACAACGCGGCGGACACCAACAACTCCCAGTTTGTCGTGCAACCCTACGATGCGGCCAATCATCTTGCCCGCTACCGCGTCCCCGCAGGGCTGACCAACTCGACACACTTATTCATCTGGGAAACCAACCGCGTCAGTTTCCAATGCCAAACCAACGCCTATGCCGCCACCGCGACCAATCTCATCAGCTCGTCGGTTTTTACCAACGTCGCCGCCGTGCCCCAAAGCGGCGATGAATGCGTGCATTTGAACCTGTGGCTGTTTCAGGGCAACCCGCCCACCGACAACACCGAAGTCGAGGTCACCATCAAAAGCTTCAATTTCGTTCCGCTCGGAACGCCGCCACGCGCCGTCTTGGGCAGTCTTCAATTGTCCTCGGCAGGCCAGTTCAAATGCGACCTCCTCGTCCAGCCCGATTTCCGTTACGAGGTGCAGAGCTCCTCAAATCTTCTCCTTTGGACGCAATCGGCAGCCTTCCTTGCGACCAACGGAACATTCAATCTCATTGACACCAGTTCGCCGGCGGCCGGCACTCGCTTCTATCGTGCCGTCACGCTGCCGTGAGCGTGGGTTGTTGGGAGAAGTTGACAGCAACACTGCTCCTGAATCCGGGCTAAGGAGCTTGCGGTTTTGGAGCAGGGGCGGGGCTCGCCGGCTTGGCGTCAGTTTCCTTGAGAAAATTATCCAGCACCTCCAGATAAGAATCAAACGAGGTGTCGGCTTGGGGGCCCATTTCGCGTTTGAGTTCCCGCAACTGATCCGCCGCCGACTGCGCCTGGCGCCGCAGGTCATCCATGTTCAGCTTCCCGCTCATCAAGCCGCCGACCAGCTCGTTGTATTTACTGGCCGCGCCGGGATTGTCGGCCAGCAACTGCTGGCGGATTTGCCCGATAAAATTTGTATTCGCGCCCAAATTGCGAAACGCGGCGGACAAATCCACATTGGTATTCGCCAGGGCGGCCGATGAACCGGCGGTTGGCGGATTCGTGGGCACGGAAGCTGGCGCGACGCCGGCAATGGTTCTTGGCGCGGCGGCGTTCGTGCCAAATGCAAGGTTCGCCACCTTTTTGCGCGGCACATTGATTACGCCCAGCACTTCGCTGTCCAGCACCACGGTGTTGGCGGATACGGACAACACCTTGCCGGAATAACGGTCGCCATTTTGCATTTCCAGCACATCAGCGCGCAGCCGGGGTGTGGCGACGAACATGAAAATCATTCCAGACCAGACGAACAGCAGCTTGGGCCTCATGGCGAAAACGGTAGCCCATCGGATGAAAGTTCGCAAATGACCGTTGGCGCGGAAAACGGGAGGGTTGAAAATGGTTGAGCGCAGCCAGCTAACCGATCCAGCACCTCACCAAGGGCGGGAGAGATCGGGGCGCTTCTTGCGGGCTTCCTGCGCCTTCCGGTTGGGGGCTGGCAAACCTTCGGGAGAAACCGTTGCTTGTCCCGACCCGGCTTGTATCGCCGTCATGGACTCGTCAATCACCCCAAGCAACTCCTGCTTGCCCTGCTCCGTCGTCGCCGAACAGGTGAAAATCGCCGGCAGCTTCTCGAACAATGCCGAGATGCGCGCCGTGAATGCCGAGATGTTCGCCTGCACTGTGGCTGGCGTCACCTTGTCCGTCTTGGTGAAGACGAGAACGAACGGGACGGCGTTGCGTGCGAGCCATTCAACGAACTCCACATCCATTTCCTGCGGTTCAAGCCCGGAATCAATCAGCGCGAAGACCAGGCAGAGGTTTGTTCGCTGCTTGAGGTATTGGGACACCGCATGATTGAACCGCGCGCTGTGCTTCTTCGCCCCTTCGGCGAAACCGTAGCCCGGCAAATCCACAAGTCTCCACGTCTTGTTCATCGTAAAAATGTTGATGAGCTTGGTGAACCCCGGCGTGGGCGAGACGCGGGCCAGAGCCTGTTTGCCCGCGAGCAGGTTCAGCAGCGACGACTTGCCGACGTTCGAACGGCCGATGAAGGCGAATTCTGGCAGGGACTCGTCCGGACACGAATCCAGGTCCGGCGCACTGCAATCAAAAATGGCGGATGAAATATTCACGATTGGCAATCAGCAGACCATTATCGCAGCAAATCCGTTTTGGCGATACAACCAATTTCCAAGCGCGGATGGCCCGCCGCAATCAAAGTCCGAAGGACGAAAGACAATAGCCCGCCGTTTCAACGGCGGGTTCGCGGATGATTTTGAAATCAAGCCCCGGAGGGGCGGCAGAAAATTGCGAGCGATTCTTTCGTCCCTGACGGGACTTGTGGCCGGTTTGCGACCGAAACCCAGCGATGAATCGCTGGGCTATTCTCATTCGCCCTTGCGGGCAGGAACGGAACACGGGTTTCGGACTGAAGTCAAAGCTCGTCCTCTCGCTCGGCGTAGAAGAGCTGGTGGGCGCGGTCGTAATCGGCTTCCGGCACGAAGACTTGGGCGGGGGCGGCTCAAATCGCCATCGTCCGGTGCGGCGGGACGAGTCAGGTGGAATTTTCCCGAGGGCTCCGGCAGCAGGACCGGCATGGCCTCGGTTGCGATTTCAGCGTGGGAGCACAGCAAGGTTTCCAGCCGCGAAATTACACGGCGCAACTCCGCTTCCGCCGGCCCGGTCCCGGCGGGCACAAACCGCAAAACGTAATTGCCCGCCCTATTTTCACGCAGTTCGTAGTGGGCGATGCCGTTCACTTCCGAAAAACATCGATCCACCTGCCACGTGGTCACGCGTCGGCCGTCCGCGGCGCGAAGCGCATCGCGGGCACGGCCATGAATCACGAAATCCGTTCCGTAGGGTTGCGCGCGACGTTCCGCGAGGTCGCCGATGCGATAGCGGAGCAATGGCATGTAATCGTTGGTTAGCGTGGTGACGACCAGTTCGCCCACGTCATCCGCACCGGCGGCCGCGATTTCGAGAAAGGCCGTGTCGTAGACGGGCTTCATTTCGCCGCGCTCATTTTCCATCAGCAAATGGCCGGTTTCCGTCGAGCCATACAGCTTGAAGACCGGCACGCCAAAAACGCGCTCGAGAATCCGGCGGTGCATCACGCTGGCAAATTCGTAACTGCATAAAATGAATTTCAACGACGGGAATTTCATTCCGCGCCGTTCGCAGTAAAGCGCGAACCACGCGCCATGAACCGGATCCAAGTCCAGGAATTGCGGCGACCATTCGGAGATCTCCGCCGCCATGCGCGCCAGTTCCGCCTCGCTCAACAAAAACGGGATGCGCGCCAAGTTGATGAACCGCGTGTTGCCGACCGTCCGTTGTTCGCGCGACATCCAGACCGTCGGGCACGTCAGGCCGTTGCAGGCCGGTGGCACGAGCGTCGCGCGGCGGGCGTCGGGGTGCTCGTCCAGCACGCGGGCGACGAAACCGTTCAATCGCAGTGCGCGCTCCTCCTGCTCATTCCACCAGCCCCGTCCGAAAATCACCGGCAACCGCTCGTCGGACGTGCCGGACGTGTGTTCCAATTCCACCAGATCGTTTTCCAACAATGTTTCGAGCGTCTGCCCGGTGGGGAGAATATTGTGGGGGAAGCCCTTGCGGATTTCCGGTTTGGCCAGCAGCGGCAGGCGCTTGAAACAAGCAAAATTGGGACGTTCGCATTCCACGCGCATCAATGAATTGCGATAAAGCGGCACACCGCGCCAGCGCGTCAGGAGTTCTTCCAGGTGCGAAATCTGCGCGGCTTCACGAATCAGCTCCGGTGTCGCAAGCATGGGCGAAATATACACGCAATCGGCGGAATACAAAACCAAGACCAAAACGCAGCGCGGGGAAAATGGCCAGGATCAAAGCTCGTCCTCGCGCTCGGCATAGAAGAGCTGGTGGGCGCGGGCGTAATCGGCTTCCGGCACGAAGACCTGGGCGGGGCGGCTCAAATCGCCGCCGTCCGGCGCTGCGGGGTCCACGAACGCCTGCGTGGCGGTGATGCCATGCTTCTCCAGCATCATCACGAGCATCTCGGCATTAACCACCGGGCCCGTGTAAAACAGTTTCACGCGGGAAATTTTACCGCAGTTGGACACACTCACCACGCTGAAGTGAAATGCGCGCGGAAGTGCCCACCTGTGCGTGCCGGTCACTGAACGTCAATCGCTAACGAAATTGGTCAAAGAAGGTTTGATCTACTTCAAATGTCTCGCGTCTGTGCACTCCGAGCGGTTT
>Ga0265337_1001047_pt1 | contig 14302 bp, 10 predicted proteins | sample 42122metaG_FD_192441 | JGI IMG/M metagenome (GOLD analysis project Ga0265337, IMG submission 192441) | Rhizosphere microbial communities from Carex aquatilis grown in University of Washington, Seatle, WA, United States - 4-21-22 metaG | ecosystem: Host-associated > Plants > Roots > Rhizosphere >... | reverse complement strand
ATCATGTCCCCTGGCCCCGCGTTGGCGCTGAAATGGCCGGCGAACGCAGCCAGCGCCACGGCAGCCCGTTCGCCATTGGTATCGTCGATGTAGTAGGCGGTGGAATTGCCGGCTCCTTGCAGCACCACGCCCAAACCGGAACCGGTGTTGGTGATGTTCATCGGACCGCGCACCGTCAGGCCGTTGTTGAATAGATTTAGCCCGGTGAAAGTCTGGTTGCTGTTCAGCAGCGCGACATTGGCCGAGAGTCGCGCGTCGGCGAGGGTACCGGTCAGGCTGCTGGCGGGGACCGAGACCAATGCAGCAACTGGAACGGAGCCGGTGAGGTTCGTGGCGTTGAGGCTGGTCAGGGCGTTGCCGTTTCCCGCAAAACTGTTGGCCGGGTTGCTGAAGGTGTTCGCGCCGGAGAAAGTCTGGTTGCCATTCAACAGGGCCACGTTGGCGGAAAGCCGCGCGTCCGCCACGGTGCCGCTGGCCAGTTTGGAGGCGTTCAGACTGTCCAGTCCCGCTCCGTTCCCAAGAAAACCACCGGAAAAACTGCCGAAAAAAGTGCCATTGAAAATACCGGCAAAATCGTTTGCCGGATTGCTGAAATTGTTCAGGCCGGAAAAGGCCTGGTCGGCATCGAGCAAGGCCACGTTGGCGGAAAGCCGCGCATCGGCCAGGGTGCCGCTGGTCAGGTCGGAAACATTGATGTTGAAGTTGGTCAGCCCCGCCGCGTCGCCGGTAAACGAACCGGTGAACTGAATGATGCGTCCCTGGGGACTGTTGGTCAGCACGGTCAGCAGGTTGGTGCTGAGGTGCGAATTGATCAAATCCACCCACCCGTCGCCGTTCAAGTCCGCCGCCATCACGAGGTACGGCTTGGCCGCCACGTCATTGGTGCGGGCCGGGAAGAAGTTTCCGGTGCCATCGTTCGTCAGCACGGTCAGCATGTGCGTGAGCGTGGTGAAACTCGTGCAGATCAAATCCGGCCACCCGTCGTTGTTCACGTCCGCCACGGCCACGGAAAATGAATCTGGCGCGACGGACGGCGATCCGGCCAGGGTGAACGTGCCGCCACCGCTGTTCGTCAGGACGAAGACCGTGGAATCCAGGCTCGACACCAGCAGATCCGGCCGGCCATCCCCGTTCACATCCATGGCGACGACGTCCGAGCCCCCGCTGACCGCATTGGTGCTGGCAGGAACAAACGTGCCCGGGCCGGTGTTCGTGAGCACCACCAGTTCTTCAATGTCCCCGTCCAGACTGATCAAATCCATCCGGCCATCGCCGTTGACATCCGCCGCCACCACGACATAGGACGCGGCACCCACATCGGGCGAACCGGCCAGCAGGAAGCTGGAGTTGCCGGCGTTCGTCAGCACCGTGAGGGTCCGGCCGGTGCCGAAGAAATTGGTGTCGGTCAGACCATAATTGCCCGTGATCAAATCCATCCGGCCGTCCCCGTTCACGTCCGCCGCGGTGACAGCATTGGGACCGACACCCGTGGCCGGCGTGCCGGCGGAGGCGAACGTGCCGTTGCCCCGGTTGGTCAAGACGGTGACGGTGCTGTCGTTGTAGTTGGCGGCGATCAAATCCATCCGGCCGTCGCCGTTGACATCCGCCGCGACAACGGAAATCGGGAAGTCCCCCGCCGGATTGGTGTTGGCCAGGGTGAACGTGCCGGATCCGTCATTCGTCAGCACGGCGACATTGAAGCCTTCGGCGCAGATCAAATCCAGCCGGCCATCGCCATTCACGTCCGCCAGCGTAAAGCTGCTGGCCCGCACCGGGGAAACGGGCGCACCGGCAAACGTGAAGCCGAAAGGGACGGCAAAGGATGAAGTGACGGCTCCGTATGAATTCAACTGGGTCAGGGGCACATTCGTCAATCCCATGCCGTTGCCGGCAAACCCCGACGCCGTGACCGTGCCAAAGGTCACGTTGCCGCCTAGCAACGGTACGTTCGGCGGCAATTGTGCCGGCGCCAGTGTCCCGACGATGTTCCCTGCCGCAACGGAACCGGCGCTCCCGGCCACGCCCGCGCCGGCCGAATAGACCGCGTAGGGTACCGGCGTGACCTTCTGGCGCGGACTCAACGTGGTGAAAGTGCCGCTGCCGTTGGTGCGTACGCCGATTTCCAGCCAGCGGTCCGCGCCGGCAAAGCTCGCGCCGAAATCCAACGTGACGATAAACAGGCCGTTTGTGACCCCGGTGGCGGAATTGGTCAGTGGCCCGGCGATGAGCGTGCCGGCTCCGGCCGAATCGTAAGTCGTGAATCGCAAATCATAAATTCCCGCGGCGGCATTGGTGCCGCTGTTGAGCCGGCCCTGGTAGGTGAATGCCGTGCCCTGGGCGAGAATGGTTGCGGGTTGAGCGATGAGGGTCGAGAGCAAAGCCAATGCGACGCAGCCGGACCGGAGACATATTTTCATGGGAATTCCTTTCGCTTCGAACAATTGGCCGTTTCTAGGCCTTATTTAAAAAATAAGCAAGCTGGATGTTCCGAAATTCAAAAAAGGCTGAAGACTGAAGTTTCAGCCGCGAAATGGCACAGAAGGCCTAACGCGGCTTGCGCCGCAACCACAGATTAAAGCCGCAAAAGAACGCAAAGAACGCAGAGACACGACTTCTTTGCTTTGGGTTCCTTGCACTGCAATCGGTCGGAACCATCGCGCGCCATGAAGAATCTCCGGAGCGCGGCGGTGTCTGAAAGACCAGCCGCAGCGCTGCGCAAAGGTCGAAGCCAAGGAGATTCCTCAGAGGTTCTTCTTTTTATGCGCTTCGAAATCATATTGAAACAACAAGCCCACGCTCTGCGCCCCTTCGCGGCCATTGCGGATGGCGTTGAATCCGTAGCCATAGCGCACGACGATTTTGAAATTCTTGTTCTTGGGCGCAAAGGTCAGACCGCAGCCCGCACCGGTCTGCCAGTCGCTGCGTTGCTCCAAACCGGGCAGATACTCCAGATTGGCCGTGGCCGCTTCCACCCGGAACAGCAGGCGATGCTCGCGTTCCAACGGAACGTTGTAGGCGGCGTAAATATGGACGAACCGGGTCGCGGTCAGTTCTTCATAATAATAACCGGGCAGCGTCAGAGGATATTCCGCCACCAGGGGCAGCACGCCGCCCAGCCGCCATGCGGTCAACCGGTCGGCATCGGTCGAGCCGCCGGCGGTCACGGCGAGGGAGGCCATCTGCCCGCTGTTCGTCCACGCGTAGTTCAAACCGGCATAAAGCCAGTAAAGATCCGTGTTCGGGTTAAGGCGGCGATCGTTGCCAAAGCCGTACGGGTCGTGGTTGAACCGCCATTGCCGTTCAAACCAGACCGACAATTCCAGGCCCAGATCGGGATACAGGTTCGGTTCCTTGCCCGCCATCCGGATGCCGGCAATCGTGTAGGCGGTCATTTGATTGCCAGGCAGGGCGAAGTTGGCCGCCGTGTCGCCTGAATCCGAAAATGCCGAATAGTGTCCCCCGCCGCGCACGATCACACTTACCGGAATCAACATGCCCGGATTCAACAATTGATACACGTTCAAGGAAACGCCGCCGCCGCTCCCGTCAAAACTTTCGTTCTTGAGGTAACTGCCCTGCCGGACTTCGTAGTAATTGTCGCCAAATGCGCCGCCGGAAAAGCCGAAGCCGATGTCCGTGTTGGGAGAAAGCCATCGCTTGAGTCCCAGTTCGCCGTCCAAATAAACCGGGGCGATGGCCAGTCGCAAATCCACATTCGTGCTAAGGACGTGCGGCTGGTTGTAATAATAATAGGCGTAGACCCCTTGCGGTCCCTGGCCGGCCAGCGGTTCGTCATAGCCCAATTCCAGCAGATTGCGATGTTCGGGGTCAACCTGGGCCAGGCAAGGGAACCCGACCAGAAGCCACAGTCCTGACGCCAAAAGCAGTTGCGTGCGCAGCAAAGTGATCCATTTCATAGACATCCAACAAAACAGCCTGAGTTGTTGTCCGGCCATCAAGAGATTTGAGTCCGGGCTGACGAGACGCCAATTCCAGTAAAGTTTCAGCCAGTCGCTCCCTGATGTCCATGGGGTGAACACCCCAGGCGAGTGGCAGGTGGCGGTTCACCGTCGGAATCCGGCAAAATGCGGGTTTTGCGTTTTTAAGAATTTGAAGCGCTTTCCGCAACTTCCTGCCGGTGATTGAAAAAAACAGAGTAGTTTGCGCCAATAGCGGGCACGCCGTGGCGAACCATTTTATGGAAATGCGCAATCCGGCTGGCGTCGAGTCAGGCGCGCAACGTGGGATGAAAGATCGGATGCGGTCCGGCTGTGCTTGATATCATCGTTCACCACGATCGGCTGATGACCATAAACCAGCGTTGTGCCGGCCTATGGGCTTCTCGTGCGGAATCCGCCCAGGAGATACACGACAAGGCATATGGCCAGAATCAGGCCAATCCCGCTGCCGCCGATGACGGGTCCGCCAAAGTAAAATCCGCCACCACCGAACAAGAGAAGGAGAACCACCAAGAGTAATAACATATTCATGGTGACACCATAGCACGTCGCTGTACGGTTTCCATGGGGTCTTCACCCCAGAAGCGGCAATAATAATTTCGCGCCGATGAGCCGGAGCGGAATGGTGGGAAAAGTCCAATGTCTGACGGCTCAACTTTCAAATCTCAGCCACTTCAGCCTTTGCTGGTTCCAGGAAATAAAATAACCGTCGGACAACATAACCTAAGTGGTTAACCGGCGGTATTTGATATACGGTACCTGAAACGTAGCGGAGCCAGACTAGCCATGATTGGATTTAAACGATATGGGGTAAAACCCGCAGGCTTCGGATTCTCGTCTTTTTGAACTTCAGCCTTTAGCCGTAATTATTCAATTTAACCACGAATGAACGCGGATTTTTGCCGCAAAGAGGCACAGAAGGCACCAGAATAGGCAAGCGCCGAAAAACGACAGGTCGGACACCCGACTTTCAACTCCGCCGGGAGAACGATTTGAAAATCAGGCCAGCCAGGCCAATCAGCATCAAAGTCGATGCCACCGGTTCGGGCACGACCACAGCCATGGCAACGGGGTTGCTTAATCCGGTAATGAATGAAGCGTTTATCAATTGTCCGCCGGTGGTGTATTCGCCGATGACGTTTCCGCCCGCACCACCGTAATTGTCGGCCCAGAACAGGTGTCCGTTGCCGTCCAGCCCGATGCCGACGCCGCTGTTGTAGCCACCGGAAATCAGGGTGGTATTTATCGGTGTTCCGGCCGTCGTATATTCGCCGACGCCGTTCAGTGTGGACACGTAAACGTGTCCGTTCCCATCCAGAGTCACACCGCCGGGATAAGCCCCCGGGGAACCGAACGTTTTGATCTCGGTTCCGGAAGTCATATAAATGCCGACCGTTCCGGTATGCCAGCATGTCACATACAAATTATTCCCATCCGTGGCCAATCCGGTGGGGTTGCCCAGACCGGACACCAGCGATGCGTTCACGGTGGCTCCGGAGATGGTGTATTCCCCGATGGTGCTCGACTCGCCGCCGCCGTTGGCCACAAACAGGTTGTTGCCGGATATGGTGATACCCCAGGGCAGATACAAACCGCTGATCAACGAGGCATTCACCAGCAGCCCGGCGGTGGTGTATTTACGAATGGTGCCATTCTCCTGCGCCACATAAATATAGCCGCCGGAGACAGCGATCCCGGTCGGGCTGCTCAAACCGGTGATGAATGAGCTGTTGATGGTCTGGCCGGTGAGGGAATATTCACCGATGGTGCCACTCCCCGCATTGACCACGTAGATTTGTCCGTGGGCCGGGAAAACCAAAAGCATTCCCATGCAGGTCAGTTTAAAAAAATTCCGGGATTGAAAAATCCAACGGACCAAGTCCGAAAACCAATGCCTTCTGAGCATAGAATGACTGTGGCTCCACAACCGCATTTAGGTCAATAGAAACTTATTCACCAATTCTTAACCCGACTAGAATCTGATGGGTTGTGGCCGAACTGTTTCCGTTGCTCCGGGTGAATTGCCCGCGGTTAGTTGGATTGGACTTCTTCAGCACGCCCAGATCAACTCCGATAAATCGCGAGTCAACTTTGACATAAGACTTTGCGAGCGGGTTGATCAAATCTGTGGTCCCGGGGTCTTTTGTTTTGTCGGGGAACTTGTTGGTGTTCAGCCTTCAGGTTGTTTCGGGCCGAAAACATGCTAAAGAATGAACTTCAACCACTCACGCTCACAAAACAAAAGACCCTGCCCGTGATCCAGATCAAGGATTGATTTTGTTCAACGCCCGATGGAGATTTGCGGATGGAAACGAGGGCGGTTTCAAACTTCAGCAAAATGTCGTCGGCAATCGTCATGGCCATCGGTTCATTCTTGCTTCTGTCAGTGTCGTGCTCGTCCTGGCCAAGGCCCCAACCGGCGGCGGTGGCGGCGGAAGTCCGAAGGGAGGTGGTCTATGACACGGCCCACGGCGCCGGACTGACGATGGATGTTTATTTTCCGCCCGGCGACACGTGCGCGGCGCGGCCGGCGGTGATGTATGTGCATGGCGGCGGCTGGGAGGGGGGCGGCAAGGCCATGGTGGCCATCGTCCCCGGCCCCGCCGAGTTGCTCCGGCGTGGGTACGTGGTGGCGTCCGTGGATTACCGGCTGGCGCCGGAACACAAATTTCCCGCGATGCTCGAGGATGCCAAATGCGCCGTGCGTTTTCTGCGCGCCCAAGCGAAGGATTTCCAGATTGACCCCCGGCGCATCGGGATCATGGGCGACAGCTCGGGCGGGCATCTGGCAGCGTTGGTGGGTTTGACGGATTCGCGCGCGGGTTTTGACGGGCCGTGTGCCTGGAGCAACGAAACGAGTCGCGTGCAGGCGGTGGTGGATTTGTACGGACCCACCGATTTTACGGTGGCGCCGAAGCACCTCAAGCAGAGGGAAATCGCGCTCATGGAAGGCGTGTTCGGCGTGACCCGCCCGGACGATCCCATCCTCAAACGTGCCAGCCCGGTGACATATGTTTCCGCCGGCGCGCCACCATTTTTGATTTTGCAGGGTGATCGCGACCCGCTGGTGCCGCTGGAACGATCCAGAGAGTTTTTTGACAAGCTGAAGGCTGCCGGGGCCGACGCCACGCTGGTCGTGATCACGAATTTCAGCCACGGCTTCACGCCGTGGGGCTTGAAATCACGCCCGACGTTTGCCGGGCGCTCAAGAATCATCGCGGATTTCTTCGACCAACATTTGGGGCCGTCGAAGCCTGACGAAACCGCTGCCCGGCCCCATTGATCGGCGGCGGAGATGGAGCGAATCATTTCAGCCACAGACCTGCCGCGACGGGCGCGGGCACGGCAGCTGAACACGGGTGAAACACGGATTTCTTGCCGCAGAGAACATGGGGGAGGATTTTACCACGAAGACGCAAGGACACGAAGGATTCAACACTCAACAACGAAGGGGAGAATAGCGGTGGAGGGCCACCGCACTCCAAGACGCATGCGCGGTTCGTTTCATCTTCCATCCTCACCGACCATCCTCAGGTCTTTTGTCCGTTCACCAAGTCCTGAAGATTTTTTATTCCCAGGTCCAAATCCTTTCCCAAGGAAAGAATCTGCTGGTCGCGCCCGGATGCGGTCGCCGCATTCGCCTGCTCCACGGGCGCCAAAATCTTTTCTTTCCCCATTTTGATCACATAGTCATTCGGACCGACACCGCCAAAGTTCACAAATTTGTCATAATCCGCCTGGGCGGCCGTGGCCCGTTCCTCCATTTGCCGGTCGGCCGTTTCCCAGGTTTCGTTGATGCGCGCGAACGTGGCCAGAACGTCCAAAATCTCGCGCCTGACTTTGGACTCAGGAAGCGGGGCCACGAGTTTGGTCACTGCCGTTTGCGTGCCCAGATACCTTTGATGGTAACCGTCCAGTTTCACCGGTTGCCCGCTCAAGGTGCTGCGCAGCGCCTGGAATTCCTTGATCGCCGAGGCCGCCTTGTCCTGATACAGCTGCAAGGCTTTTTCGGCTTTTTCCCGGGCCTGCTGGGCCTTGGCGAGTTCACCCGTCAAACTGTCAATTTTCGCCTTTTGGGCTTCGACCTGGCTGCTCAACGACTTCAATTCATCGGCGGCCGCCTCGGCCTTCTTTTGCGCTTCGTCCAACTGACTGGTCAGGTCCGGCGTGGAAGCGGGTTGTGATCCTTGCGGCGCAGCTTGGCTGCTGGATGCTTGAAGTTGCGATTCAAGCTTTTGCAGACGCGCTTTGAGGGCGGTATTTTCCGATTCCAGTTTCGTATCCGCTTTTCCGCAACCGGATAATAGAACCGTGGTGGTTATGAACAACACAAAGCCAAGGAGATATTTGGTTTTCATGATTTTCAAATTGCTCCGCGCCGGGCCGCATGTCCAGAGGAAAGTGACGAGCTCAAGCAAAGGTTCCGGACGTCGCTGAAAGCCATGGCCCGGCAGGGAAGGCTGAAGTGGAAGATTGAACCTCCAGCGGAAAAAGGAAATGCACAAAGGATTTAACCACCAATAAACACGAATTTTCACGAATACTTTCCGGCTGGTTCTTGCCCGAATTTGATTCGTGTCGATTGGTGTCCATTCGTGGTTCAATCTCAGCTTAAATTTCGAGGCGTTTGACGAGCACGGAAATCTGGCCGCTTTCATCGGTCTGGATGATCACGGGTTTGCCAAACTGGACCAAAAAGGTGGAATCCAAGCCGACGCTCATCTGCTGGTAACTGGATGAGGTGGATAGCCCGTTGCCGATGGAGCCGGTCACGTAAGGAACGGTGCGGCCCAGAAATAATTGGAGCCGTCCTTTTTCATCATTGAGAGCGGCGAGGGTGCCGCTTAACTTGAGCGTGACGGGAATGTCGTTGTTGTTGATCTTCACGGAATTTTTCTGGATGGTGTCGAGTTCGAAACGGCCTTCGGTGGTCAAAACCTCCAGAAACTTCGGGTCGCCTTTCGGCTCCTTCCACTCGACGCGGATGAGGTAGTTGACCGGGGCTTTGGCCGGAGCCACGGCAGGGGCCGGCGCACCGGGCTGGGGTTGGGCATGGCAGGTAACGGAAGCCAGCAGGGCAGCGAGCATCAATGGGAATGTTTTCATGGCAGTGGTTGGTTCCAATCAGTTGAGTGAAGCGGCATACGAAGGAATAAACACCATCAAAGGCGACGAGTTGCGGAGAGCGGTCGAGGGACGAAAGTCGAGGAAACACCGCCGGCCCCCTTGACCGCACAACGGGGCCAGGCAACAGGATGGAAAGAGTTGATACTCCGGGCCGTGCGGCGCAGCGTTGCGCAGCTAATTAATCGGGAATGTCCCGACGACCGCCCCATCCAGGGTAATCTTCACGGTATTTCCGTTGATCACCTCGCCCTGCGGGTCGCACGCCGTGCAATTGCCTTGGATCAACGCGCCGACGTTCTTCTGACGAACGAGGTCGTGAACTTGAATGGCGATCTTTGCCGGACTACCCACCGGCACCGAACTGACCATCACCAGGGTGTCATCCGGGCTGAACAAAACATGCCAGCGGTTGGTCGCGGTCTTGTAACCTTCCATGATGTTGACCGGGAATTGGAACTGATAATGGGTGGCGAATCGCTCGATCACCTCCACGTAGGAGGCGGAAAAGCCATTGGGGTCGGCCGTCACGGAAACGGCCTGGTCACCGCCGGGTGAGAAGGCCGCACCGCCGATGATGCCGGGCTGGAAATTATGCCGCGCGAGGATGGCGCCACCTTGCTGGAATACGGCGAGGGCTGGCAGGGGCCACCCCGTCACATTGGTGGACACCTGCAACTCGCGGGAACCAGAGGTCTGGCTGGCGAAGCCAATTTTGGATTTGATGTCAACAAAAGGTCCATTCTGCCGTGCCAAGGCGGGAGGATTGGTGTGGCGGGAATCTGAACCCGCCACCACTGGAGCTTTGGCCGATGCGCCGGCAACCGCGGCGGGCATGGGCGCGGTGGGTTGATTGTTAGAGGGGTTTGCAACAGTCGAGGCACCTGTGGTTGCTCCCGGGGTAAGGACAGCTGGCGACGGTTCGTTGGCTTGAGCCAGACCTGCGCCATTGGTGGCGGCTTGAGGTCCGGGTAGGACCGAAAGCTCCAGGATCTGGCTGCGCTGGAGGCACGATTCATTTTTGGCGACCAGATTATAAAATGTGGTTGTGACCGGCGAAACCGTTTGCGAGTTGGTGCCGGAAACGTCAACCCCGTCGAGGGTCAGTTGCGTCGCGGCCGGTGAAACCTGCCACGAGAGCGTGCTCGTCTGGCCTGGTTTGATGGTCGCAGGGTTCGCTGAAAACGAATTGATGGCCGGCACCGGCGGCGAGCCGGTCACGGAAAAGGCCTGGCCAAAGGTGTAATCCACGCCCTTCCCTTCAAAGAGAGCGTCTCCCTCGGCGGTAATTTTAACCCGGATGGGACCGTTGCTCGCGCCTTCGGGCACCACGGCAAGAATTTCCAGCGGACCTTTGGGCGCGGGAAAATGCCGGAAGTAAGCTTTGGCGGGAACGCCGTTGAACCAGACCCCCTCCAAATCCCCCACCCTGTGCAAGGTGCCGGTGATACGGACCTCGTCGCACACCATTGCGCTTTTGGGCGTGTAATCCTTGACCTGGTTCGAAGCGCAACCGGCCGAAAATGCAACTGCGGCCAGAAAAACCAGGCAGCGAATCGGGTTCCCGCCCCGGAAATTTCGAACCGCGCGAAACACGACAGAGCATTTATCCTTTTTCATACGATGCGGGAAGCTTGCCAATTCCGTCTTTATTGCAAAAGCAAAATCGGCCAAATGGTCGAAGGTCGAAGGTCGAGAGTCGAGGGCAGAAAGAAACACCGAATTCCAATCCACGGCTTAATAGAGTCTTAGCCCCGCCGATTTGTAAAAGCACTGGAGGCCATCGCAGACCAGAACGCTCCGTGTGTTTTTGGTGTTTGGCCAGTGTACTTATTTCCAATCAAAGACGGTTTCGGCGTCGAGATATTTCCAGGTTTTCCCTTTCTTGACGCGGGGGGTGGTGCGCCCGGTGTAGGAGAGGATGTGATGCGGGCTGTCCTTTTCCACGGTAAAGAGGAGGGGGTTCACCAGCCGGGCGACGAGCAGGCCGGCGGGTTCCATCCGGATCTGTTCCACCGTCCGGCCATCCTTCACGGATTCGCCGGCTTTCACCATTCGAAACATAAACGTGCGCTCATGTTCAAGCGAGATAAACCGGAATTTGACGGTGTCGCCCCGCATCAGCTCGTCCCAGTGAGCCATCATGAAGGGATAAACGGTGTCGTCGAACACGGTGTCGGGCTGGAGTTTCTGGGCGTCGCCCTTCGGCGGATTCAGCCCTTTGGCATAACCGATCAAGAGCTGTTGTCGTTGAGGATCTTTTGGGTCGGGCGCAATCTGGACGGCGCCGGAAACCTGGGCCTGGAATTCCCGCATCTGAAAGGAGACGAGCCGTCCGGATTCGTACACGACCTTTTCCTCCGCGACGACGGAGCCGTTGGAGCCAAAAAATTCCCGCTCGACATGCACGGTGGCGCCGGAACGGGTGGCCGTCCGCCGGAAGGTGTAGAGAACTTCTTTTTGTCCCGATCCGATTTCGTAAAGGGTGCCGGTGAACAGTCTGGGTTCGGCGTAATCAAATGCTTCGAGCGACGGCGGCGGTATGGCGTCCGCCGCAGAACCCGCCGGCACGATGGCCAGCCACAACAGGACCGGCACCACCCGGCGAAAGGCCAACAGGACGCCGGCCGGATATTTTTTGACTGGCTTCAAATCCGCCACAGATGGACAGGGTACCACAGATTTGGTTCCTGTCAGACAAAGAAAAGTTCTTTGGCGGGTCACCCGCCGCCAGGACGCGGAGACAAACTCAAGCTCTCAACCTTCAATTTTTAGCTCACAACCAATCTTGAACGTCGAATTGTGAAAGCGGGGGAGGGCCACCGCCGTCCAGGACGCTCCGCGCGATTCGATCCATTACCCGGCAGCAATCTCCTTCTTGCCGTCCGCCGCCCCGGCCGAATCCGGCCACCACCACCTTGCCGTTGCACGAGGGCAGTTTGGCGACGTAATCAACCACGGCGTAATGATCAAAACGACGGGCAAAAAATCAGACGCGCCGGGCAAGTGGCAGGTGACACGAACAATCCACCCGGTTTCAGTTGATTTGCGCAATCTCATCCTGGCGCTCTTCAAGAACACGCCGGAAATATGGGCGTAGTCGCGCGGTGAGGATTTGCGTGCCGATGAAGATGCCCACGAGCACTCCAGCGAGGCCAGCGGCCGTCACAACGAGGAATAAATGAGAAAGGTGGTTGCTGGTCACCACCAGCCAGCCAGCCAGCACCCCGCTGAGGATGCCCCCAAACACCCAGGGCGCTCCATCCCAGACGGCAGACGGCCGTTCGGCAAGAAGCGTCTCCAAGGCACATTGGTAAACGGCCTTTCGCTGGGGACGGGTCAACCCGGCCAGTTCGGGAATTTGTGAATTGGCGAAGTAAAGTTTCATAGTCAGGAATCTTTCAAAGCAAGGGTTCACGATCACCTGCCCGCACCTCACGGAACATTGCCCAAGGGATTTGCCTAGACACGGTAGGCGCGGCTGCTGTGGAGAAGGGCGCGGCGCGTGAGCAGAAAGGCCAGCAGAATGATTATGGCAGCGATTGGACCGGCCAGACCAAAGGGCATTTCCAGAACATGCAAATACCCCTGCAACCACACGCCGCCCATGAAGAAACCGAATAAGGTCAGGAGCAACGTGATGTAAACCGGCTTTCCGGAGCCCTGCCAGACGGCAAAGAATGCGCACAAAGCGGCGGGGGCGAGGATGAAAGTATAGCTGCTTAAAACGGTAAGAGCGGTTGGAGTTCCCAACGCCAGGCCGGCGACGCCGGCCAGCAGCGCACCCAGCGCACCCAGCGGCAAAATCGTCAGGGCGATCATCACCACGGCGAGACAGTTGGCGGAAATGGGCAGAGTTCGCAAGCAACGCAGATGCTGCAGGGCGGGCAGGAGCTGATAGAAAACAATAAACCAACAGGACATAAAACTTCCCATCGCAACAAATAACACGATGTCTTGAGGGCGTGATATCCCCCGGCCTTGCCAGTGCAACAGCAGGGCCATGAGTGCGACCATGGCCACGATGTGGAAAAATCCGCGAGCAAGGCTGGTGCGGATCAGAAAAGGAATACCGCCAAAGCCGTCGGGCGCAGAGTAACGACCAGGCTGGATTCTGGGTTTCAGCGGGGTAAGACGCGAGCCGGGAGCAGATTGGCCAGGGCGACCGAGGTCAAATTTCCCGGCGCGGCCCAGATAAATTCCCGCACGGCTCAAATCAAATTGTTCAGCGCGCAGCCACCCCACACCGGTCAACACCGCGCCCACTCCGAAAAGGATGGCAGATTTGATGAGGCTTTTGGACGCATCCTGGGCAAACATCATGCTGCCAAAGAACGCCATTATTGACAGGATGCTGATGAAAGAGTTGCCAAAGAACTCCCACGAGCTCCCATAAAAGCCGCGCGTGGCGTTGAAGACAAGGGTGAAGCTTATTCCCAGCCACACCAGGTTAAAGAGACTTCCCACCGCCAGCAAGCGTGCAGGGAAAGCCTGGTTTGGGTGAAAATAACAGAACGTCCCTGCTCCCATAAACATCAGCACGGCCAACACGAACGCCGGGATGGGGACGGTCGCCAGCCACCAACCGCGGCCGATTTGCCGGGGAGCCAACGGCAAAGACCCGAGGACGCGAAGAAGGCCATGTTTCAAATCAAAGGAAAGCAATGTAGCCCCCGTCCACAGAGCCAAAAGAAAGGCCCAAAACTCGAAGGGAGACTTCGGGGGCGCAGCAATAAACCAACCCAGCCCGAATTCGAGTATCGCGACTGTAGCCAGTACCCACCACCAGCGGCGAAAATGATCGAGCATCAGTCGTTTCATGCCGCCTCCTCTTCCTTGACCAGCGCCACGAACAAATCTTCCAGCGTGAGGCAGGTGAGCGAGATTTGCTGCGCACCGTGCGTTTGCAGCCAGTCTTGCGCATCGCTTTTTTGGTCCAGCAACGCGTGCCAGCGGTTTTCCGTCCGCTTCAGGATGATGAGACCGTCGCGGTTTCGAAATTCAGTCCCGTTGGTGGAGAAAAATTCGGCAAACCGGAAGCGGTCCACCACTTCGTCCATGCGGCCTTCCAGGAGAAGCTTCCCGTTCTTGATCATTCCGACATGGTCGGCAAAGCGCTCGACGTCGCTCAAGCCGTGTGACGAAATCAGCACGGTGCGCTCGCCGTCTTCCACGGCCTTGAGCAGTTCGGTGAAAACCTGCTTCTTGGAAACGGCATC